>Ga0136612_10000799_pt1 | contig 12354 bp, 10 predicted proteins | sample AntDryUQ224A2306_2_FD_106644 | JGI IMG/M metagenome (GOLD analysis project Ga0136612, IMG submission 106644) | Polar desert sand microbial communities from Dry Valleys, Antarctica - metaG UQ224A (23.06) | ecosystem: Environmental > Terrestrial > Soil > Desert | place: Antarctica: Dry Valley...
CGCTGCGTCCGCGTGTATCCCGGCATCACATTGTTCACGGTAATGCCAAACGGCGCGACCTCGTTCGCCAGCGTTCGCGCAAACCCGGTCACCGCCGCGCGCAGACTGTTCGACAGGATCAGATTGTCAACGGGCTGCTTCACAGCGATGGACGTGATGTTGATGATGCGTCCCCACCCGCGCTCCTTCATGCCGGGCAGCACCGCGCGGGTGAGATTGATAACGCTGCCGAGCGTGTTGCGCACTGCGACGTCCCAGGCGTCGCTTGAATGACTTTCAAACGGGCCGGCAGGGGGGCCGCCGCTGTTGCTGATGAGGATGTCCACTCGGCCGAACTCCCGCAGCGCGGCACTCACGACGCGCTCGACACCGTTCGGATCCGCGACGTCGGCGGTGACGGCCACCACCCGTACCTTCGACGAGGCCCGAATGGCGTCGGCCGTCTCGCGCAGGGCCGCCTCACCCCGCGCGCAGAGCACCAGGTCCACACCTTCCGCCGCGAGCTCTTCGGCTACGGCGCGCCCGAGACCGCGGCTCGACGCCGCAACCAGCGCCACCTTGCCCACTATGCCGAGATCCATCCGCTACTTCCGGTGGAAATAGGAATCCGTGTGGTTCAGCCAGTCAGCGCGAGGCGGACTGAAAATGTCCACGTCGAGGGTATCCTCGAGTGCCCTGGCCATGTGCGGCACGTTCGACGGAATGTGGAGCACCTCACCGGCACGCACGATGATCTCTTCAGCACCGTCCTCGCCAAGGTGGAAATGCAGCGCGCCTTCGAGGATGTACGTGATCTGCTCGTTCTCGTGCGAGTGCTTCGGCACAATGGAGCCCTTATCGAGATACACGTGCGCGAGCATCATCCGATCGCCAGTGACGAGGCGGCGCGAAAGCTGGGGCGTGACCTGCTCTTTCGGCATGTCGGCCCAACGGAAGAAGCGAACGCCTGATGCGGTAGCCATGAATGTCGGATTGAAAGGGAGGATGTCCCGGGATGAATCGTCTCGCTAAAACAGGCATCGCGAGGTGAGTCTCGCAATACGCTGCCGGTCGCCGGGACGCGAACGCACCAGTATGTTGTTGGCAGTTCCAGCGAAGCCAAGCCTCCTCATCTTCCAGGTCGCCACGATGACCGGTCTCCTCCGAACGCCGAATGCGCTGCTGATCGCCGCACTCCTCCTGTCGCCTTGCGTCGTCAGGCCCTCGCTCGCGCAACCGGAGCGATCGGCTCGCGCGGATGATCCGCGTCTCCAGCGGCTGAAGCAGGAGGCGCTTCGCGACGTGGACGGGATGCAGAAGAAAGTTCAGGAGATGGTGGATATGGTCTTCAGCTTTGGCGAGCTGGGATATCAGGAGGTCGAGACGTCCCGCTATCTCGTCGCCACGCTTCGCCAGAACGGTTTCACCGTGACCGAGGGGACTTCGGGGATGCCGACCGCGTGGGTGGCAAAGTGGGGCTCGGGCAAGCCGGTGATTGCTCTCGGATCCGACATCGACGGTATTCCGCAGGCGTCACAGAAGCCGGGGGTCGCGTATCGCGATCCGCTGGTGGAGGGCGCTCCGGGTCATGGGGAGGGGCACAACTCGGGGCAGGCGGTGAACATTGCGGCCGCGCTCGCCGTGAAGAAAATCATGGAGCGAGAGAAGATTCCTGGCACCTTGATGCTGTGGCCCGGGGTGGCTGAAGAACTGGTTGGCGCCAAGGCCTATTTCGTTCGTGACGGCATGTTCAAGGACGTGGATTTCGTGATCTTCACCCACGTCGGTACCAAGCTGGGAACGTCGTGGGGCGCGTCAACCGGCAGCGGGCTCGTCTCGGTAGAGTACACCTTCGAAGGGCAGACCGCGCACTCTGCCGGCTCCCCCTGGAGAGGACGGAGCGCGCTGGATGCCGTCGAGCTCATGAACGCGGGCTGGAACTACCGGCGCGAGCATCTGCGACCGCAGCACCGCGTCCATTACGTGATCCGCGATGGCGGCGATCAGCCCAACGTAGTCCCGCGCCGCGCCTCGGTGTGGTACTACCTGCGCGAGATCGACTATCCGCACATTCAGGAGCTGTTCACGATCGCCAATGACATGGCGAAGGGTGCCGCACTCATGACCGGAACCACCCATGCGAACACGCGCATGCTCGGCACGGCCTGGCCTCGGCATTTCAACAAACCCGTTGCGGAGGCGATGACTGACAACGCGAAAACGGTGGGCATGCCGACGTGGAGCTCCGCCGATCAAACGCTCGCGAAAGCCCTGCAAAAGGAGCTCAAGGAGCCGGAGAAGGGACTCGACACGGCACTGGCGATCCTCGAGGCGCCAAAGCCCGATGATGAACAGCGAGGCGGTGGCTCGGATGACATTGGCGACGTGTCGTGGGTCGTGCCGACGGTCACCCTGTCATATCCGTCCAATATTCCGAACCTGCCAGGCCACAACTGGGCCAATGCGATCGCGATGGCAACGCCCATCGCTCACAAGGGTGTCGTCGCAGGAGCGAAAGTCGAAGCGCTCACCATCCTGGATCTGTTGCTGAAGCCGGCGCTGCTTCCCGAAGCGTGGAAATATTTTCGCGACGTCCAGCAGAAGGACGTGAAGTACACCCCGCTTCTGCGAGCGGGAGATCGCCCGGCGACCGAGCTGAACGCGGCAGTGATGGCGCGCTATCGCCCGGAGATGAAGAAGTTCTACTACGACCCGTCAAAATACGCGACGTATCTGGAGCAGCTCGGCATCCAGTATCCCACCGTTCGGAAACAGGACTAGTCGCGCCGCTCTCCAGCCCCGCGAGATACGCGCGCGCGGTCTTCGATAGCACGGGAGACTGTGACGGCCGGGTGCATATTTAGAATCAGTTCGAGTTCCCGAAACCCAAGGATCCCGAGGGCCTTTTCATTATGATGAGCCTCGCCCAGTCGCTGCTTCCGGAGTTCGATCAGGAAATGATGCTCACGCGCAAGACACTGGAGCGCGTGCCGACGGACAAGGGTGCGTGGAAGCCGCACCCGAAGTCGTTTTCCCTTGGTCACCTCGCGCAGCTTGTCGCGCGCATGCCCGCGTGGCTCACGCTGACCGTGCAGCAAACCGAGCTCGATCTCAACCCGCCAGCGGGTGAGCGAAAGTTTCCCGGCTATTCACTCGAGACCACGGAAACACTGCTCAGGGAGTTTGATGACAACATTGCCAGCGCACGAGCCGCAATCGCGGCCGCTTCCGACAGCGAATTCATGGTGCCGTGGTCCCTGAAGGTGGCGGGGAAGACCGTGCTCACCCTGCCGCGCATCGGCATGGTGCGCAACACCATGAATCACCTCATCCATCACCGCGGCCAACTGACCGTGTACTTCCGGCTGATCGACGTACCCGTCCCTGCGCTCTACGGGCCGTCAGCGGACGAGAAGGCGTTCTAGGCACGGCACTCGCGGTTAGCGACCATCCGGGCAATCACCGCTGCCGAGCGGTCAGATCCCTGGTGGCGGACGCCAGCCAGCGCACACGCGCCGGATCGTTCGACCCGCTCACATCGCCCTCGATGCGGGTCGTTAACGCCGACAGTGCCGCCTGCTGCTCCGTCCCTGAAAGTCGTTCCGCGCGGTCGAGCTCCTTCGCAATCGCGGAGGACCGCGACGATGTCAGGCCGCCGCCACGCCTGAGCTGGTCGAGATACGCGCGCGCAACCACGAAACTGGCGGGCCAGACAAATGCCTGCTGGTCCTGCGCGTTGAACTGCTCGACCCGCACCAGCTTCGCGGCATCGATCTCGTTCCGCGACAGATACGCACTCGGCTTCAGCTCGAACACGTCGAGACCGCGCGCGATTTCCGAACCGTAGATGCGCCCGTTGTACCAGTACGTGGACCAGTAACCGCCAAGGAGAAGTTCCGTAGCGCTCAGCGGTCCCCGGTCGAAGAACGCGATTTCCCTGGGGCGCGCGGGATTCGTGAAATCGAACACCGAGAGTCCACCCTGGTACCACGCCTGCACCATGATGTCGCGGCCGGGCACCGGGATCAGCGATCCGTTGTGCGCGACACAATTCTCCATATCGGTTTGCGGCGCTGGCAGCTTGTAGAATCCCGCTGGCTGGAGACGCCCATTCGCGAGCGAGTAAATGGCGTCGGCTCCCCAGGTGCGGCGGTCGGTGGCGCGGCAGCGCGGTGCGGTCCCGCCGCCCCACTCGTCAGAGAAAAGCACCTTGCTCCCGTCGTTATTGAAGGTCGCCGAGTGCCAGAAAGCGAATTCGGGATCGCTGACTTCCGTGATCCGGCGCGGATTGGCCGGACTGCGGATGTCGAGCAGGATACCGTTCCCGGAGCACGCGCCAGCCGCCAGGCCGATTGAGGAATAGGCGGTGATGTCGTGACAGCGGCTGGTTTCCGACAAGCGATGCGTGGAGTCGGTGGTGTCCGCCTTCTGCAGGCCCGCCATATTGCCGCTGGCATCCGCGAATATGCGCGGACTGCTGACGATTCTGGCGTCCTTCGGTGAGGCAAGGGGCACCCGAATCACGTCAATGCGGAAGAGCGCCGTGCTCGGGTCGTCCGCCGGTGCGCCACCAGAACATCCCGTCAACTCCGAGGCTGAGCGTACCCGCCCCGTCCCGGAGACGTACACGTACACGTTCGCCCTGTCATGCGGGTCGCTGACAAGCGTGTGCGTATGCGAGCCACGACAGGTTTGCACCGTGGTGATCGGCCGCGGGTGGTCGATGTCGCTGATGTCGTAGATCCGCACGCCGCGCAGTCGGTCCGCGCTGACCGTATCCACGATCCCCTGCGCGCCGCAGTCGAGGCGCCCGCGCGTTTCCTCGACGGACATGAACATCAGATTGCGAAAGACCGACACATCACCCTGACCTCCGGGGCATACGAGGCCAACCCTCAGCTTCGGGTCGATCGGGTTGGAAATATCCCAGATCTGTACGCCGTTGTAGCCGCCCTGAAAGACGTAATTACCGCTGAACGCGATGTCCGAATTCGCGAAGTCGAACTCTCCCGGCCTGGTGGGATTGAAGAAGCGTTCCGGCCTCGCGCGTTTGGCGACAATCTCGATGTTCCACGCTGCTTCCTGCGCGTCCATCCATCCCGCGCGGAGCCCGATGCGCGGATCCGGCATGGGGGGCATGGGGGATGGCTCGGGCTGCTCCATCCTCCCAACCGGAGTCGAACAGGCTGCCGCCGTCATCGTCAACAGCAGCAGCAGCACGACGGGGGATACGTGGCGGAAAGGGTGAGTCGTCGAATTGCGGATCATGTCACATCTCGTTCGGTTAGCGGACAGAGAAGGCCATCGGAGGAAAAGGTTGTGTTAACGCCCTGCAAGCGTATCCAGCAGCGTTCGCATCCGCGCAATTTCCGCTTGCTGGTCGTTATCGACATCGGTGGCAAACGCGTAGACCTCCGAATCGTTTCCGGAACCACGGGTCCCGAAGAGCTGTCCCACCATCGTAATGGCGCCTTCGTGGTGGCGGATCATCAACCGCAGGAACATCACGTCGAACGCGGAACCGGAGGCGGCGGACAGCGTGGACAGCTCCTGCCCGGTCAGCATGCCGGGCATCAGGGCATTCGACATGCCCGGATGATGTGCGCTGGCCTCGGCGCCGGAATGCGACATGCCGGCGTGCTGGTGCGCATCGCCGACGGGAACCGTTTCGCGATGTTTGCGCAGCCACTGCTGCATGAGCCTGATCTCATCCTTCTGCGAGACCTCGATGCGCTCGGCGAGCAGGCGCATGTCGGCGCGGCTGGTGCGCGATCCGACGAGCGCCGTCATGGTCAGTGCCTGTGCATGGTGTCCGATCATCCCCTGCATGAAGCGCACGTCACCGGGGTGGCCTCGCGGCGACGTGCTGTCAACTCGCTCGGCTGGCGCGGCGCTCGTCGCTCCAGCGGCTGCCTGGTCCGCTGGCGGCACGGATGTGCGCGGCTGGGCGCGGCATGCGCCGAGCGCCACGGGAAGGGCCAGCAGCAAATTGTGCAGTCGCATTAAGGGATGAAGAATAGGTACTGTCGCGACGAGTCGTGAGCATGTTGCATATTTCCGTCCACACACGCCAAACACTCTCATGACCGGAATCGCCATGCACGCTCAGGTTCGTCTGATAGTCTCGCTCGCCGTCTTCACGGCGGCGTGTACCGCGTCGAGTGAAGACCGGTCGGTTCCCGCGTTGACGAGCGCGGCCGCTCCCGACGAGGCGGTCGCGGTGATCGATACGGCGACCCTCATGAATCATATTCGGGTGCTCGCCAGCGATTCACTGATGGGTCGGGCGCCGGGCAGCGTGGGTGAAGACAGGACGGTCGCCTATCTCGAATCCCAGTTCCGGGCCGCGGGGCTCCAGCCGGGCAATACGGACGGCTCCTTCATTCAGAAAGTGCCCCTCGTTGGCATCACCGTGAAGAATGCGCCCTCGCTGACGTTCGCGAAGGGCGGGGCGCGGAAAACTCTCAAGTGGCGTGACGACTTCGTCGCCTGGACGAAGCACGTGGAGCCGACCGTCTCACTCACCAAATCGGATGTCGTATTCGTCGGGTATGGGACCGAGGCGCCGGAGTTTGGCTGGGACGACTTCAAGGGTACCGAGGTCGCGGGCAAGACGCTCGTGATGCTCGTCAATGATCCGCCGCTCGCGGATTCGACGCGGTTCGGCGGCAAGCGCATGACGTACTATGGCCGGTGGACGTACAAGTACGATCAGGGCATGAAGCACAAGGCCGCCGCGGTGCTGCTCGTACATGAGACGGGACCTGCCGGGTATCCCTTCGCGGTGGTACAGGGAAGGACCGCGGAGCAGTTCGATCTCGTCACATCCGACAAGAATGCGAGTCGCAGCACGATCGAGGGATGGATCACGCTGGAGCAGGCGAAAGCATTGTTCGCGCAGGCGGGCCAGAACTTCGACTCGCTCAAGGCAAGCGCCGCGACCACGGACTTCAAACCGGTCTCCCTTGGCGTCACCGCCAGTCTCAGGCTCGATAATACGCTGCGGACGGTGGATTCACGCAACGTGGTGGCAAAGCTCACCGGCAGTGATTCAACACTCGCCGACGAATATCTCATCTACACGGCGCACTGGGATCACTTCGGCGTTGGCACGAAGCTCAACGGCGACTCGATCTACAATGGGGCCGCTGACAACGCCACCGGGACGGCGGGCCTCATTACCATCGCCAGGGCTTTTGCGTCCATGACGACGCCACCCAAACGCTCGATGCTTTTCCTGGCGGTGACGGCGGAAGAGCAGGGGCTGCTGGGCTCCCAGTTCTATGCGGTGACGCCGATCTATCCGTTGAAGAAGACGGTGGCCAACATCAACATGGATGTGCTCAACACGTGGGGTCCGACGAAGGACCTCATCGTGATTGGACTGGGAGCGTCGGAGCTGGACGACTATGCCAGGGACGCGGCGGCGGAGCAGGGGAGAACGCTTCGCGGCGATGCCGAACCGGAGAAAGGATTCTATTATCGCTCCGACCACTTCAACTTTGCGAAGGTGGGGGTACCGGCGTTCGATCCCAAGGGAGGCTCGGAGTACACGGGGAAACCGGAAGGCTTCGGCATGCAGAAGCGCACGGAATTCACCTCCAACGACTATCACAAGCCCCAGGACGAGATCAAGCCGGGCTGGGATCTCCGCGGCGCCGTGGAGGATCTGAAGCTCTATCTCACCATGGGGTATCGCATTGGTAACGCGGCGAACATCCCGCAGTGGCGCGTGGGTAACGAGTTCAAATCCATCAGGGACAAATAGGGGGAAGCGCGCGAAGGAACTCGCGGATGGTGGCGGCGAGCGCCTCTGTAGCGACGATCGACGTTAAATGCCCGGTGCCTTGAAAGGTCTTGACGGTCGCGCCCGGGTACGCGGAAACGAGCGCCCGTCGTGCGGCGGGACTAATGACCGGATCGTTGTCCGAATCCACGATCAGCAGGCGTTGCGCGAAGCCGGTCCCAAATGCGACTGCCTCTGGCCAGTGCATCGCTGCATCGTGGAGGCATCGTTGCTGGAGGATGACAGCATCTCCCGAGAGCAGGGCGGCGCTCAATTCCGACACGGTTTCCTTCCACCGCGCAACATCCATGTGAGAGGCGGCCTGGATCGGGTTCAGCACCATTCGTTCGAGTCGGCGACGCAGCAGCCATCGCATCAAACGGGGAGGCATTACGCGGCCGAGACCCATCGCGAGTCGAAATCGCCAGGCGTCCGCAGGGGAGACCCGAAAGCCGTGCACGAGTGCGACGCCACCCACTCGACTCGGCTCGTGGAATGCGAGGAACTGCGCGATCACGCTACCGTACGAGGCGCCAACGACGTGCGTCCTGCGAATTTTCTCGGCATCGAGAATTCTCGCGAGCGCCGCCGTCGTCTCCCGCATGGTCGTGGCGTTACCGTACGAGACGCACACCACGCGAAAAGTGAGGCACAGCGCATCTACCAACGGCAGCGCCGCTCGGGTGCCAAGGGCCCCTGGGAGCACCAGCACGGTCTCGCTGGCATCTCCCGTAATGGAATACCGCCAGAGCCCGGAATCGGTCTCGACCGTATTCTCCCGACGATGCATCGCTGCGCCCATTCCTGAAGCTGCACCAGCGACGCCCCCTGCGCGACGATTGTCTCTCGCGTTTACGCCCCCTTCACGCCATTTTGTGAGCGCCAACACCGCGTATCTCCCGTTCCCAGCTCCGCGCGCGGTTCACCGGCATGCGACGTCCGGCGCCGGACGTGGCTGCCGTCATCCGATGCCTTGTCCTTGAGAACACTTTCGGTTCCGCGGCTCGACAGCATTCGCAACAAGATCCTCGCGTTCGCGCTGCTGGCCACCCTCGTTCCTTCGGGCATTACGCTGGGATTTGCGTACGTGCAAAGCCGGAGAGCGCTGGAGGACAAAATCACGCAGGAGCTCCTCTCCGAGAGCGCACAGACGGCGGGCGAAGTCGGCGTCTCGCTCAAGGAGCGTCTCTATGATCTGCGTGTGTTTGCCGGCTCGGACGAGGTAGGGAACACCCTGACCGGTCCGGCTCGCGGCGCCGCCACGTCGCCGATGCGGGGCAGGCTGCGGGAGTACCTCGTTTCACTGCAGGAGCGCTTCCCGGATTACCACCGGCTCATGGTGCTCGATCTCGATGGCCGGACGATAGCGACCAGCGGAGACCAGACGTCGGTGCGCCTTCCTGAGGCGTGGGCGACCACGCTGCGCACCGAAAGTCAGATCGTCGGGAGCGTGTCCCCGGGCGAGAAGGCCCGGAAACCCACGGTGCTGATCGCAGTCCCCGTGCTGCAATCCGACGGCCGGATGCTTGGCGCCTTCGCCGCCGAGCTGAACGTCGCTCCCCTGCAGGGACAGCTCGCGTCGCTCGCACGCGACCGGAGCAGAGTGATTCTCCTCGTTGGCGCCGATGGGGTGCCGATCGCGAATTCGCGTGACAGCTCCGCGCGCGTCATGCAGACGAAGTTCTCCGCAGGTACAATGAAGAAGCTACGGCAGCGCGAGAACGCGGCCTTCTCCTACCAGAGCGTTGAGGGACACGCTGTGGTCGGCACGTTCAAGCCGGTGCCGCTCGCCAACTGGTCCGTGGTGTCCGAGATTCCGGAAGCGGAGGCGTTCGGCCAGGTGCGTCGCTTTCGCAATATCGCGATGCTTGTCGTCGCGGCTTTGCTCCTCATGGTGTCGGTGAGCGCCTGGCGCTTCGGGGTGTTTATCGCGCGGCCGCTCGATCGCCTGACGCGGGGTGCGGCGGAGGTGGCGGCCGGTGATCTCAAGGTGGATCTTCCGGCCGCGGGTGGCGGAGAGGTTGGTGTGCTCACGGGCGTGTTCAACGAGATGGTGGATCGGCTGCGCGAAGGCCGGCTCGAGCTCGATTCCATCAACGAGACGCTTCGGTCGAAGAACGAGGAGCTGGAGAAGCTGTCGATCACCGATGGCCTGACGGGCCTCGCGAATCACCGCTTTCTCATGCAGCGGCTCAATGAGGAAGCGACGCGTTCAACACGAAGCGAGCGACCGTTCTCGGTGCTCATGGCCGACGTCGATCACTTCAAGGAATACAATGACGCCTTCGGCCATCCGGCGGGCGATGAAGTGCTGAAGCGCGTGAGCGTCCTGTTGCGCGAATGCACACGGACGGTGGATTGCACTGGTCGCTACGGCGGAGAAGAGTTTGCCATCATCATGCCGGAGACCGACATCGCCGGCGCGGCCGTTGTGGCCGAGCGCATCCGGGCACGGGTAGCCGAGGAACCCTTTCCTGATCGGCGGATCACGCTGAGCATCGGCGTGGCGGAATTCCCGGGCGACGCGGACTCCGGTCAGGGCGCAATTGCCATTGCTGACAAGGCTCTCTACCAGGCGAAGCGCGCCGGCCGTGACCAGGTGGCGCAGGCGCGCGGGCTTCCGAAGACCAGATCTTCGGCAACGACCAAGCCCCGGCCATCGGGGAAGAGTGCCCGCAAAAAGGAGTAGGCTCTGTCCTTGTCAGGGGCGCCCGACGAGGCTCCGGAAGATCCAGCCGCTCCGGCCGCCGTCATCGCTGACGCGAACCCATTCGTCGGAGTACGAGAGGCCCGTGACGATCTCCCCCGCTTCCACGGCGAACGCGACCGCAAAGCTTGTCCCCGGACCTTCGCGAACATTTCCTCGACTGGCAGTCTTCAGCCGAACGGGTACCGCGAACGGCGTTTCGCCGGCGCGAACGGTCTCCCGCGCGCCACTCGCGATGGGTCCCCGGTACGACGTCACCAGCGCCTTGGCTTGATTGGCGAGGTACAGGGCGCCTCCATAATTCTGCTTGTTGAACTCAGCGGAGCTCTGCTGCACAAGCCGCCGTACTTGCGCGATATCCGTGGGCTGCGCGCTCCCCGGGCGCAACGACTGAAGGCGCACCTCGGCTTCCGCCATGCCGGAGGCGGCTTCCGCGCGGCTGGCGACGGTCTGCAGCTTGGACATTGCGCGGACGACTTCAATCTGTGTCTCGCTGAGTCGCTGCTGAAGGTTCTCGACCTGTGCTTCCTTCTCGAGCAACCGCAGCTCGAGTCGCGAAAGTCGCCGCTCTATGTCGGGGTCCCTGACCGTGACGGTCTCGACGACGGATCGCACCCGGACAGGCCTTGGCGGCTGCCTGGGGGGCACGTCAGCCGGCTTCCGGGATGGGCACCCGGTGGCAACGAGCGCGGCCGCGACCAGTGTACACGTTGAACGCAGTAAGGTCAGAAGTCCCCCCAATGTGTATGCTTCGCCCCGTGCTACACCGCCGGGGATCACGGTAACTGTGCGTCGCGTGGCTCCCTGAGATATACAATTCGGAGGAGGGCGCTGCCAAGGCTTGCCTCCTGCGCCTCGGATACGGCGTATTGTGACGGACGAAGCACCGTGCGTCGTCCCTGATCGTTTCCCCCGCTCATGACCTGAATGCTCGCGCTGCTCGGAGTGCTCGTCGTTGTGCTTGCCATTGCCTGCATCGCGCTCGGGAAGAACGTCATGCGCATCAAGCGCGACAAGCGCAGGTCCGGGCTCGGGAAGCCATGGCCGATCCGCCGCGTTCGGGTCGAGGAATTCGACGTCGCGTTTCGGCCCGGCCCGCTGGGACCAACGCGAGATGCCGAAGTCTCCTTCATAGGAAAATTCCAGGTCGGAGGCGTCGCCGGCGGCACGAGCGATTTCGAGGCCTGGATCCTGGCGGTGCTCGCCAGGCGCGCCAGGGTTGCATTCGAGTTTGGCACCGCGACCGGCAAGACGACGTACCTCATGGCGCGGAATCTCCCGCCCGGCGGTCGCGTCGTCACGATCACGCTCGCGCCCGAACAGGTCGCGGCCTATGCCGATGCCGCCGGCGACAGCACCGCGGCTGGACAGTGGGCGCGCGACGAGTCGGCGTTCACCACCTTCCTGTATAGTGGCTCCGACGTCGAAGGCCAAATCACCCAACTGTTCGGCGACAGCAAGACCTTCGACGAATCACCGTACGCGAGCCAATGCGATCTGATTTTTGTCGACGGGTCGCACGCCTACTCGTATGTGATGAGCGACTCGCGCAAGGCACTGCGCATGCTCGCTCCCGGTGGCGTCGTCCTGTGGCATGACTACAACGGACCGGACCGTGCCGCCGACGTCTATCGCGCGCTCAACGAACTCTCGGCCGAACTGCTGCTCCGACATATTTTCGGAACGACGCTGGTGGCATACCGACGTCCTGCGAGCGAATGAACGCGGGGGCAAACCGGTTGCGTCGCTGCCCTTCCGAACGCGGTGCTAGAAGCGGAGACGGGCCCCGATCGCGACGCTGCGCCTGGCTGGGTAGGGAATATCGGACGGGCCACGACCGTTGCGCAGGTCATAGATGAACAGGCCGACGCTGCCAAGCGCC
>Ga0136612_10000801_pt1 | contig 12349 bp, 9 predicted proteins | sample AntDryUQ224A2306_2_FD_106644 | JGI IMG/M metagenome (GOLD analysis project Ga0136612, IMG submission 106644) | Polar desert sand microbial communities from Dry Valleys, Antarctica - metaG UQ224A (23.06) | ecosystem: Environmental > Terrestrial > Soil > Desert | place: Antarctica: Dry Valley...
CGCCGCCCTGTCCCGCTGGTCGGACAGCGGGATGTACTCGCCGATTACGGGTCCATCGAATTGGCGCCGGTCCTTTGACGCTTCTTACCCGCCAAAGAGCTCGTACAGCATTTCTGCCAGCGAGGGGGCATCCCAGTCGGACGAGCCTCCGTGAGCCGGTGAGCGCGCAGGGGGTGCGGGTGTCTGCTTCGCCGCCGTGAGGCGCCGCTGCTCATCTTCATGCTGCCGCATCCGGGCGAGCCCTCCCCCATGGATGAACGTGACGATGGCGTTGAGCTCCCCCGAATCCAGGAAGGTGCCATGGCCGCGGCACACGTCGACGACGGTGCCGGAGAGCCGGGCGAAGTTGACGCGGTTCATCATCTTGCCGCAGCGGACGCACGGGCGGTACTTGACGCGTGCTTCTGGCGCCGCTGGCGACGCCGTCGGCGACCGATGGAGCAATGCCGCGCGCGACTCTCCATTGGCGCAAATCTGCTCGAATGTCTGAGCGTCGACCCACACGCCGTCGCAACGGCTGCACTCCAGCATCGCGACGGGCCCCACATCCAGCCGTGTGAGCTCGTGCCTGCACCCCGGGCACCGCCCGGTCGAGGAAGTTTGCTCGACGGGCTCCGGGCGGGCCCCGCAGCGGGGGCAATAGGCCATGCTGTCGAACATCGCCGCGAAGCACGCCGGACACGTCATCAGCGCAAGCCGCGCCCGGCAATACGCACACCGGCGCGTGTCCGGGTCCGCCGGGGCGCCGCAATTCGGGCAATGGAGCGATTCTGCGCCGGGTGGCATTCGCGCACGGTATCAAAGAATGCACCTGGCGAGGCGGCGGCTCGCTAGAATACGGTACCGGCCGTGGCGCGACCGCCAGCTGCCGCCGACACACTGGAGCGACGAATATGGGCATCATGGATTTCATCAAGGGTGAGCTGATCGAGATCATCGAGTGGACCGATGACTCGAGGGACACGCTCTCGTACCGCTTTCCTGACGAGGACAAAGCCATCAAGAACGGCGCGCAGCTCATTGTCCGGGAGTCGCAGCAGGTGCAGTTCGTCTATCTCGGCGAGTTCGGCGACACGTTCGGCCCTGGCAAGCACACGCTCACGACCGACAACATTCCGATCCTGACGCGCCTGAAATCCTGGAAATACGGCTTCAATTCCCCCTTCAAGGCGGACGTCTACTACGTCACGACCCGGCTCTTCACCGGCAACAAGTGGGGCACGGCCAATCCCATCATGATGCGCGACGAAGACCTGGGGATCGTGCGGGCGCGCGCCTTCGGCACGTTCGACTTCAGGGTCGTCGACACGAAGCTCTTTCTCAAAGAGGTGGCGGGCTCCGATCAGAATTTCCGTCTGGACGAGTTCGCCGACACCATGCGCTCGCGGATCGTCAGCATCTTCGCCGACGCGCTCGCATCCGCCAAGGTGCCTGTGTTCGATGTCGCGAGCCGGTATGGCGAGCTCGGGGAGGCGCTCCTGCCGCTCATCAATCCCGTCGTGGCCGCCAAATACGGGCTCCAGATCGCGAGCTTCATCATCGAGAACGTGTCCGTTCCCCCGGAGGTGGAACAGGCAATCGACAAGCGGTCGAGCATGGCCGCGGTCGGGAATCTGAACGACTACGTCAAGTTCCAGATGGCCCAGGGCATGGAGAAGGGGGGTGGCGCCGGCGGGATGGCGACGGAGCTGGCGGTCGGTCTCTCGATCGCGCAGCAGATCATGCAGCAGCAGGGCGTGCCGGGCGCGGTTGCGCCGGCCGCGCGCGGAAGCGCGGTCCCCGTCCCTGTTCCCGGAGCGGTCACGGACCTCCTCGCGCCTGCCGACGTGGCGAAGGCGCTGGGCGTTCCGGAAGGCGACGTCATGACCATCATCGAATCGGGCGAGCTCGCCGCGAAAAAGATTGGTTCCTCGTACCGCATCAAGCGGAGCGCACTCGAAGAATACCTGGCCCGGTGACGCCGCGTAACCACCCATGGCCGACATCGCCGCTCTCGAAAAGCATGCGTGCGCGGCGTGCGGTGCGCAGGCCGTCTGGAATCCGTCGAAGCAGCTACTGGAGTGCCCGTTCTGCGGCACCTCGACTCCTTTCACCGTCGATCCTGCATCGGGCGCGCTCGTCGAGAACGATCTCGCCAGGGCCCTCCGTGAGCTGCCCGATGAAGCGCGCGGGTGGCTCACCGAGAAGCGCACGGTCCAGTGCCAGAGCTGCAAGGCGGTGTCGGTGTTCGACCCCGAGCGCGTGGGTCAGAACTGCAATTTCTGCGGATCTCCCGCGCTCGTCGACTACCACGAGATCAAGGCTCCCATCCGGCCCCAGGGAGTGCTGCCCTTCAAGGTCTCGGAACCGCAGGTCCGCGAGCAGATCCGGCAGTGGTACGCGAGCAAGTGGCTCGCGCCGGGAAAGCTCAAGCAGAGGGCGCTCGTGGATCGCGTCCGCGGAGTCTACATCCCGTACTGGACCTTCGATGCGCACGCGGTTTGCCCGTGGATCGCGGAGGCCGGACATTACTACTACACCTCGGAAACCTACCGCGACAGCAAGGGGCACACGCGTACGCGCCAGGTCCGCCACGTCCGGTGGGAGCCCGCGTCCGGCGAGGTCCGTCATTTCTTCGACGACGAGCCTGTTCCCGGCACGCAGGGCGTATCGCACGACCTGCTCAAGGAGGTAGAACCGTTCGCGACGGTCGAGCTCGTTCCCTACGACACGGCCTTCCTCTCCGGATTCGTCGTCGAGCACTACCAGATCGTGCTCCTGCAGGCGGCGGAGAATTCGCAGGCGTCGATGTCGCGTCAGCTGTTCGAGATGGCGGCGAGCGAAATTCCTGGCGACACCTACCAGAATCTCGAGATCAAACCGGTCTTTTCAGGCCAGACGTTCAAGCACATACTAGTACCGGTATGGCTGCTCTCGTACCTGTACGGCACGAAGAGCTATCAGGTGGTCGTGAACGGGTATAGCGGCCGCATGGCGGGGCAATATCCCAGGAGCGCATGGAAAATTGCGCTGCTGGTGTTGCTGGCGATCGTCGCGTTCCTGATTGTGATGATGATGAGCGCTGAAGGCTGAAAGCTGGAAGCCGGGATTCGGAGGAACACGTGTTCGACAAGAAAGGCAAAATGCCCCCCAGGGACACCGCACCGGCCGGCCGTCCCGACCGGATGCGGGTTCCGGCGACGCACCACGTGAACGGCGCCAGGCTGGAGGGCCCATTCCCCCCCGGGCTCGAACGTGCGATCTTCGGGCTTGGTTGCTTCTGGGGCGCGGAGAAAAAATTCTGGGAGCTGCCCGGTGTCTACACGACCGCTGTCGGGTATGCCGCGGGCTACACGCCCAATCCCACGTATCGCGAAGTGTGCAGCGGCGCGACCGGGCACTCTGAAGTGGTTCTCGTCGTATTTGACCCGAAGAAAATCACGTACGCCGATCTTGCCAGGGTGTTCTGGGAGAGTCACGACCCGACCCAGGGTATGCGCCAGGGAAACGACGCCGGGACGCAGTACCGGTCGGGCATCTACTACGTCGACGATGCGCAGCGCCAGATCGCGGAGCGTTCCCGCGACGCCTTTCAGCCGGGGCTGACGAAGGCAGGCTACGGCCGGATCACGACCGAGATCCTGCCTGCGCCCGAGTTCTACTACGCCGAGGACTATCACCAGCAGTATCTCTCCAAGAACCCCGCTGGGTACTGCGGGCTTGGCGGCACGGGCGTGTCCTGCCCCTCTGGGATCGAGGTCGGGTGAGGGTGGCGGCTACCTGACCTGTGTGCTCACCTGCTCCCCGTCGATGAACACGCCGACGACGTGCGAGGTGTATTCGAAGGGGTCGCCGTCGTAGAGGACGATGTCGGCGTCCTTGCCTGCCTCGAGTGAACCCACTCGCTTGTCGACGCCCAGCAGCCTCGCGGCGTCGATGGTGACCGTCGCCAGCGCCTCATCGAACGTCAGCCCGCGCGCGGCGGCGACGGCCGCTTCGAACAGCAGCACTCGCGTCTTGGGGACGTATCCCTCGAATCCGCTCTGCAGTGCGATGTGAATGCCTGCCCGGCGCAGAATCGAAGCCGCTTCCTGGGTCAGGTTCTCCGCCGAGCCGGTCGATCGGTACATGGTCGGGTGGACGATCACCGGCACGCCCGCCGCCTTGATCTCGTCCACCAGCAGGTGCGCTTCAGCGGCGCCGTCGAGGACAACGCGGATGTCGAATTCCTTTGCGAGCCGGAGGGCGGCCAGGATGTCCACGGATCGGTGGGCCGTGATCATCAGCGGCAGCTGCTTCCGCATGACTCTGGCGAGCGTTTCCTGCCGAAGGTCGCGGGTAGGACGCTTGTCTTCCGGGCCCTCCAGCTTCGACGCGTAGTCCATGGCCTTCAGGAGTTCCGCGCGCAGCATCGCGACGGCCTTCGACCGTGTGCCGGGAGGCTTCCCCTCGCTGCCGAACGCATCTTCCCCGAGCGTCGCGGCGACCATGGCTTCGGGGACGAGAATGGCCGTCGAGCGCAGCGGATACACCGGCTTGACCACCATCGTCTGCCCCGAGATCAGGGCACCAGGGCCGTGGCCGGTCTGCATCGTCGTAACGCCCAGTTCGCGAACCCATTCCACCAGCTTGTCTTCCGGGTTGTACGCGTCCACGGCGCGCAGTTCCGGCTGCATCGGTGCGGAGGATTCCACCTGATCCTGGTCGTGCGGCTGGTTCAGATATCCTGATACGCCGACCACTGTGTGCGCGTCGACGAGCCCGGGCGTGACCACCCTGGCTCTGATCTCGCGATAGCCGCGCGGCACCTGAACGGAAGCTGCGGGACCGACGCGTTCGATCCTGCCGTTGCGAATCAGTACCACACCGTCGGTGATCGTGGGCCCAGCCATGGTGTGCACGACGTCGGCCCGGACGGCGACCTGCGCCTGCACCGAGGAACACGTGACAATGAGGACGAGCGCGCACGCCGCGCCGATGCCCGGCCTGCAACGGACGATCATCGGCCCTCCTCGTGCGTATGGAGCGTCTCGTTCCGTGATGCGCCGTATCCGCCGACCGCCACGAGACGATCCCCGGGGACGGCGCGGTCGAAGACCTTGGCGCCCTCGACCCAGGTCTGCTCCACATGTGTGTAGACGCTCAACGGATCGCCGGAGAGCACCAGGAAGTCGGCGTCCTTGCCGGGTTCAAGCGAGCCGAGACGGCTGTCGAGCTTCAGCATGCGCGCGCCGGCCATCGTCAGGGCGTACAGGGCGTGCTCGCGAGACATGCCTGCACGCACGGCAAGCCCCGCCGATCGCAGGAAGAAGCGCGAGTCCGTGATGTAGTCATCCGTGTGGAAGCCCGTCAGGGCGCCGGCCTTCTGCAGCGCGGGTGCCGTGGTCATCGAGAGATCCACCGCTTCGAGCTTGCCTCCGGGGGCGTCGATAACGATGACCGATGCCGGGGCTCCCGAGGCCGCGATCTCGGCCGCCACTTTCCACCCCTCCGACACATGCTGCAGCACGGGCGTAAAGCCAAACTCCTTGGCCAGCCGAAGAGCCGTCAAAATGTCGTCGTGCCGATGGGTGTGGAAGTGCACCGTGCGGGTGCCCTCAAGCACCTCCGACAGCGCCTCCATGCCGAGGTCGCGCGTGGGGCGTTTGGCTGGATCATCGCCCGCCTTCTGCATTTTGTCGCGATACGCCTGCGCCTTGATGAAGAGGTCCCTCGCCATCGACGCAGACCGGGCGCGGGTGCTCGGGAAGGCGCCACCTTGCGGACGCAGCGGGTTGGTGCCGTTGGCCATCTTGATGCCCCCGGCGATGCGACCCTCGGCCGTCGTGATGAGCAGGCCGTCGAGGCTCTTCGCACCACGCAGTTTGAGGTAAAGCGTCTGACCGCTCAGCAGGTGACCCGATCCGGGCATCACGTTCACTGTCGTGATGCCGCCGGCCACCGCCCGTCGCAGACCCGAGTGGCGCGCGTCGAACGAGTCGAGCAGGCGCACCTCAGGTTGGAGCGCGGCCGACGCGTCGCCACCGCTCCCCCCCCCGATGTGGCTGTGAGTATCGACCAGCCCTGGCATGATCGTCTTGCCACGCGCGTCTATGCGCACGGCGTTGGCCGGTATGCTGACGGAGGCGCCGGCACCGACGATCTTTCCTCTATGGACGACGAGGGCGCCTTGAGCGACGTCCGATCCGTTCACCGCGATGATGCGCGCGTCGACGAACGCGTGCGGCTGCTCCTGCGCGAGCACGGCGCGTGGCAGGTTCAGCATGGCGACCGCAGCGAGCGCCGTGAGAACGACTCGTGACATGAACGTCTCCTCCCCGACCACAAAAAGCATCAGCGGGCGACATTGTACGCGACACGTTGCACGTCGCTCATCATTCGTATCGAATAGAGGCGTGGCGACCTCACTTCTCTTCTCACCCTTGACGATCCGCGGCCTCACTTTTCGCAACCGCATCGTCGTGTCCCCGATGTGTCAGTACTCGAGCGTCGACGGGTACGCCACCGACTGGCACCTCGTCCACCTGGGCAGCCGCGCCGTCGGGGGAGCGGCAGCAGTGCTCACGGAGGCGTCCGCGGTGCTGCCGGAAGGGCGGATCAGCCCCGACGACCTCGGGATCTGGAGAGACGAACACGTCGAGATGCTGGCCCGCATCTTTCGATTCGTCGAGCACCACGGCGCCATCCCGGGAATGCAGCTCGCGCACGCCGGGCGCAAGGCCAGCACCATGGCGCCGTGGAAGGGAGGCAAGCCGCTTCCGGTCTCTGCGGGAGGCTGGCAGCCGATTTTCGCCCCGAGCGCGCTTGCCTTCGACGACGACGGGTATCAGGAGCCTGAGGCGCTCGACGAGCGCGCAATTGCGCGGATTGTCGCCGCGTTCGCCAAGGCTGCGGGGCGCGCCGTCGAGGCGGGGAGCCGCATCGTCGAACTGCATGCCGCGCACGGATACCTGCTGCACGAGTTTCTCTCGCCGCTGAGCAATCGGCGCGACGACCGTTACGGGGGGACCTTCGAGAATCGCACCCGAATCGTCCGGGAGGCCGTGGAGGCGGTGCGCCGCGTGCTGCCGGACCGCGACGCGCTGTTCGTGCGAATTTCAGGGACCGACTGGGTCGAGGGCGGGTGGACTGTCGACGATTCCGTGGCGCTGGCGCGTCAGTTGATGCCGCTCGGCGCCGATGTGTGTGACTGTTCGTCCGGCGGTCTGGTTCCGCACGCCCGGATTCCTGTCGGAGCGGGTTACCAGGTGCCGTTCGCGGAGCGCATCAGGCGCGAGACGGGCATGGCGACCGCCGCGGTGGGACTCATCACCGCCCCTGAGCAGGCCGAACAGATCGTCCGCAGCGGCCAGGCGGACTTGATCGTCATGGCGCGGGAGCTTCTCCGCGATCCTTACTGGCCGCTTCACGCGGCCGCCCGCTTGCGACAGGAAGCGCCGGTTCCGCCGCAGTATCAAAGGGCGTTCTAGATAGCGGCCCGATCCCCGATCCCGCCTCATTCATACCTGAGCGCCTGCATTGGATGCACGCGCGACGCGCGATACGCGGGGATGTAGCCCGCCCCGAACGCGATGGCGGTCAGCAGGACAATCGACCCGGCCATCACGACGGGATCGTAGCCCTTCAGCTCGAACAGAAGTGCCTGGGCACTGCGTCCGAGGAAGTATGCGCCCGCGAGCCCGAGCACGCCGCCGACGAGCGTCATCCAGCCAACTTGTTTCAGGATCATGCCGCGCACGCGCGGCCCATCAGCGCCGAGGGCCATTCGCAGCCCGATCTCCCGCGTCCGCTGCGAAACCGTATAGGCGAGGACGCCGTAGAGCCCGATTGCCGCCAGCAGAGTGGCGAGCACGGCGAAGGCAGCCGCCAGCGTGCCGATCATCCTGTCCATGAAGACGTTGTCGCGCACCTGCTGGGGCATGGTCTTCAAATCCTCCACCGGCAGCGTGGGATCGAGTCTGGCCAGAACACCGGGCAGGCTGCGTAGAAGCTGCCCGGGATCCCCGGATGTGCGCACGTAGAAACTGAGCGAGCCCACGGTGTTCTCGGACTGCCGGTAGGGACGGAAGAACAGCGGCGGCACCGTTTGCTTGACGTCGCTGTATTTCGCGTTCTGCACGACACCGATGATCTCCGTATCGAGGGCATCCCGCTTCTCCCCCGTCCCGATGCGCTTTCCCACGGCATTGCGCCCGAGATTGAACTTCTTCGTGAACGCCTCGTTGACGATCGCGACCTTCGGAGCCGTCGCGGTGTCTGCCGTCGTAAATTCGCGGCCTGACATGAGCGGCACACCCAGCGTCCGGAAGTAGCCAGGACTGATCTGGTTGAATCGGGCATTGGAATCCGTGTCCGGATCGCGTTTGAATCCTTCGACCGACACGTCGTTCCCCCAGTTGTTGCCCGCGAGCAGCGGCACCGACGCCGCCGCAACACCGGTTACGCCGGGCAGTCCACTCACCTCCTGCTCCGTGCGGTCATAGAGCGTCATCAATCTGGCCTTGTCGTATCCGTTCAGGACCGGCGAGATGCCGAAGGTCACCACGTTGGCGATTTTCACGCCGAGCTCCGCGCGGCTGACGTTGACGAGGCTCCTGACGAACAGTCCGGCGGCAACGAGCAGCGCCATCGAGAGCGCAATCTGTGCGGTCGCGAGAGAGGTTCGGAACCGGGCGGCTGCGCGCGCGCCGGAGGGCTGCCCGGCCTGCGCCTTGATGGCCGATACCAGATCGGGTTTCGTGCTGTGGAGCGCGGGGAACAATCCGAAGAGCAGGCCCGTGGCGAGCGACAGCGCCATTGCGAACAGCACGACGTTCTGGTGGAGCTCGAACACCAGGGTGCCATTGACTTCGGGCGGCAGCAGCGAGGCGATGAGCGCCAGGGTCCACCGCGCCACCACGAGGCCGGCGAGGCCGCCAAGCACCGCCAGCACGCACGATTCCGTGAGGAGCTGCGCGACCAGGTCCCGTCGGTTCGCGCCGAGTGACAGTCTCACGGCCATCTCGGTGGCGCGTCCGGCGCCGCGCGCAAGCAGGAGGTTCGCGATGTTCGCGCAGGCGATAATCAGGACGATTCCGGTGATGCCCATCAGGAGCAGCATCGGCACCCGCGCCTGGGAATGCACATCGCTCTGCCCTCGCGCGTCGACCTCGAGCACGAGCGGCTTCGCCTTGAACCGTGCCATGGTCGCGTCGCTCATGCCTTGCTGCAGCGGCGCTTCGACGTCGTTCACGATAGGTTTGTAGAGCCCGTTCATCGCCGCGCGGGCCTGCTCGACGGTGGTGTTCGGCTTCAGGCGCGCGAACAGGTACGCCCAGTAGCTCCTGCGGTTGTCGAATCCCTTCCACCCGGGAGACATCAGCCCGCGCATCGAGATCGGCACGAAGACCTTCGGCTCACTGCCCAGGGTCGTTCCGCTGAAGCCCGGCGGCCCCACACCAACGATTGTCAGCGCCTGGCCGTTGACGATAATCGTGTCGTTCAACACGGAAGGGTTTGCCCCCAGCCGCGTCGTCCAGTACGTGTGGGTCAGGACCGTGACGAAGTGCGCCCCGAGCGTCTGGTCGTCCTCCGGCCCAAGCAGGCGTCCGAGCGCGGGCTGGATGCCCAGGACCGGAAAATACGATCCCGACACCAGCATCCCACCGCCATTGATCGTCTGCCCCCTGTAGGCGAGATTGACACCAAAGCCGACGTGCGCCGCGATCCCGGTGAACACGGTCTGCTGCCGCTCCAGGTCTCTGAACATCGGATAGCTGAACACGGCCTCGCAGTTCCCCGCTCCTCCGCAGGACTGCGAGCCTGGCTTCGGGCCCGGCGCCGACAGGTTGACCAGCTCGCTTGCGCGGGGCACGGGCAGCTGGCGCAGCAGTGTCTGGTCGAACAGCGAAAAGATGGCGGCATTCGCACCGATGCCGAGCGCGAGCGAGATAATGGCCACGACGCTGACGAACGGGCTCTTGATGAGGCGCCGGAAGGCGAGTTTCAGATGCACACAGCTCCCCTGAAATGGAATCCGGGTAACTGTGACGTAGAGAGGGTTGAAATAGTTTACTGATCGAGCCCGGGCGCGGAGCCCCAACCCGGGAATCTCCCTAGAACGTCGGAATTTCTATCTTCTCCCCTCCCTTGAGCGCTGATTCGTGCGCACAGATACCGACCATCGTCCAGTTGACGGATGTCTCGGCGTCCGGCATTGCGGGCCGCTCTCCGGCGCACGCGAGCAGGAAATTGTGGACGAGGTGAGGGTGCGAACCGCCGTGTCCGCCCCCCTGGAGAAAGGACAGATGGTCGGCGTCCTGAATGGCGGCAGGCTGCGTGAAGCGCTGGATCGGCTCCGGCAGCAACCGTGCGTAGTCGGGAACCTTCACCCGCGCTGGAATCTCCGCTTCGGACAGCGGGCGCGCGACGGTGCTCCGCGTGTGGATGACGGGATCCTCGTGCTCGACCTGCTGCCACTCGAAGGATTTCTTCGAGCCGTACGCATCGAAACTCTCGCGGTACTGCCGCGCGGTCGCAAAGAGGCTGCGTGTCACTTCCGCGCAGACGTCGGAATCGCGCAGCTTGAACGTCGCCGTTTCGATCGCGAACGGGCTTCCATACTTCGATATCAGCGCCTCGTCGATCCGCCCGGACCCATGGCAGACAACATGCTCGGCGTGCTTGCCGAGGAGTGCGAGGCACGGACTGACGCAGTGCGTCGCGTAGTGCATGGGCGGAAAGCCCTCCCAGTAGCCGGGCCAGCCTTCCATGTCCTGCTGGTGGCTGCCGCGAAGAAACTGCACACGCCCGAGCTCCCCCGTGTCGTGCAGCTCCTTGACGAACAGGTATTCGCGGCTGTAGACCACCGTCTCCATCATCATGTAGACCTTCCCGCTGCGACGCTGCCACTCCACGATCTGGCGGCACTCGTCGATCGTGGTGGCCGCCGGAACGGTGCTCGCGACGTGCTTGCCGGCCTTCAGCGCCGCGATTGACTGCGGCGCGTGGTCGGCAATCGGAGAATTGATGTGCACGGCATCGACGTTCGGATCGGCGAGCAGCGCGTCGTAGTCCGTGTAGCGCACGCCGATGCCGAACCTTTCACCCGTCGCGTCCAGCTCCTGGCGGTCGCGCCGACAGATGGCGTACATCTCGGCGTTCGGATGGTTCTGGTAGATGGGGATGAACTCGGCGCCAAAGCCGAGTCCGACGATGGCGACGCGGGTCTTCTTGTGAGCGGCCATGCGGAAAAATCCTGTAAAAAGGTTCGAGGGGCGGGTTGTAGCACGCGCGGCGCGAACCCGTCAAACCAACGAGGGTCGGAGTGAGAACGTGGCGATGCCGCGCAAGACGTGTATCATCCGCGCAGACGCTCTCATCCGGAAGGTTCCACCGATCATGACACCCACGAAGTCCCTCAGGCGCGTCCTGCCGGCGCTCGCCGGCGTTGCGGCGTTGTCGCTCGCGTGTCTCTCGATCGCAGCGCAGGCGCGCGAGGCCGGTCGTCAGGACGGCTCCACATCGAGCCCTCGGGTCGGCCAGGGCGGCGGGCCCCGGGGCCGGGGCGCCATCATGGGGCGTGCCGCCGAGACCGGCCGTCCCATTCGGATTCTGTTCCTCGGGCACGATCAGGAGCACCCGCACAATCCCTCCAGGATGTACGGCCTGCTCGCGGCGCCGCTGGCGCGCCGCGGCATCCAGCTGACGTATGCGGGAACGCCAGCCGAAGCGCTGACGCCCGCAAGGCTGGCGTACTACGATGCGTTGATGGTCTACGGCGACCACAAGGCGATGACCGTGGAGGAGGAGCAGGCGCTCCTGGCCTTCGTCGAGAGCGGCCACGGCCTGGTGGCACTGCACTCGGCGTCCGCGGAGTTCACGGGCTCGGACAAGTACCTGTCGCTCATCGGCGGCCAGATGCAGCGGCACGGCACCGGCGAGTTCACGGCGGAGATCCTCGATCCCCGTCATCCCGTAACGCAAGGGATCGAGCCGTTCCTCACGTGGGACGAAACGTACGTGCATACCCGGCACAACGCCGAGAACCGGACGGTCCTGATGGAACGGGTGGACGCGCAGGGACGCGAGCCGTGGACCTGGGTCAGGACGCAGGGGAAAGGGCGCATTTTCTATACGGCGTATGGACACGATGAGCGCACCTGGACAAAACCGGGCTTCCAGACGCTCGTCAACAACGCCGTGCTGTGGGCTGTGGACGAAGGAGCGCGGCGAGGGTGGCAGACGCTCGAGATGCCGACGGTGGCCTACCTTGACGGCTTCAACGTCCCCAACTACGAAGCCCGCGATCCCGCGCCGAAGTACCAGCTGCCATTCACTCCTGAGGACTCTCAACGCTTCATGCAGACGCCTGCGGAGTTCGAGGTGAAGC
>Ga0136612_10000802_pt1 | contig 12349 bp, 12 predicted proteins | sample AntDryUQ224A2306_2_FD_106644 | JGI IMG/M metagenome (GOLD analysis project Ga0136612, IMG submission 106644) | Polar desert sand microbial communities from Dry Valleys, Antarctica - metaG UQ224A (23.06) | ecosystem: Environmental > Terrestrial > Soil > Desert | place: Antarctica: Dry Valley...
AGAGTGTCTAACAAAACGTAGAAGTAGTGGGTAACATGGGTGGTATGAGAAAGCCACTTGTTACCGATGAACTATGGGAAGCGATACAACCGCTGCTGCCACCACAGCCTCCGAAGCCGAAAGGAGGCAGACCACGCATCAACGATAGAGCAGGACTTACAGGCATCATCTTCGTGCTGAGATCGGGCATCCCATGGGAGATGCTACCACAGGAGATGGGCTGCGGCTCTGGGATGACGTGCTGGCGCCGACTGCGCGACTGGCAGCAAGCAGGTGTGTGGGACAGGCTGCACCGAGTGCTCCTACACCGGTTGGGTGAGACCGACAGAATCGACTGGGAGCGAGCGAGCCTGGACAGTGCGAGTGTCGGGGCAAAAAGGGGGGCGCAGCAACCGGCCCGAATCCGACGGATCGCGGGAAACCGGGCACGAAGCGCCACCTTGTGGTCGACAGGAGGGGTATCCCGCTCAACGTAGTGATCACGGGTGCTAACAGGCACGACTCTATGGTATTCGAGGAGTTGCTTGACGGCATCAAGCCGATACACAGACCGAGAGGCAGACCCAGGAAGCGTCCCGAGAAGCTGCACGCGGACAAGGCGTATGATATCCCCAGGTGCAGGCGGGCACTCCACAAGCGAGGCATCAAGGTGAGGATCGCACGTAAGGGTGTGGAGAGCTCCGAGACGCTGGGTAAGCACAGATGGGTGGTGGAGCGGACCCTCGCCTGGCTCTCCAAGCACCGCAGGCTCGCGCTGCGCTACGAGCGGCGTGATGACATCCATCTGGCTTTCCTCAAACTCAGTTGTGCCCTAATCTGCCTCAACTACCTCAAATGACGGTTTTGTTAGACACTCATAGTACGTGTGGGCGGCGCTGCTCAGACCGGTGATGGTCGTGGGCGATGTGCAGGCGGCGTATGCGCCCGCGTCCAACTTGCACTCGAACGTCGAGCCGGCCTGGTTGGCGGCAAAGTTAAACGTCGCGGATGTAGTCTTGACAAGCGTCGCAGGACCGACCGTGATGGTGGTCTGAGGCGCGTTATCTATAGCCACCGTGCGAACCGCAGAGTCGGTGAAGTTAACGGCCTGATCGTACGCCCGGGCGACAACGGTCGCCGTGCCGTCGGTCAACAGGTTGCTGTCCATTGTGTGGCTGTAGGGCGAACTGAAATCTGTGCTCTTTAGCACATTGCGCACGTAGAATTTCACGTAGGTGACACTCAGGTTGTCCGTCGCAGTGGCGGTCATCGTGAGCGGACCGGAGATGGTTGCAGCGTCGGCGGGAGCGGTAAGGGCGACCGTCGGCGGCGTCGTGTCCACTGTCCACGCCCGCTCAGCCGGGCTAAGGTCCTGATTGGTCGCAGCGTCAACCGCGAACACCTTGAAGGTGTGTCCGCCGCCTGCCAAGCCTGCGTAGCCGGCGGGCGATGTGCAGGTTGTGAACGGCGCGCCGTCGCGGCTGCACTTGAATGTCGAGCCTGCCTCACTGGAGGTGAAGCTGATGGACTGCGAGGTGTTCTTCGTCACCGCCGGCACGATCGTATTGATCGTTGTCTGCGGCGCCGTCAGGTCCACCGTCCAATCGTGCGAAGCGGGGGTGGGGTCCGTGAGGGCCGCCGCCGTCGCGCGCACCTTAAAATTGTGTGCACCCACAGCGAGACCGGTCACGCTCGCCGGCGAGGTGCAGGCCGAGTAGGCGGCGGCGTCAAGGCTGCACTCAAATGTCGATCCGACTACAGTTGCCGTGAAGCTGAATGATGCTGAGGTACTGTTCGATGCTGCCGCAGGCGCCGCCGTAATTGTAGTGTCAGGCGGGTCCACAGCGTACGTGCGTGAAATGCCGCCTACGAGGCCGAGCATTAGAGCGAACGCCGCAAAGAAGAGATACCTCGTTAGCCGTGTGATTTGCATGTGTGTTGTCCCTTTCGTATTCGATCCTTAGTATCGTCAACCGAGATGTGTTCTGCCGTTCCTCTTCGGGGGTAACTATTGTGTTCTTGTACGCCGTGTGTTGCGACAGAAGCGTCGGGTCGCCCTCAAGCATCCACCGAACGAAGGTGCGACAAGAAGTAGCCTATTCAAACCAGGTCGGCGAGCTGTTGCCTGCCTTGTCCCTGGTTCCAGGAAACTGCCTGCCGCGACGGATGCTCGAATGCGCTCCCAACGCCACTGAGAGTGAGACGGTGAACGTCCACAACCAGCCAATATACAGTCTAATAAATCTGACGGCACGCACAAGGGGTTGCAGCAGGTACATAGGTACTACTTACTTGTCGCACCGATGTAACGTCTGAACACCTCTACCCGCCCACGAGGTCTGGAAAGCCTAATCCTACAGAACGCTCGTCAACAGCGGCGTAGCACAGGTATGGTCTACTTCGTGCGGTCGCACACCGTGTATGGCGACTGTCAAACTGGAAGGAGCAAGCATGTCCATTCCCACCACGGCCGGCCGAGCGCGGGCACTTCGACTCGGCGTCGTCAGTTTCGCGCACGCGCACGTCAACGCCTATATCGAAACCATTCAGGGGTTCGGCGACGCAGAGGTGGTCGCCGCCTGGGACGATGACGCAGAGCGAAGCGAAGCTCTTACCCGTAAGTACGGGATGGAGTATGAGCGCGACCTCGATTCACTGCTCAGTCGCGGCGACCTCGACGCGGTGTTCGTCGCGAGTCCCACGAACCGGCACGCCGAGCACGTCGTCGCCGCCGCCGAGGCGGGCAAGGGCGTACTGCTTCAGAAGCCTATGGCCCTCACACTGGAGGATTGCGACCGGATAATCGAGGCCGTGGACCGCACGGGCGTCAGGTTCAGTTTGTGTTACCAGATGCGCGCCGACCCCGTGAATCAGAAGATGAAGGCACTGCTGGACGAGCAAGCCGTGGGCGCGGTTGCGATCGTACGTCGGCGACACGCCATACCGATGCTGCTGAACCCCAACTTCGCTCGGCCGGGCAACTGGCACATTGACCCCGTCCAGAACATGGGCATGTTCATGGACGACGCCTCCCACGCCGCCGACTGGTTCCTTTGGATGCTCGGAATGCCTCGCAGCGTGATCGCTGAGATAGACAACGTCGTCACAAGCAGCGCGCCAGACGACAACGGCGTGGCTGTTTACCGCTTCTCCAGGGGCGAGATGGGAATCCTACTCAACAGCTCGACGATGCTCGCCGCCGAGGCGACGACGGAGATCTACGGCGACCAGGGTACGATCGTTCAGAACTACGGCGACCTCGTGTCCTCGTCCCTGCCCCGGCCCAGCGGCGCGGCGGCGCTCAAGATATTCCGTGCTGGAGGAGACGACTGGGAACTGTTCGACTTGCCGGCGGACACACCTCACTCCGCTCGTATCCGAGCCGTTCCCCGCCCGCTTATTGACTATCTCAACGATCGAGCTGGGCCGCTCGCCACAGCGCAGGAAGGCAAACAGTGTATCGAGATGATACTAGGCGCGTACGAATCGGCGAGGACGGGTCGGCGTATCCTATTCGCGTCGTCGGATTGACAGGCTCGGCGACCAGCGGCTCACACCCCGCCCCGCATGGCTCACACCTGTCGAGGCGCCGCCTGGTGAATAGTCGCTGTCAATGCTCGCTTTCGTAGTTTCCGGCGGTGAGTTGCGCGCGCCGGACGTGCTGGCCCCGCTCGCCGAGGCAGCCGACATTGTGCTCGCAGCAGACTCAGGATACGACCACCTGGCGAGGATGGGAGTTCGTCCACACGTGTTGCTCGGCGATCTCGACTCGATCTCAGCCGAGGCGCTTGAGGACGCGCGACGCTTCGAGGTGGAGACGGCGATCTTCGAGGCCGAAAAGGACTTCACCGACACGGAGCTCGTCCTCCGCGAGGCGCTCGACCGAGGCGCCTCCACGGTCCTGGCTTGCGGCGTCTTTGGTTTGAGGGTTGACCACCAACTCGCGAATCTCCTACTGCTCGCAGCGCCCGGTCTCTCCACAGCCGACGTTCGCCTGCTCGACGAGCAGCAGGAGGTCAGGCTTGTGCACGGCCGACTGGAGCTCGTCGCTCAGCCGGGCGAGTTAATCTCGCTTATATCAGTGGGCGGCGAAGCCCACGGAGTAACGACCACCGGGCTGTACTACCCACTCGCGGGGGCGACGTTGCACACCGGCCCTGCGCTTGGGATCAGCAACGTCGCGGTCAGCCGGCGGGTAACAGTCGAATCAGCCGACGGGTTTGTGCTCGTCACACGCATCTTCGGGTCAGGCCTCCAGGCCGCGACATACCTACGCGACCACCCGCCCGCCTGACGGGGACTGAGGCTGGAACGCGCGACGATTTATCGTCGGGTGTGCGGGTTTTGATCCCACTCACCGCACGCAGCAGCCCGCCGCAAGGCCGATGCATACCCCGACTATCGGGACGCTGTGCGTGCAGGCGCCAATACTACGTGCTGTCTGGCGCCGAGGCGCCGGCTTCGCGTTGAAGCTCCCATCCGTCCAGGGTCCGAGGAGGATCGGGGCCGACGTACAGGTAGACGCGATTGCCCTCCGGGTCCATCAACGCCGCCACCCCGTCGGCGGGTTCAGCGAAGAACATCGCCCCTCGGCTCTCCAGCTCCAGGCTGAGCTTGTCTACCTCGGGCACGCGGAGGCAAAGAGTCACAGGGTTCTCACGAGGACTCTTGACCCCGTTTGCGCCCCATCCACCCGACAGTATCTCAAACAGGACTTCCCCTCCCAGCGAGAGTCGAGCACGGCAGCCGACCTCGTCGAGCGAGACCAGCGGTAGGCCGAGTAACTCGTGATAGAAGTCGAGCGTCTCGTACCAGTCTTCAGCGCAGAGCACGATGGTTCCAAGCGATGCGGCCAGTTTGAGCCCCTCCCAACAATGCACGTAATACTTGCGGCGACGATGACGTGGTTCCCACCGACGCCCCTCCGCTGAGCGACAACCCACGATGCACGTCTACGTAGCAACTCCGGTACCGTCGCAACGAGCGGCGGCGCGAGGCGGAGGTCTTGCAGGTTGACGCTGTGAGAGATTACTATCAATCGTCGGCGAAGGTCCACTTTGTCCAAACGTGGGGAATCGAGGCAGCTATCGGGATTGTAGATTACTTGAAGCGGTCAGCGGCGCAGGCGAAGGTCGAGGCGCACACGCTCTGGCTTGCCGCCCGCGACCCACGCACGCCCTGGCCGGCGCGCCTCCTCGCTGTGACCGTCGTTGCGTACGCCTTCAGCCCGCTCGACCTCATACCCGACCCCATCCCAGTGCTCGGGTATCTCGACGACCTGGTGCTGCTTCCGCTGGGCGTGATGCTGGTTCGCCGAGTCATCCCGCGCGAGGTGATGGAGGAGTGCCGCGAAAAGGCGCGCCTCGCCGCGACTGAGCGACGAAGCGGTGGAGCGCTGGGGGTGGGACTGGTAGTAGGGGTGTGGTTGCTCTTCGCGGCGATAGCGACGTGGTTCGCGTACCGCGTATGGGGATAGATCTACGATGCGGGCGCCGCGCTCCGTCGGTCGGCTCGGCCTGCGCTCAATGGCGCGACTACTGCTAACATTAAACTCTGGCGCAGGGGTCTTGACCGGCCTCTGCTATACTGCTCGCGTATATCAACGGACGTATGTAGAGTCGTCACACGGAGGAGGGCTGTATGCAGGTGTTTATCTCGGCGGATATGGAGGGCGTCTCCGGGATCGTACATCCTTCCCAGCTTTCGCCCACGGGTGCGGACTACTTGCGCGGGCGACGGCTCCAGACCGGCGACGTGAACGCAGCCGTCGAGGGAGCTCTCGCGGCAGGCGCCACGGAAGTGGTTGTAAACGACTCGCACTGGGTTCAACGCAACATCCTGATCGAGGAGCTGCACCCCCGCGCCCGCCTTGTCTCGGGCGCCACAAAGCCGCTCGGCATGGTTCAGGGGGTAGAGAACTCGGACGTGGCCCTTTTCATCGGCTACCATGCCAAACACGGCACTCCCTACGCACTGGCCGACCACACGTGGAGCGCTCCGTGCCTCAACGATCTGCGTATCGAAAGGCAGTCCATAGGCGAGACGGGCTTGAACGCGCTGATCTGCGGTCACTTCGGCGTTCCAGTGGCGATGCTCAGCGGCGACCAGGCTCTCGAAGCCGAGGCGAAGGCGCTTCTGCCGGAGGCAGTCGTCGCGGTGGTGAAGCGCGCAACGGGGCGCTGGGCGGCAGATTGCGTCTCGCTTGAGGAATCGCTGCGGATGATCCGCCAGTGCGCCGAGCAGGCCGTCAGGGAATCGGCGAACCACGAGCCTCTCTCCCCGCCGCAGCCCTGCCTCGTCGAGATGGACCTGATGCTCACCGACATGGCCGATCGCGCCGAGGCAATTCCCGGAGTTGCCCGCGAGGGCGGGCGGACCATTAGCTTTGAATCCGAGGACATGGTCCAGGCGTTCGACGTGTTCCGCACGGTAATAAACGCTGCGTCGCTCTACACACCGTTCTAGGAGCATATAGCGTTACACGCGAGCCGACACCTCCAGCTCGGCCTCTTCGGCGCGAGCGGGCTCGCCGGCGAGCGGCAACTCATGTTGCTCACCTTCCAGGTAGACGTCCTTCACGGCGCCGATGAATCCCACAAACAGGGGGTGGGGCCGGGTCGGTCGGCTCTTGAACTCGGGGTGAAACTGAGACCCGACGTACCACGGGTGGCCGTTGAGCTCAACTATTTCCACGAGCTTGCCGTCGGGCGAGAGGCCGGCGATGCGTAGGCCGTTTCGCTCCAGCACATCGCGATACTCGTTGTTGAACTCGAACCGGTGGCGGTGTCGCTCTTCAATGAGGCGCTCACCGTAGGCCGCAGCGGTCTTCGTGCCGGGCCTCACCCGACACGGGTATGAGCCTAGCCTCATCGTGCCGCCAAGGTCCTCTAGGTCGCGCTGGCTCGCCATCAACGCGATGACCGGATGGGGACTTTCGGGGTCTATCTCGGTCGTGTTTGCGCGGTCAAGTCCGCACACGTTGCGGGCAAATTCTATAGTCATCATGTGCATGCCGTAGCACAGCCCGAGGTACGGTATATTGTTCTCGCGTGCATACTGCGCCGCAGCGATCTTGCCCTCCACCCCGCGCGCACCGAAGCCGCCTGGCACAACGATGCCTGCCACATTTTGCAATCGTTCGGCGACGTCCGCTCCCTCAAGCGTCTCGGCGTCTATCCAATCAATCTCGATGTGCAGCGCGTGGTGCAGGCCCGCGTGGCTCAAGCTCTCCGCGACGCTGAGGTAGGCGTCGTGCAGGTCGGTGTACTTGCCGACCAGCGCGACCCTGCGCACCTCGTTCGGGTTGTTGATCCTCTCCACCAACTCACGCCACTCGGTCAGGACCGGCGGCATCCCTCCGAGACCCAACCTATCTACGACATAGGCGCCCAGGCCGGCTTCCTCTAGCATAAGCGGCACCTCGTAGATCGTCCGCGCTGTCTCAAGCGGTATGACAGCCTCGGGGTCTACGTCGCCGAAGAGGGCGATCTTCTGGCGAATCTCATCACTCACGGGGTAGTCGGATCGGCAAAGCAGCACGTCGGCGCTGATGCCGATTCGGCGCAGCTCGTTGACGCTATGCTGGGTGGGCTTGGTCTTGAGCTCGCCGGTCGCTCTGATGTGCGGCAGCAGTGTGAGGTGGATGTAAAATACGTTCTCGCGGCCTGCCTCCCGCCGCATCTGACGAATGGACTCCAGGAACGGCAGGCTCTCGATGTCGCCTACCGTGCCGCCCACCTCGACGATCACCACGTCTGCGCCGCTTGTCTCGGACACCGACCAGATGCGCCGCTTGATGTCGTTGGTAATGTGCGGCACGACCTGTATGGTGCCGCCAAGAAAGTCTCCCCGCCGCTCGGCGTTCAGTACATCGCGGTAAATCTGCCCCGTGGTCACGTTGCTATTGCGGTCGAGCGCAACGTCAATGAACCGTTCGTAGTGCCCAAGGTCCAGGTCCGTCTCGGCGCCGTCGTCGGTGACGAACACCTCGCCGTGCTGAAACGGCGACATCGTTCCGGCGTCAACGTTGATGTAGGGGTCGAGTTTCTGAGCTGTGACGGTGAGCCCTCGGCTCTTGAGTATACGTCCGAGTGCGGCCGTCGCGATGCCCTTGCCGACGGAGCTAGCCACTCCTCCGGTGACGAAGATGAATTTTCTCAATCCCGTTGCCCTTTCGTCTATGCCGGTCGCGGCGCCATGATCTTCAACTGGAGCGTCTCGTTCAGGTCGCCCTTGCGCACTGTGAGCCTGTCGGTCGCGGTCCACTCGGTCAGACCCATCTCCTTGCAGAACCGGTCCACCGTTTCTAGTTTCTCCTGACCGGGCGCGGTCCGGTAGTGCATCGGCACCACCATCGCCGGCTCGACCTGCGCGATCACCTCGGCCGCCTGCTCGGCGCCTAACGAGTTTCCGTCGCCGACCGGGACAAGCAACACGTCTACGTTGCTCATCAACTCGACCTGCTCGGCGGTGAGCGCGTGTCCCAGGTCTCCGAGGTGAGCGAGTACAATGCCTTCGCTCTCAAGCAGATACACGGTGTTTCGTCCCAGCCGCTTGCCGTTCTCGCCGTCGTGATACGTTCGAACGCCGGTGATAAACATGCCGCTGATCTCGTATTCGCCCGGCCCCGTCAGCACGTGCGGCGGAGTCTCGCCCTTCACGGCGCCCACGTTTGCATGCCCCGGATGCTGATGGCTGATGGTAACGATCTCGGCCTTCGGACGCCCAATGTCGAGACCCCGTATCTTTTCGTACGGATCCATCACTACAACGGCGTCTTTACTTCGTACTCGGAATGCCGAGTGACCCAACCAGGTAATATCCAAACCACACCTCTCGCGCAGAACTAACCTCTGCACCACTGTAAATCTAACAGATTTCGGGCCCCGTTTGACCTCGGCAGGCCGAAGGTTGTGCTTCTCCCCTCGACGTCCTGCTACCCAGCCGGAGCGTCTCCGTCGTCAACCGCCTCGCCGTGCAGCTCGGCCCACAGCGCGGCGACGACCCGGGACGACGACTCGCAGTCGAAGCCCTGGCGCGCAAGAAAGCCGCCGAGCTTACGGCGAAACACAGCATAGTCCTGATCGGTTGCGAGCGTTCTGAGTTTTTTGCGACCGGCGCGCATTGCGGCGTCGTATTCGCCGTCGGGCAATGCCTCGTCCACGGACTCCTGAGCCGTCTCGCGTGCTACACCCTTTTGATGCAACTCGGCGAGTAGGCGTCGGGCGCCCATCGGCTTGAACTGATCACGGTTACTCACCCAGAATCGGGCGAACTCCGCGTCGTCCACGTAGCCGCGCTCTCGCACTTGAGCGACCGCCTCCGCCGCAACCTCGGCATCGTGATCTTTGCGCGCCAGCCGCTGGAGCAGCTCGCGCTCCGTTCGCGGCCTGTAGCTCAGCAGTCGGATGCAGACCTCCACGGCGCGGCCCACCTCGTCGCCGCACAACGCATCACGCAGGTCGTTGGGATGAATCACCAAGCCGGCGCCGAGCCGTAGCCCGAGCGCCGATTCTGCGTTCAGACCGAACGCGAATCGGCCGTCTACGTAGACGTTGACCCTCTCCGGGTTTCGTGCCTGCGGTTCGACAGCCGAGACAACGACCTCGCTCGTTCCGTCCCACTCAAACGAGCGACGGGAACCTGACCGGTCGGAGTTTCCGCCGACGGCGCCAGAGTCCCGCTTCGATTCGCTGTTGTCGCGATTGTCGCCGCGTACGGAACTGCTCTTACTGTTCGTTGTCTGTGCCGTTCGCGCCGATCAACAACGCCGGCTTGCTGGTCGCGTTCGCCGTCTTGATACGGTCCTCGATGTCCTGGGCAACGTCCGGGTTCGAACGCAGGTAGTCCTTGGCGTTCTCTCTCCCCTGACCAAGCCGCTCGTCGTCGTTGTAGATGAAGGCGCCGCTCTTTCGCAGTATGCCCATCGTGAGGCCGACATCTATCAGGTTGCCTTCCTTCGATATGCCCTCGTTGAACATTATGTCGAATTCTGCCTGGCGGAACGGCGGCGCAACCTTGTTCTTGATAACCTTCACCCGCACCCTGTTGCCGACCGTTTCGGTACCCTGCTTGATCGCTTCCGCCTTACGAATCTCCATACGTACGGAAGCATAGAACTTGAGTGCGTTGCCGCCGCTCGTGGTCTCAGGGTTGCCAAACATCACGCCGATCTTCATGCGTATCTGGTTTATGAAGATAAGGCTTGTGTTGCTCTTGCTGATTGCTCCCGTAAGCTTGCGCAGCGCCTGGCTCATCAGCCGAGCCTGCAGACCCACGTGGGCGTCGCCCATCTCTCCCTCGATCTCGGCGCGAGGTACAAGCGCAGCTACAGAGTCTATCACCACCACGTCTATGCTACCGCTTCGTACAAGCGTCTCGGCGATCTCCAGCGCCTGCTCGCCCGTGTCCGGCTGGCTAATGAGCATCTCGTCGAGTTGGACGCCGCATCGCTGCGCGTAGAGAGGATCGAGCGCGTGCTCAGCGTCTATGTAGGCAGCGGTTCCGCCCATCTTCTGCGCCTCAGCGATGATATGCTGTGCGAGGGTAGTCTTGCCCGAGGACTCGGGGCCGTATATCTCGATCACCCTGCCACGAGGGATGCCGCCGATGCCGAGCGCCATATCGAGCGCGATCGAACCGGTCGGTATCGCGTCTATTTCCATTTTGCCGAACTCGCCCATCTTCATGATCGAGCCCGTACCAAAAGCTCGCTCAATCTGCGCGATCGCACTTTCCAACGCCTTTGCTCGGTCGCTCATTTACCACCTCGTACCCGCATTAAACTTAGAAAATATGTTCTAGTCACTGTGTAATTTTAGCCCTATATACGGTCCATTGTCAATTGAAATCGCCTCCGTGATTGAACACACTAACAGCTTCGAGCCGCCCGGCTCGCACCCACCCCGTCGCCCACACAACCCCGCGCTCGCGGTCGCGCTTCGCCACGCGCATAGAGTAGAATTGCCGTGCTCGAATGCCGACAAGCAGTCTCGAAGGCGCCCACTCACAGGAGGTGCTATCATCACTCACGCAGCGCCGGAACAAGTAACTCAGACCGCCGTTGAGCTCTTCGGCGATGCAGGCGCGACGTGGGCCAAGAACCTGCCGATGCTGGTCATGGAGTGCGAGCGGCGGTGGGGAATTCGAGTCGGGCGGCCGCTGCCGAACCTCTCGTACAACTACGTCGCGTCGGCGACAGGAGCCGGCGGCGCCGCCGCAATCCTGAAGCTCGGGTACCCTGGGCCGGGGTTCGAGCACGAGGCCGAGGCGCTGCGCGTCTTCGATGGGCGCGCCGCCGCACAACTGCTGGAGCTGGACCTCGACGCCGGCGCGATGCTCATCGAGCGAGTAGTACCGGGCCGACCTTTGGGTACCGTACAGGACGAGGAGGAGGCTATGGCGGCGGCGGCCTCGGTGATGCGCCGGGTCTGGCGTCCTGTCCCCGCGCCCCACTCATTCCCGACCGTCGCGGAGTGGGCGGAGGGTTTCGAGAGGCTGCACGCCCAGTTCGACGGCGGCGCGGGTCCCATGCCCGTAGCGCTCGTTGAGCGGGCCGAGGCGGCCTTCGCCGATCTGATCGCCTCTCAGCGCGACCCGGTGCTGCTCCACGGCGACTTACACCACGGCAACATACTGTCGAGCACGCGAGACGCCTGGCTGGCGATAGACCCAAAGGGCCTCGTCGGCGAACGCGAGTACGAGGTCGGTGCGCTGCTACGCAACCCCGACTCGCTACTTCGCTCGCCGTCCGCCGGCCGCATACTGGAACGGCGTATCGCTCGGCTTTCGGACGAGCTGACGCTCGACCGCGAGCGCGTCCGCAACTGGGCTGCGGCGCAGGCCGTGCTCGCGGCGTACTGGGGCTGGGAAGACCACGGCCAGATATGGCAGGACGCGCTGGAGTATGCCGAGCTATTGTGGAAGATTCGAGCCTGACGATCACACGCTGCATGCGTCGCAACGGTTGGGCTCGACCATCCGCCGTCGGCGACGCACGCCGGTACAACTCGTGCTGCGGTGGGCTCGTCTGGTACGGTGGTCGTTGGTTTGAGCGGCGTTTGCATAGAGAGGATAAACTCAAGAGATGATGAGGCGCGACAACATCTACATCAACCCGTTGAAGATCGGCCTGATCGGCAGCGGGTTCATCGCCCATTTCCACGTGCAGGCTTTCACCGGCGTACGCAATGCGCGGATCGCCGGGGTGTACAGCCCGACGGCGGCGCATCGGGACGCACTGGTGCAGGAGGTCAACGACCTTGCCCTTGGCCCATGCGCCGCCTTTGACTCGGTAGAGAGCATGGTCGAGTCGCGGGAGATAGACGCGATCTGGATACTGGGTCCGAACGACACCCGACTCGACCATATG
>Ga0136612_10000804_pt1 | contig 12340 bp, 8 predicted proteins | sample AntDryUQ224A2306_2_FD_106644 | JGI IMG/M metagenome (GOLD analysis project Ga0136612, IMG submission 106644) | Polar desert sand microbial communities from Dry Valleys, Antarctica - metaG UQ224A (23.06) | ecosystem: Environmental > Terrestrial > Soil > Desert | place: Antarctica: Dry Valley...
ATACGTGGGAGGCTGCTGCTCCGAGGTCCCGCCAATCAGCAGCGCCCGGAGGCCATGTTCATCGATGCGTCCACTCACCCTGACGCGCTCTTCGAACAGCGTGAAGGCCGCTGCCAGGAAGCGCGTGAGCCGCAGCAGCCGCTCCGCACCCCGGTCGATGTCCGCGCTGGTCTCGAGACTGCCGCTCATGAGCCGCGCAAAGGCCGTGATGGTCTTGTCGCGCCGCCGCAGCTCATCGTAGAAGGCGAGGATCTCCACGATCAAGCCGGGTCGCAAGCGGAACGGTGGAGGCGTTCCCTGGCCCGATGCGTCGACGGCTGCCCGCCGGAAAATCACTTCCCGCTCGAAATCGGTGAGCCGGGGGGGCGCCCCTCGTGCACGCCGATGCAGCCGTTCGTACAGCTCCCCACGCGTGACCAGATCCGGCAGGACCAGCGCGGGAGACCGATCGGTGAGCCAGAGGTTCTCGAGCGTCCGACGCAAGGCTTCCGCCGCGCCGCGGGTTGGCACCACCACAGCACACGCGCGGGAGTGAAGTGGGTTACCGATTGCGCCGGCATCCGCCACCCGGCCTTCGAGACTCTCGCCACGCTCGCCGGTCGCGCACCGTGCGACGGTCGCATGCAGCGCCTGCAGGTCCGGCACACGCAGCAGGCGGGTGTTACGTGGAGTGATCAAAATCTGGGGGGCTGGGAGGTCCGCCTGTCGTGTTCCTCTGTCGCGCGCTCGAGCAGCATCACTGCGCCGGCCGCCGCCGACGCTGCGTCCCAGGCGAGCTGTGTGTCGTTCGATGATACCGCGTTCCGCCTCGAGGCCGCGGCCCTTGACGCCATCTGGAATGCCGCACGATAGAGGCCGTGCGCACCTTCGAGCTCGGGCGGAGGGGAAATCCCGCCGAGCATCTGCCGGCCCATCACGAGGCGCTGTTCCATACGGCGAAACACAAGTGGGGAGGGACCCGATCGTTCGCGAATCTCGGTGAGCCACTTTTTCGAGTCGCGCAGTTCCTGTACGGCCCGCTCGATTCCGCGCCGGTACGCGTTGAAGGCGGCGACCCGGACGGCCCACGCGTCGCGTTCCAGACGCACGCGCGCAGCTTCGCCGAGGCGCCACTCGAGCGCCCCGAGCAGCGCCGACGTCTGTTGCGGCCGCTTCCGCCCTAAACGATCGTCGGCCTTGAGGACGCCTTCGACGATCTCCTGCACGCCGCGGAGATCCCCACGCGCAGCACGCACGTTCGCCGACGCGAGCGATGAGCCCGACAACAGGGTGTACGCCTTCTCCGTTCGAAGTTCGCCCTCGAAATCATCGGCGGCGCGGGCCGAAAGGGCAGCTGCCCAATCGGCTCGGCGCGGGGCGCCCTGAAGTGCCGCGCGGATGGCCCGCAGGAGCGACATCCGTTGGTCGGGGTCCGTCGTGATGCCGGCAACAGCCATCGCGCCTTCGAGCGTTCCGCGCAGATCCGGCGCAGGGAGCAACCCTTCCGTCGGAGCGCGCGTGCTCGCGACAAGGCTCACGCGGTTGGTTTCTCCAGCCGCGACGCGCAGCTCGGCGATTACCTCGTCCAGCATCGCGGTGAGCTGCGACACCTCCTCTGCCCGGTACCCGAAGTTCTCCGCCGGCCACCGAACGAGGTTCTGCCGCGCCTCCTGCGCCATGCCCAGCCGGCGGGCCGGGTCGCCGGTGCGCGAAATCATGTTGAGGGCTTCTACGACCCGTACGCTGAGGAGGGCGAACTCGGTTTCTCCACGCGTTTCTCCGAAGCGCCTTGCCCGCACACTTTCGGAGTACCGTTCGGTCCGCTCCCAGTCGACGGCCGACTGCGGAATGCTCACGAGCTCGAGCGTGGGCGGGTCCTTCAATTCGCCCACAGGAATCGACAGCACAACGCGATCGGCCACCCGGGCAAACTCTCCGTAGCTCACCACGGCGGCGCCGTCGAGGAGGAACACGCGATACAACTCGGACTCCGCCGCGAGCACCGCCACTCGCCGGTCGACTACAGTCGCCGAGAGGAGCAGCAGCGAAACGCGGGAAAACGCCAGCAAAAGGGCCCGTGTTCCGCCCCTGTTGAAAAGATGTTGAAGAATAGTGGATCTCCTGTGCACCGCCTGACAGCGCGTACTTATTTTGACCGAAACGCGGTGGCAATAGGCGGCGATGCACTCTGTTGATGCGCCTTCGATGGTCCTTTCGCTTGTTTGCCGCCGCGAGGAGGCTAGACTAACGGCTCCTTTGACACATTCTTCATGCGTTCGGGCGCCCACTGTGAACAAGCATCGCTTCGACGAAACGATCAACGGCCGCGAGTATCGAATCGAGGTCTCTAGCGTCGGCGTCAACAAGTGGCGGGCGCAGATCGCGCGCGCGCCCGGCGGGTCGGCGGCGACGATGCCCTTCTACGGGAGTACCCCCGTCGAGGCCGCCGGCCAGTTGAGCCGGTGGCTGACGCTCGCTCACGGGCACGCCCGTCCTCCGCTATAGTGCACACGGCCGCGAGGCTGAAGTTCGAATGGTGAAGTTCGCCCGCCTCCGCCCGCTCCGGGCTCGCGCGGGCTACGGCGCGGTCTCGCCGTAGCCGCTCCAGCGGCGAAGGCGGAAGCGCTGCAGTTCAAAGATCCCCAAGTGCCATGCGAGCGGTCATCATCGAGGACGACGAGACAATCGCGCAGTTCGTAGCGAGAGGGCTGCGCGAGGCGGGGTTTGCCGTCGATCACGCGGCCGACGGCGAATCCGGGCTCGAGCTCGCGTCGAGCGGTGAGTACGACGTCGCGATCATCGACCTGATGCTCCCGAAGCTGGACGGGCTCGGCGTGATCGCCGCGATGCGCCGCCGGGACCTGCGGACCCCCGTGCTCATCCTGAGCGCCAAACACACCGTCGACGACCGCGTGAAGGGGCTGGAGACCGGCGGCGACGATTACCTGACCAAGCCATTCGCGTTCCCCGAGCTGCTCGCCCGGGTGCAGGCGCTGATCCGGCGGGCAACCGGGGCGCCCTCCTCCACCCATCTCACCGTCGGGGATCTCACGCTCGACCTGATGGCGCGGCATGCGACGCGGCAGGGACACGAAATCGATCTCCGTGCGCGCGAGTTCGCGCTCCTCGAATACCTGATGCGGAACGCCGGCCGGGTGGTCTCGAAGACGATGATCCTGTCCCACGTGTGGGACTACAGCTTCGATCCGCGCACCAATGTGGTCGACGTGCTCGTGTTCCGCCTCCGTGAGAAGATCGACAAGGGGTTCGAGCCCCGGATGATCCACACCGTGCGAGGCATCGGCTATGTTCTCAAGGTGGCGTGAACGGCTGCGTCACACGCTGGGGTTCCGCCTGGCGCTGTGGTACGCGGTCGTTTTCGTCGCCAGCTCCCTGGCGATCATCGGCCTGACGTACGCGCTCCTGGCGGCCTCGCTGCGCCAGTACGATCGCGAAACGCTCCAGACCACGATCGTGCAGTTCGCGAGCGCGTACGTCCGGGGCGGCGTGAACGCACTCGAGCGGGAGATCCGGGAGGTGCAGCTGGCCGCTGAGCCGGGGCCTCTGTTCGTGCGGACGGTCGGTTCCAGGCAGGACGTCGTAGTACTGAGCATGCCCGAGGCGTGGCGGCGGTTCGACTTCTCCCGGCTGGCGACACCCGAGCTGAGCGGCCAGCAGTCATGGGCGACGCTGCGCACCGGGACGGCCGCCGGCGATCTCGAGATCGCGACCGTACGCCTGCCGAACGGGACGCTGTTCCAGGTGGGCAAGAGCACGGCGCGACGCGAAGAGCTCCTGTCCCGTTTCCGTGGCTTTCTGCTCATTGACCTCCTCTTCCTGCTAGTCACGGCGCTCGGAGGAGGCGCACTGCTCACGTGGTCGGCGCTTCAGCCCATTCGAACGCTGTCCGACGCCGTCCGCGAGATCATGCGCACCGGACGCACCGACAGACGCGTCCCCGCCACCGACACGTCTGACGCGCTCGGGGACCTGAGCGCGCTGGTCAACGCGATGCTCGACCGGATCGACGCGGTGGTCGGGGGGATGCGGGGCGCTCTCGACAATGTCGCGCACGACCTGCGCACCCCGATGGCGCGTCTTCGGGCAACGGCCGAGAGCGCCTTGTCGTCCACCGACCCGGCAGCGCTCCGCGAGGCGCTCGCCGACTGCCTCGAAGAGTCCGATCGTGTCGTCGCCATGCTGAATACACTGATGGATATCTCCGAAGCGGAGACCGGCACGATGTCGCTGCGGCGCGAGCGCACCGACCTGACCGATCTTATTCGGCAGAGCGTCGAGCTCTATGAAGATCTTGCGGAGCAGCGGGGGGTAGGGATCGAGGCGCCGGGCAGCGGCGAACTTTGCATCCCGGTCGATCGGAACAGGATGCGCCAGGTGCTCGCGAATCTGCTCGATAATGCGGTCAAATACACGCCGTCAGGCGGTCTGATCACCATCGAGGCACGCCGCGACGGGGCCGATGCGGTACTCAGCGTCCTCGATACCGGGGTCGGAATTCCCGCCGAAGAGCTGCCGCGCATCTGGGATCGCCTTTACCGCGGCGACAAGAGCAGGTCCGAGCGGGGGCTGGGTCTCGGGCTCAGCCTCGTCAAGGCGATTGTGGAGGCCCACGGGGGCACGGTACGGGTGAGTTCCTCCCCCGGCGCCGGCAGCCGGTTCGAGCTGAGGCTCCCGGCGAGTGCGAACCTTTCATCGGTGTAATCCGCGCGACATGAACGCGTAATCCCGTCTCCGTATTCTGGTGCGGTCATCGTCACATCCTTTCGAATACAGGAGACCAGCACCATGAACTCCAGCGATACATTCGGCAGTGGGCCCCGCAAGAGCCCATTCCGCCCGAGGCAGATGGGCGCCGCTGCGGCGGCGCTCCTGCTGACGGGTTCCCTCCTCGGCTGGACTGCCGCGGAATCCGGCGCCGGCAAAGTTGCCGCGGCCCCGGAACCGTCCGCGGTCGCGGCGGCCCCGGGCGCTTCATCTCGCACAATCGGCGGAGGTGGCGATTCCTATGCGCCCATCGTCGAGCAGGCCGCTCCTGCCGTCGTCACCATTCGAGCCGAGCGGAGCGTCAAGGGGGTGAGTCAGGATCTGCCGGACCATCCAATGTTCCGGGAGTTTTTCGGCGACCGGTTCGGCAACCGGCAGCCGCGGCTTCCGCGAGAGAGGCAGGGCGGGCTGGGCTCCGGCGTGGTCGTGAAGCCGGACGGCTACATTCTCACCAACGCCCATGTGGTCGACAGTGCGGAGAATGTGACCGTCGAGCTGAGCGACGGACGGACCATGAAGGCGAAAGTGGTTGGCGCCGACGCACCGAGCGATCTGGCCGTCCTGAAGATCGACGCGAACAACCTGCAAACCCTCGATCTCGGTAACTCAGATGCGGTGCGCACCGGTGATGTCGTGCTCACGATCGGCAACCCGCTCGGCGTCGGCCAGACTGTCACGATGGGCATCGTCAGCGCGAAAGGGCGGGCCACGCGCGGCGCTGGCGACGGCAGCTTCGAGGACTTCATCCAGACCGACGCGCCGATCAACCGCGGCAACTCGGGCGGGGCGCTGGTGAGCACACGCGGTGAGCTCATCGGAATCAATTCGCAGATCCTGTCGCCCTCTGGTGGCAACATCGGAATCGGCTTTGCGATTCCGGCGAACATGGCGCGCAATGTGATGACGCAGCTCATCGATCACGGGCAGGTGCGGCGAGGCATGCTGGGCGTGACCATCCAGCCGGTGACCTCCGATATCGCACGGAGCCTTGGGTTGGGCGAGGTGCGAGGCGCCCTTGTCAGCAACGTTCAGGCTGACAGCGCGGCCGAGAAGGGGGGCATCCGCCGGGGTGACGTGATCGTTGCGCTCAACGGCACGGCGGTGACGGACGGCAACGTGCTTCGCAATCAGGTGGCGCAGTTGCTCCCAGGGACGAAGGCGCAGCTCACGATCCTGCGCGACGGAAAGGAACGGACTGTAGACGTGACGCTCGCGGAGCTGAAGAGCGCCCACGCGAAGGGTGACATGCCTGGTGGATCCGCCGACGAAGGCGGTTTCGGGATGGCGGTCGAACCGCTGACGCGAGAGACGGCGAAGGAGCTCGGCGTCGAAGCGAAAGCCGGCGTCGTCATCCGCCAGGTACAGCCGGCCGGGCGCGCGGCGGCAGCGGGCCTCAGCCCCGGAGATGTCATCGAGCAGGTCGACGGCAAGGCTGTCGAGGGGGCAGATGCGCTCCGCTCGGCGCTGAAGACCGGGGACCGGCCAGCGCTTCTGCTGGTCCACCGTGGTGCGACGACATTGTTCGTGACGCTCGAGCGCAGCGAGGGTCGGTGAGAGAGCCCACGCCGCAGGACGGTCGTGAGAACAATCTGCGAAGCAGGGCGAGACGCCGGTCTCGCCCTGTTTTCCGTGCTCTCGGGCCTCGATCAGAACACCAGCTTCAAGCCGACCTGAACCTGCCGCGAATCGAGCCTCGTGCTGTTGATCACGCCGAAGTTCGGCGTCCTGAGCTGTGATCCGGGCTGGTTCCAGATGGGCAGGTTCGGCAGGTTGAAGGCCTCCACGCGAAGCTCGAGGTGCGTGTCGCCGCTCAGGGTGAACTTCTTGTTCGCAGACGCGTCCAGACTGATGAAGCCCGGGCCGATGAGCGAGTTGCGCCCCACGGTGCCGTATCGGAACGGGCCCCCCGCGGGGTTGCGATCGACGAACGCTTCGGTATTGAAGTAGCGCGTCCGGGTTCGCTCGTTGCGGGCGAGCCGCCAGTCGACCCCGGTAGAATCGGGATAGCAGATACCTCCGCCGTTCTGGATGTTCCCCGGACCGCAGGTCACCGTGAACGGGAAGCCGTCCTGCAGTGTCAGGATGCCCCCGAACTGCCAGCCGCCGAGGACGGCAGCCGCGACGCCCCCCTCGTTCATCCAGTGCTTGTCCCTGCCGAACGGCAGCTCCCACAGCCATGTGGTCGTCAGGCGGCGACGGAAGTCGAACGCCGACAAGCCGCGCTCGAGATCGAGATCGTAGTTGTTCGACGGTGTGAGCGAGTCACCGTCGGTCGTTCGGATGCCGCTTCCATTGTCGATGGATTTGCCCCAGGAAAAAGAGCTGAGAAAAGTGAACCCCCGGGAGAAGCGCCGCTGCAGTTTCAAATACAGCGCATGGTAGCTCGAGTGGCCTGGCGCGCTCATGACCTGGATGCTGCCGAACTTCGGGAAGGGCCGCGCGAGGTTGGAGTTGGCGAGCTGGCTCGGCTCCGGGTTGTTGTAACTCATCAAGCGTCGGAGGTGCACGCCGGCGGATCCAAAGTACGTCGCTTCTGCGGTGAGGCCCTCGCTCAACTCCCGCTGGGCGCCAAGTGACCACTGCGCGATGTAGGTCGAAGGCTCGTCGTACTGGTTGGCGAGGATGAAGGTCGGGGCGCCTGTTCGCGCGAACGGCTGCTCGAAGCTCAGGTTCGGCCGGAAGCTCTCGGCCGGCTCGTCGCGTCTGATCGTGAACGGCGCGTTGCGCACGGTGTCGAACACGGCGTTGCCGATGTCGCGAACGTAGTAGATGCCCCCACCGCTGCGGATCACCGTCTTCGGCGAAATCGCCCAGGCGATGCCGACCCGCGGTGCGAAGTCATTGAAGTCGCTCCGGTACGCCCCCCTGCCGAAGCGGCCATCCCGGACGTACTGGACGTCGGAGGCGAGGCGAAACGGCGGATTGCCTTCGAACGGGTCCCCCGTGCCGGCGCGCACGAACACCGGCTCCGCGGAGTTGTCCCATTTGAAGTCGATGTTGACGATCGCATCGTTCTCGTCCCAGAACGGCTGGTCGTATTCCCAGCGCAGGCCGTAGTTGACCGTGAGATTCGATCGCGCCTTCCAGCTGTCCTGCAGGAACAGCGCGAAGTAGTTCGAGCGGAAGTTCGCGACGGGCGCGCCCACCTGCCCTTCGGCGCGGTTGAAGTGACCCAGGAGGAAATCGGCAAACGCCGCCCCGCCCCGCTGCGCCGCCGGCAGCAGCGGGTTCTGCGTGTAGCGTCCGTCGAACGCGAACCGGCCGCGCGTGACGACGCCGCCGATCTGGTCGTAAATTACCTTCCGCACCTCGCCGCCGAACTTCACGGAGTGCTGGCCGAAGACCCACGAAAAATTGTCAACGATCTGAAAGGTCGTGTCGTCGTTGATGAACGGCGCGTCGCTCTCCTCTCCGACCCCCGACAGGCCCGTGATGCCGATATTCGGCACGCCCCAGTAGAGCGGATTCTCGTTCGGGATGTTGATGCCGAGATCGGCGACCACGTTCACGTTGTTGGCGCGCGGCGAGATGTGCCCGTTCTTCAGGTGGCCGTAGCCGATCCGGACGTCGTTCACCTTGTTCGATCCGAACGAGCGCGTGTTGCCCACGACCGCCTGCGCCACGTCGGTATCGGTGTTGATCCCCATATTAGGGATCGCGAACGGGTCGTAGCCGAGCTCGCGCGAGATGCTGTGGCGCAGGAACCAGTTGGACCTCGAGCTCTGGCTGAAATCGAGCCGGTAGGTGAACTGATCCGCGTCGACGGTCCGCGCCTCGTGGTTCGTGAAGTTGGCGCCGGTACGCTCGACCTCCGGCAGCGGGTAGAACTCCGCGAGCTTTTTCGAGGCGGGATGGATGCGGCCCGCGGGGATGACGTTGTTCGGAAACGCGGTGGGCGCCTGGAGCACGTTCCCCGCAGCATCGAACACCCGCGTCGCCGGATCGTAAATCGGAATCAGCGCGCCGCTGGCGTCCCGCAGCCCTGAAAAGTCGCCGCTGCGCCAGGCGGTGAGCGGGACCGAAGGAGATGCCGTCAGCGACTTGCGCTCGCGGAGCCCCTCCCAGTTGACCATGAAGAACAGTCGGTTCCTCACGACAGGCCCGCCAGTGGTCAACCCATACTGATTGCGTCTGAATGGCGGGATGGGACGATTCTTCGGGTCGAAATAGTTCCTGGCGTCAAGCGCCGAATTCCGGTGGAACTGGAAAACGGAGCCGCGCAGCTGATTGGTGCCGGACTTCGTGGACGCGTTAATCTGCGCGATCGCCCGCCCGTACTCCGCGTCGAAGAGGCCCGACTCGACCTTGAACTCCTGCAGCGCGTCAACAGAGGGCAGCAGCATGTAGGAATTGAAGTTCAGATCCGTGTTCTCCACCCCGTCGAGCGAATAGTGATTGAAGTGCACCCGCTGCCCGGCGACATTCAACGCGAAGCTGTTGCGCTGGCCGCCCATCCGCTGCTTGCCCTGGCTCGACGACGGGCCGTTGGTCGTTGCACCCGGAATCAGCGAAGCGAGCTGCAGATAGTTGCGGCCGTTCAGCGGCAGCCCGACGATGGTGCGGTTGTCAATCACGGTACCGATTGAGGCCGTCTCCGTCTGAAGGAGCGGGGCGCGTCCGGCAACCTGGAGCACCTCGTTCACGTCGCCGACCTCCAGCGTGATGGGGATGCGGTTGGCGCTGCCGACCTGCAACTCGATGTCCCGCCGTTCCACGGACCGGAAGCCGGTCAATTCGGCTTTCAGCGCATAGGTGCCCGGCGGGATCGCGGGGATGACGTAGAGGCCGGACTCGTTCGTGGTGATGTCACGAACGGCGTTCGTGGCCTGATTGATCAGGGTGATCCGCACCCCCGGGACAGCGGATCCGCTGGAATCGACCACGACACCGCTGATTTCGCCGGAGGGCGCCTGCGCGCCAGCCGGATTCACCAGCACAAGGACGAGGATAGCCGCGACGAGTGTTCGAACCATCTGAATCTCCTTTTATCCTTTGCTCAGTAATCCGCGCGCACGCATCCAGTTCATCAGCAACGACGGCCACGCGCTCAGCGCTGGATCCGCGAGCGCCATCCCGACCCCGTGCGGTCCCGTTTCGAAGAGATGCATCTCCGCCGGCACCCTGGCCTTCCGGAGCGCCAGATAGAAGCGCACGCTGTTTTCGACCGGCACGGCGGCGTCATCGGTCGTGTGGAAGAGGAACGTGGGCGGCGTCTGCGGCGTCACGTGTAGATCGTTCGAGAGCTCCGCAATGAGTGCCGGCTCGGGTTTGTCGCCGAGCAGGTTGCGCACGGAACCCGCGTGCGTGATGGACGGATCGAACGACACGACTGGATAGCCGAGGATCAGGAAGTCCGGGCGGCTGCTGGCCCGGTCGACAGGGTCGGTGGCGTCGGCTCGCCCCGCGTCGAAATGTGTGCCGGCGGTTGACGTGAGGTGCCCGCCGGCGGAGAAGCCCATCATGCCGATTCGCTCCGGGATGATGTTGAATTCCGCGGCGCGGCTGCGAATCATTCGGATGGCGCGCTGCGCGTCGCCGAGCTGCACCGGGTGGCGATACCGTGGCCCGAGCCGGTACTTCAGCACGAACGCGGTCACACCCATCGCGTTGAACCAGTACGCCTCCTGCCGGCCCTCATGTTCCATCGCCAGGCCGCCATAGCCTCCGCCGGGGGCAACGAGGACGGCGGTGCCGGAGCTTCCGCGAGGTGCGCGATAGGCGGTGATCGTCGGCTTGTCCGCATCCGCCTCGCCTTGCGCGCCAGGAGCACCGTTTTCCCATAGCAGGATTTCCTGCGGCCCTGCTGGCGCCCCGCCGCGGCCCGCGGCGCCCTCTCGTCCCCCGGGTTGCTGGGGCGATTGAGACGACGCCGGAGATTGCCCGGATCCCGAGATCACGCTCAGGACGACGAAGCACAGAATTGTGACGCGCTGCATCAGGCTCCTCCGGTTCGCAAACGAAACGACGACTTCGTTGCAGGTGGCACGTCCCACGGATGGACGTGGGCGGCCTCGCTATCCCGGCCCCGCACCTTGCGTTCCTACGTATAGAGAGTAGATGGACTGGCTGGCGGCCATGAAGAGCCGGTTCCGCTTCGGCCCTCCGAACGTGAGATTGCCGCAGACCTCGGGCAGGCGAATGCGGCCGAGCAGCTTGCCGGCCGGATTCAACACCGTGACGCCGCTGTACCCGACGGCGCGGCCGGCGTTGCTCGACGCCCACAGGTTGCCGTTGACATCGCACCGCAATCCATCCGGTCCGCACTTCACGCTGTCGATCACGCAGTCGCTGAACAGCCGCCGGTTCATGGCTTTGTTGTCGGTTCCAACGTCGAACACGTAGATCTCACCCTTGCCCCCGGGACCTGTGTCTCCCGGTCCCCGGCCCGTGCTCGCCACGTACAGCCGCTTGAAATCCGGAGAGAACGTCAAGCCATTCGGATCCGGGACCTGATCCTCGCTGACGACGAGATCCACCCGCCCGCTCGGGTCGATGCGGTACACGCTGGTTGGCAGCTCCCGCTTGAACACCCCAATCTCCGGCGGCTGTCCGATCCGTGGATTCAGCAGCCCCGCGATGTTGGTCGGCCCGCCTGCCGCGTCGGGCGCCCCTTCGTACAGCTGTCCACCGTACGGAGGATCGGTAAACCAGACGCTGCCGTCCGCGTGAACGGCGGCGTCGTTCGGCGAGTTCAGCCGCTTTCCCTGGAACGAGTCCGCCAGGATCGTGATCGAGCCGTCGTGCTCGTAGCGCACGACGCGGCGCGTGAGGTGCTCGCACGCGATCTGACGTCCCTGCCGATCGAACGTGTTCCCGTTGCTGTTGTTCGAAGGGCTCCGAAACACGGACACGTGCCCGTCGTCTTCCATCCACCGCATCTGGCGGTTGCTTGGGATGTCGCTCCAGAGCAGAAAACGGCCCTGGCTGTTCCAGGCGGGCCCCTCGGTCCAGAGCGCACCGGTCCAGATCCGTTTGATGGACGTGTTCGCCTGCACGAGGCCATTGAATGCGGGATCGACCGTCAGCACGTCCGGATCGGTGAAGTACGTCGTGGGTGGCGCGTCCGGCCCGAAGTCGCGCGGCGGGTTGGACACGACGGTCGGCGCCGACACCGCCGGGCCCTGCGCCGCCTGTCCCGTCATGCTTCGTGGCGCGACCAGCGCCGCGCCGGCGACGGCCCCCAGCGACTGCATCAGGCGCCGCCGTGTGAGTTCTCTGCTCATGCCGTCCACTCCCCTTCCGCGGATCCGCCTGCCCCTTCCCGCCAGGAATGCGGGACATTATGAACTGGTTCGGGGCTCCCGAGAGTGGCTTCCGTCTTCAGGCGAACAGGACAGTGTTCTGGATGGCGCCACACCGGCGTAGACTGCCGTCGTGGTGCAGGGGCTCGTACCTGGTTTGATTCTCGCGGGAGGGCGGTCCGAGCGGATGGGGCGACCCAAAGCGCTCCTGCCGTGCGGGCCCGGCGGAATTACCTTCGTGCGTCGCCTCGCGCTCGCGCTCGCGGGGGGCGGGGTGGACGGAGTCCTTGTCGTGGGACGCCAGGGGGACGCGGCGCTCCTGGCCGAGGTTGACG
>Ga0136612_10000805_pt1 | contig 12339 bp, 12 predicted proteins | sample AntDryUQ224A2306_2_FD_106644 | JGI IMG/M metagenome (GOLD analysis project Ga0136612, IMG submission 106644) | Polar desert sand microbial communities from Dry Valleys, Antarctica - metaG UQ224A (23.06) | ecosystem: Environmental > Terrestrial > Soil > Desert | place: Antarctica: Dry Valley...
GACATCAGGGCATCGTGTCCTGCTAGCAGTAAAGGCGTCTGTGGGAAACTTGCGGCGAGTTGCAGACTTGGCCGGCCGTGCGATAACTGGTCGGCGCAGGTAAGCGTGATACTTAAACAAGGAGCTTCAGATGAAAGTGTGTTTGCAGTGGATCTTTACGGCAGTGCTAGCACTGACCTCCCTCGCCGGCCACGCACAGGCGGTCACTAATCCCGCGAAGGCGCTCCTGCCTACGCGGGGACTATGGTTGTCCGACGCCAAGCCCAACCATGGTTGGACGTTTGACGTGACGCCCACGGGCTTCATGTTCGTGACGATCTTTACCTACGACCCTGATGGCAGGCCCACCTTCCTGACGGCCCAGGGCCAGTATCTCCAGACGCCCGGCGATCCTTCCGGCAACATGGGTCGCCTTGAGAGTCCTGTGTTCCGGACCGCCGGGGGCGCGCCGATCGACAGCCTGGCCCCGGGCAACGCCGCCGCTGTCGCGGTCGGCAACGCGGTCATCACGTTTCAGTCGGGTCGCCGTGCGACGTGGACCATGGGCGCGAACACCTTCCAGCTCAATTCGTTCCAGGATTTTCCGGGGATCGACGGCGGCTTCAAGGTGTCAGACCTGATCGTAGGCAAGTGGATGCTGGTCCAGTTTTCGGAGTTTTCCGGCGTGACCGACTACTTCACCACGTACATCACCTTCACCGAAGTCGGCGGGGTCAGCGGCAAACGCACGTTCGATGCTGTGTGCAACAGCCGCTGCCTGGTGCAGACCTCACCCGATCGCTACGTCGAGCAAGGCGCGCCAGCAGTTGCGGCTGCAACCGAGAGCATCCGCAACCTGCGCGTGACGTACGATCCTTTGACCGGGGCGCTGCGCAGCGAATCGAAAAGCGCAACTCAGTATCAATCCTTCAACCGGGATCTGCTCGTGGTGTCGCCGAACGAGATCCAGGGGCGGGCGTTACTGGGGGCAACCGGCCAGCCCACCGATGGGCAGCCGCTCACAGGAATCGACCGTCGCGGCCTTCGCCTGGTAAGGCTGCCGCCAGACTTCAGGTTTGATCGGTAAGTCGACTAAAGCGGGCACGCGGGCAGTAGTTGCCCGCGTGCCATTTCGCTGCAGCGCGCGAACGTAAGCAGGTCTGCACCACAGGGCGCGCTGGCGCATCCCCCTTGGAACAATCGCATGTCCCGCAAACTGATCCTCCTGTCCATTCTTTGCTGGGCAGTCATCGCGCCCGCCGCCGCCGCGGAGGTTTCACTACAGCGCTCACGCGCGGACTTGAAGCGCCGCACCTGATGCGGCGCTTCGCGCTGACCCAAATGCGCGCCTCAAAAGTCCGAATTTACCTGCAGAAGAGCGATGGGGCTGGACAACTCACTTTTCCCGATCTTGAGCGTGAGCGTGCCAGAGTCGTCACGTCGCATCTCAACATCGGATACCGACACATTGTCGATATCCAGCAGCCGGAACATGTGCCCATTTACCTGAAGGGCTTCGTCCTCCGTGTAACAAACCACGTCGAGGCTTTGGTCAAGCTTGCTCAAGGCGGCAAGCAGCTCTTTAACTTTCATGGGTTAGATCTCCAAGAGTAGTAACTGGCGTTTGAGGCGCAGTGGAACGGAAAACCGGCCTAAGGGGCTCCCGCGGTGGGCCACCGCTGCGCGCCATGCAGCATCCGCAACACCTCGACGCGCTGCGCCTTCGGATTCACACGATAGACCACGATAAACGGCGTGCCGCCCACGACCAGCTCGCGGGTGCCTTTGACGCGGCCCGCACGGCCCATTTCAGGGTGGTGGGGAAGATGATCGAGCGCGGCCATGATCCGGTCGCCCTGGGCGACGGCGGCCTGCGGATCGTCGCGGGCAATGTAGTCGAGCTGCGCATCCCATGTGGCACGAAAGTGGGGCAGCAGCAGCAGTTTCAAGCGTGGCCGCCGAGCAGCGCCGCGCGGCGCTTGGCCCAATCGGCTTGAGCGTCTTCGTGGGACACCCACTGCGTGGCCTGGTCATCGGCCTCGATCAGCGCGGCCTGCACTTCGGTCCGGAACCATTGGTCATGCTCGACGGCTTCATGGGCCCGGCGCATGGCTTCGGCCCGATCCGGACGCTTGGTGGCGTGCAGTTGGTCGGGGTCGTAATTGACCGCGTCCACGTCGAACTTGGCGATGCCGATCTCGCGCAGGTAGCCGACCAGCGTCTCGAACTTGCGCCACACCCGCACCTGGCGCGACCGCTGCGCGGCCAGCGGCCGTTCGCTCATCCCGTACTGCACCAGCACCGCCCAGCCGCCTTTCTGGCCGACAACATGGGCGCCGCGCACCGCGCCCGCCTCAACCAGCCGCGAGAGGGTGCCGTGGTCGATAGTCTCTTGTGCCATTGCGATTCCTGCTGAGTTTGCCATGCGGGCAACAGTTAGCAGGGTACTCAGGCTATTGTTATTTGCAAGCTGGCTTTCTGTTGCCCGGACGCGGATCGCAACATAAGACGAAATTATGCGAGACGTCGCCAAGCCGGCTCTCTTGCCCTCGCAAGGCGCCACACCGGCCTACCCCCCGAAAATGTCGCCTTCCAGAGCTTGGTAGATCGCCATGCTGATGAGGGCCGCCCGTGCCTGGCCGGTGCGTCTAGCAACGTCATCCACCCGACGTAGCAGGTCTGGGGCAATGGTTAACGAGATTTGGCGCTTGTTCCCCTTCGCCACGCCTTTCGCGTAGGGCGTCGTGCCGCCCTCGCTTGGGCGAGCATCCGGCGCGCCGTCGATAAAGATGTTTGCGGCCGTGCGTTTACGATTAATAGGCATGTGATGTAAATCCGTTATGATATTGAATGAATATTAAAAACGGCGTTCAACAAGGCCGATAACTCTTCGTTTGCCTTGGCATCCTTCGGGCTCAGTTCGAGCACACAGAGCCCCTGCCCCGCGGCGTTGCTAAAGGCCTTGCGGCGCCGAACGGCAGTCGGCAGGTACTCGAACTGCTTAAGATCCGCGACGGCAGCCGCAGCCTCATCGTTGTCAGCGGCCTGCTGGCCAGGATCGGCCAGGTTCAGCACGGCAAACGCACGTAGCCCGTCGCGAACCGAGCACGCCTCATCGACCAGCGCAGCCATATCGTCAAGCGCCCACACGTCGTAGGTGCGCGGCGCGAAGGGCACCAACAGCACGTCGGACAAGATCAGTGCAGCGCGCAAGGCGGTTGAGTCGCGACCACCGGCGTCGATCACGATGTCGTCCCACTTGCCACGCTGCTGTAGCACCTGCGTTCGCAGTGCCTGTCCATCTGGATACTGGGCGCACGCGATGCCAGGTACGCGGCCCGACTCCGATCGCTGCCCGATTGCTTCGGCAGCGGTCCCCTGTCGATCACCGTCGATCAGCCATACCTCTCGGCCACTGATCGCCCGGGCTACAGCGAGGTTCACGGCGAGCGTGGTCTTGCCAACCCCACCCTTGGTGTTGCCTATCGTAAGAATCATAAAAACATATTCTTTGGATATTGAACGAGACCTTACTATAACGACCTTGCACTGTATTTCAATGGCTCTATATTTGCGGCGTGCCCTCGCCGGAGAGGCGACCGCTGCGTGAATTCCCCGCACAGTCATATCGCAAGCATTGGCAGACGGTGACGAACAGCTGGCCAGACGATCGAATGCGGCGTGAGCGATCAGCCCCGTAAAAAGCGCGTATATGAGTAACGGCGTTCGCCGAGGCTGCACCGCGTCCGCTCGATTGGGCAGGGCAGGGTGGGGGTCGGCCTGACGGCCGACCGTGTCAGCAATAGGAGACTCGATGATGTTTGGGAACAAATACCCGCACCGTGCCGTGCTCATTGGGCTTGCTTTGACATGCTCGATTGCAAGCCCACGCACCTCCGCCCAGGAGATTTGCGGCGTGCCGTCGTCCTTCGGCAGCGCAATCTTCAAAGACGGGTTCGATCCGTTCCCAGGCACGACCGGCGCCGCGAAGTCAGCGGGCGTCAACCCGACCAAACGGCCTTTCGCGCCCATCTTCTACTCGCCCAAGGGCGGACCCGCGCCGACTGTCACGATCACGTTCCCCGCAAGTAGCCCGCCACTCGACGCCCTCGAGACCGACGTCGCCGGCACTTACACAGGTCCATCCAACATCGGCATCGTCATCAACGGCCGTCGCGCCTACGTGCAGGGTGGCCAGTTTCTGGTTCCACGCCTAACCCTGGCCACCGGCGCGACAAACCTAAATGCTCAGGCGCGCACGATCACGGGCCAATCTGCAAGTAACTCCAGAAACATAAGCGCAACGGAAGCCCTGCGGCCTGCGGCGTGGTCGACCACCGCAGCCGTTGGCATCGCACCGTTTCGTGTGCCGTTTCGGTTGCTTGCTCTTAACGGTTCGACCATTCAATCGATCAGTGTCGACTTCAATGGCGACTCAGTAGCCGACTTCACGGGCACCGATCCCGCAGCAGTTCCCGCCTACACGTACACAACGCCCGGTGTCTTCGTCGCGAGCGTGACCGTAACGGGTGAGAACAGCGCCGCGCAACCATTCAATGTGACGTTGCAGCGACGCGTGCTCATCGCAAATATCGTCGAACACCGCGAACGCATCTGCTCCGTGTTCGCGCACTTGCGTCAGGAACTCGCATCCAACGATGTGCCTGGCGCTCTACAGGCGGTGGCTGAGACTATCCGCAGCAAGTTCCAGCCGCTGTTCGAAGCTCTTGGCGCGAACAGCGGCACGGCGGCCAGCATGCTTGGCACCATCACGAATGGCCTGATCGGACTTGATCGCGCCAGTCTCACCGTTACCCAGCCAGAAGCTGGCCGCAATTACGGCTACGCCGTCGATTTCGCACCAGACGACGATGGCGTCTGGCGCATACGGGAGATGTAGCGGTGATCGCTATCGATCCACAAACCATTCTCTCGCGGGCGCTGCAGGAGACGTTCGGGAAAGGGTCTCTTCGGTGAGCCCGTTCTGGAAGCTACGCGCGCATCTGTTTCCGAAGACTGATCCGACCATCCAGCGCACGCCGATGCAATCCGCTCTCATAGCTGCACTGCTCACTGCGTTGGCGTATCTCATTCTTCAAGGGCTGTACTGGACCTGGCCTTGGCCCACTTACCCCAACAAATGGCCAACGCTCACGCAGGTGTTCATGAACTTCCTGCTGGTCATGCCCGCAGAGCTGTACTGGAGCGCTCACAACATAGATCGCATCAAGTTCAACAACGTGTACGGCGCGAATGCGAGCGTCTACGCGACTGTTTTCGCGAACACATTGTTCTGGGCAACTGTGGCCGCGGCGGGGGCAGCGATTCGCCGACGGCAAGCAGTGAAAGAGCATGGCGCATATCCTTTCTCTCGACTCGTGCTCGCTACGGTGCTGCTGGCGACCCTCTCATTTTTTGCGCTCATGCTGCTCTCGCGACTCTTTATCGTCGCGTTCCTTGGAGATTGATGAAGTGACCTACGGACGTGTCAACCAAATCAAAGGAAGCGCCCGGATGCGACTCACGGAGGCTTCTCGGTGGCGACGTGCAGCGCGCCCAGTGGTGCTGCTATTGGCATTGCTTTGCTCCACGTCCATCTGTGCGTATGAGGTCAGCACGCATGCTTACGTCACTCACGAAGCGCTCCGACGTTCGACGTTGATCGCCTCCACACCGGGCTCGCTCCAGGAACGTCTCGGGTTCACACGGCAGGACGCCGACAATATGTTTCGTTCCCCGCTGGAGCCGTTTCCTCTTGGCTACTACGACAATTTGCCCTTCAGCGGTATTCCACCGGCTCAGTTCACGCGACCCGCTCTCTCAAACTACGAACAGGGTCTTATCCGTCAGCTGCTGCTGCGCGATCGGTTGCCAGGCTTCGGCGCCGCAGACTTGGTGCGCTATCAAACCAGGCTCGAGGGCTGGTTGGTTAAGGGCGCGATTCGTGAAGACGATCTGGACGATGCTTTTAAAGGCGATTACGACAGCGACCCGCACGACCCGATCATGCGGCCTTTCAGTCATTTCTACGATCCCGTTGGCAATCGATCGCTGCAGGACACGCCTTTTCAAATTGCTTGCATTGGATTTACGAGCCCGTGCGGTCCCTCGCTAAATTGGTCGCTCGGCGAAACCAATCCCCTGGCCGACAATCCGAGCGAGGACCTCAACCGAGACAATCATTTCTCTTGGCAGGATGCGCGCAACAGCCTTTGGCTCGCGCTCACAGCCAACCGGGATGCGTTCACGGGTGGTGTTAGCCCGGCAGTTGAAGAGCGGCGTGAAAACTCACAGGAACGCATCTACCGTTTCGCCACGGCGATCCGTTCGCTGGGCGATGTGCTGCACCTCCTGCAAGACATGGCGCAGCCGCAACACAGCCGGGTCGATGCACATCCACCCGTGGAAGAGTTTTCCGTCGATCGCCAGATCTACGAGAACTTCACCGATCAACGCATCACCGTCAACGCCAACCCTGCGCATCGTGAAGAATCGCCGTTGCGGTTGCTAGACGGCGGGTTTCCTCCGGCCGCACAAACCCCGGCTCCGATCATCGGCAATTACCCTACGGTGAGCTTCGCCGCGCCACGCCGATTCTTCACCACGCGCATGCAGGACGGCTCCGACGCCGTTCTGGCACGTCGTGGCATCGCGGATTACAGCAACCGCGGTTTTCTCACCGCCGGCTCGTTGCCCAACAACACGGGCTTCTCGCAATACACGCTGCCGCCGCCAGACTTCACCGACAGCGGCTACAGCTTCGTCGACGTCGAGGCGCCGCTTTTCATCATGGGAGGCCAGTCGTTCGAGCGGCTATTGCTCCGCTCAGTGCCCGACTCGGTCGCGCCATCGTATGCCGATGCTTCGCTCATCAATGGCAAGGCACCACTGGCGAGCCAATCCCTATGGTTTCGTATCCTTCCCCTCGCGACCGGCGGTACTACGGCGTTCGGCGGTGCCCGGTATCGGCTCGATGTGCGCACGTACGTTTCCCAGGCAGACATGCTGCTGCCACGCGCCGTCGCGTACTCTGCGGGTTTAATCGACCATTTTTTTCGCGGCAAGATTCTGATCGAACCACCGACCGACGGACTGTTCTCTGTCGTCGATCAAGGCATGCGCCATACGGTGAATGAGGGATATCCCATCTGCTTCGAGGACGTGGTGGCGGAGTTTCCAGCCGAGGACCCGCAACCTTGCGTCACCAACGGAATACTTGGCTTCAAGCGCTTGCGACTCAAGCTCCGCAATGACACGGCGCCGATCATCGAGAGCGGCACTGCAGGCCCTTCGATTCCCCAGGACCTCGCAAGTACTTCCGCGACCCCCGGCACGGGCAACCCGCAACTCGTCGCCGTGGCGCGCTATCACCGCAACAACTGCTATCAGCAAAATCTACAGACCGAACGCACCATCACGTGGGACGGAGTCGAGACCTTTCCCAACTGCGCGGCGGGTCGTCGATCGACCTATCAGGAAATCTCGGTTTCGCGTCCAAAAGCGCTGACCGCGGCAGAACTCAACGGCGCCACCTCCGTGGCGGTCGCGTTCGACTTCTCGGACGATCCGATTCCGATCAACGCCACCGATCTCATCATCCAGGTTGTGTATCGCGGCCCGCTTGGAATGGAGCGCGACGGTATCGCATTTGGCACCTACGACATCAAGGAACCGACCCATCTCACGCTCTGGAACAACACCGACTATGCCGGCTGCAATGGAGCATGGGTTACCAGCAACGCGGCCGGATGCAACTATGGAGCGGGCGGGGCGGTTGGAAGCACGATCGACACCGCACGTTTGTGCATCGGTACCCAGTCCGTCTATCGCTTCTTACAGACGGACCCAGGGAACGACCCGATCGTCCGATCCCAGTATGCGCGGCTCGTCGCGCTGCTGGACGAGGTTCCAAAAACCACCCGGTCGAGGATCCTCGGTGGCGTGGTCACCGAAGTGCAGATTCGCGACCGCTCCATCACGGGTCAGACGCGTCAATCCGCCAAAGAAGCGGTGACCGCGCAGGCGCCCTATCTGCCCGATTCGATGTATATCAAACGCGGCGTCGTGGGCAGTTTCAGGCCGCAGGCGTATTACCTGCGGATCGGTACCGATCCGCAGCCGGCGAACGATATGGGGGCCAACGACGTAGGCGCGCTGACGCTTCCATTCTCGCCGCCCGCCGCTGCGACCAGCGGGGGCGTCATTCGGTTTCCGGAAGTTCCTGCACCAAGCCCCACCTGCACTGGCGCAGCAGTAGCGTTCTATCCGGACGAGATCGAAGCTGCGGCCAACAACCCGTAACTTCACGGGGTTTCTTTACCCTCCTCACGTAACCGTTTCGCGACGGCCGCAAAGTCGATTCCCGCAAATTCCTCGATCGCGCGGCCTCACGCGCCGGCCACTCCCGGTAGGCCGCAGCCTGTCGCGCGATCGAGCGATCCAGCGGAACGTTTGCCTCGGCGGTCGATCGCCGCCCCTCGCCCAGCACGTGCCCTAGCTCGGCCAGAAAATTACGTGTCCGCGTGAAACGCTCCACAACGTGCACAGACGCTCACGAATCGAGCGTAGAGGAAATGCGGCCTGCCCGTCTGTGCGCGTGCCCTGCATCTGTAGCGGCACGCTTTGACCTGGCTCTCCTAGCCCTGCTCTGAGCTTTTCCACCACGCTTCTTGGCGACCGCTCTTCGACCGGCCTTGAGCCGGTCGTTGGGGTTTCAAACAGGGTGCGCGTAGCGCACTCACTTCAAGCGGGCGAAGCCCGCTTTCCGCCATAGGCGGGAGAGCGAAGCGATCCCTTATAGAGGGATTAGAAATGGGGGACACTTAAAGATGGATGGGCAGACACTTAATTTCAAAGAAGCAGCCGCCGGCGACCCCGCGAGTCGCAGCGACACCGTCGATGGCCATGACGAACGCCTCGCAGAGCCAACGTGCGACCCGCCAAGCGCTGTGCATGGCTTCCACCGCAGAGGATTGCCCGTGGTTTTGGACGCGTCTCCAAACGCTCCCGCCGGCGCCATGCCGGAATACTCGAGCTGAGGTAATCGACCGACCTACTTCGGCGGGTCGTGCCCGCGCAGGCGTGCCAGCGCGGCAATGGCCTTCTGACGGTTTTCTTCTTCGATCCGGTACGCCTCGCGATCCTCGGTACCTGTGTCGCGTACCCGCCGGATCGGAATGGCGTCGCGCAGGATCTTCGCTACGTGCGTCAACCGTTCTGCAGACTTCTCCCGTGATCGCTCACGGCGCGCCTGGCCAAGCATCTTCTTGAGGCCAAGCGCGGCAAAGAACGAGTCGCTGACGTGCTTCACGGCAATACGCGCACGCGGACCCGCGGGGGTCTGGACCGCAAGTTCCTTGACCTTGATCCAGCCCATCGCCACCGCGTGGCGAAAGTGTCGATCGCCGCGCTTGGCGGAGATCTCGTCCGGGATCAGTGCGCCGAACGCACGCTGCGCCAGCTCGTCGACCGAAAACCGTTTCCAGCTGCCCGGCCCGATCGGTTTGCCGATGAAGCCGCGCAGCACATCGAAGCTGGCCACCACGGCCTGCATGAGCGTGGCGTTGTTGATGGCGCCATCAGCACGGGCCCGCCGGTGCCGGGCGGTGTCCTCGGTACCCCGGTAAACCTTGGTGTCGGCGAACAAAACGCGCTGCATCGCCGGGTCGCGCAGCTTCGCGATGGCGACGTTGATGAGCTGCGGCCGCTTGAGCCCAGCGGGCCGCGTCCACTCGATTGAGTGGTGGGGGCTACCTGCGATGGGCACCAGACACACCCCTTGGGGTGGCCGGCACGTGACATAAATCGTTCACGCACGACCCTCTTGCAGGGTCGCCGCACAGTGCTAAGATCGCATCAGCTAAGACGCGTTTAGCGGTCGTGCGACGACCCTGAACCAGTTACACCGAGCCCCGGCGCCAACCGGGGCTTTTCTTTGTCCGCTCGTTGACGGATGTCGCGAGCGTACGACTCCGCGCATCGCCCGTCTATGCCCGCGCCCAACTTTGTGCGTCCAGCGATGACTCATTTCTGGGGCCTCCATTTTTAGTGGTTCGGCGCTTCATTTGCGCGCGAAACTACCCCTCTGCAATGCACGAAGCGCGAGGATGGCAACTAGCGCTTGACGGCTCGCGAGCTCGAAGGCAATGTCCTCGTCACCAGTCGCCGCCATGCGTCGACGAGCACCGTACGCGCCGGTCACAGCCGCGAAGTAACACGAGCCCAAGACCCGAGGGTGAAAATATCCCCCCCGGCAAGCATTGACATTGGTACGCACCCTAGTACCGTCATGGCCAATCGCGGTCGAAAGATCGTGGTGGCCACGGGCGGCATCGAAGCTCGTTTTTACACCGGTTGCAGTGGCATGAGCCACGGACCTTCTACACAAATCTTGCGCCCTGCTCTGCATCGCCTACGGGCGATCCACTTGCATGCGCTTTGCCTTTGCTTTTCGGCGCCCTAGGCGCCGACACAAGCATTGTGCTTTTGCTTTCGCGTCGCTTGCCGACGCGCAACGCATGTCGCCCTGGCGACTCACACGTACGTGCGATCGAGACTCTCGATCTGCGCGCGTACCTTGACGGATCTCATCCGGCATAACGCTCGCGGCGCGCAATGCGCCGACGTGCACACGCGTGCCGCGTGGCACGCCAACGCCCACGACGTCGATCCCGCAACGGGATCCGCCGACGTGGGCTCGATCCTCGACACACGCACCCCTGTCGAGGGCTCTTAGCGCGTCACTGTCATCGATGAGCGAAGCTCAGCGAAAAAAGACAGTGACGCGCCCGGCCGAAGGCCGGGAGCCAAGCAACTGCTTGCTCGCGGCACGCGAGCAAGACTGTGAAACACGATTTTTCGCGCCCCAAACCCCCCAGAAAAGCTGGAAAGCGGCCGACCAGGAAACGGCCACGCAATGTCGACCAGCACGACACGTAGCACCCGAACACTCACCCATCCCATCCACCGCAACATCAGGACAGCAAGAGAACAGGAAGAGGAAAGCCAGTCGCTGCGCTTACGCGCAGCTGTCCCAACCGATCGCAAGATCACATAGCGCAGCTCACACTGCCGCTATGCGGGACCCGACACTCACCACAGGTGATGGCCGTCGACGACTGCTTTTTTCGCCCCCCTTGTTTTCTTCCACAACACGCGCCGCTGCGATGCGGCGCTTACCCGCGAGATGACGAGAGTCATCTCGCGGGTTGCCGGCGACGAAATGCGCCGGTGAGGGGGCACCGCAGTTGTCTGACGGCCGTCATTTTTGGACTTGTTGGAAGGAAGAAGATATGAGCAAGAAAACCGAAGCAATCGCGTCACTCAAGAGCGCCGCCAAAGAGGCAGGCGGCGCGCATTTGACGGTCGAGGCGCGCATGCGTACCGCCGCCAGACTCGGGGAATCGCTCTACGCGCAGGGATTCAAGTTCCAGGGCGTTGACACGATCGCTGGGCGACACATCGTCAGTTACATGGCGGAGCGCAAGGAAGAGGGCGCGAGCCTGCGCACGATGCAAAACGAGATGTCGCATATACGCGGCTTGCTTTCTGCATGCGGCCGCGACGGATTGGCCGGGGATGCGAAATTGTCGAACGCGACGCTTGGGATTGATGGTGCGTGCCGTAACGGCAGCAAGGTGGCGGCTACAGACGAGCAGTACCGGGAGGCGGTGGCGGTGGCCGCCCGCCACAGCCCCAGTAGTGTTGCCGCAGCCCTGCAACTCGAGCGAACCCTGGGCCTGCGGTGCGGGGAAGCGATTCGCAGTGGCGCCTCACTCAAGAGCTGGGAGCGGCAGCTGCAGGCCGGCGGCACGGTGGAGGTGATTTTCGGGACCAAGGGCGGTCGAGAACGCACGGCGGTCGTACCCGATCGCGAGGCTGCAATCGCTGCGGTCCGCCATGCACGTGGCGTCTCCGAGGACAACAATGGGCACCTGTTCGCCGGGTCTTTGAAGCAAGCGTCGGCCGAGTATCGCAACAACATGTACGTTCACGTGGAGATTCAAGGCCACGCGCTGCGCTACGCGTACGCGATGGACCTGGTTGATCTATTCCGCTCTCAGGGTTTTTCGGAGAAGGAAGTGTTTGCGAAGGTCGCACTGTCGCTTGGGCACGGCGATGGCCGCGGGCGGTACGTCCGGCAGGTATACGCAAGGCGTGCCTAGAACTCGACGAGTACGCGCAGTACGCCGAGCGCCTGCGCCCGCGCAGCGCAGCTGCTGCGCGGATGGATTCCAAGACATCAGGGCATCGTGTCCTGCTAGCAGTAAAGGCGTCTGTGGGAAACTTGCGGCGAGTTGCAGACTTGGCCGGCCGTGCGATAACTGGTCGGCGCAGGTAAGCGTGATACTTAAACAAGGA
>Ga0136612_10000806_pt1 | contig 12335 bp, 13 predicted proteins | sample AntDryUQ224A2306_2_FD_106644 | JGI IMG/M metagenome (GOLD analysis project Ga0136612, IMG submission 106644) | Polar desert sand microbial communities from Dry Valleys, Antarctica - metaG UQ224A (23.06) | ecosystem: Environmental > Terrestrial > Soil > Desert | place: Antarctica: Dry Valley...
GCTCGCTCTCGTCGCGGCGGTCGGTGTCCTGTTGTGGCAGCGCTGGAGTTGGCTGGCCGCGACCGCGTTCCTCGTCAGCGTGCCGCAGCTCCTACTCTGGCTGGAGGACACCTATCGCGACCGGACCGGCCTCTCGCTCGTCGTCCTCGCGTTGTTCTGGCTTCTCTATGTCGCGGCCGCGATCGGCTACGAACTCCGGGTTCCGGTCTCGACGCTTCGGCTCTCGTCGGCCAGCCTCCTGCTGGCGAATGCCGCGCTCCTCGCCGGGGCCGGCTGGCTGCTGCTGGATGACACGGATCACGGCACGGCTGCGACCAGCTGGGTCGTGGCCGTCGCCGCGGTTCACGTCCTCGGAGGGTTGCCCGCCTACCGGGGGAGGTTGAGCAGCGAGATCGCTGCGCTGCTGGTCGCCGTGGGTACGGCGCTCGCCGCCGTGGGACTCGCGCTCGCGCTCGAGGGACCGGCGCTTGTCGCCGGCTGGGCAGCCGAGGCGATCATCCTTGCCTGGGCTTCCCGCCGGATCGACGATCCTCGTGGCTACCTCGCGTCAGCCGTGTTCTTCGGGCTGGCTGCCGGTCACGTCATCACAGTCGAGGCGCCGCTCGAGGGTCTCCGTACGGCGTCGGACGACTTCGCCACCGCCGCTGCCGGAGTCGCGATCGTCGGCGTGGCCGCTGTCGTGCTCGCCCGGCTGACGCGCGACATCGACCTCGAGCAGGCCCTCGACACCGACCTCGTGCTGAGTCGCCTGTTCGTCGCCGTTGCCGCAGTCGCCGCGGTCTACCTTCCGTCACTGGCGATCGTCGCGGCGTTCGGTCGCGACGAGGTCGAGCCGAGTCAGACGCCGCAGGTACTGCTCTCGGCGTTCTGGGCCGTGACCGGCCTCGTCGTACTCACCGCCGGCCTCCTCCGCGACGTGCGCGCGTTGCGACTAGGAGCGCTCGTCCTCCTCGGCCTCGCCGTGGCGAAGGTGTTCGTCTACGACCTCGCCGAGCTCGAGTCGATCTACCGGGCGTTGTCCTTCATCGCACTCGGATTGTTGCTGCTAGGCGCAGCGTTCGCCTACCAGCGCATTCGCAAGGAGGTTGCGGAATGAAGATCTTCGTCGCGGTAGCGATCGCGCTCCTGGCCGGGACCTCGGCAGTGGATGCGACCAAGTTCCGCTACGAGCGTGCCGTGAGGACGTCGGGGCCTGGCCCGGTAGCCTTCGAGCCGGACGGGTCGCTGCTCGCCCATGCGAAGCCCGGGCTTGCCGATCTCCGGGTGCTCGATGCAGACGGCGAGCAGGTGCCGTGGCGCCCGTTGCCGCAGGTCGAGGAGGTGATCCAGCCGACCCGGATCCTGAACAGCGGCAGACGTGGTCCGCGTGCGGTTGCGCTCCTCGACCTCGGCCCACAGCGGACGGTGTACGACCGAATCGAGCTAGAGACCCCAACAACGGATTTCGTCGGTCGCGTAACGGTCTTCGGTTCCGACAGCCGGGAGGGCCCATTCACCCGGCTGTCGGCGACCGGGATCTACGACATCGAGGGAGCCGCGAGCGCTCGCAGCACAACGGCGGTCGTGCCGCCGTCCGATTTCCGATACCTCTCGGTTCGCGCGACGGGAGCGAAGCGGATCGACGGCGCGACCGTATCCGGCGCAGGCAACCGGCAGCGATTGGTACGGCGCGGCCACGCGGTCATCGCCGGGCCGGGGCGCTCGCCGAGACGGAGCGTCTTCGTGCTCGACTTCGGCTTTCCGGAGGTGCCGGTCACAGAGCTCACCTTCTCGCTCGTAGGACGCGCGGCAGCGGCGACCTACGACCGCCCGATCCGGATCGAGGGGTCGAACGATCGCACAGACTTTCGGCTGCTCACGCGCGCGCGCGTCTTCCGTTTCCCTGGCTCGCGCTCGGCGCCCGTTTCGTTCCGCTCCGGCTTCCGCTACCTCCGGGTGACGATCGAGAACGGCGACGACCCTCCCCTTCGGGGCGTGCGGCTCGATCCGTTCGCGCCGTCGGAGGCAATCCTGCTGGAGCCGGGGCACGTGCAGCCGTTCCGCCTGCTCTACGGCGGGCCGGAGGTGTTGGCACCGAGCTACGAGTTCGCGCGGATCCCGGCTCCGGAACCACGCACAATCGTGGCGCCGGATCAGCTGGGAAGCGAGCGGCTGAGCGATCTGTTCGAGCCACCGGCCGACTCGCGATCGTTCGTCGAGCGGAACCCGAAGCTGATCCAGGGCACGCTCGCACTGGCGGCGTTCGCGCTCTGCCTCGGTGGTTTCCTCGCGCTGCGCCGGCGCACCTGACCTCGTGCGGACAGACCTCGTGCGCACCGGACACCGGCACGCGCCGGGAGGCCTACCTCTAAGCGGCGGTGCGGCGGAGCTGTCGCTCGTCGAGAACGCTGCGGCAGCCCGAGCAGATGTGCTGCTCGACTTCGTACGGGACGCCGGCACGCTGGCGCACGGCGTGTGTCACGACCGCCTTGTGCACATGGAGGCGACGGGTCCGCCGCGGGGGATCCTTCTCAACCATCTCTTCGCTCACGTTAACGATGCCGCCCCCCGGCGCAAGTGCAAAAAGGGTGAAATTCCAGTGATTTTTTTGCACACGAGCTCTCTCCCGCGCTAAAGTTGCTGTTGTGCGTCACGTCATCGTCTTTTGCGCCGCTGTCCTGATCGGCCTCGCCGCCGTCGGTTCCGCCTCTGCCAGGTCTGACGTCTCGAATCGCGGGAAGTCAGTAGCTGTTCCCGCAAAGGTGGCGGAGACGGCCTGCGTCGCCGGCAGCGTGCAGCGCCTGGGCACCCCGAGGCGCTCGTACGCGGCAATTGCGCGCACGCGCTTAACGGCTTTTCGCCGCCCTGGGCGGGGGCGCTTCGCCGAGTTCGGCGTTAGGAACGTAAACGGTGTCGCTACCGTCTTCGCAGTGCGATCGCGCCGCATCGACGGGACCTGCCGCGCCCGGTGGTACCGCGTTCAGCTTCCGATCAAGCCGAACGGTGTCCGAGGCTGGGTACGGGCGAAGGACGTGACGCTCGTGCGCGTCCGAACGCGAGTGGTCGTCGACCTGTCGGCGCGGCGCGTGACGCTCTTCAGCCGCGGTCGTAGGGTGATGTCGGTGCGTGCCGCGATCGGCTCCTCCGCCACACCGACGCCAACCGGCTCCTACTACGTCAACCAGCGCCTGATCGCGCCCGATGCGCGCGGCCCCTTCGGCCCCGGCGCGGTCGGGATCTCTGCGTTCTCTGAGGTTCTCACCGGCTGGGTTCAGGGTGGCCCCGTTGCTATTCACGGGACAAACCGGCCGGATCTCATCGGTCAAGCGGTCTCGAACGGCTGCATCCGCATCCGGAACGACGAACTTCGCCGCCTCTTCAGCCTGGCGCTCGCGGGCACCCCCGTCCTCGTGAGGGCATAGGATCCTGCCATGACGAGAAACCAGCCGAAGGACATCCTGTCGCGCGTTGCCGATCTCGGCGAGGAGGCTCTCAACAAGCTACCGAGCTTCCCGGGCGGCGACCGCCTGCAGGAAGTCGTCAACCAGAGCCGTACGAGGCTCGACGAGATGCAAAAGCGCCTGCGCGGTCTCGACGTGCTCGAGCAGCGCGTGGACGAGCTGGAGGGGCGGCTTGCAAAGCTCGAGGGGCACTCTCCGAGCCTGCCCGCCGCCTCCGCCCAGACCGGCCTCGGTCCGACCGGCAAAGATCCGACTGGCAAAGTTCCGACTGGCAAAGTTCCGACTGGCCCCAGTCCGATTGGCACAGATCCGATTGGCACAGATCCGACGGGCACTCGCCCGACGGGGACAGCGCCGGCGGGCGCAGGTTCGGCGGGCGCAGATCCCGCGGGCGCAGATCCCGCGGGCACAGTGCCGACGACGCCTCCCGCGTAGCTACCGCGGGACGCGGACGCGCAGCGCGCGCGGCACGATCTCGAAGCGCACCGGCGTGGTGCCGGGCTGTTCGCCGTCAAGCTCGACCGGGAGCGGCTCCGTCGAGTCGACTGAGACGACGGCACCTCGGAGCAGCTCGGCCTTCGGGTGGGGCAGGTGTCCGCCCCAGAACGTCTTCGGCAGGGTCGTCAACAGGTCGCGCTTGGTTAGGTCACCGATCGTGAGGACGTCGAAGAGGCCGTCGTCGGGCTCGGCCGCCGGGCAGATCTTCATGCCGCCGCCGAAGCAGCGGCCGTTGGCAACGACCACGTCGTGCATCCGGCCGCCCCGGATCTCGTCGTCGACCGACACGCGGAGCTCAGAGTTCTCCCAGCCGGAGAACACCGCCAGCGTCGCCCAGAGGTACGACACCTTGCCGCCGAGCGCCTTCGTCGTCTCGTTGGCGCGCTGTGCGATCGCCCCGCTCATCCCGGCGCTCGCGACGTTCGCGAAATACGACTCGGCCTCGGCACCGTCCCACGCTCGATAGCGAGCGCGACCGAGGTCGATCGTACGGGTCTGCCCGCGAAGCGCGACTTCGAGTGCACCGTCGAGCTTGTGGGGGATGCCGTAGGTGCGCACGAAGTCCCAACCGGTGCCGCGAGGGATGACTGCGATCTCGGGCTCGTCGAGATCGTGGATCCCGTTCGCGACCTCGTTGACGGATCCGTCGCCGCCCACGACGACGAGGAGCGTCGCGCCGCCGAGCGCCGCCTCCCGAGCGAGAACGCCGAGGTGTCCTGGCGCCTCGGAGAAGAGCGTGTCTCCGTCGAGACCGCGGGTCGCGGCCCGGCGCGCGATCTCGGGCCAGCGCCTGCCGGTCGCGCCGTTGTCGGACGCCGGGTTGACCAGGAAGACAGTTGCGCTCACCGCTCTCCCATGCCTGTGATGCCTTTGAGCGTCACCGCAGGGATCTTCGGCGGGATGCGCAGCCGCTTCAGCGGGGGAGCATCCTGTGCCACATCAGTGAGTTGCGGTCGCCAGCGCCACGCGCGTCATGCGGTCGACGGCGGAGCGCAGATCGTCGTCCGAGATCCGCGTGAACTCGCCCTCGACCACGATGTCGCTGACGGTGAGCAGGCAGCCGGTCTGCACGCCCCGAAGCGCGCCGACTGTGAAGAGGGCGGACGCTTCCATCTCGACCGCCAGCACGCCACGTTTCGACCAGCGCTCGTACTGGCCCTCGTCGGGGTTGTAGAACAGGTCGCTCGAGACGATCGGCCCGACGTGCATCTCCTGGCCCATCCCCTTGGCCACGTGGACGGCGCCGTGAATGAGCTCCCAGCTGGCGGTCGGACAGTGCGGCTCGTTCCCGACCAGGTGCATGGCCGTCGAGTCCGCCGGAACCGCCGTGAGCGCGACGATCATGTCGCCGAGCGCGTGATGGGGTTGCAGTCCGCCGCAGGTGCCGACGCGCAGCAACTTCTTCACGCCCAACTGGACGAGCTCCTCGAAGATGATCGTCGCCCCGGGGCAGCCCATGCCGGTGCCCTGCACCGAGATCGGCTTGCCTTCCCACGTACCGGTGTAGCCGAGCAGACCTCGCTCCGAGTTCCGCTGGACGACGTCGTCCAGGTAGGTCTCAGCGATGTAGGTCGCGCGGAGAGGATCGCCCGGGAGGAGGCACGCCTCTGCGTAGTCACCGGGCTCGGCTCGCACATGGATTGGCACCCGCGCGACTCTATCTGGCCGCGCTACGCGGAACCAGCGGAGTGGCGTCCGTTCGTGCAGGATCAGGGCGATGCCGGACCTCGTCGAGCCGACGCGCGAGCAGATTCTCGCGTACTGCGCCGAGGACCCGGTCGAGCGCGTGTTTCTGGAGGATGTGGCCCGCCGCAACCTCGGTCGCTTCGCCGCCCTTGCCGAGGCGGGTCGGCTCGTGGCTCTCTGCCATGCCGGGGTCAACGTCGTGCCGTCCGGCCGCGGTTGCTCGGCGTTCGCCGCGGTGACCGCACAGGCACGCGCCCGGATGCTGATCGGCGAGCAGCGGGCAGTGACGGATCTCTGGGAAGCAGTCCGCAGCCGGCTGCCGCGTGAGCGCGAGGACCGGCCGGCGCAGCCGGTATACGCGATCGCGGACGCGCCACAACCCGGTGGCAGCGCCCTGAGGCCGGCGACGAGCGACGATCTCGAGCTCCTGCTTCCGGCGTGCGCCGCCGCGCACGAGCTGGAGCTCGGGATCAACCCGCTGCAGCACGACCCCAGCGGTTTTCGCTGGAGGACTCGTTCGCAGCTCGAGGAGGGCAGGTCGTGGATCTGGACCGTGGACGGCGTCGTCCTGTTCAAGGCTGAGGCCTCTGCCTGGACGCCGCAGGCGGTGCAGCTGCAGCAGGTGTGGACCGATCCCGAGGCTCGTCGGCGCGGCCACGCCGCCAGGGGCCTGCAGGATCTCATCCGCCTGCTCCTGGACCGGGTGCCGCGGGTCTGCCTCTTCGTGCGCGCCGAGAACGCAGCGGCGATCAGGCTCTACGACCGCGTGGGCATGCAACACGTGCTCGACTACCGCAGCGTGCTGCTGTAGTCGTAGGGAACCATGTGTTCCCCAACGCGCCGGCGGCACAGCCGGCCTCCGGCCGCGTAGCGTGAGCGTGTGAAGACGCTCGTCCTCACGCGCCACGCCCAATCCAGACTCAGTGTCCTCGACCGGCTCAACGGCGACCCGTCGGCGGAGGTGGGACTCACCGAGGTCGGGCGCGACGAGGCGCGGGACCTCGGAAGGGAGGTAGGAGCGGTCGATCTCGTCGCACACACGGCCTTCGGCCGCACACGCGAGACAGCTGAGCTGGCTTGGCCGGACACGCCGTTGCTGGTCGTGCCGGAGCTCAACGAGATCGCGTTCGGCCGTTTCGAGGGAACGCATTGGGACGAGGGCTATCGCGACTGGGTTCTCACGTCGGGGCCGGATGACGCGTGTCCCGGCGGCGGCGAGAGTCGCGTTACCGCGGTGCAGCGCTACCTCCGTGGCTATCGTTTGCTGCTCGACCGCCAGGAGGAACGGGTCGCGCTCGTCGCCCATGGGGCTCCCGTTCGCTACGTCTTGCTCGGCCTCGAGAACAGGCCGCCGACTCGCTTGCTCGAAGGAGTCCCTCCGGCGACGCCCTTCATCGTCGACGTCGACCGGTTCGGCCGGGCCGTGTCCATCATTGAGGCGTGGGCCGCGGCGCCTGCCTACTACTAGTCGAGAGCCGCGGCGACGCGACCCCGCGCCTGCTGGCACAGGTGTTCGGCGGGGGGAGGCGTCGCTGCGACTCGTTGGCTCAACGGCGGTCGTCCTTGGGCGGGCAGGAAGGCCGTGGCACACGGCGATCCGCTTGTAGGCAGCCGTGTAGGTCTGGGCAGGCGTAGATGTGTGGCTGACCGACGAGCCGGAACGCAGCCCGGTCTCCCGTCGAGCCGGGATGGGTCGCCTGCGCCGTGCCGGCGCCGCCCAGGAGCGACAACGTGAGCGCGCGGAGTGTAATCCGCTTCATGTTTCCTCCCTCCGTTGCTGATTGGCATCACGATTGGTGGCGCCGCGCGATCAAGCGTCTACGGGCACCACTTGAACCCGTGGGCACGGAAGGCGTCGGTCAGTCGCCCGAACGGAGTGCTTGTATCCTCGCGCGCGGATCTGCCCGTCTTCGCGCGCTCCACATTCCGCGCGAAGCGATCGATGTTCGCCTTCATCTTCCCAAGGAGCATGTTCCAGATTGGATCGAATCCGGCCGGTGTCCTGAGTAGGCGGAGAGCGCGGTGCTTGGCGCGCAAGACAACGAGCAGCTTCGGCCCGGCGCCCCCGAGGTCGCCTCCGGCCTGGTAGATCAGCGGCGCCTCCTTGTCGTCCGACCGTCGGCAGATCGCGTCTGCGCGGCTGATGAACGCCTCCTCGGTCGGGCGCCCGGCGGTGTGAGGCGCCACTGCACCTTTGGCTCGTTCGGATGTGCCTGCTGCTGCGGGAACGGCAAACCCCACGGCGAGGGCGACGCCCAGCACGAGGATCAGTTTGTGCAGTCGAGTAGTCACGATGCCTCCTTCGGTTGGACAACTTGTCGCAACCTGCCTCCGACGGCTCGCAGCGGACCTGCAAGACGCTCGCAGTCGTGCTTAGCTTGAGCGGGACAACGGGAGGTATTCGTGGAGTTCCGAGTGCTTGGCCCGCTCGAGGTGATCGGCACAGACGGACACGCACAGTCTCTCGGAGGCCCGCGCCAGCGCGCCGTGCTCGCTGCCCTCCTGCTTCGGCTCAACACCACGGTCTCGGTTGACGACCTGGTCGAGGACGTTTGGGGGGAAGAACCACCAGCGACCGCACGCCACACTCTCGAGGCGTACGTCTCGCGCCTTCGCGGGATTCTCGCCGGCCACGACGGGATCGGGATCGAGCGGCGCCCGACCGGCTACCGGCTTCGGCTCCCGCAGGCGAGCCTCGATCTGCATCGCTTCGAGCGTCTGAGCGCCGAGGGACGTCGCGCGTTTGACGACGGAGAGTCGGCCACCGCGTTCCGCTGCCTCCAGGAGGCACTGTCGCTCTGGTGCGGGCCGGCGCTCGCCGACGTCGTGCTCTGTGGCTCGGGTCGCTCCGAGCCCGCACGGCTGGATGAGCTACGGCTGAGGTCGCAGGAGGATCTGATCCGCGTCCGGCTCGCCCACGGTGAGCACGAAGCGCTTCTCGGCGAGCTCGAAGCGCTCCTGGAACGTCATCCGTTTCGCGAGCGCCTGCGTGCGCAGCTGATGCTCGCGCTGTATCGATCCGGCCGCCAAGCCGACGCTCTCGCCTGCTACGAGGCCGGTCGGCGGGCGCTTCAGGATGCACTCGGCCTCAAGCCGGGGCGAGAACTGCAGCGGCTCGCTGGCAGGATCGTGCGGCAGGAGCCGGAGCTCGATGCGGCCGAGGCCCCTCGGAAGCCGCCCGAGCGGCCCAGAGTCGTGCTTCTGCGTTGGGCGTCCCCAGAAATGCAGTCGGCGCTCACCGAGCTCCAGCGTGAGGGACTGCGCCGGGCGGCGCTTGCCTACGGTGTGGAGACGGAGCGCGTAAGCGTCGCGGCGGCGTTTCCTGCGTTCCGACGCGAGCTGGAGCGGGCCGCTGGGCGATCTGAGCTCGTGCTGGCGGCGGTGTCGTCGATGGCGCCGATCGTCGCCGCCGTCGCGCCTCGCTTTCCCGACACCCGTTTCGTCGTGTTCGACACCTCGGTCCTCGAGCCGAAGCTCGGCGACAACGTCACCGGCGTCGTCTTTGCAGACGAGCAGGTCGGCTTCCTCGCAGGCTACCTCGGGGCGCTCATGGGTGAGCAACAGTCCCGGTCTCCAGTCGTCTCGGCGATCGCGGGCCTACCCGTTCCGGCCGTGGAACGGTTGCTCGCCGGCTACGAGGCAGGTGCGCGGCACGCGGTGCCCGACGCTCGCGTGCTCATCGACTACATCGAGTCCTGGCTCGGCCACGACCAATGCGAACGGCTTGCGAACGAGCAGATCGATCGCGGCTCGATCGTCGTCTTCGCCGTTGCCGGTCCGAGCAGCTCCGCGGCGCTAGAGGCGGCCGAGCTGCGCGGAGTCTGGGGGCTCGGCGTCGATGACGATCAGTCGTACCTGGGCACGCAGATCCTGGCTTCCGCCGTGAAACGCTTCGACCATGCGCTCTTGTCCATCGTCAAGTCGTACGTCGATGGCGAGCTTCCGGCCGGCGACGTGCACCTGGATCTCAGTCGCGGTGGTGTCGGTCTCGTCGGGATCAATCCTGCCGTGCCTGGGGATGTCCGCGAGCGTCTGGCGCGGGTTGCGGCGCTTGTCCGATCGGGTGCGTTGCGCCCGCCAACCGAGCGGCCGCGTTCCTGAGCAGGCGCGAGATGCACAATGGGAAGATGCTGGAGCGAGTCGAGAGCCTCATCCGAGAGCGCGACCTGATCGCACCCGGCGGGAAGGTGACCTGTCTCGTCTCAGGGGGTGCCGACTCTACCTGCCTCTGGCACGTGCTCGGCGCTGTGGGTTATCGCGTCTCCGCGCTGCACGTGAACCACGGGCTGCGCGGCGCCGAGTCCGACAACGACGCAGGCTTCTGCCGCGACGTGCTGGGAGCCGAGGTCGTTGAGCCAAGTAACAGTCTGTTACAAGGTGCCTCGGAGGCCACGTTGCGCGAGGTGCGCTACTCGTTCGCCACCGATCGCCTGCGCGCCACCGGCCACACCGCCTCGGATCAGGTCGAGACCCTGCTCCTGCGCCTTGTTTCGAGCGGCAGCCCGAGAGGGATCAAGTTGCGGCGCGAGGACGGTGTCGTGCGGCCTCTCCTTGGCATCTGGCGCGAGGAGACGGAGGCCTACTGCCGAGAGCAGGGGCTGCAGTTTCGGCAGGACTCTTCGAACGCGGAGACCAAGCGCGGGCTCATCCGGCGAGAGATCCTGCCGCTGCTCGAGCGCCTGGATCCGCGCGCGCGGACGAATCTGCTCGCGTTGGCGGAGCGGGAGCCGCTCCTCCCGCGCACGCTCGAGCGCACGCTGGCGGAGCTGCTCGCCTCGACGGCCGGCACGAAGAGCGCCGACCTCGGCGGCAGCGTTCGGGCCGTACGGGAGTACGCGACGCTGCGGCTCGAGGGAAGCGTGTCCTGGGGGCCGTGGACGATCGCCTCCGAGCTGGACGGGCTCGAGGTGCGCAACCGGCGCGCCGGCGACCGCCTCGCGGGCAGGCGCAAGAAAGTGCAGGATCTGTTCGTGGACGGAAAGGTGCCGAAGTTCGAGCGCGACGACTGGCCGATCGTCGTCCGCGGCGACGAGGTGGTTGCCGTGCCGGGCCTAGCGGCTGCGCCCGGCTGGGAAGGAGTCGTGACGTGGAAGAGGTCGTGAGCCTGGAAGAAGGCGTCGGTCAGATCCTGATCGACGAGGAGACGCTACAGCGGCGCGTGCGCGACCTCGGGGCCGAGATCTCGCGCGACTACGCAGGCCGCGACCTTCTCCTCGTGGGCGTGCTGAAGGGCGCCGTCTTCTTCATGGCCGATCTGATGCGCGAGTTGACGATCCCGTGCGAGATCGACTTCATGGCGATCTCGAGCTACGGCGCCGGCACCGACTCCTCGGGCGTCGTCCGAATCCTCAAGGATCTGGACCTGAACATCTCCGGGCGGCACGTCCTCGTCGTCGAGGACATCATCGACTCGGGGTTGACCCTCTCGTACCTGATGCGGAGCCTGAGCGCCCGTGAGCCTGCGACCGTCGAGATCTGCGCCCTCCTGACCAAACCCGACCGCCGCGAGGTCGACGTGCCCGTCCGCTACGTCGGCTTCGAGATCCCGAACGAGTTCGTGATCGGCTACGGCCTCGACTTCGCCCAGAAGTACCGCAACCTGCCGCACGTCGCAGTCCTCCACCCGAGCCTGATTCCGCCGCATTAAGTCGAAATTACGACTGCGCAATCCCCGTTCCGGGGGTTCGAGCGAACGAACCAGGCTGCTACCCTCCGCGAAGACCTGTTGTGAATCGCTTCTTCCGCAGCGCGCTCTTTCCACTCGTCGTCATTGTGCTGCTCGTCTACCTCGCGAGCCGGACCTTCATCCCTGGCGGTGAGGATCAGACCAAGCTCAGCTATTCCGAGCTGAAGGAGCAGATCGCCGCCGGCAACGTCCAGAAGGCGCTCTTCACCCCGAACCGGAACCAGCTCACGGGCGAGCTCGTCGGCGGGGACAAGTTCAAGGTCAACTATCCGAGCGACGTCTCCGCGCTCAAGGTCGAGGAGCTACTGGAGGCGGAGAGCGTCACCTTCGACTCGAAGGGCAAGGGAGGGTCGTGGTGGAGCTCGCTCCTCATCTCCTTCCTGCCCTTCGTCCTGCTGATCGGCTTGTGGATCTTCCTGATGAACCAGATGCAGGGCGGCGGTTCGAAGGTGATGAGCTTCGGCAAGAGCCGCGCCAAGCGGATGACGCCCGACTCACCGAAGATCGGATTCAAGGACGTGGCCGGGGCCGACGAGGCGGTCGAGGAGTTGCAGGAGATCAAGGAGTTCCTCGAGAACCCGAAGAAGTTCCAGGCCCTCGGGGCGCGGATCCCCAAGGGCGTCCTGCTCTACGGGCCCCCTGGCACGGGCAAGACGCTGCTCGCGCGCGCCGTCGCGGGCGAGGCCGGGGTGCCGTTCTTCTCGATCTCCGGCTCCGACTTCGTCGAGATGTTCGTCGGCGTGGGCGCCTCGCGCGTGCGCGACCTGTTCGAGCAAGCGAAGCAGTCCAGCCCGTGCATCATCTTCATGGACGAGATTGACGCAGTCGGGCGGCACCGAGGCGCCGGCATGGGCGGCGGCCACGACGAGCGCGAGCAGACCCTGAACCAGCTGCTCGTCGAAATGGACGGGTTCGAGACGAAGGACAACGTCATCCTGATCGCCGCCACGAACCGGCCCGACATCCTCGATCCGGCGCTGCTGCGCCCCGGCCGCTTCGACCGGCAGATCGTCGTCGACCGGCCC
>Ga0136612_10000807_pt1 | contig 12333 bp, 9 predicted proteins | sample AntDryUQ224A2306_2_FD_106644 | JGI IMG/M metagenome (GOLD analysis project Ga0136612, IMG submission 106644) | Polar desert sand microbial communities from Dry Valleys, Antarctica - metaG UQ224A (23.06) | ecosystem: Environmental > Terrestrial > Soil > Desert | place: Antarctica: Dry Valley...
CTTTCGCCACATCGTCTTCGTGCGTGACTATAATGATCGAGTTTCCCTGATCGCTCAGAAGACGGAAGAGATCGAGAATCTCGCGACCCGTTTGAGAATCGAGGTTCCCCGTCGGCTCATCCGCAAGCAGAAGTGAAGGTTTGTTGACCAGCGCACGCGCAATGGCCACGCGCTGACGCTGCCCGCCGGAGAGCTCGTTCGGCTGATGACTCATGCGGTCGCCCAGCCCGACGCTCGCCAACGCCTCTTCAGCGAGTTTGCGTCTCTGCAGTCGCGGGATTTTGGCGTAGATCAGTGGGAGCTCGACATTCTGCAGCGCCGAGGTACGAGCCAGAAGGTTGAACGTCTGGAAGATGAATCCGATCTTACGGTTCCGGACCTCCGCGAGCTGGTCTTCGTTCATCGACTCGACGGGAATGCCGTCGAGCAGGTACTCGCCGGAGGTCGGCGTATCGAGGCATCCCACGATATTCATCAAGGTCGACTTGCCTGATCCGGACGGTCCCATGACCGCGACATATTCACCGCGCTTCACTTCGAGGTTGACTCCGCTCAACGCGTAGATTTTCTGCGGTCCCAGCTCGTAGACCCTGAAGAGATCTCTCATCACGATCAGATCGCTGCCCGCGGCTGCATTGGAAATCGCCTCCGTACCCATGGCGGAGTGGCCCGGTGGTCTGACGCTTCCTTCAGCCCCGATTCCAGCCAGCGATTCGTTCATGAGCTCTCCCTTTCCTTTTCCTCAGTACCACCCGACTTCGAATCTTCCACTTCCACCCTTACACGGTCGCCCGTCCGAAGCTTCTTGAGCGTACGGAACGGGCCTGTAACGATCTTCTCGGAACCTTTCAACCCTGTCGTGATTGAAACATGCGTTGGAGTAATCAGTCCTGTCTTCACTTCCAGCGGCTTTGCCTTCTCATTCTCTACGATGAAAACGTACTTTTTCTTTTTCACGGACTGGTCTTCATCCTTTTGGACGGAAGATTTCCCTTTTCGTGTCAGCGCGGCCGGGTCGAGCTCGACGACGCTCTGGATTGGAACCGAGAGTGTCTGGCTTGCCGCATCGGTGATGATCTCGACCTGAGCGGTCATGCCCGGCCTCAACCGCTCATCCCCGTTTTCGAGAGCAACTTTGACGCGGAAGTAGCGGATACCGGAACCTGTACGGACCGCCGCAGAGCTTCCGATCTCCGTCACTCGACCCGAGTACTCCTTGTCAGGGATCGCATCGACCTTGACCTTTGCGGGCTGGCCCTGCCGGATCTGAACGACCTCAGTCTCCCCGACCTCTGCCTCGATGAGAATCTCGGAGAGGTCGGCGATGACCGCAATGATCGATCCGGCGTTGTTCATGGTACCGGTCACAACGACCTCGCCCTCATGAGCATTGAGCTGAACGACCTTCCCCGCTATCGGTGAGACGATCGTTGTCCGCGACAGGTCATCCTGCGTCTGGCGCAGAGATGCCAGCCCCTGCTGCACGCCCTGCTGAGCGGAAGCAAGCGCAGCTTTCGAGTTCTCGTACTCGAGGCTGGAGCGCTCGAAGAGCTCCTGAGCCTGAATCCCCTGCTCGAGCAGCCGCCGAGCGCGTTTGAACTGGACCTCGGCGTTGGCCATCGCAATTCTGGCCCGGCTCACTTCAATCCTTCGATTTGAGACCTCGGCCTCGGTGCGATCCCTCTGCGCCAGAAAGTTCGGCTTCTCGAGGTCGACCAGTCGCGCGCCTTTCGCCACCGTGTCGCCTTCCTTGAAATAGAGACGGTCGATCTTCCCGATGACGTGTGCGCTGATATTCACTTTCACCTTCGGCTCGATCGCTCCCGACGCTGAGACGATCGCTTCCAGATTGCGACGTTTAACCGTCTCGACGTAGACCTTTTCGCCCGTAGGACCGCCACCTCGGATGCTGGCAGCGATGATGACGGCAAGCAGGACCGCTCCGAGGGCGATCCAATGCCACTTCTTCAAGCGCCAGCCCCACTCGTGAGCGCGCTGAATCCCACCATGATCATGATGATGATCGACCACAGGATCAGCACGATGACAGCCGACTGCCGCGTGGTGACGCGAGCAGCGAAGGCAAGGCCGATGATGAGAAGAACCACCATCCAGATGTTGAACGCATCGAGTGACGAGAGGAACGAGAAGGCGGCAGGCGAAGTCTTTGGATCGACGAGAAACCCGAGGTTCGACTTGACCAGGGAAACCAGTTCCAGCTGCGTCATCGTGCCGCGGGAAGCAACGATGATCGAGGTCACAATCGCCTTCACGATGTGCGTGAGAAATGCGTAAACGGTCACGGCGAAGAACTGCTTGAACGTGCCGCCGTAGCCCATGAGCTTGAACGAAAGCAGGAGCACACCGGCCATGAACAGAATCATGAGCGGCACCACCACGACAGTGACCGGGGCATTGAACTTCGCCACCTTTGTGATGAGCTCGACCTGCTTGTCGATGGCCTGCTGATCCGTGATCCCACGCGCTTCCATCTGCTCTCTCAGTGTTGACTCGAGATCGAGGTGGGGCGCGATGACGAGATACGACACCAGAGACATCAACATCACTACGATGAGAGGAATGATCCAATCCGGACGCATCGCGATGTCGCGAAACGTATCGACTGGCGAGAACAGTACGCCGGCCATGCGCTGAAACGCGTTGCGCGGCGCGGCGTCCGGCCCTGCTGGCTTGACTTCTGTGGTCATGCAGACTCCTGGAGACGGTTACTTCTTCTCGTAATTCCCGTACTGGAGCCAGGGAACGCTCTCGAGTCTACTGCGTGGGGCGTCAAATACCTCTTCGTTGATGGCGATGTTCTTCTCGTCGAGAAGGTCGCCGATGGCTCGGTGGTAGTTGGAAACCGCTTTGTCGTAGAACACCAGGGCCCGGAGCTCGCTGACACGAGCGTCCGAAAGCTGCTGCTGAATGAGAAGAACGTTGAAGTTCGTCGTCATTCCATTCTCGTACCGCTTCTTTTCTGCATCGAGGTTCTTCTCAGCCGCATCACGCGCTGCGCGTGACGCGATGATCTGGTTCGCCGCGGTCTCGATGTCACGTACGGCCTTTCTGACCTCGACGGTGATGATCTGTCGTGTGGTGTCCTCGTCGGCTCGTGCTCGCTCGAGCTCCAGCTCCGCACGCTTTTTGAGCGAGCGTGCTCCGATATTGGTGAGCGGGATCTCGACGTTGAGGCCTACAGTCCACGAAGGAAACTCGTTGCCGAAGACCTGCCCGAGTCCGTTTGCATAGGTCGTGCGGCTGATGCGGCCCGTTGGCCGGCCAGTGACCGGATCGATCTCGGCCGACCGGCCCCCCAGCCCTGCGGCACCGTAGCTGACATTGAGATCGAGTTGGGGAAGAGTCTGGTTCCTGGCGAATGTGTACTCAATCTCGCGGATGCCCGTACCCAGCTTCAGCTGTCGTAACTCCGGTCGAAGAGCCAGCGCCGTCGCCACTGCTTTGTCGAGATCGATGGCACCAACCCTGGCCCCGACATTGTCGGTCGGAATGATCGGGCGGTCCCACTCTGCTGTGTCGAGGTTCATCAGCTGACGAAGACGATCTTCGGCATCGCGAACCGCAGCCTGGGCGGCAATGAGCTGCTCTTGGCGTGTTGCTACGGCTACCCGGGGCTGGAGGATGTCGAGCGGCGCCGATGCCCCGACATCAATTCGGATCCTGGTGATCCGTTCCTGGTCCGAGGCCAGGAAAAGCGATTGCCTCGCCACATCCAGTACCTGACGCGCGTAGATGAGGTCGAGATATGCGTCCTCCACCGAAACAGAGGTGTTGATCAGCCGCGCTCGGAACGCTTCCTGACTGATCCCGAGAGTGTTCCTGGCGATGTTGATCTGACGACGATTCACGTCCACGCCGAAGTTGCGCAGAAGGGGTTGGTTGGCCTGGAGGGCGAGCTCGCTGTTGTAAGCAGGGTTGATGAATGTCCCGCCTCCGACTCTCTCTGAACGATTGCTATTGAAACCGGCGGAGTAGCTGCCACCGGTCGGCAGGAAGTGTCTGAGACCGAAGTTCAGAAGTGTTGTGTCGGAACCCGACGCGAAGAAGGGCGAGGTGACGGGATTGTTGTTGCTTTGCTTGAGGATCTCTGCTGTGGCCAGTGGATCGAACAGTCCGTACGCGGAGCGGAGCGAGTAACCGGAGATCCTGTAATCGTATCTCTGGAGCTCGACGCCGAGGTTCCGCTGCATTGCGGTTCCAATGGCCGAGTCGAGTGAGAGCTTCAGGGCACGCGGATTCTCAGCATCGCGGTCGGCCGTAATGACCGCGTCGGTCGCCAGTGGCGTTGGAGTGGGCTTCGGTTTTGTTGTGCTCTGCTGCGCCGTGGCTGCCGTGGCGGCCAGACAGAGCAACAATGCGAGCTGGCGAACTGCGATCATGAACGATCCTCCTGGATGGGGGGTTGTACGAATCGGAAGGACGAGAGTTTCCGACTGATGAACGTGGCCGAATTGTAGACGACTGAAAGGGGCTGGACGTTGCGGAAATGTAAAGTCGCCCGACGGGGAGCCCGACAGACAAGAGTGTCTGTCCTACATCAGAACAATTTCATCTGCGGTCGCCCGCGCAGAAACTCAGCCTGCACGCCGCGCTTGCGAAGCTCACGAGCGAATCGGACGGACCCATGCGTCACATGAACGATCTTTGCGGCTGAACGCTCGACGACCTCGAGCAGCTCCTCGAAATCGGCGTGGTCCGAAAGGGGCAACGCATGATCTGTCGTCCGCGGCCGCACGCCGAGGGCCCATCCGGTGAGGGCGACCGTCTCTTTGTTCCGGATTCTCTGAATGTCCGATCTCATGTGCGGCGCCACAATCAGTGCCTTTCCCCGCAGGTCGGTGGTCGTTCGATGGCTGAACAGCTGAGACTGGAGGGACCAGATCTCGAAGTCGCCCAGCTTCACTCCATGCTTCTCGTAAATCTCGGAGAGTCTTGCTGCGATGGGATGCAGAACGATGGACACCCCCGAGCCTGCCAACATCCTGCACGTTTCCTGCGCCTTTCCGAGCGAGTAGGCCAGAAGCACGGCGGTCTTCCCCCGACGAGTGATCGAGCGGACCAGGTCCGCGAGCTGCGCCCCGAGAAGCTCCCTAGAGGGAAACTTCCATTCGGGCGATCCATACGTCGATTCCATGATGAGCGAATCGCACTGTGGAACATCTGCGGGCTCGGCGGTCAGGGACGGTCGCAGCCGGAAGTCTCCCGTGTAGAGAAGGGTCTGGCCCGCTTTCCGAACTCTCACCATCGCCGATCCAAGAATGTGTCCCGCGGAGAAGAGCTCGATTTCATAGCCGCCAAAGCTCGCCGGCTCGCGATATCGCAACTCGGTCCCTTTGAGGTCGTGACCGTTCCGCGCACGAAGGAACGATGCTGTCGGGGCAGTGGCGATGAAGTGATCGTGCCGTCCGATGTGATCGGAGTGGGCGTGGCTCAGAATGGCGATCTCCCGGGACTCTGCAGGATCGAGATAGATCTCGCTATCCGTGAGGCGCATGTCAGGGTCGCACTGGAAGAGTCTGGTCACGAGGTGGAGTGTGGCAGCCGCAGCTGCCGCTTTTGTGTCGAGCTCGGGTGGATCACCAGGTTCACATCGTGACATGGTCGCGATGTGACACAGAAAGCGGCAGCTGCGGCTGCCGCACTCCAAAGGCTTCGCCTGCTTCGTGGCAAGCCGCTGGCCTCTCAGGTTTCGTTTGGCCCTATGCTAAAGCTATCGTAAAACAATCCGAGCTCCCTTCCCCTCTCCCGACCGGTCTGCTCCGGGTCCTCGGCGTCGGGTTCGGTCTGGCCGTCATCGTGGGGAACACCATCGGCGCGGGAATCCTGCGGGCTCCCGGTGACGTAGCAGCACGGCTCCCCTCGACCTGGGCCTTCCTCCTGGTCTGGGTAATCGGAGGGTTCTACGCGCTGCTCGGGGCGAACGCCCTCGCAGAGCTCGGAACGATGATCCCCAGGTCGGGTGGCCAGTACGTTTTTTCCCACCGCGCCTTCGGTCCTTTCGCAGGCTTCATCGTAGGCTGGAGCGACTGGTTGTCGACCTGCGGGAGTACAGCCGCCGTCGCACTCGTGATCGGTGAGTACAGCCGTGCGCTGTTCCCCGCAGTTCGAGGCGCCGAGGGGGTGATCGCAGGATCGGTGGTGCTCGCATTCGCGTTCATGCAATCGAAAGGAATTCGCGAAGGAAGCGCGATCCAGCTATGGACTTCACTACTCAAAGCGATCGCGTTCATTTTCCTGATTCTTGCCTGTTTTCTACTCGGTGGAGGAACGGCTGGCCGAGAAGTCTCCACCATCGCCACTCCGTCTCTCGCCCTCGCCGGCTGGATCATCGCCCTCCAGGGAGTGATTTACACCTATGACGGCTGGTCGGGAGTGATCTACTTTTCCGAGGAAGTGACCGAGCCTGGACAGGACATCCCTCGATCGATATTCGGTGGTGTGCTCACGGTTACCGCCATTTATCTGCTGCTCAATGTCGCGTTCCTTTACGTCGTCCCTCTCACGGCGCTGGCCGGTCAGTCTCTGGCAGCGGGAGTGGTCGCCGAGAGACTCTTCGGTCCATTCGGCGAGCCGATTCTTTCCGTGTTGACGATTGTTTCCCTCCTGAGCGCAGTAAACGCCTTTCAGCTCATGGCGCCCAGAGTGTTGCTGGCCATGAGCGCTGACGGCCTCGTCACCCGTCGGGCATTGCAGGTCAATGCCGGGGGAACTCCAGTCATCGCATTGTGGGCTTCCACGGCCATCGCCATTCTTTACATCTTCAGCGGAAATTTCGGCGACGTGGTTGCCGTGCTCTCTTTTTTCTTCGTCGCGAATTACGCACTCTCCTTTTCCGCCCTCTTTCTGCTGCGTCGGAAGGAGCCGGACCTTGCCCGACCATTTCGCGCGAAGGGACATCCCTGGACTACAGGAGCTGCCTTGATAGCCTCGGTGGCTTTCCTCATCGGCTCGATCGTGAGCGATCCTCGAAACGGAGCGATTGCCGTGGCATTGCTTGTGATCAGCTACCCGATCTTCCGATATTTCCGCGAACCCGACAAAACGAAGAAGTCGTTTTAATCGGATCAATCACTTCGGCCCGGCCGACTGGAGTTATACTCGCGGTATGAAGACCGCTGTCTCGGTTCCCGATGATGTATTCGAGAGAGTTGAGCGTCTCGTGCGCCGAACCCGGAAATCGAGAAGCGAGGTGTTCAGTGACGCGCTGCGAGAGTACCTGGCCCGACATGCCCCGGACGAGGTAACGGATTCAATGAATCAGGTGTGCGACGCAGTGAACGGTACTGAGGAACTCTTTGTCGTGGAAGCGAGTCGTCGAATCCTCGAGCGATCGGAGTGGTAATTTCACAGGGGGAGATCTGGTGGGCCGACCTTTCGGAACCCACGGGATCGGGTCCCGGTTTCCGAAGGCCTGTGATCGTGATTCAGGGTGACGCTATGAATCGCAGCAGAATCTCCACGGTGGTTTGCGTGCCTCTCACCAGTAACCTCGCATGGGCAGAAGCGCCTGGCAACGTGCTACTTTCGTCGACGACAACCGGACTGGCAAGAGACTCTGTCGCGAACGTTTCGCAGGTGATCACGCTCGACAAGGCAGTGCTTACTGACCGCGTCTGCAAGCTGGCACGGGCAAAGGTTGACCTCGTACTGTGGGGCTTCGATGTTGTGTTAGGTCGTTAGTCAATCGAAGTAGACGGTGCCGATTAAGAACTGAATCGACCCCTCCCGACAGATGCCATCAGACTCTATGAACCTGCCACCCTTTGACTTCGATCCCCACCTGCCAAGCGCGAGGACGCTCCCCTCGACTTATTACATCGATCCCTCGGTTCTCGAGGTCGAGCGAGACACAGTCTTCTCACATTCCTGGCAGCTCGCGGGGCGAAGGGACCAGGTGGTGACGCCTGGCTCCTACTTCACGACGGCGATAGGACGGGAACCTTTACTGGTGGTGCACGGCCACGACGGGACAATTCGCGCACTCTCCAACGTCTGCCGTCATCGTGCAGGACCGGTAGCCGAAGGCGCGGGCACGCGGGCACGGTTCCGGTGTGGATATCACGGCTGGAGCTACTCGAGCAACGGCTGCCTGCTCCAGGCTCCGGAGTTCGCGGGGGTCGAGGAGTTCGAACTCGACAAGGTGAGGCTTCCCGAGTTTCGTCTGGAGATATGGAACGATCTCCTGTTCGTGAATCTGAGCGCAGGCGGACCGTCACTGACCGAGGCGCTTGGCGATCTCCCTTCGCGGATGAGCAGTAATTTCAGCGGTTACAAGCTCGCCGCCCGAAAAGAGTGGGACATCGAGTGTAACTGGAAGGTCTATGTCGACAACTATCTGGAGGGATATCACATCCCGATCGTTCATCCGTCTCTCATGCGCGAGCTCGATTACGCGAACTACAAGACAGAGACTGCGAGATTCTTTTCGATTCAGCACTCACCCATTCGGAACCCTGACCGCTTGCGCACTGCGGATGGAACTTCGGCAGAGGCCCAGTACTTCTGGCTTTTCCCCAACCTCATGCTCAATGTCTATCCGGACAACTTCTCCACGAATCTGATCGTTCCGCTTTCAGCCGGCCGGACACGGACGGTTTTCGAATGGTTCTTTGCTGATGGATCGGCGCGCGATGGCCAGGTTGATGAGACTGTGGCCTTCAGTGACGAGATTCAGATTGAAGATATTCAAATCTGCGAAGCGGTGCAGCGAGGACTCCGTTCTTCGACGTACTCGACCGGGCGGTATTCGGTTGCGCGTGAGAATGGCGTCCATCACTTTCACGGACTGTTGAACGAGTTTTTGGCAGGCCACCGGAAAGCGGGTCGGCCGACCCCGTCATCCTGACCAGCCACCTGGAAAACGCGCGTGTCTGCCTGGAAAGATCTCCTCCGAACAGTTGCTGCCGACCTTGAAGAACAGGCATCGTCGCGAGCACTTCGGACCGTGTACGAGTGGAACGGGACGAATCCCGTCCACATCGTTCCGTACCGGAGTTTCGGCACCAGGCAGCAGGTGAGATTCCGTGGGCGTGTCCTCGCTGATCGAGGCATTCCCAGTGGGCGTGACGAAACGCCGGCATGGAGAAATCTGACCGACTCGATGAAGCGACTGGCCAGTGCGGAGCTGGGTCACGCGAAGATTCGAGCTACCTTCCGCGCTGTAGGCATCGAGGTACTCGCCGATGAAGAGGGCTACTTCGAGGCTCTGTTCCCGACAGATCCCGCTGAAGACGGGCATGGCTGGCTGACCGCAGATCTCGAGTTGGTGGACCCACGCACTCCGAAACCAGTCCGCACTACCGGCTACTCTCTCGTACCCCCGCCGTCTGCAGAGTTCGGTGTCATCAGCGATATCGATGACACGATCGTGAGAACGGAGGCAACGAGTGCGGTGAGGATGCTGCGGACCGTGCTCACCCGCAATGCGCGCGGCAGACTTCCATTCGAAGGAGTTGCCGATTTTTACCGCGCGCTGGTGGCAGGTGGGAGTGGCAGTGCCGGGAATCCGATCTTTTATGTGTCGAGCGGCCCGTGGAACCTCTACGACATCGTCAGCGAATACCTCGAAATCCAGCAGATTCCCGTCGGCCCCCTTCTGCTGCAGGACTTCGGCATCGACCGTCAGCGATTCATTCACGCATCGCACGACGATCACAAGCTCTCCTGCATCCGGGCGATTCTCGCCAGCTACCCATCGATGAAGTTCGTTCTCATCGGAGACAGCGGCCAGCGCGATCCCGAGATATATCAACAGGTCGTCGACTCGGATCACGCACGCATTCTCGCCATTTACATTCGCGATGTGACCCTCGATGCGCGCGATGCGGCCGTCGTCAAAATCGGTGAGACGCTCACGGAACGCGGCGTGACGATGATCCTTGCACCCGACACTGCCGCGGCCGTGGACCACGCCACGAAAAAGGGATTGATCAGGGCAATGTAGGACAGACAAGAGTGTCTGTCTCGCCAAAGGGCCCGTTATCCGGGGACGAGAGACAGACATGTCTGTCCTACACCGAAAGACAGACAAGAGTGTCTGTCCTACACGAAAAGACAGACAAGAGTGTCTGTCCTACACGAAGATCCGCAGCTCTTTCAACTCCCGCAACTTGTCCCTCAGCGACGCAGCTCTCTCGAAGTCGAGATTTTTCGCGGCATCCTTCATCTCCTTCGTAAGCCGCGTGATCGTTTTCTCCACGTCCTGGTCCGCAACCAGATCGAACTCGCCATTCGATTTCGGAACCGGGATCTCGAAGTAATCGAGGTTCGCCATCTTCACGAGGTTGGAATCGATGGCCTTGATGATCGTGGCCGGCTCGATCCCGTGCTCCTTGTTGTAGGCGTCCTGGATGGCCCTGCGTCGATTGGTCTCGTCGATGGCGAAACGAAGGGAGTCGGTGATCTTGTCGGCATACAGGACGGCCAGACCGTTCACGTTGCGTGCGGCGCGGCCAATTGTCTGCACGAGGGATGTAGAAGAACGGAGGAACCCTTCCTTGTCGGCGTCGAGGATGGCCACGCAGGAGCACTCCGGGATGTCCAGCCCTTCCCGGAGAAGGTTGATTCCAACGAGCACATCGTAAGTGCCAAGGCGGAAGTCGCGGATGATGGCCACCCTCTCCAGCGTGTCGACATCAGAGTGGAGATAGTTGACCTTGATTCCCAACTCCATCAGATATCGGGTCAGATCCTCCGACATCCTCTTGGTGAGCGTCGTGACCAGAGTCCGCTCTCCCTGAGCAATCCTCTCCCGGATGACACCGATGAGATCATCGACCTGCCCCTTCACCGGACGAATGGAGATCTGCGGATCGAGCAGGCCGGTCGGTCGAATGACCTGCTCGACGTACAGGCCACCGGTCTTGGTCATCTCATATGGACCGGGAGTGGCGGAGACGTAGATCACCTGGCCCAGCTTTCCCAGGAACTCGTCGAAGCTCAGAGGCCGGTTGTCGATGGCACTGGGAAGACGAAAGCCGTACTCAACGAGTGTTTCCTTTCGGGCGCGATCACCACCCCACATGGCCCGGACCTGTGGAATGGTCTGGTGAGACTCGTCGATGACTAAAAGAAAATCCTTCGGAAAGTAATCGATCAGCGTAGGCGGAGGCTGGCCCGGCGCACGTCCCGTCAGGTGCCGGCTGTAGTTCTCGATTCCGTTGCAATAGCCCAGCTCGGCGATCATTTCGAGATCGAACATGGTTCGCTGAGACAAACGTTGCGCTTCGAGCAGCCGGCCGTTCGCCTTGAGCTCGAAAGTCCGCTCGTCGAGCTCGGTACGGATCGTTTCCATCGCAATCATCAGACGTTGGCGAGGCGTCACATAGTGAGTCTTGGGGTAGATCGCCAGCCGGTCGTGGCTTCCTGTAATCCGTCCGGTGACGGGGTCGATGCGCGAGATCTTGTCGATCTCATCGCCGAAAAATTCGACCCGCACTGCGTCGTCCTCATATGCGGGCCATATCTCGAGCACGTCGCCTCGCACCCGGAACGAGCCGCGGCTCAAGTCGTACGGCGTTCTCTCATACTGCATCTCGGTCAGGCGACGGAGATAAACAGCCATGGGCTGCTCTTCTCCCCGCGCCATGAACATCAACATCCCGTAGTAGAGCTCCGGATCACCGATTCCATAAATGCATGACACGGAGGCCACGATGATCACGTCACGCCGTTCAAAGAGCGCCTTGGTCGCGGCGAGACGAAGCTTGTCGATCTCGTCGTTCTTCGTCATCTCCTTTTCGATATAGAGGTCGTTCTGGGGGATGTAGGCCTCGGGTTGGTAGTAGTCGTAGTACGAGACAAAGTACTCGGCGCGATTGTTCGGGAAGAAGTTTTTGAACTCCTGATAAAGCTGCGCCGCAAGCGTCTTGTTGTGCGAAAGAATCAGAGTGGGACGATTGATCTTCTCGATGACCTTGGCGATGCTGAATGTTTTTCCCGACCCCGTGACGCCGAGAAGAACCTGGTCTTTCGTACCGGCCTCCAGACTCGCTATGAGCTGTTTGATGGCAAGGACCTGATCGCCCTGGGGCTCGAAGGGAGAAATCAGCTCGAAGTCAGACATTGGTGCCTGTTTTTCGCAGTGAACTGGCGGAGAACGCGGGATCGGACAAGGCTAAGCCGACCGTCTTGCGACGGAAAGCCCACGCCACTGACCGGGTCGGCATGAAACCGTTCTCGTCTCCACTCTCGAGCCGCCTGCGCGATCGTTCGCTTCCTTCATGATCCGAATCAGATTGTCGACTTCCTGAGGGTCGAGGCGATCGTCACTTGTTGCCGACTGCAATGCCTTGAGAATCGTCTGAACCTGTC
>Ga0136612_10000808_pt1 | contig 12332 bp, 12 predicted proteins | sample AntDryUQ224A2306_2_FD_106644 | JGI IMG/M metagenome (GOLD analysis project Ga0136612, IMG submission 106644) | Polar desert sand microbial communities from Dry Valleys, Antarctica - metaG UQ224A (23.06) | ecosystem: Environmental > Terrestrial > Soil > Desert | place: Antarctica: Dry Valley...
GATCCGACCGCGAAACCGCGCAACTCGCAAAATGTGTCGCCGCTGGACCATTAGCCGGCAGAGGTGAACGCGACGAGCAGGAGTCACGCTTCACGGAGCGCCTGGCCGCCCCTCAGATTCCGGCTAAAGCTCCCCCAGCCGCACAGGTTGCGAGTTCGTGGGCGAGATTGGTCCGGTGAGCGTCAGGCGAGCGGCTGCCGCGAGGAAATTCCGGGCCGGCGCGGGTAGGCGGCCGGCGTCGGATGCACCTTGCGCACCAGTGCGAACCGATGACTCCCGAGCGCCGTCATCCCAGTGGGACGGACCTCGGGCCGGCCACCGCCCAGCATCGCCGAGGCGGCCGTGCCGGCACGAAGCTCCCGGTCCGCCAGGACGCCCTTCCAGGCAAGCAGCGAGCCGCTGGGCTGTATGAGCGGCAGTCCGTACTCGAGGAGGACCGGCAGCGGGGCGCAGGCACGTGCGGCAACGAGGTCGTACCGTTCCCGATGCGCGCCGTCATGGCCGAGGATCTCGGCACGTTCGGCCACGACGACCACGTTCTGCAGCCGCAGGGACTCGACGAAGCCGCGCATGGCATCGGCCTTTTTCCGGGCGGAGTCCAGCAGGGTCCACGCCACCGCGGGGCGGGCGAGAGCCAGCACGATGCCGGGCACGCCGCCGCCCGATCCGAGGTCGAGCGCACGGCTCGGTGCAAGCGCATCCAGCACCGGAAGGGCGGAGAGCGCGTCGAGGAGATGCAGACGGGCCACCGCGGCTGGCTCGACGATGCGCGTGAGATTGAGCCGCTGGTTGGCGTCGAGGAGGAGGGCGACGTATGCCTCGGCCTTGTCGGTGAAGCTGGCCGGGAGGCTCGCCCGCAGCGCGGGCGCATCGGTCTGGAGCAGGCGTTCGAGCTCGCGGAGAGCCTCGGCGGCGTCGGACAAGGAAGATGCTCCTTCGGATGGCCTTTCGGTTTTCCTCAGAGGATGATCGGCGTCGCGGCCGGCTTTCGCATCGGGCCCCGAATCATCCGCCGGTTACCGTACTCGGTCACCCGCAGAAGCAGGAAGACCACCGTACCAGCGCCCGGCGGTGGATCACAAGCCGTCTTATCCACGAATCGCGCGGACATCCATGATGTGTGGATAACCTGCCCGCATATACTCGGAACCGATGGCGTTCGGTATCCGGCAGCAGGCTACGATCGAGGTCAGGTGGCGGCTCGCATGACCTCAGACTCGCCACCCCGCTTCGCCCACGACAGCGAGGCGGAGCTGGCGAGGATCCTCGACTACTACGGTGTCGCGTGGCGATACGAACCCGACGTCTTCCCCATCTCCTGGAACGCCGACGGCGCGGTCACCGAGTCGTTCGCGCCGGATTTCTATCTGCCCGAGATCGACCTCTACGTGGAGCTGACGACTCTGAAGCAGTCGCTGGTGCGCAAAAAGAATCGCAAGCTGCGCTGGATGCGACAGCTTTACCCGGAGATTCGCGTGAAGCTCTTCTACGCCCGTGACTTCCGAGCACTGATGCTCAAGTACGGGCGGCTCGACTTCTTGACCGATATCACCGCCGCGAATGGTGCACATGCCCTGACCGGCGCCGGCAACGGGGTCCGATGAGCCTGCACGACGACGTCGAGGAGATCCTGATCGAGACGGCCGCGATCGATGCGCGCGTCGCCGAGCTCGGGACGCAACTCTCCGCCGACTACGCCGGCCGTGATCCGGTCCTCGTCAGCGTCCTGAAGGGCTCGCTCGTCTTCCTGGCCGATCTCATGCGTGCCATGGACCTGCCGTCGAGCATCGACCTCATGGAGGTCTCGAGCTATGCCGGCACCGAGACCTCCGGCCAGGTCCGCATCCTGAAGGATCTCTCGAAGCCGATCGAGGGGCGCGACGTGATCGTGGTCGAGGACATCATCGACACCGGGTTGACCCTCAACTACCTGCTCGGCTACCTCGCCGATCGGCAGCCCGCCTCCATCAAGATCTGCTGCCTGCTCGACAAGCCGGCGCGGCGGCTGGCCGATATCCAGATCGACTACCGAGGATTCACGATCCCGGACCGATTCGTCATCGGCTACGGGCTCGACTACAACGAGCGCTACCGCAACCTGCCGTACATCGGCGTGCTGAAGCCGTCCGTCTACGGCGGCGCACCTCCCGAGGGCTGACGCACATGGATGGGGGTGGGCGCCGGTTCCGAGCCCTGGTCCTGCTCGGCGCGCTCGCAATGATCGGCTCCGGCTTCCTGCCCTGGTGGCGGGCCGGCGGTGACTCGGTCGAGGGCGTCCTCGTGCCGGCCCAGGAGGGGATCGGGCTCGAGGGCCCGGGGATCATCATCTTCGGGGTCGCGATCGCGGCGCTGGTACTGCTCGACATCGGCTACATGCGCGGCCGCTGGGGCTTTCTGCTCGACTCCGCCTGGGTCTACCTGGCGCTGGGCCTGGTTGGGGCAGCCGCGCTCGCGTACCGGGGTTGGGAGCTCTGGTCCGTCGGCTACATCCCGCTGCCACAGCAGTCGCCCGGCCTTGCCCTCGCGGTGGTTGGCGTGGCTCTCGTGCTGTTTGGCGCCGGGTCCGGCTTCGGGACCACGCGCCGGTACTGAGGCGTCGCGCGGCGGGTCTCCGCATCGGTGCTTTGCACGCTGGCTCGAGCATGCTCCGGTCAGGGCGCCACCACGACCGATTGAACGCCACAACGCTCGACTGAGCGCACCTTGTGCAAGACGGCGCCTCGGGCCGAGCTCGCCGCCTAGCGCGCCGGCAGGATGAGCGGCGAAAGAAAGAGCCACGCGACGACGACGGCGATCAGCAGGACGACGAGGATGAGCATCGGGCGAAGGTCGGGCCGGTAGTCGCCCGGGTCCCGGCGGGGCGGTCGAGGATCTTCCGCCACGAGCCTCAGATCTCGCCGAGGTAGGCCTGGCGAACCTGCTCGTTGGCGGCGAGGTTGGCCGCCGTATCGGCCAGGATGATCTTGCCGGTCTGGATCACATAGCCGCGGTGGGCGGCATTCAGCGCCATCAGGGCGTTCTGCTCGACGAGCAGCACGGTCGTGCCCTGGCCGTTGATCTCCGCGATGATCTTGAAGATCTGCTCGGTCAGGATCGGCGAGAGGCCCATCGACGGCTCGTCCAGGAGCAGGATCGTCGGACGCGCCATGAGCGCACGACCCATTGCCAGCATCTGCTGCTCACCGCCCGACATGGTGCCGGCCTTCTGCGAGCGCCGCTCGCGGAGGCGCGGGAAGAGGTCGAAGACGCGCGCCACGTCGTCATCGATCTTCTGGCCGCGGCGGCTGAATGCGCCCATCTGGAGGTTTTCGTAGACGGTCATGCGGCTGAAGACCTTGCGGCCCTCGGGCGAGTGTGCGATCCCGAAGGTCACGATCTCGTGCGCCGGCAGATGCTGGATCTCGCGTCCGGCCAGGCGAACGGTGCCGGTGCGCGGCTTGTGGGTGCCGCTGATGGCCCGCAGGGTCGTGCTCTTGCCGGCGCCGTTGGAGCCGATGAGGGTCACGATCTCGCCACGTCCGACGGTCAGCGAGACCCCCTTGAGTGCCTCGATGTTGCCGTAGTAGACGTGGAGCTCGTCGAGCTCCAGCAGTGGGTCGCCGCGATGGCCGGCGCCCGAATGGTCGGTGGCGAGCGCGGGAGCGGTCGTATCGGTCCCGGTCATGCGCCGGTGGCCTGCTTGCCGAGGTAGGCCTCGATCACGGCCGGGTTGGCGCGGATCTCTTCGGGGGCGCCCTCGGCCAGCTTCTCGCCGTAGTCGAGCACCGTGATCCGCTCGCTGATGCCCATCACCACCTTCATGTCGTGCTCGATCAGCAGCACCGTCAGGTCCAGCTCGTCTCGCAGGCGCTTGATGAGCGCCGTCATCTGCGCCGTCTCGCCGGGATTCATGCCGGCGGTCGGCTCGTCGAGCAGGAGCAGCTTCGGCTCACTGGCCAGCGCCCGCGCCAGCTCGAGACGGCGCTGGTCGCCATACGGCAGGTTCTTGGCCCAGTCGTCCTCGTACCGCCGTCGCAGGCCGACCATCTTGAGCAGCTGCCGCGCCCGCTCGCGGGTGTCGTTCTCCTCGGCGCGGACCGCCGGGAGCTTGAGCAGCGACGCCCACCAGCTCGCCTTCATCCGCGTGTGGCGGCCGACCATCACGTTGGCCAGCACCGTCATGGCGCCGAAGAGCCGGATGTTCTGGAAGGTGCGGCCAATGCCCATCTCCACGATCTCGTGCGGCGCGCGCCCCACCAGCGAGGCACCGTCGAACACGATGTCGCCCGAGGTCGGGGTCAGCATGCCGGTCAATTGGTTGAAGAAGGTGGTCTTGCCGGCACCGTTCGGACCGATCAGGGACACGATGGAGCCGCGCGGGATGCTGAAGTCAACATCCTTGTTGGCCACCAGGCCGCCGAAGCGCATCGTGACCTTGTCGGCGTGCAGCAGCGGCTCAGACGATGCGGGTTGCGCCGTCGCGCCGGTTCCGTCGTCGGCGCGAGGCGCGTCTGCGTTCATGTGCTCACCACGGGCCGGCCTGTGTCCTCTCCCGTTGTCTCGGCGTACTGCTCCTCGTCGCTTTCGTGCGAGTGCAGCTCCGCGCTGCGCTGACGGCTCGGCAGCAGGCCTTCAGGTCGAAGCAGCATCATCGCCACCAGCACGGCGCCGTAGATGAGCAGGCGGTACTCGGAGAACTCACGGAGCAGCTCGGGAAGCCCGACCAGCACGATGGCGCCGACGACAACGCCCGCGATGTTCCCCATCCCGCCCAGGATGATGAGCGCGAGGGCGTTGATGCTGACGAGGATGTCGAAGCTCTGCGGATAGATCACGCCGATCTTGGCGGCGAAGAGCGCTCCGGCGATGCAACCGAAGGCGGCGCCAAGGCCGAAGGCGAGCAGCTTGTATCGGATCGTATTGACCCCGGTTGCCTCGGCGACCGACTCGTCCTCCCGCATGGCATTCCAGGCACGGCCGACGCGTGAGGCGCCGAGGCTGGTCGCCGCCACGGCGGCAAGGATGCAGAAGAACAGGATCGGATAGTAGATCGATTGTGGATCGCGGTCGAACGGCAGCGGCGGGGGTACCGAGAGGATCCCCTGCGCGCCACCGACGATCGGCTGCGCCCACGCGGACAGGAAGATCACCCGGGCGATCTCACCGAATCCCAGCGTGACGATGGCCAGGTAATCGCCGCGCAGGCGCAGGACGGGCGCGCCGACCATGAGGCCGATCATGGCGGCGGCGATGATGACGAACGGCAGTGCTCCCCAGAACGGCAGCTCCGGGCTGAAGGCTGGCGACACCGGCGAGGTGAGGACCGCCGTCGTATAGGCGCCGACCGCATAGAACGCCACGTAGCCCAGATCGAGCAGGCCTGCGAAGCCGACCACGATGTTGAGGCCCAATCCCAGCAGGACGTAGAGGCCGACGGTGCCAACCACCTCGGAGAGGCGCTGGCCGACGAGCTGGGGCAGGGCCAGCAGGAGCAGGAAGAGAACACCGAACCAGATGAGCTTCGCCGTCCGCCGCCGATCCGCCGGCATGGCCGCGACGCGCTCGCGAGCCGTGTCGCCGCGCGTGGCCCAGGCGTACACGGCGGCCGCCGTCAGTCCGAAGACGACCACGAAGCCGAAGAGCGTCAGACCGCCTCCAGCGAAGAACGTCTCCTCGACGACGTCGAGCGACAGATTCCGCAGGACAGGCCCCAGGAATGGTTCCATCAGGGCTGTGCCAACGCTGATCACGAAGGCGACCGCGAGCGACCGAGCGATGGCCGACGGGAGCACATGCAGCGAGGCGCCCGCGCTCCCGAGCAGCGCGCCTCCACCGATCAGGAGCAGCGATCCGATGGCAGCACCCTGCTCGAACTGGAGAACCTCCGCGAGGCCCGGCGTCGCATTGATCAGTACCCAGCCCAGGTCGACGGCGACCACCAGGATCGCGAGCGCCGCGAGGATCAGCCCCCCGACGGCGCCGGCCATGGCGCCGAGCAGCAGGCTTCGACCGGCGGTTGGGGAGAGCGCCGCGGACTTGATCGGCGAGGCGGCGCGCCACCCGACGACCAGCAGGATCAGGATCGGTAGCATCGATCCGAGCGTCACGAGGTCGGCGATCGTATCCCGGCGCTGGAACGTATCGACCATGCCGACCAGGCTGACGTGGATGCCCGCGATGCCTCCGAGGAGTCCCGTGACAAGCGCGCGACGCATGAGCCGATCCATCACGCGTTCTCCTTGCGGCCGAGGAGGCCGGACGGGCGGAAGATGAGGACCAGGACGAGCACGGTGAAGGCGATGACGTCCTGGAGCTGATTGGCGGAAGGAATGCCGTACCCCGTCAGCAGCAGGTTGGGGCCGACCTGCTCGAGGATGCCGAGCAGCAGGCCTCCCAGCGCGGCCCCGATGATGTTGCCGATGCCACCGAGCACGGCGGCAGTGAACGCCTTGATGCCGGGCAGGAAGCCCATGAAGAAGTTGACCTGGTTGAACAGAAGCGTGTACAGGATGCCGGCCGCCCCGGCCAGCAGGCCACCGATGGCGAAGGTGGTGACGATGATGCGGTCGACGTTGATGCCCATCATCGCGGCGACGTCCTTGTCTTCGCTGACGGCGCGCATCGCCCGGCCGGTCCGGGTGCGGTTGATGAAGAAGTACAGCGCCAACATGAGCCCGACCGCAGCGAGGATGACGACGAGGTCCACGACGTCGATCCGCAATGGTCCGAGCTGAAGCGTGCCGCCGAACAGCCCGAAGCCAGGGTAGGCCCGCACCCCCGACCCGTAGAAGCCGCGCGCGGTGTATTGGAGGAAGAGCGAGGCACCGATGGCTGTGATCAGCGGCACGAGGCGCGGAGCGCCGCGCAGGGGCCGATACGCGACGCGTTCGAGCAGGATCGCGACCAGCATGCTGACCAGCATCGAGACGAGCAGCACGAGGAAGAAGGCGAGCACCGGGCTCGCGTCGATCATGCCGATGTCGTTGAGGGCACTCGCCGCGAAGAATGCCGTGAAGGCGCCCCACATGAACACCTCGCCGTGGGCGAAGTTGATCATGAACAGGATGCCGTAGACGAGGGTGTAGCCGAGCGCGATGAGGGCGTAGACGCTGCCGAGCGCGACGCCCGACACGATCAGGCTCTGCCACGCGCTGGGCTGGATGCGACCCTCGGCGAGCGTCAGGAAGGCGCCCCACGCCGCCAGGATAAGGATGCTTCCCCCGAGCACCCACAGGAACAAGTTGACGAGGTTCAGCCGAGATCGGCGGCCGGGCATCGCTGGTCCCCGTTTGGCGGTTCTGCTATCCGATACCGATGCGGGTGAGCCGGAAGCCGACTCACCCGCACCATCATGGTTCGAATCGCTTGATTCGAGCCGTTGTTACTCTTCGGGCCAGATCCGAACGAACGCGCCGTCGGTGACCTCGCTCACGCTGATCTTGGCGTCGGCGCAGTCGCCGTTTTCGTCACAGGTCAGCGTCCCCGTGATGCCCTCGAAGCCCTCCATGGCGAAGAAGGCGTCTCGCAGCGCCGTGCGCGAGATGTACGTGGTCCCATCCTCGACGAACGCCACTTCCTCGATCGCGTCGGCGATCATGTTGTAGGCGTCGAACGCATGGGCATGGAAGACGCTGATCGGCGCGTCCTCGCCGGAGACCTCGGTGTAGGCCGGCAGGAACTCGGCCTCGTAGAAGTCACCCGCGAAGGCGAGATCAGGACCGGACAGCACGGCGCCCTCGGCGGCTTCGCCGGCAGCGCTGAGCCAGTCAGGCGTGAGGATGCCGTCGGCACCCGCCAGCTGGGTGTCCTCCAGGCCCGCCGTCTCCTTCGCCTGCTGGGTGATCAGGGCACCCTCGGCGACGAAGATCGGGTAGTAGAGGAACTCGGGTGAGTCGGCGGCAAGGTTCCCCAGCACGCCGGAGAAGTCGGTATCTCCTACGGTCACGGCCTCTTCGCCCGTGATCTCGCCATCGCACTGCTCGGTGAAGGAGTCACGGAAGACCGCAGCGAGCTGATCCGCATACGGCGAGCCATCGTGGATCGTGGCTGCCGTGGTCAGGCCCAGGACCTCGCACACGAAGGTCGCCATGGCGGCGCCCTGGATCGAGTCGTTATGCGCCGTGCGGGCGTAGAACGGCTCGTGGCTGTCCGGCGCGGTCAGCGACGGAGCGGTGTTGGACGGAGAGACCATCAGGATGCCCTCGGCGCTGGTGATCTCGGCGGCCGGAATGCCGGCGCCCGAGCAGCTGGTGCCGATGACGGCCGCGATGTTCTCCTCGGAGATGAGTGCGCGCGCGGCTGCGGTGCCGCCTTCAGGAGCGCAGCCGTCGTCCTGGTGGTTGAACTCGACCGTGTGGCCCGCGATCTCCGGGCGAATGCTCGCGGCAACCTCGGCGCCGTACTGGCTGTCGAGCCCGAGCGACTCATTGGCGCCGGTGATCACCAGCGCGGTGCCGATCGTCATCGGGTCGCCTTCGGCAATCTCGACGCATCCGAACTCGTCGGCTTCACAATCGGCGGCGCTGCCGGTGCCAGGCTCGGTGCTCTCACCGGCGCTGGCGGGCGGCGCGCTCTCGCCTGTGCTCTCGTCAGCGCTGGGCTCGGTGCTCTCGCCTGTGCCAGATTGGCATGCCGCGAGGACGAGCATCAGCACGATGAGCAATCCGCTCCATCGCATGTACTTCTGCATCAAGTTTCTTTCCTCCACTGGTGTGCTCGGGTTGAGGTCGCGCATGCGCGGGCCCGGCATGTAAGGTGCGCGGCATCATAGCGGCGCACGTTCGACTGACGCAATAGTTTGCGCAAGTTCACCGAGGGTACTGCCTGCACGCCCGCCGGGTTCAACCGTTGTTCGTGATATCCTCAACGGGGTTGTTCCGCAGCACGCTTGTCTGCGAACCGCTCCCGATGAGGCCTTCGTGGAGGTACACGTCCGCAGCGCCCGTCTCACTGATCTCGACGCCGTCCTGCGCATCCTTGCGGAGACCGACGTCGAGAGTGACCGGCGCAACGACGTCGACTACCTGCGCAATCTGCTCTTCGTTCCCTCCGCGACGGTCTCCGTCGCTGAGCTGGAGCGCCGAGTCGTTGGCGTGGGGGTCCTCGCCATCAGGCCATCGGTGCGGTCGGGTCCCTTCGTCGGCATCGTCGACGAATTGGGAATCGCGCAGGCACCGGCGCTGGACGCCGCCGAACGGCAGGGAGTCGCCGACGCAATCGTCGAACACCTCGCCACCTCGGCACGAAACAAGGGCTGCACGCGCGTGGAGGTTACGGAACCGCTGGCGTCCGCAGAACCGCCGCTCTGGAAGCGGCTGGGGTTCGCGAGCCGCGGTCGAACGCTCGGTCGAAGCATCGGCTGAGACCCGCACCCGCATCGGCCACATCAAATACTTACAGGAGAAGAGCTCAACCGTGAGCAAGAACGTTGCGATGTTTGTTGACGTCGCCAACATGTACTACGCGGCTCGAGGCCAGGACGTCGACGTCGATTACGTCGCCCTCCTCAAGCACGCCACCAAGGGGCGCGACCTCATTCGCGCGTATGCCTATACCGGGCTTGACCCGGAGAACGAAAATCAGAGAAAGTTCATCGACTTCCTCGCCAAGAACGGCTACAAGCCGGTCATCAAGGACATCCGCAAGTTCGGCGACGGAAGGATGAAGGCCAACCTCGACATCGAGCTGGTCGTCGATCTCTTCCGCCTGGCCGATCGGATGGACATCGCCGTCATCGTGTCCGGTGATGGGGACTTCGCTCCGGCCATCAAGGCACTGCAGGACAAGGGCGTTCGGTGCGAGGTCATCAGCTTCAAGCCCAACACTTCATCCGACCTGATCGCCGTCGCTGATGAGTTCATGGACATCATGAAGATCGCCTCCATCAGCCGGAAGGAGGGACGCGCCATTCGCGACAGCATGAGCGCACCCGAGATGCCGGCGAAGGAAGTCACCCCCGAGTTCGGCTTCCGCGAGGCATCCCCGTCGGTCGCCGCCGCAGCGCTCGCAGCCCTCAAGGGCGGCGGAGGCGAGCCGGCACGCCGTGGCCGCGTCAGTACCAGTCGGCGCCCCGCAGCCTCCTCGCCTGCTGCGGCCCCGGCCGCCGAGCCCGTCATTGCCTCAGCGCCGGCAGACCGGGCGACTCCCTCTGTGACCACAGCTGCCGATGCGGGTGCCGACGCGGACCCGGAGGCACGGCGTCGTCGCCGGCGCCGTGGGGGCCGCGGCCGCGGTCGAACGCGACGCGACGACGAGACGACCCCGGCCGACGCCGAGCCGAGCCGTGAAACGATCGGCTGGCAGGAGTTCGACGACCTGAGCCAGATCGACGGGAGCACCGAGGAGCGCGAGTACACCTTCGAGGAGGCCGACGCGGCCACCCTCGCAGAGCTCGGGCTGACCTCAGGGGACGTGGCCGCCCCTGAGGTGTCAGCGGAGGTCGAGGCCTCGACGGAGGAGACTCCGACCGAGGAGGCGTCGAAGCTCGCGCGCCGCCGCTCGACTCGCGCCGCAAAGGACACCGCCCCCGCCGCAGGCGACGAGCCACATAAGCCGGCCAGAAAGCGGTTGTCGCCAGCGGCGACGAAGGACGGGGAGGCAGCGCCCGAGGCCAGCCCGGCGCCTGCTCGGCGTCGATCGCCCCGCGCCAAGGAGGATGCGGCTGCCGCCGACGCTGCGCCGGCGCCTGATGCCGCGCCCGCACCCGATGCCGCCCCCGCACCGGCTCGACGCCGATCACCCCGCGCCAAGACCGATGCGGGCTCATCAGGCCCGGAGGTCGCGACGGAGCCCTCGGAGGGCGGCGAGCCCCAGGGCATCTGGGGCCGCTTCCGTTCGGCTCGCAAGCCCCGCGGCAGCGACGACTGACCAAGCGCTACGGACAGCAAGAAGGGCCGGCCAATTGGCCGGCCCTACGTCGAATGGGATCGCCCTACGGTTGCTTCTCGCGATCGACGCTGTCGTATGACTCGTTGATCGCCTCCGCCGCATTCGTGGCGGCATCATCGGCCGAGGCTCCGGTCGCGGTCCCCGTGCCGGCGGCCGCCTCCTGAACGCTGCCCGATGCGTCGGCCCAGGCATCGCCGGCGTTGCCGTTCGTCGGTCCGTCGCGCTGGAACATCGGGACCCAATCGGCATCCTTGGCGCGAGCAGCGAACTCGGTGCGCACCTCGTCCGCCTTGACGCCGAGCTCGCGACGCATCTCGCTGCCACGCTTCGGCGCTGTCAGCAGCGCCGCGATGGCACCAACTGCAACACCGACCACCAGCCCGAGGAAGAAGGCGCCCCAGTGGCGCTCCTCTCGCTGGCGCAGCCCGAGACGGACGGCTGCGGTATCGACGAGCTCCTGCGCGGCTGGCACTGCCGCTCCGGCCGCGCCGATTGCGACGGTGCGGCGCTTCCACAGGTCATTGAGCATCGGGCGAAGTGACGAACGCCACGTCCTGTCGGACCAGCGCGCCGCTTCGCCGCTTGCCTTGCCCACCCGCTTGGCGGCATCCCGTCGCAGGGGACGCGTGTCGCGCCAGGCCTCCGAGGCCAGATCGCCGACGTCGCCACTTCGGTCGGCGATGACGCTCGCCACGTCCTGGCCGCGCCGCGTCATCTCCTGGGTGACCTTTGCGTCGGTGACGCGGTCGATGAGTGATCGAATCGAATCGCCGATCTCGTCGGCCGTTGCTGCCGGACTTGTCGGCATGATGTTCTCTCCTCTGGGTTCGGCCGAGTTGGGTGCAGGAAGTATGCCACCGGGACGAGCCGGCCAGAAGGGCACGAATCCGACGCGGAGCCAGCCGAATCTATACTCGATCCGTGATCGAGGCATCGACGTCGCCGGGCTTTCTCAGCATTGGACACCCGGTTGCGCGGCGCATCGCTCGCCAGGCGATCGAGCGTGGCCATGGCGGGCGCACGCTCCTCGTCCACGGACCTGCCGGCGCGGACAAGGAAGCGTTTGTCGAGGACCTCCTGGCGCTGCTCATGTGTGCCGACGGCGATTCGGTACGCCGTCCATGCAATGTCTGCCGCGGGTGTCGCGGCGCGCGGGGACGTTCGCATCCAGACCTGGTGACCGGCACGCCGGACGGATGGCGCGAGCTGCGTTCGTCGGGAGAGAGCATCGTCGCGGCCGCGCGTCGCTGGCTGCTCGACGCGGCGGGCGCCCCGGTTGTCGCCGACCGACGGGTCGTCCTGATCGAGCACGCCGATCGCGCAAACGAGCAGATCCAGAACGCGCTCCTCAAGACGCTCGAGGAGCCGACCGATCGGCATACGTTCATCCTCGTCGCCGATGAGCCGCGCGCACTGCTGCCAACGATCCGTTCGCGCTGCCAGCCGATCAGGATTGGTGCCGTGCC
>Ga0136612_10000809_pt1 | contig 12316 bp, 12 predicted proteins | sample AntDryUQ224A2306_2_FD_106644 | JGI IMG/M metagenome (GOLD analysis project Ga0136612, IMG submission 106644) | Polar desert sand microbial communities from Dry Valleys, Antarctica - metaG UQ224A (23.06) | ecosystem: Environmental > Terrestrial > Soil > Desert | place: Antarctica: Dry Valley...
CCAGAAAGGCGATCAGCACCAGTCGCCCGTTGCGCCGAAATGTCCGGGGAAACTCCTCCCCGAAGAAGCGACGAATCGGATTCTCGTCTGAGGACGCCTCGCGCGGGAGGTACACTTGTCGGTGGGCGCGTCCCACCAGCGAGTTGAGATACAGCGTGGTCTGCGAACGGGGGAAGTCGCGCCGGGCCCGCGCCAGGTCCGACGACGCCTCGCGGTAGAGCCGACCGAACTCCTCCACCTCCGCCGCCGTGAGACGCGAGCGACGGAAGGAACTCGTCCGCGTCAGCAGGTGGGAGAGCCGCTCCCAGCGGGCTTTGCGGTCTGCAACGAATCTGTCTATCATGCTTATAGTAATTGTACACTCTCTCCGGCGGTGCGAGATCGCCCGAGGGAGGCGGAGAAAGGACGCCGGCCAGCAATGGACGAATCATACAGGGTCGGCACTCCGGAGAACGTCGAACTCTCGTTCACGCCCGCCGGGCTGGCGACCCGCTTTCTCGCCGCAGCGATAGACAGCATCATCATCGGCGTGGCGCTCATGATCCTGCTGGTGTTCACGGTCGCGATCTACTTCTCATCAGACGCCCTCGGGCAGGTCGTGACGACCGCCCTTGTAGCCATTATGGTCCTGCTGATCTTCGCGCTGTTCTTCGGATACTACATCGTATTCGAGACGGTGTGGTCGGGCCAGTCGCCCGGCAAGCGCCTGCTCGGGCTGCGGGTGATCCGCGACGACGGGCTGCCGCTGAACTTCACCGCGAGCGTTGCGCGCAACCTCGTCCGCCTGGTGGACATCTTGCCCAGTGCGTACGTCTTCGGCGTGGTCGCGATGTTCCTCAACAAGCGGTGGAAGCGGCTCGGCGACATGGCGGCGGGCACACTCGTCGTGCTCGACCGGGCGGCGCCCGCGCCCACACCGATGCGCTTTTCCACGCTCGACGAGTTACAGATGGCGCCGTTCGAGCTCCTTCGCCCCCTCACTGCAGAGGAGTACGACCTGGGCCGCGAGTACCTCATCCGGTACTACACCCTCTCCGAGGAGGCGCGCGAGTCGGTAGGCCGGTCGCTGGCTGAGATTTACGAGGCGAGGACGGGCGTCGAGCGGGGCGCCGCCGAGCCCTGGCGCTACATCAATGCGGTGCTCTCTACCTCACAACAGGACGGGGGGCGCCCAGCCCACCGGACCGAATCCGTGAGATCAGCTCGGTAGTCGAGACGCCCGGAGTCAGCTTGATGAACCGTACCTCGCCGCCGTAGCCCTCGACTACGCGCGCCTCGGGAGGCATGTTCAGTTCGCGGGAATAGTCCGCCCCCTTGAAGTAAACGTCCGGCTGGACGAGCGCGACGAGCCGCTCCGCCGTGCGGTCGGCGAAGATCACGACGAGGTCCACGCATTCCAGTGCCGCGAGCATCTCGGCGCGCTGCTCGGCGGGCGCGACGGGCCTGCCGGCGCCCTTGAGCGCGCGGACCGACGCATCACTGTTGATTGCCACGATCAGCGCGTCAACCGCGGCACGCGCCTCCTGGAGGTAGCGGACGTGGCCGACGTGCAGCAGGTCGAAGCACCCGTTCGTAAAACCGAGCCGGGCGTCGCGGTACTCTTCACAAGCCCGGAGCAGCTCTTCCTCATCCCGTATCTTACTCAGCGCCATACATACTCCCTCAGGCCGGCCCGCGCGAAGAGCCTCACGTTCGGCCTCGTCGCGAATCTTACTCAGCGCCGTACACGCTCCGCATCTGGTCGAGCAGCGCCTCCGGCGTGGGGCAGGCGTTGCCCACGTGCTGCACGACGAGGGCCGCCGCAGCGTTTGCGGCCCGGGCCGCCGTGGGGAAAGTTGCTCCGGCGGCGAGCGCGAGCGTCAACACGGCTATGACGGTGTCGCCCGCGCCCACGCCGTCGGCAACGGGCACGGGCACGGCCCGCAGCCGCTCGTACCCGTACTCGCCTGAATAGTGCGACATGCCGTCGGCGTCGCGCGTGACGACGAGCCCCCTGCACCCCAGCTTCTCTGCCAGCTTCGGCAGCTCGCGCTCGTAGTCCCCCTCCTCAAGCAGCTCGACGCCGAGCTCAGCGGCGGCCTCGTGACGGTTGCATCGCACGTAGTCGAACCCGGCGAACCTGTCGAGCACCCCCTGCGAGTCTACAGTCGTGAGCTTGTTGTGCGTTTGGGCCGCCTCGCGGACGCATCGAACGAGTGCGTCGTCCACAAAGCCGTGACGATAGTCCGAAACAAGCAGCGCGTCCACCTGCGCCGCTGTGGACTCGACCAGCGTGGCGACGCACTCTCGTTCACGCGGGGTCGCGGGGCCGGCCTCGGTGCGGTCTATCCGCGCCATCTGCTGAGGAACCGTGAGCAGGCCGGACGCCAGCACCCGCGTCTTCACCGTCGTGGCCCTGTTCGTACCGCGAAACAGCCCGCCGGTCGAGACCCCCTTCTCCTGGAGCAGGCGCTCGAGCTCGTCGCCGTGTGCGTCGGCGCCCGCCCAGCCGACCAGGTGCGCGCGAGCGCCGAGCGAGGCGATGTTGAGTGCAGGGTTCGAGGCCTCGCCCGGAAGGCTGTACTCGCGCTCCCACTCCAGGACCGCCACAGGCGCCTCGCGAGAGAGCCGGGTGGGCCTGCCCATAATGTAGCGGTCGAGGCACACGTCCCCCAGCACAAGCACCTCGCAGCGGCTCATGGCGTCCAGCAGGGCTGTGAAGTCAAGGCTATGGGAGGGCACGGCGTGTGGCTACCTCTGGCGCATGGTGGCGAGCACCATAGCGAGGCCGGCCATGATCGTCTGGAAAAGGAGCCAGCTCTGGAACCGACCGCCCTGCAGACTGCCGAGCACGAACGCCAGCCCAAACGCAAGAACGACCATCAAGGCTGCGACGGTTTGCAGCTCGGGACCGCGCCGTCGGTTCGCAGCGCGGTTCACCAAGTCGCCGCCGCCGAAGCCGAGCAGCATCCCGAACCAGAAGCCGTACCTGGGGAAGAGTCCCCACACGAGGCCGATGCAGACGCCCACGCCGATCGCCGCCGCAGCAGCCCGCAAGATCAGCGCGCCCGACGGAGCGAAAGCGCCGGAGCGTCCCTGTCGCGCGCAGTCGGGGCACCGAATTCCCACGGGCGTATATACCATGCAGCGGGGGCAGATAGGCTTCTCACACCGCGAACAGCGCAGGTTCGTAGGAGTATCCGGGTGCCTCGCGCACCGCATTTGCTCATCTGTAGTCGTATTAGTATCAATCACCCTGCAATCACCCTGTTTCCTGCCAAGTCTCGTGCCCGCCCGACGCCGCCTCGTGCCGGCACGGGGCGCGGTCAAACGTCGGCTAGGGGGCGAATAATGTCTCTATAAACATAGTACCACCTTGTACGCGAGTACGTGTCGTGCGGATCATACACGCACCGTCCCGACGCGGCGGCGGAGGGTGCGCCCCCCCAGTGTGGACGCGCAAGACCCTGCGAACCCGGTCGCTCTGGTGTATACTCCCCACGTGCGGCGTGGCCGAGGCTGCACAAAGCGAGCGACGATATACCCTGCACGATATTGGCTTTGTGTGAACGCGAATCTCTGGGTCGGACCTACGGGACTGAACAGGAGGCGGCGAGTGCTTCGGATTGGGATTGTGGGCGCCGGGCTGCGAGGTCGGATGTACGCCCGCGCGCTGGGTTTTGTGGAGGGCGTCGAGGTCGCGGCGATCGCCGACGCGTCGGACGCCGTGCGGGCCGAGGCCGGCCAGGCGCTGGGCGTGCCGACCTACGCCACGCACGCGGAGATGTACGACCGGGAGCGGCTGAACGCGGTGATAGTGGCCACGCCCGACTTCGCGCACCGAGCGCCTGCGGTGGACGCGGTACGCGCGGGCCTGCACCTGATGATCGAGAAGCCGCTCGCGACGACCGTCGAGGACGCGCAGGCAGTCCAGCAAGCCGTGGGCGAGGCGGGCGTCGAGTGCATGGTCGCGTTCGAGAACCGCTGGAACCCCGCGTTCGTCCGAGTGCGCGAGCTGCTCGATTCGGGCCAGGTGGGCGATGTACTCTCCCAGACCGCTCGGCTGAGCAACCCCTACTCCGTGCCGGTCTCTATGCTCTCGTGGGCCGCCCACAGCTCGCCCGGCTGGTTCCTACTGCCGCACACGCTCGACCTCGCGCTCTGGTTCTCGGACAAGCGGCCCACAAAGGTTTACGCCGCCGGCTTCAAGCGCGAGCTGAGGGCGCGGGGTATTGACACGTGGGACGCGATACACGCGCTCCTGACGTTCGAGGACGGCACGGTCGCGAGTTTCGAGTCGCTCTGGGTGCTGCCCGACTCGGCGCCCTCGCCAGTGGACTTCAAGTACGAGCTGATCGGCACGCGTTCGGCGCTCTACGTTGACGAACAGGAGCAACTCGTGCGCTCGCTCGCCGACCGGTTCACGTTCCCCGGCACGCTCACGCCCGAGGTGGACGGCCGACCGAGAGGCTTCCCGGCGTGGATGGTGGAGAGTTTCGCCCGACGGCTGCTCGCGGGCGAACCGCTGTCGCCAGATGTCGAGCAGGGTCTCCTCGTCACCAGGATCGCCGCAGCGGTGCACTATAGCCTCGAGACCGGGGAGCCCTGCCCGCTCTGACGCAATGGCACGCTTCGGTCACGGGGACGCGACCACGCCCTTGTTGCGGCGCCGTGCTCTAACTGCGCATATCAAGGAGAGATGCCTATGTCCTGGCCCGATTTCCCAGAGGTATCAGTGGACGTCCTACGAATGATCTCGGAGCTGCATGGCTTGGGCGTGGAGACGTTCTCGCGACTGCCCTCGATCGGTAGGTTCAACGCCATCTACCTCCTGGGCGACGATCTGATCCTGCGTGTACCGAGGAACGACCCCCACTTCGTCGCGGCGCTTACGAGGGAGACGGTTGCTGTGCCCGCAGCGCGCGCCGTCGGGGTGCGCACACCGCGATTGATTGCGTTCGACGATTCGCTCACGCTGTTGCCTACGCCCTACACAGTGTACGAGCGCGTCCGCGGCGGCGCGCTCGAGCTCCTCGGGCTGGAACCGGCGACCACGCCCGCCGTCTATCGCGATCTGGGACGCGACCTGGCGCGACTGCATTCCGGGGTCGAGCCCGATAGCGCGGCCGGCAAACTCGGGGCGCCCAACCTTCCGCAGGACGATCCCCGATCCCTCACCCAAGAGCTTGCAGCCGCAGGTTACTTCTCGGTCGTCGAAGCGCGGTGGCTCAGTCGCCGGTTTGATAGGTTGCCTCCGTTGCTACAGGCGCCAGGGGATCATCGCTTTCTGCACGGCGACACGCAGGCGACGAACATACTGGTCCGGCCGGGCTCGCTCGAGTACCTCGCGCTCATTGATTGGGGCGGCTGTGGCTGGGGCGACCCGGCGCTGGATTTTTCAGGTATGCCGCTGGGCGCCGTACCGGACGTCCTCGCCGGGTATCGAGAGCTCGCCGCACTCCCCGATGATAAGTCGGCTGAAGCGCGCATCCTCCGGTACCATCTGTACTTCGCACTGGTGAACGTGCAAAACGCGCCACAACCGTTGCACTCGTGGGGAGAGCGTCCCCTAGGCTACTTGCTTGATACTATGCGCTTCCTGCTTGATCCTCCAAATGAGCGGTGGGCGGACCTTCGCCCCTGATAGCATCGGTGATCAGGATGTGATCCGACGACGGCTCGGGTTGCTCGCGACGCCTGGGCGGAACCCGAAGGAACCGCCAGAGCGAGAGAAGCCGGCTCGCCAACCCGGGCCTGTGCTACGCCGCCCTGGGAGAGACGAAGCGAGCGATGGAGTACTTCGAGCGGGCTCCGGCTATCGCTCGGGAGATAGGGTATAAGCTACGCGAGGAGATGCGGCCCGGAAACCCGGCGATGCCTTCCCAGACGAGCGGCGAGCGGGGCGCGTAGAGCAGGACCCCAATGGACTCCGGTCCAACAGGTCGCCGAGGCGGCTGCTACACTCGGACCTCGCGCTCGGCGCCGAGGGCCTGGCGCAAGGCGTCGAAGGTTTCGTGCAGGTCGTTCTCGTGGACGTAGCCCATATGCCCAATCCTCAGCACCCTGCCCGCCATCTCCGCCTGGCCGTCGCCGAGAGTCACGCCGAACTCGTCTCGCAGCCGCTCGCGAAGGCGGCTCGCATCTACGTCGTCGGGAGTCTTCAAAGCGGTGACGCTGTCGGAGGCGTAGCGCTCGTCAGCGAAGAGGTCTAGCCCCGCCTCGCGCACCGAGCGCCGGGTGTAATCAGCGAGCTTGTGGTGCCTCGCCCAGATATTCTCCATCCCCTCGTCGTCCATCAACTGGAGGGCGACGTCGAGCGCGTAGAAGAGGCTCACTGCGGGGGTATAGTGCGTGTAGCCCTTCTCAAGCGCCGTCTTCGCGATCTTGAAGTCCCAGTAATACCGGGGCAGCCGCGCATTGCCGGCCGCCTCCCAGGCGCGCGGACTCACACTGAGCATCACCAGTCCAGGAGGCGACATCCACGCCTTCTGCGAGCCGCTGACCACAATATCGAGGTCAAGCGCGTCGGTCTCAACAGGCATCGCTCCGACGGAGCTCACGCCGTCCACAAGCAGCAGTAGCCCGCGCTCCTTGACGATAGGCGCCAGCTCGGCGAGCGGGTTCGTGACGCCCGTCGAGGTCTCGTTGTGCGTGAGCATAACACCGACGACGTCGCTGTTGTCGTCCAGCGCGTGTCGAAGCTGTTCGGGCTCGACGGCGCGGCCCCGAGGCAGCGACAGCCTGCGCACGTCGAGTCCGAACGAGTCGGCGATCCGTGCAAACCGGTCGCCGAAGACGCCCACCGTCACGGCGAGCACGGCGCTGTCTGGCGAGAAGCTGTTGGCGATGGCGGCCTCGAGTCCGCCTGTGCCTGTGCCGGGGTAGATCAGCACGTCGTTCTCAGTGCGGTAGAACTTCTTCAGCAAGACTGTGCACCGGAGCAACATCTCACTGAACTCGGGGCCGCGGTGGTCTATCATGTCGCGGTCCATGGCATGCTGCACCTCGGGCGGCAGCGGTGTTGGACCCGGTAGTCGCAGGTTCTGCTTCATCGCCGGCCTCCTAGCAAGGCGGACGCAGCGTCCGCCCCTTCGAGTTGCGTGATGCAACGCCGCCCCACCGGCGAGCCGCCCATCCGCAACCCGTGATTTAGTCACATATTAAGAACGTCCAGCTCGCCACTTGGGTTCCAAGAACATCGGCGCGCCGGCGGCTAATTATACGCGACACCCGCACACCGCGACAACGCCCGCCCGAACGCGGGATGAGCGTCGGATTACTGAGGATAGGCTCATCTCAACGTCCTTACGCCATGTCGGACGCCTGCGGAGCACGAGCCGGCCGGCAGCGGAGGAGCGCCGAGCGCACCTAGATGGCTGCGGAGACCTTGCCTCCGGGCGGCGTTCGGAATGGTTCAGCGACCAGAAGGAACTGTTTGACAGGTGGTTGACACAACAGTGCAGTTGTGCCAAGATTATCGGACTCAACCTAGGAGGTTCGCCATGATCACGAACGAGCGGCAGTACCGTATCACAAGGCCTACGGCCTATGAGCAGGGCGCCCACCTCCACCCGCGCCTTCAGCAGGCGATGCGAGAGAGCCAGGAGAGCCAACTCCAGGAGCTGCGCGAGCAACTGGCCGAGTACGAGGCCCTTCGTAGCGGTCGGGTCGCCGTGCTGGAGCTAGCCTCGCTGGGAGAGGCGCCCGACGCCCTCATCCGTGCGCGGATTGCAGCAGGGTTGACCCAGAGAGAGCTCGCAAAACGGCTGGGAATCAAGGAGCAACAGGTGCAGCGGTACGAGGCGACTCGGTACGCGGGCGCGAGCATGGAGCGGATCCAGCGTGTGGCGGAGGCGCTCGGGGCGAAGATCCAGGCGAGAGTCGTCCTGCCCACGGCGCCGGAGGAAGATGCAGAGAAGCCTACAGCTCGCACCTCGCCAACCACCGAGACCTGACGCTGGAGCGGCGACGCGGGGGGCTAAGCGGAGAGGGCCGAAGATTATCCGTCGTCGTCCCATTGGCCGATAGTTATGCGCGACGCCCACCCCGCGCGGCGTTGTCGCGGGGTCGCGGGTTCTTCAGATAGCCGGGTGCTGATATCGAAAGTGCAGCCTCGACTCGCCAGGGCTCGGCGTGCCTGATCTCCGCGAGCTTGTATAATCGGTCGAGGAACGCAGGCATAGCGATAGTAGCCCCCGAGGAGGAAGGCGCCATGCCGAGCATCGCCGGCGGGACGCCCTGGGCGAGCTCGTGGATGGTCTGATGCGTGAGCGTGAGAGAGTGGTGTGGACCATCACCTTGTGGGAGCAAGACTAATGGTAGACGACGGAGTACTCGATTACGTGGTAAGGACTATCGCCGAGCGGTTCGATCCGGAGCGCATAATCCTGTTCGGTAGCCACGCCCGAGGGACGGCTCACCCCGACAGCGACCTGGACCTGTTCATCGAGATGGAGACTCCGGACCGGCCTCACGAGCGTGCGGTGAAGATACGATCCGCGTTCGGGCTGTATCGGCAGCCGATGGATATCGTGGTGTATACACCCGCCGAGGTGCAACGGCTGAGGGGCAAGTTCTGGACGCTGCTATCCGAGATCGAGAGCCAGGGCAGGGTGCTGTATGAGCGGGGCTGATACGACCTACCGCGACTGGCTACGTTCCGGGGAGGAAGACAGACTGAACATCGCCAACAACCTGGCTGCGGAGTCCATACCGTGGACTACCGTGTGCTTCCACTCGCAGCAAGCCGCTGAGAAATACTTGAAGGCGTTACTGGTCTTCCATCGTCGCTTGCCGCCCCGAATCCACGACCTGGTCGCACTGCTGACCCTGTGCGTGGAGTTGAATGCAGAACTAGCGGAGCTACAACCAGAGTGTGCGCTGCTGGCTGATTACGCCGTGGAGGTGCGTTATCTTAGCGACTTGTTGGACGTGACGGCGGAGGACGGGCGTCGGGCGGTAGAGGCGATGGAGCGTATATGCAGTGAGGTCGAACTTCGCCTGACTCAGGATACGGAGGTCGGCGTTTAATAAGAAGCGTATCGAGGCGGCTCTGCCGCTGCACGCGAGCGACTGGCCGAGTAGGTAAAGACGCTGAACGTCCTCGCTTTGCGGCGGCATACCTGAGCGTCTCTCCCTAACATCTCATCCGACCCTGCACTAGAGAACCTCACAGGTCGCACCTCGACAACCACCGAGACCTAACGCCGGAGCGGCGACGCAGGCGGCTGAGCGACGTGGTCCAAACGTTGGATGGGTGGGCGATTACCCGACGGCGCGCCGACTGATTACGAGGCGCGCAGGGAACTCTAGCTGATCACTCCGACCGCAACCCGCCTCCGTACCCGCCTCGAGTATTCGGCGATCACCCCTCGGGCCACGTCGCCCTGCGCGCGGGCGGGCCGCTGTGCTATATTCTTGGGAGGAGGTACAGGTGCGCGAGATACGCTTTTCCAACCGAGCCAAAGTTACCACCGTCTGGATGGCCGCAGCGCTGAGTGTGCTGCTGCTGTGGCATAGCGCCCATTTGCTCAGTCCGTTTGTCTGGGCGATCGTGGCCACGTATATCTTTCACCCGCTCGTTACGTTTATGACCCGCCAGACGGGTGTGCCCAGAATGGTGTGGATCATACTGATCTACATCGCTATGTTCTCGCTCGTGACCTGGACGGTTATCAACGTCGCGCCTATCATTCGCGCCCAAACCGTCTCCCTCGCCGCCTCCGCGCCCGAAGCGCTCGTCAGGGTTGAGCAGTACGTTGCGGAAGAGCCCATCCTCCGCGAGCTCAACATCGGCGCGAGCATAAATCGGCTGGAGGCCGACATCATCGCGCGGGCTAACGACATCGCCGGAATAGCTCAGCAACTCGCGCTGCCCGTGCTCGGCGTGGTGCTGGACCGGGTCGTTCGCTTCTTCGTCTTCCTGATCGCGACGTTCCTCCTGCTGCTCAACGCGGAGAAGATAATGAGCTTCTTCATCGGCCTCGCGCCCCGGCCCTATCAGCACGAGATCGAAACGCTTATCAGGAGGATCAACGACTCACTCGGCGCCTACCTGCGCACTCAGCTCATACTGATCGCGATCATGAGCGTTGCTACCTGGATATTCCTCAGCGCGGTCCACGTACAGTACGCCCTGCTTCTGGGGATACTCACCGGCTTCCTAGAGATCATACCCGTCATCGGCCCCTACACGGCCGGCGCAGTCGCCATCTCTGTCGCGCTCTTGCAGGACTCGACTCCGTACGGGTGGAGCCACCTCACGTTAGCCATCGTCGTGGGGGTCGGCTACTTCGTGCTGCGCCAGCTTGAGGACAACCTGATCATCCCGACCCTGATAGGCCGCGTCGTACACCTCAACCCGCTCATCGTCATCTTCGCGCTGCTGGTCGGTGCGAGCACAGCCGGCATCCTGGGCCTGCTGATCGCGGTGCCCGTCGCGTCGGTGATCCGCATCCTGGCGCAGTACTTGTTCTCAAAGATAGTCACGCGCGAGCCCGCCCTCGTGGTCTCCATACACACCAACGACGATCCGCTGGAGTGCGTGCAGGAGGCCGCCGAAGGGGGAGCGCGAAGGCTCGTGCTCGTCAGCGCCGACTCGAACGCAGCCCTACAGCAGACCGCGACGTTCGAGCAGATGTCGCGGCTGATCTTGCAGAGCGACCTCGACGTCACCTTCATCTCGTCGGACCCGATTGCGTGCGGTCTAGCGCAGACGCACGGTATGCGCTTGATCGCGGCGGCAGGGTAGTGCTCGCAACGCAACTACGAAGTGCAGCCTCCTGCGATGCGCTGTCCAACCTGGCTGTCGGCCTGCGCACGGTCGAGCTTTGCGGCTGCACCGAGCGGAGCCCCGCCAACCGCGACATCGCGCTTTACCCGCCGCCAGTCCTCGACCGTGGCTGAGATCAAGCTTGTGCTCGGGCTGGGCAACACCGGCAAGCAGTACGAACGTACCCGCCACAACGTCGGCTTTCTCGTCGCTCACGAGCTGGAGCGCCGGCTCGACGCGCCGAGTCCGCAGTTCGAGCACAACGCCGCTGTGTCGCGTGCGTCGTACAAGGGGCGACGAGTCCTGCTCGCGCGCCCGCTCACGATGATGAACCTCAGCGGGCTTGCGGCGTCGTCGCTCCTGCGCTTCTACAAGTTCGACCCCTCGGAGTTGCTCGTGGTCTACGACGAACTCGACCTCGCGTTCGGTCGGATACGGTTGCGGCCCGGCGGTAGCGCCGGAGGGCACAACGGCGTACGCTCGGTAATAACGTCGCTCGGCACACAGGAGTTCGCCCGGCTGCGTGTGGGAGTCGGCAGACCCACGCGCGGCGACCCCATACGGTACGTGCTCGGCAGATGGACCGCCGAGGAGGCCGAGAGCCTGGAGGCGGTGATAGGTCGCGCGGCAGACGCTGCGGAGGCCGTCCTCGGGCAGGGGCTGGTGGAGGCGATGAACAGCTTCAACGGCGAGTAGCGGCCTGCGGCGGGTGGTATACTGGTAGGAGCCCATGCCGCTCCTAGACAGATCGAGGCTCAATGAATCCTCACCTGAACCTGCTACCCCTTCTGCTGCAACTCGAGCCGCTGCGCGCTGCGGTCGCTCAGCTCGATGGGGGCGAGCGACGGATTCTGCTGCCGGAAGGGTTTTCGGCCGCGCTGCCTGCGTTCTGGGCCGCCGTCTGGTCGCAGACCCGCCGAAACATGCTCGTGCTCGTGCCCCGGCCCGAGGACGCGCCCCGCTTGCTCGACGAACTCGCGCTCTACTCGCGGGAGCCGGAGCGCGTAGTCGAGTGGCCCGCCTACGATTTCCTGCCTTATGAACGCGGCGGGCAGCAGATGGAGACCACTGCAGCGCGCCTCCGCGTCCTCGAGCTGCTCCACTCTCACGGGGCGCACATAGTAGTAGCGAGCGTCAAGGCGCTCTCCGAGCCCACCCTCTCGCGCGAGTACTACGCAGCCAACTGGATGCAAGTTGCGGTCGAGGGTGTGTTCGACCTGGTGGCGGCTGCGAACGCCCTCGCGCGGGTCGGCTACCGAGCGCGGCCGCTCGTGGACGGACCCGGCACATTCTCACGGCGCGGCGGCATCCTCGACGTGTGGTCGCCCTCCGAGCCGAGGCCCGTGCGCATCGAGTTGTTTGGCGATGAGGTGGAGAGCATCCGCCTCTTCGACCCCGAGACCCAGCGATCCGAAAGCGCTGTGCAGCAGGTGGTGATCGCACCGCCGGTCGAGCTGCCGCTTTCGCAGGCCGTCGAGGCTCTGGCTCAGCTTCGGGAGGTGGACCTCTCGGCGCTGCGGTCGGAGGTGCGCGGCGTCTGGGAGGAAATGATGCTCGACCTTGAGG
>Ga0136612_10000810_pt1 | contig 12314 bp, 12 predicted proteins | sample AntDryUQ224A2306_2_FD_106644 | JGI IMG/M metagenome (GOLD analysis project Ga0136612, IMG submission 106644) | Polar desert sand microbial communities from Dry Valleys, Antarctica - metaG UQ224A (23.06) | ecosystem: Environmental > Terrestrial > Soil > Desert | place: Antarctica: Dry Valley...
CCACCACACCGGCCGAGCTCCGATCGAGGCCGCTGCTCTGGGCCTGCGTCTCCGAGCCGACCAGATCGCGTACAGGTGCAACCTGGTCACGATCGGCGACGACTCCACGATGCTCGACTTCGCCGGCGGCCATCCGAGCTCGGCGGCCGCCGCAGTGGTCATCGATCGCCTCGACGACGAGCTGGGGGGCGATGGACTGACCTTCCACGCCGGAGTGCAGTACCGGCACATCCTCCTGGCTCCCGCCAGCTGGGCCGATGCGGAGTGCGTGCCGCCTCATGACCTCAGCGACAAGCCGGTGGTCTGGCCCACCGGCGCCGCCGGATCCAAGCTGCGGGCATTGATGGAGGCGTCCCGACCGGTGGTCTCGAGCTCGTCCCTCACCGCGAACCAGGTGTGGTTGTGGGGCCAGGGATCTCAGCCGCAGCTCCCGTCCTTCCGAGACATCTACGGCCTCGACGCCGGACTGGTCACGGCCGTCGACCTCGTGCGGGGCCTCGGCGTGCTCACCGGCATGCAGTTGGTCGACGTCGAAGGAGCCACCGGGTGGTTCGACACCGCCTACGAGGCCAAGCGCGACGCCGTCCTGACCGGACTTCGCGACGGCGCCGACCTGTTCGTGCTGCACGTAGAGGCCACCGACGAGGCCGGTCACGCCGGCGACGTCGACGAGAAGGTACGGGCGCTCGAGAACTGGGACAGTCGCATCCTTGCCGGCCTGATCGAGGGGCTGGACCAGATGGGATCGTGGCGGCTGCTACTCGTGCCCGATCATGCCACTCCGGTGCAGCGCAAGACCCATACCTCCGACTCCGTGCCCTACCTCCTCGTCGACTCCGAGACCACTGGTCCGGGAGGGATCTACACCGAGCCGGCCACGGCCGATTGTGATGCCGTTCCGGGCCATGCATTGATGGGCCGCCTGCTCGCTCGGCCAGGCTGAAGTCGAGGACGGACCTCACGGGTCGTTGCGCCCTGGTTTGAGATGGATGCCGTCGGCGGGTCTAGGATGCGCAGGTCGTCCCGGCGGGTCGGCGTCTGACCGCCGCGGAGATTCCTGAGGGGCCCGTTACCCACTGCTGACCGGTTCTGCTGCAACACGCGCGCACGGCCGGATCGTCACAGGCCGCGGCCGTACCGTCCGGTTCTTGTTTGAAGTGAGGATTCCTGCATGAGTGACTTCGAGCGTTCGCTCCTCGAACGCAAAGACCGGGACGAGCTCACCAAGATCGCGATCTCGCTCGGCCAGAAGCCGCCCGCTCGCGCCAAGAAGGCCGACATGGTCGACCTCATCCTGCGTCTGGCCGGGGTTCCCCTCGACGTCGCGCCCGGGCCCGACGGGGGCATGGCCAACGGCGAGCAGGGCGGTGATCCGCGAGCGGCCGAGACCCTGGGCGGCGGCGGTCCCGACATCACGGTCCCGGTCGACGCCGCATCCGGTGATCGCAAGGCACCCGACCGGGTCGATCGCCGCCCCGACCCGACGGCCGATCCGGCCACGGCCGATCCCCTTCCGGACGCGGCCGTCGTGGATGGCGCCCTTCCCCCCGGGGCTCGGCTCCGTGGACAACGGCCTGGCCTTGCACCCGGTGACGATCAGGAGTCGACCGGGTCGAGCGCAGGCGACCTGCCGGCCGCAGAGGCGGGCCGCCCGAGCGACCTGCAGTCCCGGTCGCCAGCCCAGGCCCGGCCGCCGGAGCGACCGCAACCGCATCCGGGCGAGGGGCCGCCGTCTCCGCCCGCGGGCCGCCGGTCCCGCCCACAGGGTGGACCGTCCCCGTCCCCGCAGCCGCAGCCGCAGCCGTCCCCGCAGCCCCAGCCGTCCCCGCAGCCGCGACCGGGCCAGGCGACCGGCTCGGGTCAGTTCCACGAGGATGGTCGGGCCCGAGCGCAGGGCGGTCAGGGTCAGGCCAACGGTGGCCAAGGACGATCACAAGGCGGTCAGGGTCAACCGCCGCAGGGCGCCCAGGACAACCAGGGCGGTCAAGGTCGTCGACCACCGCAGGGAGGCGCGCCGGACAACCAGGACAACCAGGTCGAACAGGATCATCCCCCGCAGGGCGGTCAGGACAGCCAGCAGGGCAACCAGACCGACGCCGAAGGCAATCGGCGACGCCGGCGTCGTGGTCGCGACCGCCAGGGAGCCGGTCAGGGTCAAGGCGCCCCTCAGGGTGGCGGCCAGGGCGAGGAGGTCTTCCAGGGGGAACCGGTCGATGTCGAAGGCCTGCTCGACCTGCGCGACGAAGGGTTCGGCTTCTTGCGGGTCAAGGGCTACCTGCCGACCAAGGACGACGTGTACGTGTCGGTGAAGCAGGCCCGCCAGTTCGCGCTCCGAAAGGGTGATCGCCTGGCCGGAAAGAGCCGGCCGGCAGGGCGCAACGAGAAGAACCCGGCGCTGTTGCAGATCGACTCGGTGAACGGCCAGGACCCCGAGAAGATGCGGCAACGTCCACACTTCGAGGATCTCACGGCGCTGTTCCCGGACGAGAAGCTGTGCCTCGAGCTGGCCGACGACCCCGGCAACATGACGGCTCGGATCATCGATCTGCTCGCACCGGTCGGCAAGGGCCAGCGGGGTCTGATCGTGTCACCGCCGAAGGCGGGCAAGACGACGGTGATGAAGCAGATTGCCCGGTCGATCGAGATCAACGACCCCGATGTCAAGCTCATCGTGCTCCTCGTCGACGAGCGGCCCGAAGAGGTCACGGACATGCGCCGCTGGCTCAGGCACGGCGAGGTGGCGGCGTCCACGTTCGACCGACCGAGCGAGGAGCACACCCAGGTCGCCGAGCTCGTCATCGAGCGTGCGAAGCGGATGGTGGAGGAGGGCGCCGACGTGGTGATCATCCTCGACGGCATCACCCGCTTGGCCCGGGCGTACAACCTGGCGGCCCCGGCGACAGGGCGCATCATGTCCGGTGGCATCGACACCGGTGCGTTGTACCCGCCCAAGAAGTTCTTCGGAGCGGCCCGCAACGTCGAGGAGGGCGGCTCGCTCACCATCCTGGCGACCGCCCTGGTGGAGACCGGCTCACGCATGGACGAAGTCATATTCGAGGAGTTCAAGGGCACCGGCAACATGGAGATCAAGCTGGATCGCCGTCTTGCCGACCGGCGCATCTACCCGGCGATCGACGTCGCCGCCTCCTCGACGCGACACGAGGAGCTGCTCTTCGACCCCAAGCAACTCCAGCAGGTGTGGAAGCTGCGCCGAGTCCTGTCCGGTCTCGGCGGCGAAGGAGCCAGCACCGCCGCCGGCCTCGAGCTGCTGATCGACCGCATGAAGACCTTCAAGTCCAACGATGCGTTCCTGGGCGAGATCGCCAAGGCGCCGACCACCGGCGGCTGAGCGGCACGACGTTGCGTGCGCCGCCTGGGAATAGCCGTTGGTTGAACCAATTGTCCGACAGTCCGCAGTACGAAGCACACTGGAGCGATCATGAAGGCCGACACCCATCCCGACTACGTGGAGACCCAGGTCCGCTGTTCGTGCGGCAACTCCTTCACCACCCGCTCGACGGTGCCGTCGCTCACCGTCGAGCTGTGCAACGAATGCCACCCCTTCTACACCGGCAAGCAGAAGCTGGTGGACACTGGCGGCCGCATCGACCGGTTCGAACGACGGTACGGACAGCGCAAGGCGAAGAAGTAGGCCGACCCGCCTCGGCGGCCCGCCTCGACGGGTAGTTGTCAGGAACCGTGGAACCGTCCTCCACGCCCCGTGACGGTGGGCCTCCGGACCGGTATTCGCTGTACGCGGCCAAGTTGTCCGCCCTCGTTCGCGATCGCTGGGGGATCGACAACGGCCGCCGCAGCCCGTTCCCGGGCGGAGCCACCCTGCGATCGGGCACGGTGGGTTGGGTCCTGGCCGGTCGAGACCATCCCCACCGTTGCCTCGGCGGTGCCCTGGCCTGGGCCCGTCAACAATCCGTCGCCGAGCTCCATGTGCTGGTCGACGATCCCGCGGCCGCCGCCGTCGTCGCCCGTCGCGCCTCGCTGTTCACCCTCCCGAGCACGGTGTGGCGCCTCGACGGGCGGGCCATGTCTCTGGCCCGCCCGGCCCCGCCGGCCACGTTCGAGGCCCCTCCCCCCGTTGCCGAGCTCTTCCGGCCGCTGTTGGTCGCGGCTGGCATCGAGGTGGTGACCGAGCAGGGTGAGCTCCTCGGCGAGGTACGGGGGCTGGAGGTGGCCAGGGTGGTGAGCGATGGCGATGACGCCCGCCTCGAGGTCGGCGTCGGTCGATTCGACCGCGAGGCCTTCGCCCTGATGAACGCCGACCTGCCCGACGTCGACGCGCTGGCCAAAGCGATCGCAACCGTCAGCGGCCACCGTCAGCCGGGGGCATTGCGTCATCAGCTCAACCAGCTCGTGCCCGAACGGTGGCTGCGCTCCGATCTCCTGGCCGACCCCTCTCCCGTCGGCGCCGTCGAGCTCGAGGCGGTGGAGTCAGCGGTTCCCCGCCGCAACCTGACCGAGCCGGCGCCGGCCACGGCCGTGGGCATCGACCGTGACGGCCGCGCCATCGTGGTGACCTGTTCGTCGGGCGTCGACCTCGACCTGGTTCCGACGGCGGCCGACGACCGTCTGGCTCATCAGCCCGGCTCCCGGCTGGTGCTGGCCCTCCCCGAACGCGATGTGCTGCCGGTGACCAGGGCGTTGGCCCGAGACCTGATCGACGAAGCCGAGATCGTCACCGTTCCCGACGGGTGGCACGGACGGGCCTGACCGCTTCGCCCCCCAAACCGGGGGCTCGGCGGAGCCTCTACCCCCCAGCCCCCCGCCGGCAAGCAGCCAGCGGGCCAGCGAGCCGCGACCTGTCGGCCAACAAGGGAGCTACGGCAGCAGTCGGGACTCGGGTGGGACAGGATGGGGGTGTGTCTTCTTGGAAGCGGTGGGTGAGGTATGGCCAGGCCCGGCTCCGGGCGGCGCTGGCCGATGGGGACGCGGAGCTCGACCGGAGGGAAGCGAGGCTGGAGGCCGACGCGGCCGACAAGCCGTGGTTGCGCTCGACATCGACCAGTCCCACCCTCGACGACGTGCGGGCCCGCATCGAGCACGACTCTCGATCAGCGGCGGCCGAGAGGACCGGCAACGTCGTCGACGCTCCGACCCCGACCAGCAGGACCGGTGGCGATCCCGGCATGGACTTCGATCTCAGCCAGCAGCGCCACCAGGCCGATGACCGCCTGGCGGCGATCCGGCGTGAGCTCGGGCTCGGCGGTGCCGAAGCCGACCCGGGCGGCCCGCCGTCGAAGCCGCCGCCTTCCGATGCCCCGCCCCCCGCCGCCCATGTCGTGCCGACGATCACCGACGACGAGCGGGCAGCCGTGGACGACGAGCCGGATCACCCGAACGAGCAGCCACCAGGCGTCGACGCCGAGCCACCCGAACCCGATGCTGTCCCCTGGACCACAGAGGTCGACGCCGATCCTCCGGACGCAGCCGAACGCCCCGGGCCGCCGGTGGGCGAGGCCGCCCCGGCGGGCGCCGTCGCCGGGCTGCCCGACGTCGGCGAAGACGCCGAGCCGCCGAACGCGAGGAACGGCGAGAACGGCGGGCCCGAGGACAAAGGCCCCAGGCCCCCTCGGTAGCCTCGAGACGGTGCTCGACAAGCTGGAGGCGCTCGTCCGCGAGTTCGACGATGTGGCGACCCGGATGGCTGATCCCGACGTGCATCGGGATCAGGGCAGGTACGCCGATCTGGCCCGGCGCCACAAGGAACTGGAGCCGATCATCGAACGGGCCCGCATCCTCGAAGCCCGATCCGGCGACCTCGAGGCCGCTCGGGAGATGTTCGGCGATTCCAGCGGCGAGGATCGCGAGTCCATGCGGGCTGAGGTCGAGGATGCCGGGAGCGACATCGAGCGCATCACCCAGGAGTTGCGGCTGCTCCTGTTGCCGAAGGATCCGAACGAGGGACGCAACGTCATCGTCGAGATCCGCGGCGCCGAGGGCGGGGAGGAGGCCAACCTCTTCGCACGCGACCTGTTCGAGATGTATCGCGCCTGGTCCGGTCGGATGGGATGGCGGTTCGAGGTGCTGGGCACCGATGCCTCCGACATGGGCGGCTACCACGACGTGACCTTCCGGGTCTCGGGCGACGGGGTATGGACCCGCATGGCGCACGAGGGCGGGCCGCACCGCGTGCAGCGGGTTCCGGTGACCGAGAGCCAGGGCCGGATCCACACGTCGTCGGCGACGGTCAGCGTGCTGCCCGAAGCGGCCGAGGTCGAGGTCGAGATCGATGCCAACGATCTGCAGATCGACGTGTACCGGTCCTCGGGACCGGGAGGTCAGAGCGTGAACACCACCGACTCGGCGGTGCGCATCACCCACAAGCCGTCCGGCCTCGTCGTCTCGATGCAGGACGAGAAGAGCCAGATCCAGAACCGGGCCCGTGCCCTGGTCGTGCTCCGGTCCCGGCTGCTGAAGCAGGAACAGGACCGCCACGCCGCCGCGCAGTCCGAAGCCCGTCGCGATCAGGTGGGTGGCGGAGGGCGGTCGGAGAAGATCCGTACCTACAACTTCAAGGAGAACCGTGTCTCCGACCACCGCATCGGACTGACGATCTACAAGCTCGACAAGGTGCTGGCCGGTGACCTCGACGAGGTGAGCGACGCCCTCGTGCAGGACGAGCAGACTCGACGCCTCACCGAGGATCTCGGCTGAGTCGGGGCACGGAGACCGTTTGGCGCGAGCTCCGGGCCGGAGCGGCTGAACGGCTTCGCGTCGCCGGGTTCGAGTTCCCGGACGTCGATGCCCGACGTCTGGTCGAGGAAGCGTCGGGCTGGGAGGGCGCCGAGCACCATCGCCACCTCGACGACCGGCCCACGGTCGGCGCCGCGGCGCGCCTCGACGACATGGTGGCGCGTCGATTGAGGGGCGAGCCGCTCCAGTACGTGCTCGGTCGCTGGGGGTTCCGCACCCTCGACCTGATGGTCGATCGGCGGGTGTTGATCCCCCGGCCCGAGACCGAGGGCGTGGTCGACCATGCCCTGACCGAGCTCGACCGCCTCCCTCCGGCGCAGGCTCGGGTGGTGGTGGATCTCGGGACCGGCTCGGGCGCCATCGCACTGGCCATCGCCGCCGAACGGGCCGACGTGACGGTGTGGGCCGCAGACCGTTCATCCGACGCCTTGGCCGTTGCGCGGGCCAACCTGGCCGGGCTCGGTGGTCGGGCCGCACCTCGTGTCCGGCTGGTGGAGGGCGACTGGTACGAGGCCCTGCCCGCCGAGCTCACCGGCACCGTCGACGTGATCGTGGCCAACCCGCCCTACGTTGGCTCGAGCGATGCACTGCCGCCGGTGGTGGCCGATTGGGAGCCGGTCGAGGCGCTCGTCCCGGGGCCGACGGGGCTGGAGGCGCTTCGGGTGATCGTGGCCGGCGCCGGTCGGTGGCTGCTGTCGCCCGGAGCCCTGGTGGTGGAGATCGGCGAGACGCAGGCTGGGGTTGCCCTCGAGCTCGCGCAGGCGGCCGGGCTCGTGAGCGCCGTGGTGCATCCGGACCTCGGCGGACGACCGCGCACCTTGGTGGCTCGCAAGGAGAGCTGACCGGAGCCTGTGCTCACAGCGGCGCCGACGAGGCCCCCGGCTCGACCAGGATCTTGGCGTGGAGGTCGGGGTCGGCGAGGGCGTCGAAGGCGCCGGCCACGCCCTCCACCGGCACGGATCCGGTGATGAGCGGGGCCACGTCCAGCTCGCCCTCGGCGATGCGCCTCAGGGTGTCGGCGAACTCCATCGGGTCGTACCCCAGTGCGAAGCCGATGGTGAGCTCGCGAGCGACCCCCCGCATCGGGCGGATCGTGTCGGGCTCCATGCAGACGCCGACCACCATGATGTGGGCGTCGCGAGGAGCCATGCGCATCGCGTCGTCGAGCATCCCAGGAACGCCGACGGCCTCGAAGATCGTGAGCGGTCCCGACTCCTTGAACCCCCCGATGCGACGCCAGGCGTCGATGGCCTGCTCCTGGCGCGGGTCGACGACCTCGGGGGCGCCCATGATGGTGGCCAGGCGGCGACGGCCGGCGGAGAAGTCCGTGGCCACGATCGACTCGACCCCGTGCAGACGAAGGGCGGCGATGACGGCCAGCCCCACCGGCCCGCATCCGAGGACCACGGCGCTGCTACCGGCGGAGATGCCCGAACGGTTCACGGCGTGGACCCCCACCGCCATCGGCTCGGTGAGGGCGGCCTGGCGTGCATCGAGGCCGTTGGGCACCTCGAGGGCGAGCGGATCGCTGAGCACCATCAGCTCGCCGTAGCCACCGGGAAAGACGTTCGAGTAGCCGACCGGGTGGACGCCGGTGACGTCGAGCACGATCGGGATCGACACGACGACATCGCCGACGTGGCAGTTGAACGTGTCGGCCCCGAGCTCGACGACTTCGGCGGCGAACTCGTGGCCCATCACCACGTCACGATCCAGGTCCATGAGCGTGGGGGTGAAGGCGGCGGCATCGGCGTCGGCCGCCACCGCCTCCCGACCCATCTCCACCATGCGATCGCCGTGGCGCAGCGCGTGCAGGTCCGAGCCGCAGATGCCGCAGGCGAGGGTGCGGACCAGCACCTGTCCCGGTCCCGGCGCGGGATCGGCCATGTCGTCGACCACGAGCCGCCCGCCCCGCATCACCGTCGCCCGCATGGCGTCACCGTATCCTTCGAGCTGTGGGAGAGCCCGACCTCGTCGCCGCCATCGCCGCCCTCCGACAGGGCAAGGCCGTGGTGGTGCCGACCGACACCGTGTACGGCGTTGCCGCTCTGCCGACGGTGCCCGGAGCCACGCGGCAGTTGTTCGCGCTCAAGCAACGGGGTGAGCATCATCCTCTGGCCGTGCTCGTGGCCGATCTCGATCAGGCCCTGGGTCTCATCGACCAACCCGACGGAGACGTGCGCAGCTTGATGGACCGGGCATGGCCGGGACCGCTCACCCTCGTGCTGCGGCGCAGCCCGGCTGCCCTCCACCTCGAGCTGGGGGGCGACGATGGATCGATCGGGGTCCGGTGCCCCGACCACGCACAGGTTCGGGAACTGGCGAGAGTGGTGGGGCCCCTGGCCACGACCAGCGCCAACCGTCACGGGGAGCCAACGCCGGCGACGGCAGAGGCGGCGGCCGCCACCCTGGCCGGCCCGGCCCAGGAGATCATCGACGGTGGATGTTGCGCAGGTGCGCCTTCCACCGTGGTCGACTGCACGGTCAGGCCGTGGCGGGTGCTGCGTTCCGGCGCCTACCCGGTGAACCTGATCGAAGGGATCGCCGATGGGGAGGTTCCCGCGTGGTAGAGAAGCTCGGATCACCTGTTGAGTTCCGGAGTCGTGCCGTCATGACCACCACGCGCGTCGGAGTGGCGCTGATCGTCACCGGCATCCTGCTGATCGTCGTCGGGGCCTTGGACCTGGCCAACTCCAACCTGCTGGACATCGCCGGTGTGGGGCTGGTGGTGTCCGGGGCCGTCGCCATCTGCATCGGCACCGAAGACCGCACCGACGCCGCCGGCGAACCGGAGGTTCGGCGTCGGGATTGACGGGCCGGCTGTCCCCTCCGGCGCCGGATCATGCGAACTCGAATGTGCCGTCGGCGCCCAGATGACCCGGCAGGCCGACGGTCTCGACCGTCTCCATCGCAGCCATCGCATCCGTGTCGTTGGTCGTGCCCCATGCACGGCGGCCGTCGGGAGTCCGTGCCGCGACGATGCCCTGTTCGGCCTCAGCGGTTCGAGCGTGCATGACCGTCACCGCCTCCACCTCGACCGGCCCGTCCCACTCCTCGCACAGCTCGACGGCGCCGGCGGCCGCGACCTCCTCGACCGGCGCCGACCACCTGAAGGAGGCCGACGGCGGCGGTGCCGTCGAGTAGATGCCGAAGGCGTGCTTGGTGAGGAACCCGCCGTTGGCCGTGCACAGTCCGATCGTGCCCGCGTCGCCACGCAGGACCATGGCCATGGTCGCCACGGCATGGGTGACGTAGTTGTTCCAGGGGCCCCCGGCGAAGCTGAGTCCCCCGGTGACCGTGAGCGGCCTGTCGAGGTCGAGCCCCAGCTCAGCGGCGGCCACCTCCACGGCTGACGGGAAGCAGGAGTACAGGTCGACGTGGGCCAGGTCGTCCACTCCCACGCCGGCCAGGGCCAGTGCCTCGCGCCCGGCGATCCGGATGGCCGGCGAACCGGCGAGGGTGGATCGGTGCGACACGAAGGCGGTGTCGGTGGAGTCGGTGCCCGACCACGGGAACACCCAACGATCGGCGGGGACCCCGAGGGCCTGCGCCCGCTCGACCGAGCACAGGATCACCGCCGCTGCCTGTTCCACGCTGTTGTTGGAGTTCATGAGCTTCGGATACGGGAACCCGATCATGCGGTTGTCCGGCCCCGGGGTCCTGATCTCCTCGGCCGTGAACGCCTGTCGGATCCAGGCGTCGGGGTTGCCGGCGGCGACCTCGCTGAACCGCGACCAGAGCTCGGAGATGTGGACGCTGTGCTGCTCCACCGACCGGCCGGCGGCAGCCCGCACCGCGCTCTCGAACAGCGGGTACTGCTGCACCGGCATCACCACTCCCCTTGCCATCTCGGCCGGATGGACGAGCGGCGTGTCCTCACCGACGACGCTCGTCGGCCGCACCGCTTCGTCCTGCACGGTCCACTCCGGCCGGCGCCCACCGTCGGCGCGCATGGCCATCCGGGTGCGCCACGCCTCGGCTCCACCGACGACGACGAGGTCGGCCAGCCCTTCCTGGATGTCGCGGCTCGCTCGGGTGATCAACGCCTGCGGTGAGTTCCCGCCGGCCGAGGAGTGCACCGTGCGTTTCGGTCGAGCACCCACCCGCTCGGCCACCAACGCGCCGGGATCCCGATACCGCCACGAGAGGATCTGCACAACCGAGACGGTGTCGACCCCGGCGAGGAGCCCGGCGGCATCGCCGACGCCCGAGTCTGCAGCGGCCCCTCGCACCGCCTCCGCCAGGAGGTCGACCGGTTCGAGACCCCCCTCCAGCGGATCGCAGCGTTGGTTCACCTGACCGCCTCCGATCAGCACCGGCAGGCGAGGGTCGAGATTCGACATGAGCCTCACCGTGACCCGAACGAGATCGCGTGGTCAAGACGGGGGTTCCCTTCGGCGGCGCCCCGGTCCGACCGGTCGCCGCTGGACATCCACCCCCGGTCGTAGCCCAAGGCTGAGCCGGACGGACCAGGACGGGCAGCCACGGCAGGCGAAGACCCCGAACTACGCTCGGCCCATCGACGTCCTGTTCCTGTGCACGGGCAACATCTGCCGCTCGCCGATGGCCGAGGCCTTGCTCCGCCACCGTCTCGACGGGACCGGAGTCGATGCGCACGTGTCGTCGGCCGGCCTGCTCTACGACGGCGTCGAGGCCTCGACGGGCTCGGTCGTCGCGATGGCCCGACGCCAGATCGACCTGACCGGTCATCGCAGCCGCATCCTGTCCGCCGCGCACCTCAAGGGGACCGACCTCGTCCTGGGCATGGCCCGGATGCACGTCCGCGAAGCCGTCGTCCTCGACCGGACCCAGTTCGGCCGGATCTTCACCCTCAAGGAGTTCGTGCGGCGGGCCGAACGCGCTGGCGCCCGCAACGACGAGGCGTTCGACCAATGGCTCGGACAAGTGGCGGCAGGACGTCGAACAGCCGACCTCCTCGGTGAGGACCCGGTCGACGACATCGACGATCCCATCGGCGGCCCCCAGCGCCTGTACGAGCGCACGGCCACCGAGATCAGCGGTCTGATCGACCGCGTGGTCGCGTTGGGCTGGAGCCACTCATCCGATGCGGCGGGCGCGCCGATGGAGCCGAACCGGTGAGGATCGCCGTCGGCTCCGACCACGCCGGGTACGCCCTCAAGGAGCACGTCGCACGGTTGCTGGCCCGGCTCGGTCACGAGGTGATCGACCTCGGCACGCACAGCGAGGAGCCGGTCGACTATCCCACCTTCTGCGCCGCGGTGGGTCGGGCCGTCGTCGCCGGCGAAGCCGACCGAGGGATCGTGTTCGGCGGCAGCGGCCAGGGCGAGCAGATCTCGGCCAACAAGGTGCCGGGTGTGCGCGCCGCCCTCTGCCACGACCTCTACACCGCCCGGCTGTCGCGCGCCCACGGCGACGCCAACGTGCTGTCGATGGGGGGCCGAATCGTCGCCACCGGCCTCGCCGACGAAATCGTGGAGCTGTGGCTCACCACCGGGTTCGACGGCGGTCGTCACCAGCGGCGCCTCGACCAGATCGCCGTGCTCGAAGCTCATGGCGGCCGCATGCCCGAAGCCGAAGGAGAACCCCCGCAATGATCGACCCGCAGCGCATGTGGCCCGTAGCGG
>Ga0136612_10000811_pt1 | contig 12313 bp, 9 predicted proteins | sample AntDryUQ224A2306_2_FD_106644 | JGI IMG/M metagenome (GOLD analysis project Ga0136612, IMG submission 106644) | Polar desert sand microbial communities from Dry Valleys, Antarctica - metaG UQ224A (23.06) | ecosystem: Environmental > Terrestrial > Soil > Desert | place: Antarctica: Dry Valley...
CGCCGCGTTCACGATCGAGCCGGACATCGCCATTGCCCTCGACGTCACCCTGGCGCTCGACATCCCGGGCCTGCCGCCGGAGCTGGCCGTCACTCGCCTCGGCGGCGGCGTGGCCATCAAGATCATGGATTCCTCGCACATCGCCAACCCCGCCCTGTTGCGCCATCTGCGCGATCTGGCCGAGGCAAACGCTATCTCCCATCAACTGGAGCTCCTCCCTCGTGGCGGCACCGACGCGGCGTCGATGCAACTGGCCCGCGGAGGCTCCCCAGCGATCACGCTTTCGATTCCAACGCGGTATGTCCACATCGCGAACGAAACGGCCAGTCAGGCCGACATCGCCGCTGCCATTGCCCTGCTGGCCCGCTTCCTGGAGGACGCTGGCTCCCGCTCCTACGGATACGGGGTGTAGGCCAGTCGTGGGTGTTCAGACTTGCCGCCTTCGACGGCTGTTGGGTCCACGCCCGCGTCGCCCGCGCTGATCCGCCATGGTGGTTCGCGATCGGGCCACATGCCGCGTGCCGCGGGCTCGCCTCCATCAAGGGTCACCCGCGATCATCCGCGCTAGCGCCAGGCTTTCCGCGATAGCGGCGTCCATTGAGAGGGACCTCCCTGCCTGCCACACCTCCGCAAAGCGATCCTCGCCGAATTGAGCGCGAGCGGGGGTGATGATCTCGTCGAACTCGTCCTGGTTATCAGGCGGACGCGGCGAGCCGAGCGTTACGCGCAGGGCATCAGCCGCGGCGAAGAGCCGCACCATCGCCCCCGGTTTCCCCGCGGCATCCGCGACTGCTGCCATACCCTCCAGCCCAAAGGCCACGCCGATGTGATCGCCCAGCTCCTGAGCCAGTTCGAGACCTTCCCCATGCAACGCCGCGGCGCGCGCCAGATCGCCCGCTTCCCGGGCGACAAGCCCGAGATTGTCGAGCGCGTTCGCCATGCCGCGGCGGTCGCCCAGGACGCGAAATCCTTCCAGCGACTCCTCAAAGTACGTCCGAGCACGGTCCAGATCTCTCTCTTGCTGTGCCACCAGGCCCAGGTTGCCAAGCGTCCCCGCCACACCCCAGACATCGCCGAGTTCCCGGCTGACGGCAATGGCCTCCTCGTAGGTGTGGGCCGCTTTCGCCAGATCGCCCTGCACCCGCACCACGTTGCCGAGATTGTCGAGAGCGATCGACTCGCGCCGGCGGTCGCCGAGCTCACGAAAGATTGCAAGGGCCTCGTCGTAGTGCCTAACCGCTACCGCATAATCCCCGCCCTGGTCGGCGACAATGCCGAGATCGATCAGGGCAATGCCGGCAAGTGACCTATCCCCGAGTTCCCTCCCGATCTCGAGCGCTTCCGCGAAGCGTTCGCCGGCTCGGGTCAGGTTGCCCTGGCGCTCCGCCACATGGCCCAATGCCGTCAGGACGAGCGCCACTTCCCGCTGGTCGCCGATCTCCTGCCAGAGCACCAGCGCGCGCTCGAGGTGCTCGGTCGCCAAGCCCGCATCACCTTGCAGACGCGCGATGCTCCCTGCGCCCGACAGCACCGCGGCCAGCGCCGCCTTCGGCTCTCCGACCCCACGGGCCAGAACCCGCTCCAGCCAGGAGCGACCTTCGGCGTAGTAGCCACGGATCTCCCAGAACGTCGACATGGCGGCGGTCAGGCGCAGCGCCAACTCTCCCTCGGGGAGATCGATCGCCCAGTTCAGCGCCGCGCGAACGTTGTCATGCTCGACCTCGATCCGGTCCAGCCACGCTTCTGGTTCTGACCCTCCCAACGCAATCTCTGCCTCTTCAGCCAGGTCGAGAACGGAGTGGGCAAAGCTGCCGCCGACGCTGCTCCGCTCTCCGGCCTCGTCCAGCCGCTCCTGCCCAAACTCCCGGATGGTCTCCAGCATCCGGAAGCGCGGCTGATCGGGCATCCTCGCGACGGACTGCACGAGGCTGTGCTCCACCAACCGCTCCAGACCAGGAACGACATCCAGCCCGTGGGCCAGATCGGCGACCAACTCGGCGCCGTCGAGGGTGAACCCACCGGCAAAGATGGACAACCGCCGAAAGAGAACCTGCTCGTCAGGATGGAGCAGGTCGAAGCTCCAGGCGATCGTCGCTCGCAGGGCGCGTTGCCGTGCTGGAAGATCCCGCGCCCCGCCGGTGAGGGGGGGCAGCCGCTTCTCCAATCGCGCCAGCATCGCCCGCGGCGTAAAGAGCCGGATACGTGCCGCGGCCAGCTCGATCGCCAGCGGCAGGCCATCCAGACGACAAACGATCTCGCCCACCGCGGCGGCATCGTCATCACCTAGGGAGAAGCCGGGCTTGATCGCCCGCGCCCGCTCGACGAAGAGCTGGACGGCATCGAATCGGCTGGCATCCACCGCGGTCAGGGGAAAATCGGCGGGAGGCAATGGCAACGGGAGCACGAGATACTCCCGCTCGCCGCGGAGATGGAGCGGAGCGCGGCTGGTCGCCAGGATGCTCACTTGAGACGTTGCCGCGATCAACTCCACGATGAACGGCGCAATATCAGGAATCTGTTCCAGATTGTCGAGTACGAGCAGCATCTGCTTGTTCGCGAGTGTCGCCAGGAGGAGATCGCGCGGCGACTGATCCGCCGATTCGCGGAGGGCGAGCGCCGCGGCTATCGTGACTGGCGCGAGCGCGGCCTCGGTAACGGAGGCGAGGGGCACAAAAAAGACGCCGTCCGAGAACGCGTCAAGCAGCTCGGCCGCCACCTGCAACGCCAGCCGGGTCTTGCCCGATCCCCCTGGTCCCAAGACGGTCACCAGTCGCGCCCGCTCGTCACGCAGCAGGCCAACCAGATCGGCGATTTCACCATCTCGACCAATGAACGGGTTCGGCTGATTGGGAAGGTTATTGGGCCTGGCGTCGAGCGATGCCAGCGGCGGAAAATCCGTCTGCAGCGCCGGATGCACGACCTGGAAGACGTGTTCCGCTTCGAGCAGATCGCGGAACCGATGCACGCCAAGATCGCGAAGTGACGTTTGCGGCGGCAGCCCATCCCGGGCGAGCGTCGCCGCGGCGGCAGAGAGCAGAATCTGCCCGCCATGCCCGGCGGCGAGCATCCGGGCCAGCCGGTTGAGCGCGGGCGCAAGATAGTCGCCGTCGCGAGGCTCGGCCTCACCCACATGCACGCCCATGCGGACGTGAATTGGCCCGTTGCCCGGCCATGCCTCGGCCGCGACCACCGCATGCGCGTCCAACGCGGCCGCGATGGCGGCGGGCGCTGCCGGAAAGGCCGCCTGGATGGCATCCCCGATGCTCTTGTAGAGGACGCCTCCCCGAGCGGCAATCGCCCTGTCGAAGAGCGCGCAGTATTGCTCCACGGCGGCGTGCATCGCCGGCGGGTCCTTCTCCCACAGCGCCGCGCTCCCCTCGATATCGGCAAAGAGAAAGGCCACCGTGCCCGAGGGGAGCTCAGGCATCGTGCCGGACCAGTGGCGACCATTTCGCGGTGTGCATGGCGCTAGTCTGCCACTCCACTTCGGCCTCTACGATGTTGTGGGGAGCTGCCAAACGAGCCACACGGCGCTCTCCCGCCATCCGGAGACGGCCTCCAAAACCAAGCCGCGGAGCACGAGAGTAAACTGAACGCTTCGGCTCCTTGATTCCACGTGAGCAGGCAAACGAACCAGGAAAGGACCCTGACCGACCATGACCATGCGTGGACCATTCGCCAACGAACCGTCATTGGACTTCTCCTGCGAGGAGAATCGGGCCGCCATGCGCGCGGCGCTGGCGGCGGTCGGTAAGCAGCTTGGCGAATTCTACCCTCTGATCATCGGCAACGAACGGCGCGACACGGGCCAATGGATCACCTCGGTCAATCCCGGCAACCCCGATCAAGTGGTGGGCCGGGTGGCCAAGGCCGGTCCCGCCGAGGTCGAGCAAGCGATCACCGCTGCCACGGAAGCGTTCAGGAGCTGGCGGACCATGTCTGCCGAAGGGCGCGCGGGTGTCCTCTTCCGGATGGCCGGCATCGTCCGCCGGCGGCGGTTGGAGCTGGCCGCCTGGATGGTCTACGAGCTCGACAAAGCCTGGGATGAAGCCGAGGGCGAGGTGGCCGAGGCCGTCGATTTCCTGGAGTGGTATGGCCGCCAGGCGCTGAAGCTCGACGTCCGGCCCGAGCTGGGCCACCTGCCCGACGAGGCGACCGACTATCGCTACTTCCCGCTCGGGGTCGGGGTCGTCATTCCGCCGTGGAACTTCCCGTGCGCCATCCTGACCGGCCTCACCATGGCGCCGGTTGCCATGGGGAACGCGGTCATCGTCAAGCCGGCCAGCAACACGCCGGTCATCGGCTACAAGATGATCGAAATCATGCTGGAGGCGGGCGTCCCCCCGGGCGTCGTCAACTTCCTGCCTGGGGACGGCTCCGAGATCGGCGATCTGCTCGTCGATCACCCGGGCATTCGCTTCGTCGCCTTCACCGGCTCGCGCGATGTCGGCGTCCGCATTTACGAGCGGGCCGCCAAGCTCCAGCCGGGACAACGCTGGCTGAAGCGGGTGACAGCCGAAATGGGCGGTAAGGACGCGATCATCGTCGATGCCGACGCCGACATCGATGCCGCCGTCGAGGGCATCGTCACCTCGGCCTTCGGCTTCCAGGGGCAGAAGTGCTCCGCCTGCTCCCGCGCTATCGTCCATGCCGATGTCTACGACGCCGTTGTCGAGGGCGTTGTGGAACGGGCGCGGCAGACGGTGCGTGTTGGCTCGGGTCTGGAGGGCGAAGCGACCGTCGGCGCGGTGGTCGACCGCAAACAATATGATTCGATCCGCAATTACATCGAGATCGGCAAGAACGAAGGCCGCCTCGCCTACGAGGGAGAAACGCTCGCCGGCGATGGCTACTACATCCCGCCCATGATCTTCGCCGATGTCCCTGCGGACGCCCGGATTGCCACGGAGGAGATCTTCGGGCCAGTGCTGGCGATCGTGAAGGCCAGCGATTACGACGACGCGCTGCGCATCGCCAACAGCTCGGTCTATGGACTGACCGGCTCCGTCTACTCCCGCAACCGGGCCCATCTGGAGCGGGCCCGGCAAGAATTCGAGGTCGGGAACCTTTACCTCAATCGCAAATGCACGGGCGCGATGATGGGCGTACACCCCTTTGGCGGCATCAAACTGAGCGGGGCCGGCACAAAACCGGGCGGCCCGGACTACCTGTTGTCATTCGTGGAAGCGAAGGCCATCGGCGAACGCCTCTGACCAGCCGCATCATCTGGCCCCGCCGATGCAGACCAAGCGGCAATCACGATGCGCAAAGACGGGTCTATTCTGACTACCGCGTCACGCCACACGTGTCATTCCGACACGGAGGAATCTCGTCGTTCCCCGCGAACGATCGCGCTGTTGAACCGCGATCGTTCGTTCTCAGCCCCATTTTATGGGGCTTTCGTGGAAGTAGCGGGATGGCTTTCAGCCTCCCGCGGCAACGTCAGCGGCGTTCCCTCACCCCATAGCACACCGGGCATCATTGCCTCGCCAGACTGCTCTCGATGACAACCCAACGCTAAAGCGCGGTTATGCATAAACAGATCCTCAGTCCGTCCGGACTGAGGATCTGTTTGATGGCAACAGCCCGCACATCGCTCCGCGCGACGCGGCTCTGGCTACCCTAATTCCGGCGTTGGCACCGGCCGTTGCGGCATCGCTCCCGCTTGCGGCAATCGCTGTTGGAGCGGCATCCGTTGCGGTCGCGCTCGCAGCGGCCCCCCCGGCAAATCTCGCCGTTGCGGCACTGCCCATCCCGGGTGCAACCGCCGCACTCGCCACTGCTGCAAATCTGGCCAGTGGGGCAGTCTCCGCTGACGTTGCAGCGCGCGCACACCCCCTGGTTGACGCAGCGCCCATCGCGACAAAGCTCGTACTCCCGGTCGCAGTTGCTGTTGCGGTTGCACGACGTCCGGCTATCGGCAATGAGGATGCAGATACCGTCCCGATCGCTGGGGCGGCTGCATTGCAACCCCGAGTTGCAGTCCGTGCTGCTGGTGCAGGGTTGCCCGCAAGTCGCCCGCTCGGCGGAGATTTGGGCGGAGGCGCCCCGGGCGAAACCGATGCCCACCAGACCGGCGGCAAGGCCTTTCAGGGCATCGCGCCGGCTGCGCTGAATGCCGAAACCGCGAATCAGCGCATCGAACCTATTGCTATCCATGACGGAATATGCTCCTTTGCCTCGGGATATGGTCTATGGCCCAACAGCCACATGAAATGGAAACGGGACGCGGGCGCGGCAGCAACGAGCGGGCCATGTCCACCGATGACCTCTCGCGGTCCCTGCACGCGTCTTCATGTTCATACGAGCCAGGAACGCAGTCCGTTTCGCGACGTTATGTATCACCAGCCTCACGCCATCCCGACGAACGGTTCTCGGCCTCGACCGTCTGCTGGCGTGCCAACGCCTCACCGCAAGGCTCGATGAGCCGTAGCATGGGTAGAGGCATGCGCGAACGCGCGACAGGATCCCCCGCTTCACGATGTGCTGGAACCCTGTATTCCAGTGTTGGGAAACGAGCCTCCATGTGAATGACGTTGATCTCGTTCAGTCGCTCCTGCAACCGGCCGCCTATCCCTGGCGTCCCGAGACGGTCGATCTGATCGAAACCCACATCTCCTGGGTCTTTCTGGCCGGCGACTATGTCGTGAAAGTCAAGCGGCCGGTGGTGTTCTCTTTCGTCGATCACAGCACCCTGGAGCGGCGCAAGGCATCCTGTCTCGATGAGGTGCGTCTTAATCGCCGCCTGACCGACAACGTCTATCTGGACGTTGTGCCCATCGTCCAGACCGAAGCGGGCTGCTACGTGAGTGGCGCGGGCGCCCCGATCGAATGGGCCACGCTGATGCGCCGTCTGCCTGCCGCTGGCATGCTCGATGCTCTCCTCCGCGGCCGCGCCGCACCTGCCAACCTCTCCGCTCGCCTCGCGGCTCGACTCATCCCCTTCCATCGCGAAAACGTGCCCGACTGCGGCAGGACCAATGAAATCGAGGCTGCTGCAACTCGAGTCGTTACCGACAATCTCGACGAGCTGACGCCGTTCGCTGGAGCGCCGCTCTGCCGCAACCAGTTCGAGCTCATCGCCAACGCCATGTGGCGCTTCGTCACCGACCAGCATGAACTTCTCCAGCACCGCGCCGCCGCTGGATGGATCCGCGAAGGGCACGGAGACCTCCGCACCGAGCATGTCTGCCTGGAGCCCGGCGGCGCTGTCCAGATCTTCGACTGCGTCGAGTTCAACCGGGATTTGCGCTGCGCCGATGTGGCCAGTGACCTCGCCTTTCTCCTGATGGATCTGACCCGCTATGGCGCGCCAGCCATCGCCGCCGCGCTGCTGGCGCGCTATCGCGCGGCCGGCATCGATCTCCCGGACACCCTGCTTCGCTTCTACGGCGCGCACCGGGCGCTCGTGCGGGGCAAGATCGCTTGCCTGGGCCTGGCGACAGCGGCTCCTGAAAACGCCGTCACCCTGGCGGTCAAAGCGGCCGATTATCTTGACCTGGCAACCGCCGCGGCCGTGACCGTGCCGCCGCTGCTCGTGGCGATGACCGGGCTGAGCGGCAGCGGGAAATCAACCGTCGCGGAGCGCCTGGCCCGAGCCCTGGGCGCGCGGCTCTTCGCCTCCGATCGGGTGCGCAAGGAGCTCGCCGGCATCGCCGCCGCCGCGCCCGCCGCCTGGGGCGAGGGCCTCTACCGCGCGGAATGGACCTCAAGGACCTATGACCGCCTCTTCACCCTGGCCGCATCACACCTCGCCGCTGGATCGTCCGTCGTGCTCGACGCCACCTTCCTCTCCGGCGAACTCCGGCAGCGGGCCGCAGAAGTCTCCCGGCACAACAACGCGCGGCTGGTCCTGGTCGAGACTGTCTGCGATGAAGCCACGGTCGCGGCGCGGCTGGCAGCCCGTGCACGTCGTGGGGATTCACCGTCCGATGCCACGCTGGAGACCTATCGCCAGCAGCGTGACGCGGTCACCCAGGCCCCTCCTCCCATCCCTGACGGCGCGGTTGCCATCCAGATCGATACCGCGGGTGACCTCCCAATCTCCCTCGCTCCGCTCTTCGCGGCGCTGGGCAGGGAGGGGCTCGTGCGGCCGGTTGTGCCGCCTACCCCTGCCTGGAAACTCGCGCGTGACGAAGCATGAGATCGCCATGTGAAGGCTCACCCCTGGTGACGATGGAGCGCGGAGTCGATCTCTGCCCTCACACCGCGTTTAACCAGAGAACTCGTCCATCATTCCGGCGGGACGCTCCGGCGTTGAACCGTGCCCGCTCAGCGCCGCGGCCAGCCAGGCAGGTCATGCGGCCAGCGCCGCCCCACCAATCGTGTCATCCTGACGACGGAAAGATCCCGGCGCATCGCCACGAACGTCGCCGTTGCGCCGGAAGGGACGCGCACACCGGGCATGCCTCACTTTCCGCGATGGACTGGTGATGGTGGCGCCCCGAGCATCCGGTGAACTGGTCTGGACGCCGCTTGAAGCATCGTTACCAACTGGTCGAAGCACTCAGAGAGATGGGGAAATGATCGATCTGGTGGGAAAAACAGCGCTCATTACCGGGGGAAATCAGGGTATTGGCTGGGCCATCGCCACGGCATTTGCCGCAAACGGCTCCCGTGTGGTCGTGAACCACCCCGACGATAGCCACTATCCCGAACGCCTCGCCGAGCTTGGCCCTGCCGCGCTGGCCATAAGGGCCGATATCGGAAAGCTCTCCGAGATCGAGGCCATGTTTGCCTCCCTCGACGCGCAAGGCATTGCCGTCGACATCCTGGTCAACAACGCCGGCATCTATCCGCGTGCCGAGGTGCTCGACCTCGACGAAGCCACCTGGGACGCCGTCCACGATGTCAACCTCAAGGGCGCCTTCTTCTGCGCCCAGCACGCCGCCCGGCGCATGGTTCCCCGCCGCGCGGGCACGATCATCAACCTCGCCTCCGATTCCGCGCTCCTGCCGGCGGCCAACGGCGCGCACTACTGCGCCAGCAAGGCCGGTGTGGTGGCGCTCACCAAATCGCTGGCACTGGCCCTCGCGCCGCACGCCATCACCGTCAACGCCCTCGCCCCCGGGCTGACCGACACGGCCCAGCCTCGCTACGGGATGACCGAGCAGCAGATGGCCGACTATGCGCGCACCAGCATTCCCCTGGGCCGCATCGCGCAGCCGGAGGACATTGCCCGCGGCTCCCTCTTCCTGGCCAGCGATCTGGCGCGGTTCATGACCGGCCAGACCATCTTCATCAATGGCGGATCGCTGATGATTCCGTAACGACGTGCGACCCGCCCAACAGCTCCAGCGCGACGGAGTGGCGCTGGACCAAAATCTCGTTGCACTCCCTGGTTCAAGCGCTTGGCTTCCAGAGCGCCTCGCGCGAGAATGTCGGCGGCTGGTGGTGGCAGTCGCTGCACGAGATCGCCTGGAACGAGGCTCGGAGGCAAGAGCGATGGACAGACTCAAGGACAAGAAGGCGCTGGTCATCGGAGGCAACACCGGCATCGGCCGCGCGGTCTGCCGGCTCTTCGCGCTGGAGGGCGCGGATGTCGCCGTCGGTGACTTCGGTCGTGAGGAGGCCGGCGCCAGCCTGATCGCCGAGCTTGGCGCCACTGGCCGCGAGGCCTTTCCCCTTGCCGTCGACGTCCGCTCGGAAGAGCAGGTCAACGCCGCCATCGACAGCGCCATCGAGCGCTTCGGCCACCTCGACATCCTCGTCAACAACGCCGGCATCAGCGGCCACCAGGGACCGCTTCAGGACGAGTCGGTCGAGGCCTGGGAGCAGGTCATACAGGTCAACTTGCGTGGGGTCTTCTTCGGCATGAAACACGCCCTGCCGCACATGGTCGATCGCGGCCATGGCCGCATCATCAACACCGCCTCCCAGTTGGCCCACAAGCCCTCCCCATTGAACGCCTCCTACTGCGCCTCGAAGGCGGGCGTCGTCGCGCTCACGGTCTCGGCCGCGCACGAGGTGGCCCAAACCGGTGTGACGGTCAATGCGGTGTGCCCCGGAGCCACTGACACCCCCATGTGGCGCACACCGGGGAACGACGCGTGGAAAGCCTGGAAGCTCGACTCCCTCCCCATCAAGCGGCTGGGCGAGCCCATCGAGATCGCCTGGGCCTACGTCTATCTGGCATCGGATGAAGCGTCCTACTGCCTCGGCCAGAGCATCTCGCCGAATGGTGGCGATGTCATGCGGTAGTTGGCCTCTGGGCGCCATGACCTGCCGCGGTCGAGGCGGTCACGGTCAGCGCGACATCAAGGCCCACCACAACGAGCCGTTGGAGCATCAATGCTGGTGCTATCTTCCCCAAGGGGAAGGACGACAGCCGCCTCGTGCGCCGTTGGTCGCCCAACGTGTCTATTCCGTCGGGATAAGGCCTTGCGTGGCCATGGCCGGTCCGGAGCGCCCATCTGCTTATGATGAGCGCCGCGCAGGTCCCTTCATGGCCTGCATTCCGTCATGCCGGCAACGCTGAGAGTGGCGACCATCGCTACCCGGCTCAACCAATGAGGAAAACCAGTGCGTGAACCACGTTCAATCGCAGCCCATCCCGTAAACCTCGTCTCCGTCAACGTGGCCGAGCCCCACGTGATTGGCGTCCGCCGCGGACGTCCCGTTGAGAGCGGCATCGGCAAACAACCCGTACCCTCCGCCACGCTCCGCCTCGATCTACTGAACCTGGAAGGCGACCGCCAGGCCGACCTGCGCGTGCACGGCGGTCGCGACAAGGCGGTCTACGCCTATCCCTCCGAGCACCTCCCTCTATGGAACGCCGAGCTGGCCGTTGACCCGCCATTCGGTCCCGGCACATTCGGGGAGAACCTGACCACGGCGGGCTGGCTGGAGGATGACGTCCGCATCGGTGATATCTGGTCCTGGGGCGAAGCACTGCTCCAGGTGACCGAACCTCGTGCCCCGTGCTTCAAGCTCGCGATGGTGACCGGCCGTCGCGATCTCCTTAAACGCGTCGTCCAGACCGGCCGCAGCGGGTGGTATCTGCGCGTCCTGCGCCCGGGAGTGGTTCCGGTTGCCGGTCCCATCACCGTTCTGGATCGGCCGCTCAGCGGCGTCACCGTACGCCAGGCACACGATGATGTCGGCTGAGGCTGAGCGTCCATGATACCCGAGGCTCCCTGGCGGTTGTAGCCAAAATCCCCCTTGACATTTCCGCGCTGGTTGCTACTATGGCCCTCTGTTCGATCTGGCTGGATTTCGGTTCAGCATCATGAAACGAGCGGATGGACGCCGACGGGGTGCGTGCGCGAGCACGGAGCTTGTCGGCGTCACGTGTGTTCATGGATGATGGGCGAATCCTCGCGGGAGCCCCGCGTACTGTTCAACCGAAGGAGACCCCGTCATGGGCCTGAACCTTGCCGTCGCGATGACGAGCCTCGCGGTCCTGTCGCTTCTTTCAACCGCGCCCGCGGCGATCGCGCAGGAGTCCCAGATCGATCGCCCAGCCGAGTTGCGGATTGGCGCCTGTGACAGCCTCGGCGATCTTGTTATGCCCCTGGCGCATCTGGTCGTTTCCCTGGGCGATCCCCAGGGGCAGACGGCCGCCACCCCGGTCGAGCAATCGGCTACCGTCGTGCCCTATACGGTCACGAACCTCCTCGCCGCCAACCACGTGGTGACCGTGCAGAAATCTCCCGAGCAACCCGATGTCCTGGTCGCCTGCGGAGTGGTGGGGGGAACCCGCAATCCTGACGGCACGCTAGCTATCGGGATGTTGGGCGTCAACGACTCCGGGCTCTCGGGCATTGCCTACTTCACCCCGAATCCCGGGTTCGACAATACCTTGATCACCATTCTGCTGGTGACCAATGACGCCTCGACCACCGAGGTCAGCACGTCTGAACCGACCGAAGCTTCCTGAGATCACCTTCCCCCTGCCCTGGGGAGGGTATGCAAGAAATGCCGCCTTGCACGCGACAATAAGCGCCTCTCCCAGCGCACTGGGCCGGGTACCCGTGTGCGGTCAGCCTGACCTGAATCCTCGAAACACCGTGGCCGCGGCCCCCAACTTATACTCAATTCCACGAATCGGCACTGACGCCGCTGTGTTTGGGGAAGGGCACAGTCCATGTGGAACGGGAAGACCGTCTCGGTCATCCTGATGACCTACAACGAGCGCGACTCGATCCGGGCCACCATCGAGGGTTTCCTGGCCACCGGGCTGGTCGACGAGGTGCTGGTGGTCAACAACAACGCCGCCCCCGGCACCGCCGAGGAGGTGGCGGCCACCCCGGCGCGGCAGGTGTACGAGACGCGCCAAGGCTATGGCTGGGCCTCGCGGCGGGGACTGGCCGAG
>Ga0136612_10000812_pt1 | contig 12312 bp, 9 predicted proteins | sample AntDryUQ224A2306_2_FD_106644 | JGI IMG/M metagenome (GOLD analysis project Ga0136612, IMG submission 106644) | Polar desert sand microbial communities from Dry Valleys, Antarctica - metaG UQ224A (23.06) | ecosystem: Environmental > Terrestrial > Soil > Desert | place: Antarctica: Dry Valley...
GCGGGCGCCGACTCCTCGAAAAGGGGTCCGCGCGCGCGCCGCGGTGATGCTGGCTGCGGGCCTGATCGCGGCGGCCGGGCTGGCGTTCGTCGCCGATCGCAAGGATCCAACGGCGCCCGCGGCTTCGGGCAAACCGACGCTGATGCTGCTGACGACGCTTCCGCTGGTGTTCGGGGAGAGCTTCGGGCTCGACGGCGGCGGGTCACCGGCGCTGAAGGCTTTGGAGACGCGCTATTCGGTGACGCCGATCGGGGTCGCGGATGCCGGGACGCTGGCGCGCGGGCGGTTGCTGCTGATGGCGCACCCGCTCGCCCAGCCGGCCGAGGCCCTGGTCGATCTCGACCGCTGGGTGCGGGGTGGCGGGCGGCTGTTGCTGCTCGCCGACCCGGCGCTCGAATGGCACAGCGAGCGCCCGCTCGGCGACGCGTTGCGGCCGCCGCCGGCGTTCGCCGACACCGGGCTGCTGCGGCATTGGGGATTGCGGCTCGACGCGCCCGACGAGCGCGGGCCCCGGCAGCTCGAGTTCGGCGGACAGGCGATCCTGACCGCGTCGCCGGGATCGCTGGCCGGGACATGCGCGATCAGCAAGGATCGGCTGGTCGCGCGCTGCCGCATCGGCAAGGGCGAAGCGACGATCGTCGCCGACGCCGACTTCCTCAACGTCGCGGATCTCGACGGCCCGACCGCGAACAATCTCAATGCGATGCTGGCCGAACTTGCCGCGCTGGAACGATGAGTTGCGATTCGCAGGGGGGCGTCCTCGCGAGTCGCCGGGCGAATCAGCGTTGCACAGACTTATCCACAGTGGAGACAATGAAGAACAGGTGAGGAACAACCCCAAGATCTGAGGCGAAAAACCCGCGTTAATCCGCCGCTTTCCATGAATTCCCATGAAGCGGCATCAAAACCCATTGTATCCCGCGCATGGTTGAGTTACCAACATCGTCTGTAGCGCGGGGAAGACCCATTCAATTCTACCCTGACGCGGGAACGTGGTTGATCCGCGCGCCCGTGAACGGATCCCCTTGCGCTGCGAACTGGGAGTGGTCGTGGCGCTTGAGCATCTGTTCCAGGGCAGCGCGCTGAACGCGGTCGACGGCAAGGGCCGCGTCTCCGTTCCCGCCTTTCTGCGCGGCGTCATCGAGCGCCGCGGCGATGCCCGGAGCATCGTCCTCGCCGCCCACGAATCCTTCCCCTGCCTCAGCGCCTACGACCCCGCCTACGCGGCATTGAAGCACGGCAAGCTCGAGCGGCTGCTCGAAAAGGAAGAGACTAGCCCCGACGCCCAGCTCGAATATCAGCAACGCAATCTGATGGCCTTCGCCGCCACCGAGGAAGTGCCCTACGACAGCTCCGGCCGCATCGTCCTGCCGCCGATGATGCGCCGCAAGGGCTCACTCGAGGACCTCGCGCTGTTCCTCGGCGCCGGCGAGACCTTCCAGATCTGGAACCCGGCGCTGTTCCTCGAGGATGCCCGCATCCCCGAGGACATGAAGGACATCGCGCGCTACCGGCTCGAGGAGAGGGGGCTTGGCGCATGACGCGCTCTTCCTCCGGTCCCCGCTCAAGCTCCTCGCACGTGCCGGTGCTGCTCGATGAAGTCGTCCAGGCGCTCGCCATTGCCCGTGGCGAGACTTTGGTCGACGGGACTTTCGGGGCGGGCGGCTACACGGCCGCCATGCTTGCGGCGGGGGCGGGGCGAGTGATCGGCTTCGACCGCGATCCGGATGCGATCGCGCAAGGGCCGACACTCGTTCCGGACGCCATTAGCTCGGGGCGTCTGACCCTGATCGAAGAGCGCTTTTCGCAAATGGACCGGGTGCTGGCGGAGCGCGGCATCGGCCTGGTCGACGGCATCGCGCTCGATATCGGCGTGTCGTCGATGCAGATCGACACCGCCGCGCGCGGTTTTTCGTTCCAGTCCGACGGCCCGCTCGACATGCGCATGTCGAAGTCGGGGCTGACCGCGGCGGAATTCCTCAACCAGGCCGACGAGGCCGAGATCGCGCGCATTCTCAAGGATTATGGCGAGGAGCCGCGGGCCCGCGCCGTCGCCCGCGCGATCGCCGCCGCGCGGCCGATCGAGCGCACCGCCGAACTCGCCGCGATCGTCCGCCGCGCCGCCGGCTTCCGCCCCGGGCAACGCACCGATCCCGCGACCCGCACCTTCCAGGCGATCCGGATTCACCTGAACGCGGAGCTCGACGAATTGGAGGACGGCCTCGCCGCCGCCGAGCGGGCGCTGAAGCCCGGCGGACGGCTCGCCGTGGTCACCTTCCACAGCCTCGAGGACCGGATCGTCAAGCGCTTCCTGCGGGCACGCAGCGGAGCGACCCCGGCCGGCTCGCGCCACCGCCCGGTCCTCACCGATCCGGCCCAGCCGACATTCGAGCGGGTCGCCAAGCCGGTCTCGCCGTCCGAGCGCGAGATGGCCGCGAACCCGCGCGCGAGGTCGGCCCGCCTGAGGAGCGCGGTGCGGACCGCCGCGCCCGCGTGGCAATCCGGAAAGGCCTTCGAGGGCGGAAAGGCCTTCGAGGGCGGAAAGGCCTTCGAGGGCGGAAAGGAGCGCGTGCAATGAGCGGTCGGAGCTTCCGTTCGGTGTTCATGGTCGCGAGCTGCGCCGGAGCCGCGCTTGGCTGCTATTTGGTTTCGCTGCGGGTCGCTTCCGAACGCGCCGCGCTCGAGCATGTCGAAACCCGGATCGTGCTCGCCCAGCGCGACATCAGGCTGTTGCAGACCGAGATCGGCACCCGCGGCCGGCTCGCCCAGCTCGAGCGCTGGAACGTCAAGGTGCTGGCGCTGTCGGCGCCGTCGGCCGACCAGTTCGTCGAAGGCGGCTTCGCGCTCGCCAAGTTGGTCGCGCCGCAAGACAAGATCGATCTCGAGGCGCCGGTGGTGCTCGCCGCCGCGCCGGCCGATGGGCCGAGACCGCAGGTCGCGGGCCGCCAGCAGCGGCCGGATGAGGATTCCGACGATGGCGGGTCGCCGCGGCGGATGATGCACGTCGCGAGCCTTAAGCGGGAGCTTCGCCCGGCCGCCGAGGCGTCGGTTTACGCACCCAGGCCGGCGCCGCTGAAGGCGATCGAGATACCGGTCATTGTGGCGAAGGCGCCCGCACCCAAAGCCAAACCGGCCCCGGCCCCGCGCAACACGGCCGCGTCCGACCCGCTGGCGCCGCTGGGCTCGGTCGCCAAGCCGAGCAAGCTCGCCGCGGCCGCGTCCATCATCTCCGGCAAGGACTCCGGCCGGAAGCAATGAACGCGCCGACGCACGCCCTCGTCGCCCAACGGCCCGAGCGGCTTCGCCTCGTCGGCCAGCGCCGCCAGATCCTTGCGGTCATGCACCAGCGGCTGATGTTCGGAATGCTGGTCTATGGCGGGGTGATCGCGCTGATCGTCGCGCGCATCCTGTTCCTCGCGGCCTTCGGCGACCATGCCGGGCGCAAGGTCGGGATCACGACCTTGGTGCCCGAGCGCGGCGACATCGTCGACCGCGACGGACACCCGCTGGCGCGGACCATCGATGCGTGGGTGATCGGGATTCATCCGACCAAGGTGATCGGCGACAAACTCGACATCGCGCGGGCGCTGGCGCGGCTGATGCCGGAGCGCGACGCCGCGACCTATCACGCGATGCTGACGTCGGGCCGGAGCTTCTTCTATTTGCGGCGGCGCGCTTCGCCCGAGCTGGTCGAGGCGGTCAACGCGCTGGGCGAGCCGGGCCTGGCGATCGACCGCGAGCCCGACCGGCTCTACCCGCAGACCAGCCTCGCCGCGCACGTCATCGGCTATACCGACGTCGACGGCCGCGGCACCGCCGGGATCGAGCGCGCGTTCGATGCCCAGCTGTCCGATCCGGCGACTCGCGGCGAGCCGGTGACGCTGTCGATTTCGAGCCGCATCCAGCAGGCGCTCGAGCACGAGCTGCTCAGCGCGATGACGACCTATTCGGCGATCGGCGCGGCCGGGATCGTGATGGACATCCACACCGGCGAAGTGATGGCGATGACCTCGCTGCCGCAGCTCAATCCCAATGCGGCCGGAATGGGCTCCCCCGAAGCGCGGTTCAACCGGGCGACGCTCGGCGTCTATGAGCTTGGGTCGACGTTCAAGCCGTTCACCCTCGCGATGGCGATGGACTCGGGCGTCGTCCGCTCGATGGGCCAGATGTACAATTGCCCGGCGTCGCTCGGCGTCGGGCGCTTCTCGATCACCGACACTCATCCGTTCAAGCGCCCCTGCTCGGTCGCCGAGATCATGAAGGAAAGCTCCAACATCGGCACCGCGCAGATCGCCGCCCAGGTCGGAGCGGCGCGGCAGCGCGCGTTCCTCGACAAGATGGGCTTCATGGGCACCGTCGGCATCGAATTGAAGGAGCGCGCGCGCAGCCTGACGCCGGGCTCCAACTGGGGTGGGGTCGCCACCATGACGGTCGGTTACGGGCACGGCATCGCGGTCACCCCGCTGCACCTCGCGAGCGGCTACGCGACCCTGTTCAACGGCGGCATCTATCGCCCCGCGACGCTCTTGAAGATCGACCGCACGCACCCCGCCGGCAAGGGCCGCCGGGTGTTCAGCGAGGAGACCAGCTACAAGATGCGCGCGCTGCTGCGGCTGGTCGTGACGCAAGGCACCGGCAAGAAGGCCGACGCCCCCGGCTATCGCGTCGGCGGCAAGACCGGCACCGCCGAAAAATATCATAACCGGTCGCTGGTGGTGACCAGCTTCGCCGGCGTTTTCCCGATGGACGAACCCCGCTATGTGATCGTGGTCATGCTGGACGAACCCAAGGCCACCGCCGACACCTACGGCTTCCACACCGCCGGCTGGAACGTCGCCCCGGTCGTCAGCCGCACGGTCAGCCGAATCGCGCCGATGCTCGGCGTTCGTCCCGACAAACGGCGCGAGCCCAACCTCGCCGAGGTGCTGCCCTTCGTCCACGAAACGGAGCACTGAGCCCGTGCGCCTTCGGGAGCTTTCCGGGGTCGATAGCGATTCCGAGGTGTCGGGCTTTGCGATCGACCACCGCAAGGTCGCGCCGGGCAGCGTGTTCGGGGCGTTCAAGGGCCAAATGTTCAACGGCGAGGACTTCATCGGCCAAGCGGTGTCGCGCGGCGCGGTCGCGGTCGTGGCGCGGCCCGAAGCCAAGGTCGCAACGGTGCCGCATCTCGCCGATCGGCAGCCGCGGCGATTGTTCGCCAGCCTCGCGGCGAAATTCTTCGCGCCTTTTCCGCAAGTCGCGGTCGCGGTCACCGGGACCAACGGCAAGACCTCGACCGTCGAGATGACCCGCCAGATGTGGCGCCTAAGCGGGCATCGCTCGGCGTCGATCGGGACCTTGGGCGTCACCACCTCGGACGATCAGGTCAAGACCGGGCTGACGACGCCCGACATCGTCACCTTCCTGTCGAACGTCGCCGGGCTCGAGCGGATGGGCATCAGCCACGTCGCTTACGAGGCGTCGAGCCACGGCCTCGACCAGCACCGCGCCGAGGGCGTGCCGCTGGCCGCCGCGGCGTTCACCAATTTTTCCCGCGACCATCTCGATTACCATGCCTCGATGGAGGCTTATTTCGAGGCCAAGATGCGGCTGTTCGACGAGCTGCTTGGGCCGGAAGGCACGGCGGTGGTGTGGACCGACGATCCCAAATCGGACGCGGTGATCGAGCGGGTGCGGCAGCGCGGCAGCAAGCTCATGACGGTCGGCCGCAAGGGCGAGACCATCCAATTGATCGAGCGGGCGCCGACGCCGCTGGGTCAGACCGTGATGCTGAGCCACGACGGCGACAAGCATCGGCTCGCGCTGCCGCTGATCGGGGCCTACCAGGCCGCCAATGTGCTGGTCGCGGCGGGGCTGGTGATGGCGACCGGCACGCCGTTCGACGCGGCTTTCGCGGCGATGCAGCGGGTGTCGCCGGTGCGCGGCCGGCTCGAGCGCGCGGTGATCAGCCGCGCCGGAGTTCCGGTCTACATCGATTATGCCCACACCGGCGACGCGCTCGAAGCGGCGATCGCGGCGTTGCGGCCGCACGTTGCCAATGTTGAAGGGGGCCGGCTGATCATTGTGTTCGGGGCGGGCGGCGACCGCGACCAGGGCAAACGGCCCGAGATGGGCGCGGTCGCGGCGCGCCTCAGCGACGTGGTCATAGTCACCGATGACAATCCGCGCGGCGAGGACCCCGCGCGCATCCGCCGCGAGGTGCTTGCCGGAGCGCCCGGCGCCACCGAGATCGCCGGCCGCCGCGAAGCGATCGCCGAGGCGATCGGCATGGCGCGGGCGGGCGACATCGTGCTGGTCGCCGGCAAGGGCCACGAGCAGGGGCAGGTCATCGGCGCCGGAAAGGATCAGCGCGTATTGCCGTTCGACGACGCGGTGGTCGCGCGCGAGTGCGCGGCATGACGCCCCTCTGGACTTCGGCGGAAATCGCCGAGGCGACCGGCGGCACGGCGCACGGCGACTTCGAGGTGACCGGCGTGACGTTCGACAGCCGCGAGGTCCACCCCGGCGACTTGTTCGTGGCGATGCCGGGCACCGTTCACGATGGTCATGAGTTCGTCGCCGGCGCGATCGCCGCGGGCGCGGCCGGCGCGCTGGTGTCGCGGCCGATCGACGCGCCGCACGTGCTGGTCGCCGACACCGCGCGGGCGCTCGAGGACCTCGGCCGGGCGTCGCGCCAGCGCTCGAACGCGAGGATTGTCGCGGTTACCGGATCGGTCGGCAAGACCAGCACCAAGGAGGCGATCGCCGCCGCGCTCGACCGCTGGCGGCCGGGACGGGTGCATCGCTCGGTCAAGAGCTACAACAACCACACCGGCGTTCCGCTGAGTCTCGTGCGGATGCCGCGCGACGCCGAGTTTGCGGTGCTCGAGCTGGGCATGAGCAACGCCGGCGAGATCGCCGCGCTGACGCGGATGGCGCGGCCGCATGTCGCGTTGATCACCGCGATCGCCCCGGCGCACATCGAGAACCTCCAGTCGGAGGAGGCGATCGCCGACGCCAAGGCCGAGATCTTCGAGGGGCTGGAGGCGGATGGCGTCGCGATCCTGCCCAACGACAGTCCGCACCGCGACCGGCTGGTCAAGGCGGCGCGGCGCCACCGCATCGACCGGATCATCACCTTCGGCGGCGGCGATGCCGATGTCCATGCGGTGCACGCGGTCCGCTCGAACGGCGGCGGGAGCCTGATCACCGCCTCGCTGCTCGATTGCGACCTGACCTTCACCATTTCGCAGCGCGGCGATCATTGGGTGACCAACGCGCTGGCCGCGCTGGCGGCGGTCGAGGCGGTCGGCGGCGACGTCGCGGCCGCCGGCCTCGCGCTCGCCGACATGGGCGCCTTGAAAGGCCGCGGCGAACGGCACCACATTCAAATTGATGGCGGGGAGCTGCTGCTGATCGACGAGAGCTACAACGCCAACCCCGCGTCGATGGCGGCGACGCTGAAGAGCCTCGGGTCGGAGAGCGGCGTCGAGCGGCGGATCGCGGTGCTCGGCCCGATGCGCGAGCTCGGCGGGCATAGCGACGCGCTCCATGCCGGGCTGGCGCCGGCGGTGATCGAGGCCGGGGTCGATCGGCTGATCCTGATCGGCGACGAGCTGGGTCCGCTGGCCGACGCGCTCAAAGGCCAAATCGGGCTCGATCGGGCCGCGACCGTGGACCAGGCGACAGACGCTTTGCTGCGCCTGGTGCGGCCCGGCGACGCGGTGCTGGTCAAGGCGTCGAACTCGGTCGGGCTTGCCAAGCTGGTCGAACGCATGGTGAAGGCTCAGCCATGCTCTACGTGATCGCCGAGCAGCTCGGTTTCCCGGGCCTGTTGAACCTGATCCGCTACATCAGCTTCCGCGCCGGCGCGGCCAGCGCGACCGCGCTGGCGATCGGGCTGCTGCTCGGGCCGTGGTTCATCTCCTATCTCCGCACCCGCCAGGGCAAGGGCCAGCCGATCCGCGCCGACGGCCCGCAGAGCCACCTCGCCAAGCGCGGCACGCCGACCATGGGCGGCCTGTTGATCCTGATCTCGGTCGCGGTCTCGACGTTGCTGTGGATGGACCTAACCAACCCGTACGTATGGGCCTGCCTGCTGGTCACCGCGGGCTTCGGCCTGATTGGTTTCCTCGACGATTACGACAAGCTCAGGAAGGCCCACCATGCCGGGCTGTCGGGCAGGATGCGGCTTGCGCTCGAGTTCCTGATCGCCGGCTTCGCGACCTGGCTGATCGTCCGCGCCGGCACATCGAACCTGTATTTGCCGTTCGTCCAGGGGCCGGTGATGGACCTCGGCTGGGCGTACATTGCATTCGGCGCGTTCGTGATCGTCGCCTTCGGCAACGCCGTCAATCTGACCGACGGGCTCGACGGGCTCGCGACCATGCCGGTGATCATCGCCGCGATCGCCTTCCTGCTGATCGCCTATCTGGTCGGCAACGTGCGGTTCGCCGAATATCTCGGCATCCCCCACGTGCTCGGCGTCGGCGACCTGACCGTGCTGTGCCTGGCGATCGTCGGCGCCGGCCTAGCCTTCCTGTGGTTCAACGCGCCGCCCGCCGCGGTCGTCATGGGCGACACCGGCAGCCTCGCGCTTGGCGGGGCGCTGGGAGCGATCGCGGTCGCGACCCACCACGAATTCGTTCTGGTGATCATCGGCGGGCTGTTCGTGCTCGAGGCCGCGTCGGTGGTGATCCAGGTGTTCATCTACAAGCGCACCGGCAAGCGCATCTTCCGGATGGCGCCGATCCACCACCATTTCGAGCATATCGGCTGGTCCGAGCCGACCATCGTCATCCGCTTCTGGATCGTCAGCTTCGTCCTGGCGCTGGCCGGGCTGTCGACGCTGAAGCTGCGGTGATCAAAGCAGCCGCCTTTTCCGGCAAGCATTATGCGGTGTACGGCCTCGCGCGGTCGGGACTGGCGACCGCCGAGGCGCTGCTGGCGAGCGGGGCGAAAGTGACCGCGTGGGATGATCGGCTGTTCCCCGGCGACGGCCGGGGCTCAGGTTTCCTTGATTCGCTGGACCCCGGCCTTCGCCGGGGAACGGAAATTCTCGACTTGAACACCGCCGCCCTGTCGCAATTCGAGAGCCTGGTGGTGTCGCCGGGCGTGCCATTGAACCGCCACCCGATCGCCCGGCGGGCCCGCGACGCGGGCATAGAGATCATCGGCGACATCGAATTGTTCGCGCGCGCGCGGCCCGAGCTGCCGCCGCACAAGGTGGTTGGGATCACCGGCACCAACGGCAAGTCGACCACCACCGCGCTTGTGCATCACATCCTGCAGACCGCCGGCATCCCGACCGCAATGGGCGGCAATATCGGCCTGCCGATCCTGGCGCAGGAGCCGCTGCCCGAAGGCGGCGTCTATGTGCTCGAGCTGTCGAGCTACCAGCTCGACCTGACGCAAAGCCTCGATTGCGACGTCGCGGTGCTGCTCAACATCACCCCCGACCACCTCGACCGGTACGAGAGTTTCGAAGCGTATGCGGCTTCGAAAGTAAGACTGTTTCGAATGCAGAGAACAGGCATCGCTGTTGAAACCCAGGTAATCGACAGCGAGGCGCATGACTGGCGCCGTCGGAAGTTCGCCGACAATCCCGAAGTAATTCGTGGCGAACGGTGGCTGGACCAATCAAACTGGCCCGCGCTGCAAGGCCCGCACAACGCTCAGAATGCGACGGCGGCGATTGCAGTTTGCATTGAATTGGGAGTGGCCGGGGAGGCTATAAGGTGCGCACTTCGCACCTATCCCGGCCTGCCCCATCGCATGGAGCGGGTGCGGACAAAGGACGGGGTCGCCTTCGTCAACGACAGCAAGGCGACCAACGCGACCGCGGCGGCGCCGGCGCTGGCGGCATTCGAGAGCATCCGCTGGATTTGCGGCGGGCGGGCGAAGAGCGACAATCTCGACGAGTGCGAGCCGCATTTCGGCCATGTCCGCTCGGCTTACACCATCGGCGAGGCGGCCGAGCTGTTCGAGCGCCTGCTCGCGCCGCACATGCCGGTGAAAAATTGTCGCGAGCTTGGCGAGGCGGTGCGCGCCGCCGCACATGATGCGCAAAGCGGGGACACGGTGCTGCTGTCGCCGGCGTGCGCCAGCTTAGACCAGTTTCGGGATTTCGAGGAGCGCGGAGAGGCGTTCCGGGAAGCAGTGGGGGCGTTATGAGCACAAGCCTGTCGGGCCGGATCAAGGCCAAGGCCGCATGGGCCGACCCGAGCCGCTACGGCCGCTCGGACCGCTCGGCGGCGGGGCGATGGTTCTGGGAAATCGACCGCGTGCTCTTGCTGCTGGTCAGCGTGCTGATCGGCATCGGCCTGATCGCGGTGGCGGCGGCGTCGCCGGCGGCGGCCGAGCGCTATTCGGGCGGATCGGTGCGCTTCGGCGAGCTTCACTATTTCTACCGGCAGATCGCGTGGATCGCGCTTGGGCTGCCGGTGATGATGGCGATCTCGATGCTGACCCGCGAGCGGGCGCGGCGATTGTCGCTGTTCGGCGCGGCGTTCTTTTTCGTGCTGCTGATCTTCGTGCCGGTGCTCGGCCCCGAAGTGAACGGCGCCCAGCGCTGGATCGACATCGGTGTTGGCCAATTGCAGCCGTCGGAGTTCCTGAAACCGTTCTTCGTGGTGGCGATGGCGTGGCTCCTGAGCCTGCGCGAGGGCGACAAGTCGCTGCCGGTGTTCGCGCTGTCGGCGCTGGTCACCGGAGCGCTCGCCTTGCTGTTGATGCGCCAGCCCGACTTCGGCAGCACGATCATCTTCGGCTGCGTGTGGATCGCGATGCTGGCGCTGGCCGGCGTATCCTTGCGCGCGCTCGGGGGGCTCGCGGCGGTGGTGATCGTCGGCGTGGTGCTCGCTTATTTCTTCTACGACGTCGCCGGCGCGCGCATCGACGGCTTCCTGTTTGGGCAAGGCGACACCTTCCAGACCGATAATGCGATGCGCACGCTGACCGCCGGCGGGCTGTTCGGGATGGGGCCGGGCGGCGGCACCCGCAAGTTCGGCCTGCCCGAGCCGCACACCGATTACATCTTCTCGGTGATCGGCGAGGAGTTCGGGCTGATCGCCTGCCTCGCCATCGCCTTGCTCTATCTGACGATTGTCATCCGGGTGCTGATCAAGCTGCTCGACGAGGATTCGACCTTCGCCATCCTCGCCGCCGCGGGGCTGGTGATCGAGTTCGGGCTGCAGGCGATGATCAACATGGCGGTAAACGTCCAGATCGCGCCGTCGAAGGGCATGACCCTGCCGTTCATCAGCTACGGCGGAAGCTCGATGCTGGCGCTGTCGATCGGCATGGGTTTGCTGCTCGCTTTCACCCGCCGAAACCCGTATCTGACCCGCTCGCCCTACGTCGTCAAATGGAGCGGGGATTGCCAACGGGCATGAATTTCGTTCTCGCCGCCGGGGGTACCGGCGGACATATGATCCCGGCCCATGCCCTCGCCGCCGAGCTCAAGTCCCGCGGTCATGGGGTGATGCTGGTCACCGACGAGCGCGGCGCGCGCTTTCCCGGGCTGTTCGCCAACGTGCCGGTCCACATCCTGCCGGCCGGAAGGCTGGGCGGCGGGCCGATCGGCTGGCTGGCAGCGCTGCGGTCGGTGGTCGCGGGCCGCAGCGAGGCGCGCGGCATCTATCGCAACCACCGGCCCAACGCGGTGGTCGGGTTCGGCGGCTACCCGGCGTTTCCGTCGCTGCTCGCCGCCTCCGCGATGCATGTCCCGAGCCTGCTCCACGAGCAGAACGCCGTGCTCGGCCGCGTCAACCGGCTGCTGGCGGGCGATGCCGCGGCGATCGCCACCGCCTACGACGAGGTCGAGCGCCTGAAGCCGCGCCATAAGACCAAGACAATGGTGGTCGGCAACCCGGTCCGCGAGCCGGTGGCGCGCCTCGGCGAGATGCCGTTCCCCGCGTTCGACGAGGTCGCGCCGCTCAAGATTTTGATCACCGGCGGGAGCCAAGGCGCGACCGTGCTCGGCAAGGTCGTGCCCGAGGGGCTGGGGCTGCTGAAGCCGTCGCTTCGGCGGCGGCTGCAGATCATCCAGCAGTGCCGCGCCGACGACATCGACCGGGTCCGCGCGCGCTATGCCGAGCTTGGCATCCCGGCCGAGCTGATGACCTATATCGAGGACATGCCGGACAAGCTCGCCGAGGCGCATCTGGTGATCGGCCGCGCCGGGGCCTCGACCATCGCCGAGCTGACCGCCGCCGGGCGCCCGGCGATCCTGATCCCGTTTCCTTCCGCGACCGACGATCACCAGACCGCCAACGCCCGCGAAATGACCAGGGCGGGTGGCGCCCGGACGATCCCGCAAACCCAGTTCACGCC
>Ga0136612_10000813_pt1 | contig 12311 bp, 12 predicted proteins | sample AntDryUQ224A2306_2_FD_106644 | JGI IMG/M metagenome (GOLD analysis project Ga0136612, IMG submission 106644) | Polar desert sand microbial communities from Dry Valleys, Antarctica - metaG UQ224A (23.06) | ecosystem: Environmental > Terrestrial > Soil > Desert | place: Antarctica: Dry Valley...
CTCCCGGTGAAATGGTTCGACCGGTATCGAACCTCGTAAACCTTGCAACTGAGACGAACTCGTTTCCGAAATGGTTGAATGGCGTCCCGGGTGGAGGTCAGCCGCGTCCACCGGACAGGACGGGGAAAGAGACGGCGCGATCGTTTTGCCGCTAAAAATCGCATGAACTGCTGATCACCCGCCGGTACAGCGTTTGATGCAGAGGCTCCCGTCGCGCGGAATCAACGGGGTGCGTAACTCAGGCAGGCGCTGGCATCGCCGCATCCCGTCTCGGTTGTCGATTCCGCGCGGCGCTGAGTTTCCAGGAGGGTATTGTGGCAGGATCCATGACGCGATTGATCGCCCCGCTCGCGCTCGTCTCGATGCTCTCCGGCTGCGCCCTGGTGACCGCCCGGCCCAGCGTCGCCGAGCTGAAGTACAACCCGGGGCGCTATCAGGACCGCACCGTCTCGATCGACGGCGTCGTTACGAGTTCCTGGGGCGTGCCGCTGATGCCCTTCAGGCTGTACAGGGTAGACGACGGCACCGGGGAAGTGACGGTGCTGTCCCAGGGCGGCCGCGTCCCGACCAAGGGGGCGCACGTGCGGGTCAAGGGCCGCGTGAACGACGTCGCGACGTTTGGCGGTCAAGCCGTTGGGCTCCACCTTCAGCAGACCGATCTCGACTTCAAGCGCAGATGAAAAGAAAGGCTGAAGTTCGAACTTCAGGCTTCGAACATCGGACTTAACTCGTGATTCTCACCGCGACGGCGGTCATGTCGTCGTTCGGCGGCGTGTCGCCTCGCCACTCGTGGACCGCGGCGAAGATCGCCTCGACGACCCTGGCAGGGGGCAGATCGCGAACGGTGCTGACCACCTGGAGCAGGCGCGCGGCGGTAAACTCCTGGGCCCGCGCGTTCATCGCCTCGTATACGCCGTCGGTGCAGAGCACGAACAGGTCGCCGGCGTTCAGTGCGAGCGAGACCTCGTCGTACGTGGACCCTTGGAACGAGCCGAGCGGTACGCCTGGCAGCTCGATCTGGGCGCAGGTGTCTCCCGTGCAGCGGATCGGGTAGGGCAATCCCGAGTTCGCCATCGTCATCACCCGCCGCTTCAGGTCGAAGACGGTATAGCACAGGGTGCAGTAATACTCCTCGAGCTGCCGCTGGTGCAGAATCGTGTTGACCGAGGACAGCACCCCTGCGGGGCTCGATCGATCGGGCAGGTAACGGCGCCTGAAGGTCCGGCCTCGAATCAGTTCGGCGGCAAAGACACTGTATAGCGCCGCCGGAACTCCCTTGCCGGACACGTCGCCGACCGCGACCACCAGCGTCTGGGATTCCGGCGACAGATAGTCGTGGAAGTCTCCTCCGAGCTCGCGGGCCGGCGCGAACGCGGCCGCGACATCGATCCCTTTGAGCCGCTTCGGGGGCGCCGCGGGAAGCAACGCCGTCTGAACGCGCTGCGCGAACCGCAGTTCCTTCTCGAGCCGTTCTTCGTTGGACCGTACCTCCTCGTACAGCCGCGCGTTCTCAATCGCCACCGCTGCCTGGCTGGCCAGCAGCGTCAGGATCTCGACATCCCGCTTGCTGAAGGCATCGAGCTCGGGGCTTTCGAGATCGACGACACCGATGCAGCGATCCTTGAGCAGCAGCGGGATCGCGAGCTCGGATTTCACGTCGGGCACCAGCTTGATGTAACGCGGGTCCTGCGACACGTCGGCGACGAGCACCGGCTCGCGATGGAGCGCCGCGTACCCGACGAGCCCCTCTCCCAGTCGTAGCGGGGGCACCTTCATCTTCTCCCCGTACTGCACCGCCAGCTTCATCTCGAGCTCGCCCCGTTCTTCGTTGAGGAGCAGAATCCCGAAGGTGCGGTACTCGATGAGCCGCTTGGTCAGCTGCGCGATCCTCGCGAACAGTTCGTCGAGCGCGAGCACCGACGCGACTTCGCGGCCGATCTCCGCGAGGGTCTCGAACGCCTCGGCATCGCTCCGGCTGCGCTCGAAGAGCCGCGCGTTGATGAGGGCCACGGCCACGTGTGCGCCGAACTGCCGGACGATGTCGACGTCGCGCGCGGTGAACTGATCGCGATTCCTGCTGAGGATGTTCAGGGCGCCGATCGGACGCGACTTGTGCAGCAGCGGCACCACGAGCTCGGAATTCATTCCAGGCGCGAACTCGATGTACCGTGAATCGGCGGCGAGGTCGTTGACGAGGAGCGGCTGCCCGCTCGTCACCGCGGCGCCCACGAGCCCTGTCCCGAGCTTCAGCCGCAGAGGCTTCCCCTCCTCCGGGTATCCCACGGAGTACGCCGCGCGCAACTCGCCGCGGCGGTCGTCGAGCAGGTAAACAGCGAGCGCCTCGAATGAGATGAGCCGCCCGATGAGCCGGGGTATCTGGTGCAGCAGATCATCGAGGTCGAGGACGCTCGTCACTTGGCGGCCCAGATCGAACAACGTCGCGACAAGATCGTGCTCGCTCGGTGCCGGCGCGCCGGTGCCTGCGTCGGCGGATATGCCGTCTGATGGAATGCCCTGGCTCACTGGGATGCGTCGTCCTTCCGGTGGGAGCAAATCAGATTATACTGCCGGGAACTGTGTCTCACGTGCGACGTGAGCCGTGCCACACGCGCAAGGTGCTCCACGTGTCACGTACCATGTGCTCTGCGACCGGCGGACCCCGAAATGGAAATTTCCCTCCCTCTCGACTACAGCGCCATCGAGCGTATTCTTCCGCACCGCTACCCGTTCCTGCTCGTCGATCGGATTACGGAGTTCGAGCCTGACAAGCGGATCGTCGGCATCAAGAACGTGACGCTCAATGAACGTTACCTGGCGCACCGCCCGGGAGAGGCCCCGGTTCTGCCCCCGACCATCCTGACCGAGGCGGTTGCCCAGGTCGGCGCCATCATGATTCTGGCCAAGCCCGAGAATCGCGAGAAGCTGATCTACTTCATGGGGATCGAGCGGGTGCGCTATCGGAGGGCCGTGCATCCTGGCGATGTCGTCGTCATCGAGGCGCACGTCCGGCGTCTCCGCAGCCGCATGGGTCTCCTGCGCGGCGTGGCGCGCGTAGACGGGCACGTGGTGGTGGAGGGGACGATGACGTTTGCGCTCGGTCCGCGGAACGAGAGCGCGCAGGCGCCCTGATAGTCGCGCATCAGCGGACGACCCCCAGAACCATCCCCACTTTCAGGCCGCGTGAGGCCCACGCCGGCGCGGATGAACTCCTGGCGCCGGGGCAGCCCGCGGTCGTGCGTGAGGGCGAAGAACGGCGCGTTCGCGCATGGCGACACCGGCCAGAAAAGATACAAATCGCTCCCCTGCTGATGGCTCCTGCTGCGGCGGCCGCGTTTCAGGGACCGACTGCGTAGCCGCGCCTGAATCGCCCGCAAACATCACGACCGACAGGATTACGGGCGCGAACGGGGGCGCCGTCCGAGGGCGTCGGCGAACGGCACAGCTGTTGCTCCCTTGCCGCCCGGTCCCGTAACGCGCCGGTCAACGACGGCGTCAAGGAGAAGGCACATGCTCGAAACGATTGCGATCATCCTTATTGTTCTCTGGCTGCTCGGGATGGTCAGTGGCTACACGCTGGGTAATTTCATCTATGTGCTGCTGGTCATCGCGATTGTGTTGTTCCTCGTCCGTCTGATCAGCGGCCGGAGGGTTTGAGGAGCACACGTCCGAGACGGGGATGATACGCCGTGAAGTCCCCGTCGCCGCGGTCGTCCTGCACGTGGCGCCGGACCTGGTTGACTGTCGCGTCGAGGGCGTCCATCGCGGAAAAGATGAAGGCTTCGACGCTCATCGGCTCGACCGGCGAGCCGTGTTCGCGTGAGCCGTGGTGCGCGAGGATCAGGTGTTCGATGCGGGTCTGCAGGTCGCCGGGGAACCCGTCGATCTGACGGACCCCATCGCGCAGCATCAGCACGCCGAGTGTGATGTGGCCGACCAGGTTGCCGCGGGTGGAGTACGCGGTGGCCCCGTCGTAATCGAGCTCCTCGAGCTTGCCCAGGTCGTGCAGCACGGCACCGGCGAGCAGCAGGCTGGCGTCCGCCGCATACGCGCGTGCCATCTGCTCTCCGACTTCGGCGAGCTTCAGGACGTGCTCCAGGAGCCCTCCGCGATAGGCGTGGTGCACCGTCACTGCGGCCGGCCAGATGCGAAGCCGCTGGCCGTGCTGTTCGAGTAGCCGGGTGAGCAGCTGTCGGACCCACGGGTCGGCAGCTCCCGCGACCCGTTTTTGCAGCTCCTCCCACATCTCCTCGATCGGACGGGGTGCGCAGAGAATGCAGTCCTCCTCCCTGAACCCGTCGAGCCGATCCTGCTCCGCGTTGACGCGACGGACCTTCTGAAGAAGCAGCTCCAGCCGTTCACGGTGACGGTTGCCGCGGCCCTCAACCTTCACGAACTCGCCCGCCTCGAACTCCGCGTCGACAACGGCGACATTCTCGAAGACCTTCGCGCCGATCTGGCCCGATACGTCCTGCAGCACGATTGCAAGGAACTCGGCGCCGGCGCGGTCGGTCCGCCGTTCCTTGCGCGCACACAGGTAGAAGGACCAGCCCGCAGAGGACTCGTCGAGGTCGCGGATGGAGGGGAGGCGGGACATCGAGTTGGAATCGTACCGGTTCCGGGTTCCGGGTTCAAGGTTCCGGGTTCAGGTTCGGGGTTCCGGGTTCAACGTGTGCGGCTCGGCCCGCCTCCATCTGACCACCGCGACTCCGGCGAATACCAGGGCGGCGGCAGCAGCCATCCGGCCATCAAAGGGTTCGCCCAGAAAAAGAACGCCGAGCGCCACAGCAATCACCGGATTGATGTACGCGTACAGCGACACGAACGACACGGGCAGGTGTCGCAAGGCATAGGTATAGGCTACGAATCCGCCGATCGCTCCGATGGTGGAGAGGTAGATCAGCGCGGTGGCGGTGCGCGTCGTGAAGAACAGCTCCGTCCACTCTCCACGCACGGTGCCGGCGGCCGTCATCATCAGCCCGCCGCCGAGCATCTGGTACGCCGTTGTCCCGAGGACGTTATCCGACCGTCCATGGCGGCGCGAGTACGCCGAGCCGAGCGACCACCCGAATGCGGCAATCTGCAGGGCGAGCACTCCCAGGAGGAAGTTGCGGTCCGCATCCGCGGTGACTGTCAGGTCCGGCCACACGAGGACCAGGATCCCGCTGAACCCGACGAGCAGCCCGGCCACGACCTGCGGGCGCAGCCGCTCGCCATCCGGGAGGAACGCTTCGACAGCGGCCATCCAGAATGGTGAGCAGGCGACGAGCACCGCCGCCAGGCCGCTCGGCACCCACTGCTCGGCGACGACGACCCCACCGTTTCCCAGGACGAGCATCAGGAATCCAAGCAACAGGATGCCACCCCACCGGGAGCGGGGCGGAAGCGCAAGGCCGCGGGCGGCAACGTACAGCACCAGGAGGCCGCCGGCGATCGTCCACCGCAGCCCCCCCATGAGTGCAGGGGGCATGGACTCGAGACTGACGCGGATGCCGAAGTACGTCGTGCCCCAGATCAGGCACACCATGAGCCAGGCCAGGTAGGCAAGGCGCCGTTGCTCGTCAGAGGTCGCCGTCACGGGGAAAACCGGAAGGGCCCCTTGCCCATCCACGCACCGCCGTCCACCGTGAGAGTTTCACCCGTGATGAAGCTGGAATGTTCCGACACCAGGAACGCCACCGCGTCCGCCACGTCGGCCGGCTTGCCCCACCGGCCGAGCGGCACGCTGTCGGTAATGCGCTGCACGGCCTCGGGGGTGTCCCAGAGCTGCTTCGCCGCCCCGGCGGATTCAATCGGGCCGGGCGCGACGGCGTTCACGCGGATGTGGTGCCTGGCCCATTCCACCGCGAGCGTCCGCGTCATCGACATCACACCCGCCTTCGCCGCGGCTGAATGTACGGTGCCGGCGCTCCCGGTCCACACGTAGTTGGCGAGAATGGAGACGATCGACCCGCCGGCCCCACGCGCGATCATGTGGCGGCCGACCGCGCGCGAACAGTAGAAACTGCCGTTCAGCACGATGCCGACGACAGCGTTCCACCCGTTCGGCGACAGATCCTCGGCCGGGCAGACGAAGTTGCCGGCGGCGTTGTTGATCAGGATGTCAATCCGGCCGAAGTGCCGCACGACGCGGGTGACCATTTCGTCCACCTGCTCGGGCTTTCTCACGTCGAGCTGAATGGCCTGCGGGTCGAGGCCGGCGTGGCGCAGATCGGCCGTTCCCTGCTCGAGGTGTTCGGCGCTCCGGCTGCCGATCGCCACCAGCGCGCCGAGCTCTCCAAGCCGCGCCGCGATCGCGAGTCCGATGCCGGTGCCGCCCCCCGTCACAATCGCCACCCGGTCCTTGAGCAGCGTCGGTGTGAACATATCGCGTCAGATTACCGGTGCGCGCCCCCCGGTGTCCACGTCAGCGCACGACTCTTCACGCGAGCAGGCCGAAGGCTTCTATAATCCACGCGACGTGACCGAGGCCCCCTTCACACCCGAGGCTCCCCCGCCAGAAGCGTTCGCCCGGCTTTTCGAGTCGGTCCACGAAGGTGTATACATCGGGACGATCTCCGATGCGGCGGCGCGCACGCTGTCGGCGAATCCATTTTTGAAGCTGATGTTCGGATATGCCGTGGAGACGCCGCAGGACGAGGTGCGCCCGTTCGAGCTCGAACGGTTCGTCGATCCGCAGGCGCGCGAGGCATTCCTCGAGCGGCTCGACCGGGACGGGGCGATCACCGACTACCTGCTGCGGCTCCGGCGCGCCGACAGATCGCCGATCTGGATCGAGGTGACGGCGCATGCCGAGCGGGCCGGGGACGGCATCCGCCTCGAGGCGCTGATGCGGGATGTGAGCGAGCGGAAGCGTCTCGAGGACCAGGCGCGCGACCTCTATCACCAGCTGCTGCAGGCCGAGAAGCTCGCCGCGCTGGGCCAGACGATCTCCGGCGTGGCCCATGAACTGAACAATCCGCTGGCGACGATCCTGACCTGGGCTGAACGGCTCGCACAGCGTTCCGTCGACGAACAGACCCGCCGCGGCCTTGAAACCATCCTGAGCGAGTCCGAGCGGGCCGCCAAGATCGTGCGCAACCTGCTCACGTTCGCCCGCAAGCGGCACACGACGCGGGCGATGGTCGACTTGAACCAGGTCGTGCGCGAGACGCTCGCGCTGCGGTCGTACGAGCAGCGCCTGACGAACATCACCACGATCGAGGCGCTCGCGGCCGGCCTGCCGCAGGTCTTCTCCGATCCACACCAGCTGCAGCAGGTGCTCCTCAACCTGATTATCAACGCCGAGCAGGCCATGATCGGGGCGAACGGACGCGGGACGCTGATTCTGCGCTCCTGGCACGAGGCGGATCGCGACGCTGTCATCCTCGAAGTGAGCGACGACGGCCCTGGCGTGCCGGACGAAGTCCAGCCCCGCATCTTCGATCCGTTCTTCACGACGAAGGACGTCGGGAAGGGTACGGGCCTGGGTCTCACGGTCGCGTACGCGATCGTGCAGGAGCACGGCGGCCGCATCAGCGTCCACTCGCGGCCGGGACGCGGCGCGTCATTTCACGTGGAGCTGCCGGTGGGCGCGGGGCCGCTCCAGCCGGCGCTGCCGAGGCCTCCCGAGCGGACCTCGCTCTCCGACGACGTCGGAGCCGGAGCAGCAGTGCTGGTGGTCGAGGATGAGGCCGCGCTCGGCGCCGCCGTCGCGGAAGCCCTCGGGGATGCGGGCTTCCTGGTGGACCGCGCGGGGGACGGACTCGAGGCGCTCGAGCGGCTGCGGGGCCGCACGTACGACTTGATCGTCTGTGACCTGAAGATGCCGCGGCTGGACGGGATGGCGTTCTATCGCGAGCTCGAATCGCTCGAGCCCGCGATGGTCCGGAAGGTGCTGTTCGTTACCGGCGATGTGGCGGGTACCGACGCCGAGCGCTTCCTCGAAGAGACGGCGTGCCGGTGGCTCGCGAAACCGTTTCGGCTGAAGGACCTGCTCCGCGTGGCGCGCGAAATGCTCGTCTGATCAGGATCCCCACACCGCTTTCCCCGCGTCCGTCCACCAGCGTCGGCCAGACCGCGCGCGCGCCGGCTCACCGCGCGGCGGCAAGGGGCTCCCGCGGGGAGGGACGGCGCAGGGCGGCGGGGCGGACCGGGACCGCGGGCGGCGGCGCCGGGGTGCGATACTGGAGCAGGACACCCGGAGCGGCCGGAGCGGCCGGCATATCGGCTTTCGCCATGCGCCGCCGGCGGATCGTCTGCTGAAAGAGCAGGATCGCGGGGCTCATCGGCTCTTCGGCGAAGCACTCGGCGCCGAGCGCCTTTTTGAGGCGCTGCACCGCGCGCGCGTGGAGCTGGGACACCCGCGATTCGTTCACTCCGATTTCCGCGCCAATCTGCTTCATCGTCGCTTCGCCGTAGTAATAGAGGCCAATCACCTTGCGCTCGCGGGGTGGCAGCGAGGCGATAGCGGCCCGGATCCGATCCCGCACTTCCTGCTGCTCGTAGGCTTTGTCTGGCCGCGGAGGCTCCGAGGGCACGAGCGCGGCGGGCAGCGATGAGCCGTCCACGTGCTCCCCGGCCGAAAGCGGCGACGTCGATTCGATGGTGTTGATGCGCACGATCGTGCGGCCCAGGCGGACTTCGTCCGATCCCACGCGTGCGGCGAGATCCGCCAGCGAGGGCTCGGCGCCGAGCTCTCGCCGCAAGGCTTCCCGGGCGGCCTCGAGCTCCCGCCGCTGGCGTCGGACACCCCGCGGCCAGGCGTCCCGGCGAAGCGCATCGATCATCGCGCCACGCACGCGGCGTTCAGCGAAGGTCTCGAACTTGATCCCCCGCCCTTCGTCGAACCGGCACGCCGCGTCGATGAGCCCGATCATGCCGTCCTGCACCAGATCACCCAGCTCGATCGAGTGCGGCATGGAGGCGGCGACCCGGCGCGCGAGCGATTCCACGAACGGCAGTCCGGCGGCGATGCGATCCCGATTACAGGCGGCGAGAGGCTGACGCTGCATGACTCGTGTCCTCCGACAGTGGCTGCCAACAACGGCAGACCTCAGCGTTAGCGCAACGGCAGTACCAATAGGAAAGCGTCAAAAAAGCGAAACACATCCCGCCGTGCATGGGGTGCCGGTAAATGCTTCTAGTAGCGCAGCTTAGAGGTGTGAATCGGTGTGCAAGGGCGGGAACTTACGCGCGGAAGTGGGTCAGCGCTTGTGTCAAATATTTGGCGATTTGGAATCGCCAGTCATAACCGTGACGCTACGGGATTTTTGATCGCACGCGAACCTCGCGCGCCGTCGCCATCGCATCGAGCACGCTGGCGACGACCTGCGACGCACGCGCCCGCGTCATCTCGTCGCTGGCCTTCGCCTCCAGCAATTCGGCGTTGGCCAGGATGATGCCCAGCTGATTGTTCAAACGGTGGAACAGCAGTCCGAGGTCGGGCGGTTCACTCACGAACGTCCTCGCGGTTCTCGGATCGGCCCGGCTCACGACGCGGCTTTGCCCGTGAGCTCGTTCGACTGCTTCGGTTCGCGCCAGAGCGTGTCGGCGAAGATGCGCACGGAGCCCCCCGCGGTGCGCACGTATTCGACTTTGCCGCCGGCAATCCAGTTGTAGATCGTGCGGCGGCTCACGCCGACAAGCTCGCACGCTTTCATGATGGAAATCGTTTTGCGATCAGTGATCATTGCTCTCATGACCAGGCCCGGCGGCTCCGGGCGGCAGTGGGTTCCCGATTTTTGAGTTCGAGAGGGTTATCGGACGAGCGCTGACGCTGCTGTAGGTTTGGCGGAGGACCGGCGTCGATCGCGCGCGGCGTGGGTGACGACCGCATGACGGATCGCCCGCACGCTGGAACGCCCCGGGTTGCGCGTGTCAGTTCAACGACTTAGCGCAAAGGTGAGTGTCCCCATTTCTGGCGCGCATTGACCACTCCGCCGGGGGGTGTCAAGATACCGTCGCACCCTGGCATGCCTGAAGGCTCGAAGCATCTATTAATCGTCGACGACGAGAAGGGGCTTCGGGAGGCGATCGCCGAACGCCTCGCCGATCACGACTTCGTCGTGGTGCAGGCGGGCAGCGGGGAAGAGGCGCTTGAGCGGCTCGCGGAGTTTGCCTTCGACCTTCTCATTACCGACCTGCGGCTGCCCGGCATCGACGGCCGGAAGGTGCTCGAGGCGGCCCTCGAGCGGTACCCCGAGATCATTCCCATCGTCATCACCGGCTACGGCACCGTCAAGGATGCCGTGGAGGCGATCAAGCAGGGCGCGTCGGACTTCATCACCAAACCCTTCCAGTTCGACGCGTTGCTCCACGTCGTGCGATCCGCGCTGGAGCAGCGCCGCCTCAAATCGGAGAACGCGTACCTGCGATCGCAGCTCGAGGCGCGATACCGCATCGACGGCGTCGTCGGGCAGAGCCGCGCCATGCGCGATCTGTCGCAGCTGCTCGAGACCGTCGCGGCCACGTCGAGCACCGTGCTGATCACCGGCGAGACCGGCACCGGAAAGGAGCTCGCCGCCAGGGCCATCCACCATGGCAGTCCGCGGCGGGCGAACCGGTTCGTGGCGATCAACTGCAGCGCAATTCCCGAAACGCTTCTCGAGGCGGAGCTCTTCGGACACGTCCGCGGCGCCTTCACGGGAGCGGTCGGAACCCGTCAGGGCCGGCTCGAGCAGGCACACCGGGGCACGCTGTTCCTCGACGAAGTCGGCACGATGAGCCCGGCGCTGCAGGCCAAGCTGCTGCGCGTGCTGCAGGAGCGGGAGTTCGAGCGCGTCGGGGACTCGCATACGGTGAAGATCGATGTGCGGGTCATCTCCGCGACGCACTCGGATCTGGCCCGCATGGTGGCCGATGGCACATTCCGGGAGGATCTGTTCTACCGCCTGAACGTCATTCCGGTGCAGCTGCCCGCGCTCCGCGAACGTCGCGAGGACGTGCCCCTGCTCGTGCAACACTTCCTGCAGAAGCTCTCGGCGGACTCGGGCCGCGTGGGCATCACCGTGTCGCAGGATGCGCTGCGCCGGCTGATGGCGTACCAGTGGCCGGGGAATGTCCGGCAGCTCGAAAACGTGGTCGAACGGGCGCTGGCGTTCAATCATGGACGCTTGCAGCTGGACGTGCAGGATCTCCCGCCGGAAATCCAGAACCAGGCGGCGCCGGTCGATTCCTCGCAGGTGTGGTTCCCGGAGGAGGGACTCGACTTCGAAAGCTACATCGACGGCGTCGAGCTGTCGCTCATCCGCCGCTCGCTCGAACGGAGCCAGGGAAACAAGCGGCAGGCCGCCAAGCTCTTGAACCTGAAGCGCACGACCCTGATCGAGAAGCTGAAGCGGCTCGAGGCGCCGCCCACCTCCTTAAAGCTGCCATAATCGTCACATGCCTCCCCGGCACAACTACTGGACCATCATTGTCGACGACAAGCCGACTGCGTTCCGCGCGGCGGAGCAGGACGAACTGCTGCCCACGCTGCGGCAGATGCAGGCGCGCCACCCCGATGCCGTGATGAAGTGGTTCGCCCGCGGCCGCCTCTGGGAATCACAGGATAGCGAGCGAGCCGACGCCGCAGCGAAGCGGCGCCCTCCGATGGGAGATCGACGCCCGGCCGCCGAGCGGAGAGGCCGGGACTGGCGGCCTGGGGGCGAGCACAAGGATCCGCGGGAGCGCTTCAAGATCCCGCGCGACGAGAAGCGGCGCCGCTTCGCGGAGAACCTGCACCGGGAAGGCCCCGCCACGCCGCCCCATGCGGATAATCCGGCAGGGGAGCCGTCCCGTCCACCCCAGGGGAACACCGGAGGCTTACCGGCCTCGAACCAGAGCCGCGGGCGAGAGGGTCAGCCGCCATGGCGGCGTGACAAGGACACGCGACCGCCGCGCGACCAGGATCGCGAGGCCAGGCAGGACTGGCGACCTGCCGGTCCTGCGGATCGTCGTCCCGCGGGTGCGGGAGAGCGCAAGCCCTGGAGCCGGCCACCCGGCGCACCGTCGGGACGTCCACCGGGCGCAACGTCGGAGCGGAAGCCCTGGAGTCGTCCTCCGGGGGCACCCTCGGGGCGGCCATCGGGCGCCACCTCGGACCGGAAGCCCTGGAGACGTCCACCGGGTGCGACGTCGGAGCGGAAGCCCTGGAGTCGACCGCCCGGGGCACCGTCGGGACGTCCACCGGGTGCGACGTCGGAGCGGAAGCCCTGGAGTCGTCCTCCGGGGGCACCCTCGGGGCGGCCACCGGGCCCGTCATCGGGGCGCCCCGGAACCCCCTGGACCCGGAATCGGCCGGACTCGCGCAGCGAATCCCCCGCGGGTCGACCGGCGGGCGGCGGCGGATGGAA
>Ga0136612_10000814_pt1 | contig 12309 bp, 11 predicted proteins | sample AntDryUQ224A2306_2_FD_106644 | JGI IMG/M metagenome (GOLD analysis project Ga0136612, IMG submission 106644) | Polar desert sand microbial communities from Dry Valleys, Antarctica - metaG UQ224A (23.06) | ecosystem: Environmental > Terrestrial > Soil > Desert | place: Antarctica: Dry Valley...
AGCTTGGCCGCGATCACGTCGACCTGCTTGATGTCCGGAGGCTGGGCAAAGAGATCGGGTGCCTGGGCCATCAACGCCTCTGCAACCTTGCCCGAGAGGTGCGCCTGCCGACCCGAGTCGTCCGGGAAGACATCGAAAATGGCGAACTCCGACGAGCTGAGACGAACCGCGAACCAGGCCGTCGTCTCCGGCTCCTGATCGACGAGCGCACGTCCGCCCTCGAGGAAGCGCGCGACGTCATCTTCCTTCCCCGGCTTCGCTTTCAATGAGACCCAGAGCCCAACCGTGACCATGTTTGTCCTTTCGCGAGTTTCGCCGAACAATAGTCCGCCCAGCCGCTACACGAATACCTTCCCTGGGTTCAGGATTCCAGCAGGGTCGAGGAGAGCCTTGATCCCGCGCATCAGCGGCAGCAGGTCGCCGTGCTCGCGCTCGAGGTAGCCGAGCTTTCCCATCCCAATTCCGTGCTCCCCGGTACACGTCCCGCCGCCGGCGAGCGCCCACTCGACGATGTCGGCGTTCAGCGCCTCCGCCCGCTCGCGCTCGTTCGGATCTCCTGGATCGAGCATGAAGAGAACGTGGTAGTTGCCGTCGCCGGCATGCGCGACGATCGATGCCTCGAGACCGCGCGTCTCGATCACCGCCCGGGCGTGCCGAATCGCCTCCGCCAGCGCCGGCACCGGGACACAGACGTCGGTCGACTTGTGCAGTTTCCCCGGCGCCGAGGCGAGGAGCGCGTGGAGGACGTGGTGGCGCGCCTCCCACAGCCTCGCGCGCCGCGTCGGATCAGTGTCCGACTCGTACGTGATCGCGCCCTCGCACATCTCACGCACGTCATCGTCCGTCTGCTCGACCTCTATGAACAGCGTCGCCGTCTCGGGGAACGCCGTGTTCTTGTACACATTCACCGCACGGAGCGTCGGGCCGTCCACGAGCTCGAGACGCGAGACGGCGACGCCTGTCGCGACGAGGGTGGCGGCCACTTCACAGGCGTCCTCGACGGTCGCGAATCCTGCGCACACCGCGACGATCGACTCCGGGATCCCGTACAGCCGCACGGTCAACTCCGTGATCACGCCGAGTGTCCCCTCCGAGCCGATCAGGAGTGACGTCAGGTCATAGCCTGCCGACGACTTCGCGGCGCGCGTTCCGGTCCGCACAACGGATCCGTCCGCGAGCGCGACCTCGAGCGCAAGGACATTCCGACGCATCCCGCCGTAGCGCACCGTCGTCGTGCCGCTCGCGTTCGTCGCCGCCATGCCACCGAGTGATGCGTCAGCGCCTGGATCAACCGGGAAGAAGAGGCCGTGCGCACCAGCCGCGGTGTTCAGCGCGAGCCGCGTCAAGCCCGGCTGAACGGTCGCGTTCAGCTCCTCCGGCCGGACCGCAACCACTCGGTTCATCCGCGCGAGCGAGAGCGAGATGCCGCCCGCGACCGGGATCACGTGCCCCTCGAGGCTCGTTCCGGCACCGAACGGAACGACGGGAATCCGCTCGGCCGACGCGAACGCGAGCACACGCGCGACCTCCGTGGTGCTCTCGGGGAAGACGACGACGTCCGGCCGACGCGGCTCGTGGTGGCTGAGGTCGCGCCCGTGCTGGTCAAGCACCGACTCCCCGTCGACAACGCGCCGCTCGTCAGGGAGGATCGCGAGGAGGGCCGAGCGTAGGTCCACGCCCGGCGAGGTTACCCGCCTTGCAAGGGGGGGCGAGCACTGGGTCGGGCGTAGGATCGCCAGATGGCGGACCGACCGCTCGGGCGAAGCGGCATCGACATCTCTGTGCGGGATGACATCGACGGCGCTTGTGATTGCCCGCCTGCTCGCGCACTCATAGAGCTCCTCTCATGAACGTGCTGGTGCTGTCCGCCGAGGAGGTCGAGCGCCTGCTGACGATGGACGAGTGCATCGAGGCGATGTCCGGAGTGCTGTCCGCCCTGGCGCGCGAGGAGCTCTTCCAGCCGCTTCGGTTCGTCGTTCGTCCGCCCGGCGGGACCGGTCTGATGGGCCTGATGCCCGCGCACCGTGGCGGCACGAGACCGGCCTACTCGCTCAAGGAGATTGTCGTCATCCCGGACAACCCGACGCGCGGCCTCGATGCGCATCAGGGCGCGGTCCTCCTTCACGACGGCGACACCGGCGAGCTGAGGGCGATCCTCAACGCCTCCCCGATCACCGCGATCCGCACGGCGGCGGTTTCGGCTGTAGCAACCCGAGCCCTGGCGCGACCCGGCTCGCGCCGGGTCGCGATCGTGGGCGCCGGCGTGCAGGGACAGGCGCACGCGGAGGCGATGCGAAGCGTGCTCGGCGAGCCTGAGGTCCGGACCTGGAGCCGACGGGACGGCGGCAGCCCCGAGGGAATCGTCCGTGGTGCGGACGTCGTCTGCACCTGCACCACTTCCCGGGAACCGGTCGTTTTGCACGAGTGGCTGGCCCCCGGCACGCACGTAAACGCCGTCGGTTCGAGCCTGCCCGCCGCACGCGAGCTCGAGGAGGAGACGATCCGTGCCGCCACGCTGATCGTCGACCGGCGCGAATCCGCGCTGAACGAGGCGGGAGAGCTGATCATCCCCGGACTCGGTGAGGAGGAGATCGCCGGCGAGCTCGGCGAGGTGCTCACCGGCCGGCATCCAGGCCGGAGCGCCGGTGACGAGCTCACCGTCTTCAAGTCGCTCGGCCTGGCCATCGAGGATCTCGCAGCTGCGGAGCTCGTCGTCCGGAAGGCGTGCGAGCAGAACGTCGGGACCGAGGTTCCGTTCTGATTCCTCTGTCCCAGATCGAGCGCGCGCGAGAGACGATCCGCGGGGCTGCGATCCAGACGCCGCTGGTGCGACTCGAGGTCGAGGGCGTGGAGATCTGGCTGAAGCTCGAGAACCTGCAACCCATCGGCTCCTTCAAGATCCGCGGCGCCGTCAACGCAATCCGGCGAGCGCCACGCGAGGCGACGGCGCGCGGCGTGGTGACGGCCAGCGCGGGCAACATGGCGCAGGGAGTGGCCTGGGCGGCGCGGGAGCTCGGGGTGCCTGCGACGATCATCGTTCCGGAGCAGGCGCCGCAGACGAAGCTCGACGCGGTCACGCGACTCGGCGGCAGGGTGGTGGCCGTGCCGTACGAGGAGTGGTGGCAGGCGATCGTCGACGCCCGCTACGACGGTGTCGACGGGCTCTTCGTTCATCCGGTTCAGGACGAGCAGGTCATGGCCGGGAACGGCACGATCGGCCTCGAGCTCGCGGAGCAGCTGCCAAACGTCGATACGGTGCTCGTCCCTTGGGGCGGGGGCGGGCTCTTCACCGGGATCGCGAGCGCACTCGCTGCGCGATGCCCCCGGGCGAAGGCCTACGCGGTCGAGCCGGACACGGCAGCGCCTCTCGCCGCGACGCTCGCGGCAGACGAGCCGACCGCGGTCGACTACATGCCGTCCTTTGTCGACGGCGCCGGCAGCCGGGCGCTGCTGCTGCCGATGTGGGCTCGGGCGCGCGACCTCCTCGCCGGTTCCTTCACGGTCTCGGTGGAGGAAACCGCGGCAGCCGTCCGCCTCCTCGCCGAGCGCGCCAGAGTGGTCGCGGAGGGAGCGGGAGCGCTGGCCGTCGCGGCCGCGACCTCGGGCCGAGTGAGCGGCGACAGGATCGTCTGCATCGTCTCCGGCGGAAACATCGACGCGAGCCAGCTGGCCGCGATCCTCCGCGGCGAGACGCCTGCCTAGGAGGGTTTGGCGGAGTCGCGGCCCCGAAGAGGCGTACCGGCATATCGGAAGCCAAGTGCCTGAATCTCACCGACGTCCACGAGCGCCTGCTCCAACACCGCAGTCGCGGCGCCACCAAGGCTTCGGTGCAGATACGGCAGCCACTCGAACGTCTTCTCCGCGAAGCGCGCGTCGAGCGCCGCGCGCATCGCGTCGTAGCCGTGCAACCCGAGATGCTCCGCTTCCCACTCCACGCGCAGCTGCTCGAGCGATCCGGGCGGCTCGCGGCCCCCCGCCGCCGCTAGCGCACGACTCTGTTCGTAGAACCAGTTCAGCGTCGGCTCGTCCATCCGATCCCAGCCGAACTCGTCGAGCACGAGCACCCCCTCCTCCCCGAGGAGGCGGAGGATCTTATCGAGAGCCGCGTCGAGATCGCGGACGTGATGGAGCGCCCAGCCGGACACGATCGCGTCGTAGGGCTCATCGGACTCCTCGAGATCCTCCAGCAGCAGGGGGCGGAAGAGCGCACCCGCTGGCGCCGCGGGATCGATGCCGAGGATCTCGTACCCGGCGACCGCCAGCGACGTCGTCAGCACACCCTGTCCGCAGCCCACGTCGAGCAGCCGCGCGGGAGGTTCGGGCAGCTGGGCCCGGAGAAACTGCTCGAACGGGATCAACCGAGCGGCCCTTCGTAGAGGATGACCGGCATGGCAGCAGAGACTACGGTGAGTGTCGGAGCCGTCCGCCGACTGGCGATCTCCGCCCCAGGCCACACCGGCCGCTACGAAAATTCGATCCGCCTCGAGGAGGTCCTGCGATGAGGGTCTCGGTCGAGGAGGCGCGCCGGATCGCCGTTCGAGCTCAATTGCTCGACGGGAGCGCGACGGACGTGCTCTCGACGGTGCGCCGACTCGGCTTCTTGCAGATCGACGTCGTCTCGAGCGTGGCGCCACCACAGCACCTCGTCTTGTGGAGCCGGCTCGGACGCGGCTACGACCGCGCCGAGCTCGACCGGCTGCTCTGGGAGGAGCGCGTCCTCTTTGAGTGGAATGCGTTCATCTGGCCGATCGAGGATCTGCCTCTCGTGCGTGCGCGCATCCTGTCCTGGCGCCGCTCGACCCGGTACGCAAGCGAGAGGTGGGTCCGCGGATTCCTGGCGGAGAACCGCAGCTTCCGCCGGTATGTTCTCCGCGAGCTCGAGCGACGAGGGCCGCTCCTCTCGCGGGAGCTCGAGGATCGTGCCGCCGGAGAGCCGCTCGACAGCCGCTGGCACGGCTCGCGGCGGGTCGGCCTGATGCTCACATCGCTTCACCTGCGCGGTGAGGTGGCCGTCGCCGGCCGCCGCGGCGGGCAGCGGTTGTGGGATCTCGCCACGCGCTGGTATCCCGAGACGGAGACGGTGCCGCTGCGGGAGGCGGAGCGGATTCGTGCAGAGCGGCGCTTCCGCTCGCAGGGCGTGCGGCTGGTGAAGGGAGAGTGGGAGGCGCACCCGGAGGCGGTCGACGGGCCGGTCCCCGACCGCGTCACGCTCCTCTCGCCCTTCGACCGGCTGATCTACGACCGCGACCGCGCCGAGGCGCTCTGGAACTTCCGCTACCGGTTGGAGATGTTCGTGCCGAAGGCGAAGCGGGAGTACGGCTACTACGTGCTACCGCTCCTCGTCGGCGAGAACGTGGTCGGTCGCGCCGAACCGCGCTTCGACCGCAAGACGAGGACGCTCGAGCTGCTGGGCGCATGGGGCGACACATCGCGGCTGGACGAGGCGCTGCGCGAGCTCGCCGCCTGGCTCGGCGCGGAACGTATCGTGTGATGAGTCGATTTCAGTTCGACCCGGACTCGTACCTCGCGATGATGCGCGAGGACATGCCGCGCTTCGAGGAGCTGCAAGACGTCGTCGCAGCGGCGACGGCGGGGCTCCTGGCTCGACGAATTCTCGAGCTCGGAACGGGTACCGGCGAGACGGCGCGGCGCGTGCTCGCGGCGCATCCAGGCGCGACTCTCATCGGCATCGACGAGAGCGAGCCGATGCTCGCTGCTGCGCGCGCCAAGCTCGACGCAGACCTCCGTGTTCAGCGCCTTCAGGATCCGTTGCCCAGCGGTCCCTTCGACCTCGTCGTGTCGGCGCTCGCGATCCACCATCTCGACCGGAATGAAAAGCAAGACCTCTTCCAGCGCGTGCATGCCGAGCTCGGGACCGGCGGACGCTTCGTGCTCGCCGATCTCGTCGTGCCGGAGCAGGCAGAGGACGTGGTCACACCGGCGACGCCGGGATTCGACAAGCCAGACAGGCTGGCTGATCTCGTCGCATGGCTGCGCGAAGTCGGGTTCGTGACTGCCGTGGAGTGGGCGCGGCAGGATCTCGCGGTCCTTCGCGCCGATGTGCCCAGCTAGCATCAACCGCGAATGGACTTCGAGACACGCGCGATCCATGCCGGCCAGGAGCCCGACCCCGCCACCGGCGCGATCATCACGCCGATCTATCAGACCTCGACCTTCGTCCAGGACGCGGTCGGCGAGCACAAGGGCTACGACTACGCCCGGGTCGCGAACCCCACGCGCACCGCCCTCCAGACCGCCCTCGCCTCGCTCGAGAACGCCGACCACGGCATTGCCTTCTCGTCCGGCCTCGGCGCGACGACAACGCTCATGCACCTCGTCAATCCGGGTGAGCGCGTCGTCCTGCTCGCGGACGTCTACGGCGGCGTGTACCGCATGACCTCGCAGGTGTACGAGCCGAAGGGCTACGTCTTCGACTACCTCCCCGCCTCGGGGTTCGCGAACTTGGCCGATCATCTCGACGACCGCACCCGCATGGTGTGGCTCGAGACGCCGTCCAACCCGCTGCTGAATGTGGTGGACATCAGCTCCGCTGCCAAGGCGACGAAGGCGGCGGGTGCAATTCTCGTGGTCGACAACACCTTCGCGACGCCGTACTTGCAGAACCCGCTCGACCTCGGCGCCGACGTCGTCGTGCACTCGACGACGAAGTACCTCGGCGGCCACTCCGACGTCGTGGGCGGTTTCGCCGGGACGAACGATCCGACGATCGCCGAGCGCCTCTTCTTCCTGCAAAAGTCGCTGGGAGCCGTGCCGGGGCCATTCGACTCCTGGCTTGTGCTGCGCGGGTTGAAGACGCTCGCCCTGCGGATGCAGCGGCACTCCGAGAACGCGCGCGCGATCGCCGCGTGGCTGGAGGAGCAACCGTCGGTCACGGAAGTGCTCTACCCTGGCCTGCCTGGCCACCCAGGACACGAGATCGCGAAACGCCAGATGCGCGACTTCGGCGGCATGATCTCCTTTCTCACCGAGACGGAAGAGGAGGCGGTCGAGCTCGTCGCGCGAACGAGGGTCTTCCAGCTCGCCGAGTCGCTCGGCGGCGTCGAGAGCCTGATCGAGCACCCGGCTCGCATGACGCACGCCTCGACGGCTGACGCACCCTTCGCCGCACCGAAGAACCTCGTGCGCCTGTCGGTGGGGATCGAGTCGGTGGACGATCTGATCGCGGATCTCGCCTCAGCGCTCGTCCCGGCCGCCGTCCGCGCCAAGTAACAGATCGTTACTTGGCGACGTTCGCACAGCCGCTCGATCTCTTCCACGCGGGCCACGCACGCAGCGTCGGCGTGTACCTCCTGGACACGTCCCAGGGTCTGGCCCTTCACGACTGCGGCCCGTCGAGCTGCATCGACGCTCTGAAGCGCGGCCTGTCGGAGCGCGGCTACGAGTTGGGCGATGTCAGACACCTCCTCCTCTCGCACATCCACCTGGACCACGCGGGCGCGGCAGGGACGCTCGTCCGCGAGCACCCTGCGCTCCAGGTGCATGTGTCGGAGATCGGCGCACCACACCTGGTCGACCCCTCTCGGCTCGAGCGCAGCGCGCGCAGGCTCTACGGCGAGTCCTTCGACGCCCTGTGGAGGGAGCTCGCGCCCGTCCCGGGCGCGAACGTGCATGCGGCCGACGAGCGAGCCCTCGGGCTCGAGTGCTTCCCGGCGCCTGGGCACGCGTCGCACCACATCTGCTACTTCGACGGCGAGACGCTGTATGCGGGCGATGCGGCCGGAGTTCGGATCCAACCGCACAGAAGCGTCCTGCCGCCGACGCCGCCGCCCGAGACGGACGTCGAGGGGTGGTACCGCACACTCGAGCAGATCGAGCGGTGCGCGCCCGAGCGGTTGGCAGTGACCCACTTTGGCGTCGCCGACGACGTCAGCAGGCATCTCGCCGAGCTCCGGCAGCGGCTCGATGTCTGGGCGCGGCGCGTCGAGGAGGGTGCGTCCGAGGAGGAGTTCGTGGCCGCCGCCCGAGCCGACCTCCCACCGGAGGAGGCGGACGACTACGACCGTGCGATGCCGTTCTGGCAGTCGTTTGCAGGCCTTCGGCGGTACTGGGACACGCGCGCGACGTAGCAACCGCGCCTCTTTCGAGCTATGCCCAGCCCGTGACGAGCCAGCGGCGGCCTGCGAAGCGCCACCCCATCAGCGCCAGCCGAACGGCGATCAGGATGACGAGGGCGACCCAGACGCCCACGATCCCCCAGTCAAAGAGGAGCGCTGCGAGCGCGACCGACGACGAGACCGCGAACGCCGCCACCATCGACCAGGCGAGGAAGGGGCCGTCACCAGCGCCGATCAGGATCCCGTCGAGCGCGAAGACGGCCCCATTCAGGGGTTGCATCAGCGCGAAGAGAAACCAGATCGATTGCGTCTGCTCGACGACGAGCTCGTCGCCCGTGAACGCGTGCGGCAGGACGCCCTCGAGCGCCAGCATCACCGCGGCGAAGACGACGCCGGCGTAGACAGAGAGCCAGATCATGCGGGTGCTCGCTGCGTAGGCACGCTCGGTGTCGCCCGCGCCGAGGCCGCGACCGACGATCACCTGTCCGGCGATCGCGATCGCGTCGAGAATGAGGGCGAGGAAGACCCAGAGCTGGAAGGCGATCTGATGCGCGGCGATCGACGCGTCGCCGAAGCGCGTCACGATCGCGCCCGCGAGCGTAAACGCGGCCATCAGCGCCGCCGTCCGGATGAAGATGTGCCGGCCAACCTTGACGAGCCGTCGCATCAGGCGGATCTGTGGGCGAAGGTCGGTTCCGGCGGAGCGCACCAGCAGGTAGATGAAGGCACCTCCCATGCCCGCCTGCGCGAGCACGGTTCCCCAGGCAGAGCCTTCGATTCCCCAGTCGAAGCCATAGACGAAGAGCACCTCGAGGATGGCGTTCGCGACGTTCCCAGCGATCAGGATGCGTAGCGGCGAGCGGAGGTCGGCGACGCCGCGCAGGTAGCCCTGCGCCCCGATCGCGATGAAGGCGAACGGCAGGCCGAGCGAGACGATCCGCAGGTACGTAATCGCGTAGTCGGCCGTTCGGCCGTCCCCGCCCATCAGGCGGACAACTCCCGGCGCGAGCGCAATCAGCACGCCTGTGAGCAGCAGGCCGATGCCGAGGCAAAGCCAGAGAGCCTGGCCGCCGAGCTGGCGCGCCGCCCGCTCCTCGCCCGCTCCTGAGGCGCGGCCGACCTGCGCGGTCGTCCCGTACTGGAGAAAGTTGAAGATCGCGAAGAGCGTGCCGAGGACGACGGCGGCGATGCCGAGTGCCGCCAGTTGGGAGCGGCCGAGGTGACCCACGATCGCGGTGTCGACGAGGATGTACGAGGGCTCCGCAGCGAGAGCGCCGAGCGCCGGAATCGCCAGCCTGAGGATCTCGCGGTCGTACGGCGACCGCAACCCGGTGGCGCGACTCACCCCGCGAGAGCCGACTCGTACGCGGCGACGTAGTCCGCCACCATGCGCTGAGGCGTGAAGCGGTCTTCGACTTCACGACGCATGACGGCCGGCTGGAGCTTGTCGGCAGCTTCGAGAGCGCCGTTCACGTCACTCCAGTCGTCCACGACGACCCCGGTCTTGCCGTGCGTGATCACCTCCGGCACCGCCCCCCAGCGCGTGGCGATCACGGGCGTGCCGCAGGCCATCGACTCGATCATCACGAGCCCGAACGGTTCCTCCCACTCGATCGGGAAGAGCGTCGCCCGCGCGGCCCGCAGCAGCTCCACCTTCTCGCCATGTGTGACCTCGCCCACGTACTCCCGGCCGGCTCCCAGATGGGGTCGCACCATCGAGTCGAAGTACTCCTGCTCGGCCGGCTCGGCGCACTTGCCGGCGATCTTGAGCGGCATGCCCGCCTCGAGTGCGATTGCGACGGCCCGGTGGGCGCCCTTGTCGGGGCTCATCCGACCCAGGAAGAGCAGGTAGTCGCCCCGCACAGGCGCGTAGGGGTAGAACGAGAGGTCGAGCGCATTCGGGACATTCGCGATCCAAGGCAAATCCGGCTTCGGCTTCCGCTGGTTCAGCGAGACCGAGATCAGGTGCGCGCGGGGTGCCATCCGCACGATCTGCTCGTAAAGCTCGCCGGGATGTCCGGTGAGCGGGCCGTGCACGGTGTGGACGAGCGGCGTCTCGAGCAGCGAGCCGAGCGCGAGGCCCATCAGCCCCGTGTGATCGTGAACGACGTCGAACTCCCCGTCGCGCTTGAAGCAGCCGAGCGCGTGCTGGAGCTCCCAGAACGTCTGCCCGATCCGCTCGCTGGGCGCGCGCCTGAAAACGTAGTCGAGCTTGGCGCGTGTCTTCGAATCGCCCGACGCGAACAGCGTGACGTCGTGGCCGGCGTCGGCTAGGCCGTCCGCGAGCAGCGAGACGATCCACTCGATGCCGCCGTAGCCCGAGGGCGGCACCGGGAACCACACCGGGCTGAGAACCGCTACCTTCATTCGGCCTCCACCTCGACCCGCCCGTCCCGGGTCTGCACAGACCACGTGCGTCCGAAGGCGCGCAGACCGTTCAGGCGGACGCGTCCGACCCACTCGGGGAGCGGCTCGGGACACACGCTGCGAAGCACACGGTTCGCCGGGTCGGGCTCGAGGCCGAGCAGGAGCCGAAGCAGCAGCACCGGCGTGCCGGCCGCCCACGCCTGCGGGCGCGCGGCGGTCGGGTAGGCGATCGGAAAGGGCGTCTCGGAGCGCGCGTAGCCGGCGAAGACCTCCGGCAGCGACCAGTCGAACGACTGCGCGGCCTCGATCAGCGCGTGCCCGATCTCCCAAGCGTCGTCCCAGCGGCCGGCCCGAGTAAGCCCCCAGGCGGCGAGAGAGCTGTCGTGGGGCCAGACGGTGCCGGTGTGGTAGCCGAGCGGGTTGTAGGCGGCATCCCGTTTCGACATCGTCCGCACGCCCCACCCGGACCAGAGCGACCCTCCCATGAGCGTGTCTGCGACCGCCTCCGTCCGCCCAGGGGCAACGATCCCGCTCCAAAGCAGGTGGCCGATGTTCGAGCAGAGGGAATCGACCGGCCGCTTGCGGCCGTCGAGCGCGAGCGCGTAGAAGCCGCCGCGCCGCTCGACCCAGAAGGCGGCGTCGAAGCGCTCGCGCAGCTCGGCAGCCTCGCGCTCGAGCCGCTCGCCGAGCTCGGGATCCCGCCAGACCTCCCGCGCGAGCTCGGCCACGCGCAGCTTCGCGTCGTAAACGTAACCCTGCACCTCGGCGGGGGCGATCGGCGTCTCGGCGTACGTGCCGTCGTGGAAGCGCTGCGAATCGCCCGAATCCTTCCAGGACTGATTCTCGAGGCCGCGCTCTGTCCGCCGCTCGTACTCGACGAAGCCGTCGCCGTCGCGATCGCCGTAGCGGTCGATCCACTCCAGCGCAGCCAATGCGGGCGTCCTTAGTCGCTCGATCGGCTCCGGGTCGCCGGTCCACCGCCAGACCTCCGAGAGTAGAACCAGAAAGAGCGGTGTCGCGTCGACGCTCCCGTAGTACGTCCCGAACCACGTCTCGGCCGCGCGTCCGCGACGCAGCTCGTGGATGATCTTGCCAGGTTCGGCGTCGATCGACGGATCGTCCTCGTGCGCCTGCAGCTCGGCCAGCGCGTCGAGCGAGGCGAGCGCGAGCTCGGGCCCGAGCAGCATCGACTGGAGCGAAGTGATGATCGTGTCGCGTCCGAAGACCGTCATGAACCACGGCATTCCAGCGGCGGGCAGCATGCCGAGACCGTCCCCACTTCGCATGCGAAGCGCGGCGAGATCGGCGAGCGACTGCTCGAACGAGTGGTAGAGCGCAATCCGGCTCGTCCGGAGCTCCGGCACGCGCATCCGCCACGCTGCGAGCGAGTCGCGGACATGCTGGCGACCGGCGCCGAAGCGACGTGCGACGACGCGCGGCTTTGCCTCCTCGCCCGTCAGGGAGGCGACGACGTCGATCCGCAGCTGCCAACGAGTGCGCGGCGCGAGCTCGATCGGGAAGCGGATTGTGCTACCGCCGATCTCGCCGACGCGGGAAAAGATGATCTGTGTCCGCGCGCTGCCCCGTCCGTTCTCCTCGAGCACAAGCTGTCTCCGCTTACTGTCGACCCGGACGTCCGCGGCCGGGGGGAGCGGGCGTGCATTCTCGGGATCGCCCAGCTCGAAGTCACGCTGCTTGACCGTGATGATGTCGGCAAAGTCGGTGCCGACCTCGAGCTCGAGGGTGAACCCGAGCCGTTCCGAGCTCTCGTTCCGCAAGGCGAGGTGATCCTGCGTCCCCTCGCCGACGAAGCGCTCACGCACGATAGAGAGCACGTCTTGCGCGAGCCCGTCGACGACGGGGCTAC
>Ga0136612_10000815_pt1 | contig 12305 bp, 11 predicted proteins | sample AntDryUQ224A2306_2_FD_106644 | JGI IMG/M metagenome (GOLD analysis project Ga0136612, IMG submission 106644) | Polar desert sand microbial communities from Dry Valleys, Antarctica - metaG UQ224A (23.06) | ecosystem: Environmental > Terrestrial > Soil > Desert | place: Antarctica: Dry Valley...
CACGCGAAGCGCTGGACGCGCGAGCAGGGCGTCAGGTTCTTCGTCGACGTGAACGGGTCGAATCCGCAAGAGGTCGCCAGCGAGGTGGATCGCTATTGCTCGTGGCCCGGACAGGCGTGTGGCTACAAAGTGGGCCACAGCGAGATCGACCGGCAGCGCGAGCGCGCGAAGACGGCGCTCGGCGCGAAGTACGACCTCAAGGCCTTCGACGATACGGTTGTGCGCGGCGGCAACGTGCCGCTCGACGTACTCGCCAGAAACGTGGACGAGTATCTTCGACCTGCGGCGCGGGGATGAAAAAAGTCTGCATCGAGGCGCATCCGGAAAACTCTGCCGCCACGACGCCATCTGACGGTCCGGCGAGGGCAACCGCGTCGCCGGAAAACCATTCATCTCAAGTCGCCTGAACAACTGCGCTGACCGGTGGTATTGTTATGATTCGCATCCACCTGACCCAGAAACGGGGTGGTAGATCAAGTGATCGAGCAAGCATCCGGTGATTCAGCGCCCCCCACCGCGGTACCGATCGCAGGTCTCGACGGCTGTCGCATTGACCGCGTTCTGGATGCCGGAGTGGAAATCGTCGAGGCCATCCCCGAGAATCGAGCGTTTGGCGATCGTATCACTGAAAGCCTTGGAGTCTTCCTCAAGGCTGGTCCCGATCACGACGTAACCGCCTTCGGACGGACCCTCCGTTACCCACGCGACACGGTTTGTGTGCGCGCGCCGGGAATTGTCTGGTCGACTCGTGCTAGCAGCGGTGCGCCGATGTGCTTCGCTCGCCTGCGGATACACTTGAAAAGCAGACCGTCATCACGCGAAGATCATCCCATCGATGTGGTTCTCGATCGAGCTTCAGGCCACGTCACCGGTGCCGGAGTGGAATGGCCAGCGCGTGCGTATGGCTCTCGAGGAAGACATGACCATCGATGCATCCGGAAAGAACGCCTGGGCGCTCCGACGGCAGACCGATTTTCACCTCATACCCTGATTATGGAGAGCCTACCTCGCTGGGCTAAGGTAGTGTTCTTTCATAGGTCCACGTCGTGTCATAACAGTCCTCCGAAAAGCATCGAAAGAGAGTCAAAGTCCCCTCTATGATTGTTCCGGCGCTACGCCAACGTGATCGGCTCGGCCCTCGGGCGTGCTACTTGCGTAACTGTACGGTAGAAAACCCCTCTCCTCTTTGCCAGCAGCTGTCTCGCCGACGACGCCTTGGACCGCTCGATTTATAGCGATTCGCTCCGAAGGCAGGCGCTAGCGCCAGGTCAGGCACAGACTGATCACGGAGGAAGGGTGGGCGCTGCCGCACAGGGATCGTCATGGACATCCTGACCTTCGACCTCGATAGCCGGCGTCACGCCTTTCGGGCCGATCATGTCGTCCAGGTAGTCCAGATGGTCGACATCTCGCCGCTGCCCGGTGCTCCGGCCGTCATCGAGGGCATCGTGAACGTGCGCGGAAGCATCGTTCCCGTCTTGGACCTCCGGGCGCGTCTCGGGCTGCCCGCGCGTCCGATCGATCCAGCACAACACCTGGTGATTCTCGCTTCGGGCACGCGCTCGTCCGCTGTCCGGGTCGATGCTGCCGACGACTTCGTTTCGATTCCTGACGCAGATATCGCCGCTTCGCTCGCGGACTCGGGAATTGGCGGCGCTGGCGCGCGCCACGTCGCCGGGATCGCCGCCACGGCCGATGGCACCACGATCATCTATGATCTGGCGGCATTCCTCTCGCAGATCGAAACCGAGAGCCTCGACAAAGCGCTAATGGCATCACGTGGCTGAGCAATCTCGCCTCCGGTTGCCTCGTGGCGAGTGGACGCATCCCGAGTTCGCCGCGATTGCGCTCGCGCTGCACGAGACCACAGGCCTCGTCTTTCCGCCCAACCGACGGGAGTCGGCCGAGTCGGGGATGCGTCGCGCGATGGCAGCCGCGTGCATCTCCGACCCCACTGACCTGCTCCGCGCGATCAGAGCGGCCGGCGAAGTTCGCGACATCCTGATCACCGAGCTGACTATCGGAGAGACATTTTTCCTCCGGGAACAGGGCCAGTTCGATTTCCTGAAGCATACCGTGCTGCCCGAGCTGCGAACCACCGCCGGGCCCCGCACGCTTCGGGTCTGGTCCGCCGGCTGCGCAACCGGGGAAGAGCCGTACTCGCTGGCGATGACGATGAAGGAGGCCGGCTGGCCGGGGACGGCATCGATTCTCGGGACGGACATCGCGTTCGCGCGACTCGTTGCCGCAAAACGCGCGCGCTACACCGCCTGGTCCATGCGCGGGGTGAGCGAGCCCGTCATTGCGCGCTACTTCGAGAGACACGGAAAGCAGTTCGTCCTGCGCCCGGAAATCCGCCGCAGTGTCGAGTTCCGCGTGCTCAATCTCGCATCCATGGAATATCCGTCGCTCGTCTCCGGAGTTGAGCAGATGGATGTCATTTTCTGCCGCAACGTTCTCATTTACTTCGATCTGACCACCGTGGCGAAGATCGCGGCGCGGCTCATCGCCTCACTCGCTCCCGGTGGTTGGCTCTTCCTCGGCGCATCCGATCCGCCGATCGCCGAGTTCGTGCCGTGTGAGGTCGTTCTCACCGGCGCCGGACTGGCGTATCGCCCGCCCGGCACTACCGGCGCGGAGCGACAAACTGCGTACAGCGATCTAGCGGTATGGTCAGGCCAAGCTGCCATCGAGCCGATGCCGGCCGAGGAGCTTTACATAGCCGACATCGCGGCACCAACAGTTGTGGCCCCTGAGGTGGTCGAAGCGTTTGTCCGGCCGGCGCCTGCCGCTGAGGATGTCGAGATACACGATAGCTGCGAGGCCGCCTACGACCAGGCCGACTATGAAGCAGCTACTCGCCTCGCGCGTGCGGCGATCGATCGAGGCGACGAGACTGATGCCATCTGGATCGTGCTCGTCCGCAGTCTCGCCAACCGCGGCGATCTCGCTGCGGCGGGAGAAGCGTGCGCCGCTGCTCTCGAGCGCAGCCGAATGTCGGTCGAGCTCACGCATCTACACGGAATTCTCCTGGCGGAAGCCGGCAGGCACAGTGACGCGGCAGTGGCGGCGAGACAGGCCCTCTACCTGAGCCCCCAGTATGCCATCGCGCATCTCGCGCTTGGCGACGCGTTGTCTCGCACTGGCGAGGTTGGTGATGCGCGCCGGGCATTCAAGAACGCCGAGACGTTGCTCGTGGGGCTCCCTCCCGACGCGCTCGTCCCGGGCGGAGACGGAGTGAAAGCGGCACAGCTGCTTCGCATCGCGCGCTTTCGTCTCGAGACTCTCGGTGCCCCCCGTCGGATCCGGCGTCGATGACAGAGCTGAATTCATCCGCGCGCACGGTGCTGATAGAGCGCGCGCGGAAGCTCGCCCAGCCGGTCGCCGAAACCGGGCGGATCAGCCTCGAGGACGAGGCAAGTACCTCCGTGCTCGTCGTCAGTCTCGGAGACGAACGGGCGGGCATCGCGCTCGGGTACACGATAGAAGTGTATCGAGCCAGTGAGCTGACGCCGATCCCGGGCGCGCGTCCTCCCGTCGCGGGCGCGATTGCGTGGCGGGGACGCGTGCTGACCGTACTCGACATCGCCCACACCCGGCGCCAGCCGATCGCGATGACCGAGGCCACCCGCATCCTGGTTATCGGCCGGCGCACCGCCGTTTTCGGCATCGTCGCCGATGAGGTCGACGATGTCCGGTACCTGAATGCGCATGAGATCAATCCGGTCGAGAACATCTCGACCGCGCGAAGTGAATTCGTTCGCGGGATGACGGCCGACGCAGTGGTCGTGCTGGATGTCCCAGCGCTCATAGCTCGATTTGCACCAACACAACAGTCCACCGGAGCACCACGGGAATGACATTTAGCATTGGCAAACGCATCACCCTCGGCTTTACGATCGTATTGCTGCTCGTTGCGCTCGTCGCGGGCGGTGGATACTGGGCCCTCAGGGACACGGCGCAGTCCTACGACGCCGCGCTGACCGGGCGAAAAACACTTCTTGCACCAGCCATCGAAGCCGAGTCAGAGATTCGCGCCGCCAACGTCGAGGACCTCCGCTATCTACTCGATGGCTCGGAGAGCTATCTCGTCGCCAAGGCGAGGCGCATCGCCAAAGCGCGGGAAATTATCGGCGGCATCATCGCTGCCGCGCCGCAGGAGACTCTGGCGGCCTGGCGGGGGGTCGATTCGTTGACGACGGGTTGGTCGCTCGCCGCCGACGAGGTCGCTTCCCTGCGTCGGGCCGGCAACGTTCCCGAGTCCAACCGTATCCGGTCGACGCGCGTGCAGCCGGCACGTGACGAGCTGGACCGCCGTATAGCCGAGCGAGTCGAATGGGCGCGCGTTTACACCGACTCGATCGCAGCGGAAGGTGAGGACACCGCCAACGCCGCGCGGAGCGCGCTCTTGTGGGGACTGCTCTTCGCACTGATTGGCGGTACCGTCGCGACCTGGCTACTGAGCAAGTCGATCAGCCGGCCACTTCAGGAGACGTCAGCAGTCATTGCGTCGAGCGCGGCTGAGATCCTCGCCGCCACGACTGAGCAGGCAGCGGGAACGAACGAGTCGATGGCGGCGATCACCGAAACGGTGGCGACCGTCGACGAAGTCGCCCAAACCGCCAACCAGGCCGCGCAGCGCGCCAAGGCGGTGGCCGAGTCGGCGCAGAGAGCTGCCGACAATGCTCGCCAGGGTCGCAGGTCCATCGAGGACACGACTGCCGCAATGCGCGCGGTCGAAGGGCAGGTTGGCTCGATCGCGGAGCGGATCGTCGCACTCGCCGATCAGGCGCAGGCGATCGGCGAGATCATCACCTCGGTGAGCGACATCGCCGAGCAGACCAAGCTGCTCGCGCTGAATGCGGCGGTAGAAAGCGCGCGCGCCGGCGAGCACGGTCGCGGATTCGCGGTCGTCGCTTCGGAGATCAAGGCGCTCGCCGGACAGGCGAAGCAGAGCACCACGCAGGTGCGGCAGATTCTCGGAGACATTCAACGCGCCACGAGCACTGCGGTCATGACCACCGAACAGGGGACCAAGCAGGTGGCGATCGCGGTGGGGCAGGTCAAACAGACGGGCGAAATCATGAATGGGCTCGCCGAAACCGTCAACGATGCCGCTCAGGCGGCGGCGCAGATCGTCGCATCCGCGGGGCAACAGGCGATCGGCATGGGCCAGATCCGCCAGGCAATCGCGAACATCCACGACGCCACCCAGCAGAACCTCACCGCGACGCGTCAGTCGGAGCAGGCAGCGCAGGATCTGAACAGGCTCGGCACCCGGCTCATGTCGCTCGTCGGCGGCGCTGGTTCGCACGGAGGGGTACGCGGCCGTTGACCGATCGCACGGGAGTTGATCGTAGCGCGCTCGCCGCTCGCCTAGTCGCCACGTTCCTCGACGAGCTCGATGAGCAGCTGCGCGTGCTCGACGCGGATCTGCTGGCGCTGGAGCGCGATCCGACGGACGTCGAACACCTTTCATCGGTGTTTCGCGTCGCGCACACACTTAAAGGCGCATCGCGCGCGGCGGGCGTCCGCGCGATCGAGGAATTGTGTCACGAGCTCGAGACTATGTGCGCCGTCGCCCGCGATGCGCACACGCCGCTCGCCAGCTCACAGGTGTCACTGCTCTTCGCCGGGTCCGATGCCCTTGCCGACGCAGGCAGGCTGTTGAGAGACGGTCGTGATGCCGGCTCGTCGGAGGTGGTGGTGGAGCTGCTCCAGCAGCTCCGAAGGCGTGCCAGTACCGCGGAGAGTGCGGAACGGACACGGCCGCCAGCGATTATCCCGGCGACGCTTGGCCCACAGCCCGATCGAAGGTCTACACCTGTGATCGCCGCGGAGCCGATTGTCACCCCGACGGCAGCGGCGCCGTTGCGCGACGATCAGATACGTGTCGCCGCGAGACAGCTCGACTCGCTCGTAACGGTTGCCGGTGAGCTGCTTGGCATGACCGGGATGATCGGTGATCGACCGGCCGCGGCCGACGCCGTCGCCGAGTCGATACGAGGGTGGCGCGGGGAATGGGGGCGCTCTGCCGGTGCGTATCAGCGGAGTCTGGCGCGCTCGTCCGCGCCGCCGGCCCTCGTGTCGGCGATAGCCGCGGTTGGCGATCACCTCACGCGGCTCGACCGCCAGGTCGGTGAGCTCTCCCGGGCGATTGCCGACGACGCCCGATCGCTAGGCGGAACGACATCGCGACTGGTGGAGAACGTGAGGCGCCTCCGCATGCGCCCCTTCGCCGACATCGCGGAGCTATTGCCCCGCGCGGCGCGCGATGTCGCTGCCAGCGTCGGGAAGGAAGTGCGGATCGTGGTGGAAGGGCAGGAAGTCGAAGCGGATCGCACGGTGCTGGATACTCTGCGCGAACCCTTGCTGCATTTGGTTCGCAACGCGATCGATCATGGGCTGGAAGCGCCGGCCGAGCGGACTCGCAATGGCAAGCAGCCGGAGGGGTCTGTCCTTGTGCTTGCGGAGCTTGGCGGCGATCGGCTTCGTATCACGATTGCCGATGACGGCGCTGGACTCGATGTCGGCTCAATTCGCGCGTTGCTGAAGGAGCGCGGTCGCAACGTACCCGAGGACGATGCCGAGGTCGCCCGGACCCTGTTCGAGAGCGGATTCAGCACCCGACGGGTCGCGACGAATATCTCGGGCCGCGGGGTTGGTCTCGATATCGTCCGCACCGCGGTAGAGCGGCTGGGCGGTACAGTGAATGTCCAATGGTTCGTGGGCGCGGGAACCACGTTTACAATCGAGGTACCGGTCAGTGTCGCGACGCTCCGCGCGCTGCTGGTGCTGACGGGCCGTCAGATGTTGGCGATCCCGACCACCTTCATCGAACGAGTGATGCGCGTCTCGCGCGACCAGGTTCGCTCGGTCGAGGGGCGAAGCATGCTCGCTCTGGGCAGCGAGGCCATCCCCCTGACTTCGCTTGCCCGGTTGCTGGGGCCTCCGCTCGCCGACCCGCCGCCAGGCCCCGAGCTGAGCATTTTCATTCTCTCCGTGGATGGGCGCCGGCTTGCCATCGCCATCGACGAGTTGTGTGAAGAGCGAGAGATCGTCGTCCGACCGCTCGAACACGCGGGCGAAGAAGCGGCGATGCAGTACTCCGGGGCGGCCCTGCTCGACGGGACACGAATCGCGCTCGTGGTCAACGCCGGCGTACTCGTGAGCTCCGCTGCACGCGCGAACGGCCGTGACGCTTCGATTGGGTTCGCCAGCGAAGCAATCGCCCCTCCCCGCGAGTGGCACATTCTTGTCGTGGACGACTCGATCACGACGCGAACGCTCGAAGAGAGCGTGCTCACGGCGGCGGGATACCGCGTGACGACGGCTGTCGACGGAATCGATGCGTTGCGACTGGTGCAGGAGGGGGACGTCGATCTCGTCGTGAGCGATGTAGAGATGCCGCGCCTCGACGGCCTCGGACTGACCGAACAGATCCGAGCCACGGCGGCGCACGCGAGGCTGCCCGTGATCCTCGTTACATCTCTCGACAAGCCGGAACAGCGCGCTCGTGGACTCGAAGCAGGTGCCGATGCCTATATAATGAAGTCGAGCTTCGACCAGGACACCCTGCTCGGAATCGTGCGGCAGCTGCTGGGTGAGGTGTCTTGATCCGCGTCCTTGTAGCCGAGGATTCGCCGACTGCACGGCAACTGCTCGTGGCGATGCTCACGAGCGACCCCGGCATTACGGTCATCGGCGAGGCGCGAAACGGGCTCGAGGCGGTAGAGATGGCCGATCGACTTCGTCCCGACCTTATCACGATGGACGTGAATATGCCCGAGCTCGACGGTCTCGAGGCAACGATGCGCATAGTCGGCAAAACGCCGACACCGATAATCATCGTCTCGTCCCAGGCGAACGAGAGCGAAGTGGAGCTGTCGCTTGAGGCGACGCGCGCGGGTGCGTTGATGGTGCTGCCGAAGCCCGCGAGCCCCACATCACCGCGATTCAGGGAGCAGCAGACGCATCTCGTCGCGATGGTCAAGGCGATGAGCGACGTAAAGGTCGTGCGCCGCTGGGGTGCGTCGACGCCGACGCGGCCGCACCGGGCGCTGGGAATTCATCCGGCGCGCCAGGCAGAGCGTCCGCGGGTCATCGCGATCGGCGCCTCCACCGGCGGACCGGCGGCGATTCGAGATCTCCTCGACGCGCTCCCGGCGGGTCTGTCGGTGCCGATACTGGTGGTGCAGCATATCTCCAAGGGCTTTGTGGGCGGTCTGGCCAACTGGCTTGGCGCGAATACGACGCTCGAAGTCCGTGTCGCCACCGCTTCCGAAGTCGTCCGACCCGGATGCGTGTACTTGGCCCCGGACGATCACCACCTAGGCATCGGCGAGGACGGGCGCATCAATCTGTCGACCGCACCGGCGATCGGATCGTTTCGCCCTTCGGCGACACACCTGTTCGCGAGCACAGCGGCTGCATATGGCAGCAGGATGATAGCGCTGATTCTGACCGGGATGGGCGATGACGGGGTGACGGGTCTGCGTGCCGTTCACGCCGCTGGTGGAATGGTGGTCGCGCAGGATGAAGCGACTTCGATCGTGTATGGAATGCCGCGGGAAGCCGCGCGGGCTGGAGTAGTCAACACCGTGCTTCCGCTACCGGAAATCGCGGCGTTTTTGACTGAGGCGGTTTCCTGAAAGCGCGGATCCTCGTGGTCGAGGATAGCGCCACCCAGGCCGCGGCGCTCGCTCACCTGCTCGAGCAGGCGGGTTACGACGTAGCGGTTGCGCGCGCCGGAGAACGCGCAATGGAGCTCCTGCAAAATGAGCGCTTCGATCTCGTGCTGAGCGATGTGGTGATGCCCGACATTAGCGGCTACGATGTGGCCCGGCGCGTGAAGGCAGATCCGAAGCTGCGCGATCTGCCGGTCGTGCTGCTGACGAGTCTCAACGATCCACTGGCGATTGTTCGCGGCGTGGCGAGTGGGGCCGACAGCTACGTCACGAAGCCGTATCTGCCCGAGCGATTGTTGGCGCGAGTACGCGATGCAATCGACCGTCCGCGCAGCCCTCATGATGCGGTGATGACACCGCCTGTCGACGTAACTCTGCTCGGCTCCAAGTTCACGATCGCCGCGGATACCGAGCACATCCTGGGCCTGGTGGTCTCGAGCTATGAAGATCTCATGCTCACGAGCGCGGCGGTACGCGCCGCCGAGCGACGGGCACGGTTCCTCGCCGAAGCGGGCGAGGTGCTTTCGGCGTCGAACGATGACGACCAGGTGCTGAAGGACCTGGCGCGACTGGCGGTTCCATCAATCGCCGACTTGTGCGTCGTCGACGCGCTGAACGAGGATGGAAGTGTGCGGCGCGTCGATGTGGCGCGGGCTGACGGCTCTATGGCAGATCTCGCCACACTCCTCGCGGTCCCAAGGCCCGATGGCGCGTTGCCGCTCTCGAACATTCTCGCTGCAAAGCGCGCATTTCTCGACATCCCGGACACGGACACCGATCTGGGGGCGACGCTCGCGTCGCACGGGGTCCTGTCGTTCATCGCCGCGCCATTGATGGCACGCGGAGAGACACTCGGGGCGCTTATTCTCGTCTCGGCCTCACCGGACCGAAACTACGGTGACGACGATCTGGATCTCGCCACCGCTCTTGCCCGTCGCGCCGCGCTGGCGGTGGACAACGCGCGGCTCTACCAGCAGGCGCGCCAGGCAACGCGTGCTCGCGACGATGTGCTCGGCATTGTCTCGCACGATTTGCGCAATCCGCTGAATACGATCAACATGGCGGCCACCTTCCTTCTCGATGTCATCGGGCCGGCGGGGCTGATGATTCCGGGCGGAGATCAGGGCGGGCCGGCAATATCACTCCCTGGGAAGCTCAACATCGTCGTTCGCGCCGTGAGCCGGGCGAATTCTCTGATCGAAGACCTGCTCGATGTCACCCGCATCGATGCAAAGCGGCTTGCCGTCGATCCCGCCATGGTCGATGGTCAGTCATTGCTCGATGAAGCGCTGCTCGATACGGTCTTGGTCGCGTCGGAAGCGGGGATCCAATTGACCCACGCCTGGGAAGGCGTACCAGCGAGTGTCCCCGCCGATCGCAGCAGGATCTTTCAGGTGTTTTCGAATTTGGTCGGAAACGCGCTCAAGTTCACTTCGAAAGGAGGTCGCATTGATGTTCGCGGCCGAATCACCGGGGACGACGCCGTGTTCACGATCGCCGACACCGGCGCCGGGATTCCGGCCGAGAATCTTCCGCATCTTTTCGATCGGTTCTGGCAGGCTCGGGAAACGCGTCGGGCAGGGGCCGGCCTTGGGCTCTACATCGCTCGAGGTATCATCGAAGCCCACGGCGGACGTCTGTGGGTGGAGAGCACGGTAGGTGTCGGGACCACGTTTTCGTTCACGCTTCCTCGCGCGCCAAGATAGATTCCAATGGTCCGACCTTACCCGAGTGGACTGCCAATCTCATGGCGAGCACTCCGCGCCGTTTCGTCCTGAGGGCACGGGATGGACAACGTCGACTTTTGCTTCTCTCCATGGATCGCCGTGGTCCTGCTCTTCGTGCTCGCGCGTGGGTTCGATCACGGCGCGCGCAGGCGCGCGGACCTTCAGGGAACGGTCGGATCATGGCGATTATCGTCAGGCTCGACGACGTGCTGTACGCGCGCCGCATGACCCTCACCGAGCTCTCCGCGAAAGTCGACATCACCCTCGCGAATCTTTCGATACTGAAGACGGGCAAGGCGCGCGCTGTCCGCTTCTCCACACTCGACGCGATCTGCTCGGCGCTCGAGTGCCAGCCCGGCGACCCCAACATTGGACCCGAGGAAGCCTGATCTCATGGACATCAAACGGATCTTCAGTCCCAACCACTGCCGTTGGATACTATCAGGCTTCCTGATCGCGTTACCACTGAGTATCGCGGCTCAGCCAAGTCCTGCCACCCGGCCGTTCGGCACTCTTCGCGACCAGGCGGACACCCAGCAACGCTGGCTCGCCGCACGCATGACCACAGTGCTCCCCGCAATCATGCGCTACGGCATCCGCCCGCGACGGATCACAATGCGCGACGATCTGTTCGGCGTGGCCGTTTTTCTGAAGTCTGTGTCATGATGGCGCTGGCTCTAGATTGCGAGGTGTCTGAGCTCCTTCGCCCGCGTCCGACTCGCGGTGAGCTTCGTCCCATCCTTCATCTCGATTAGCAGCCGCCCGCCATCCTCGGGAAGGAAGGCGGCCACCGCCCCGGCTGACACCCGCCACGACGATGGCACTCTATTCGTCGTGACGCGCGCCACCACGAAGGAGCAGCCACCCCACGACGCCGGCTATCACCGAGGCGCCGAGGATGCCAACCTTCGCCGACTCGAGGAGCGGCCCGGGCCCGAACGCGAGCGTGGCGATGAACAGCGACATCGTGAAGCCGATGCCCGCGATCCAGCTTACTCCGTGCAATGCCCGCCAGCTCGCCGCGTCCGGCGCGGCGGCAAGCCCCGCGCGCACCGAAACCCACGAGAGCAGCGTGATGCCGATCGGCTTGCCAACCACGAGTCCGATGAGCACCCCGAAGAGGACGGGGTAAGAGAGCGCGGCCACCAGCTCTGCACCGACCCGTATTCCGGCGTTGGCGAACGCGAACAGCGGCATGATGCCGTACGCGACGAGACCGTGCAGCTTGTGCTCCACCTTCAGCGAGGGCGCCTGTACCTCCTCGCACGCGGTCTCCATTGCATGGATCGCCTCCTGCTGGTCGTAATTCGACAGCACCGTCGATCCCGGACCGCACGCCTGCTTGAAATCACGGAGACGCGCCCCAACGGTACGCACGAACTCGTCCTCGTCGATGCGCGTCCGCGCCGGGATGGTCATGGCGAGGAGCACGCCGGCGACGGTCGCATGGATGCCCGACTTCAACATCGCGACCCACAGCACGACGCCGAACACCGCGTACACAGAAGGCCGGCGAACGCCGGCCGAGCCGAACGTAAAGAGAAGCGCCAGCACACCAGCGGCAACCCCCAGGCTGGTCAGCGAGAGATCGCTCGTATAGAAGAAGGCGATGACGAGCACGGCTCCGATGTCGTCGGCGATCGCCAGGGCGGCGAGGAAGACCTTGAGCGAGGCGGGCACGCGTGAGCCGAGAAGCGCGAGCACACCGAGCGCAAACGCGATGTCCGTCGCCATCGGAATCGCCCATCCGGCTGCGCCGGGGCCGCCCCAGTTCAATGCCATATAGAGGGCAGCCGGGACGATCATTCCTCCGATCGCGCCAGCGATCGGGAGTGCTGCCTGCCGCACCGAGGCCAGCTCGCCGACGAGCATCTCGCGCTTGATCTCGAGA
>Ga0136612_10000816_pt1 | contig 12301 bp, 14 predicted proteins | sample AntDryUQ224A2306_2_FD_106644 | JGI IMG/M metagenome (GOLD analysis project Ga0136612, IMG submission 106644) | Polar desert sand microbial communities from Dry Valleys, Antarctica - metaG UQ224A (23.06) | ecosystem: Environmental > Terrestrial > Soil > Desert | place: Antarctica: Dry Valley...
GACAGGATGTACTCGGCGGCGAGCAGCCATTCCTCGATCGTGGCGGAGAGACCGCGCTTCAGCAGCACCGGCCGCCGGCTCTGGCCGACCGCCTTGAGCAGCACGAAGTTCGCCATGTTGCGTGCGCCGACCTGCAGGATGTCGACGTGCTCCTCGAAGATCGGGACGTCCTTGGGGTCCACGACTTCGGAGATGACGGGCAGGCCGTATTCGTCATGCGCCTCGTGGAGGAGCTTCAGTGCGGGAATTCCCAGTCCCTGGAAGGCGTACGGCGAGGTTCGCGGCTTGAAGGCGCCGCCGCGCAGCACGCGGGCACCCTCGCGCTTCACGGCACGGGCGGTCTGCATGAGCTGCTCCCGTGACTCGACCGCGCATGGTCCGGCCATCACCACCAGCTCCTGCCCCAGCCCGAGCTCCACGCCGTTCACGCGCACCCGCGTCCGCTCGACCTGGTGCTCGGAGCTTGCGAGCTTGTACGGCGAGCTGATGCGGATCACCTGCTCGACCCCGTCCAGCGTGCCGAGGTGCGCCACGCTCTCGAGGTCGCTGCCGACGACGCCGATCACGGTCCGCTCCTCGCCAACGCTGAGGAACGCCTCCAGCCCGTGCTCCTCGACGGTCCGCCGGACCCCGTCGACCTCTTCCTGCGTCGCGGTCGGACGCATCACCACGATCATCGGTCATGCCTTTCGCTCAACTCGCCTTGGGAAACAAAAAACGCAGGAGCTTTCGCTTCCTGCGTCTGCGGGCACGAGTGCCTCTGCCGGCGAGATCTACTCGCCTGCCTCGTACCCGCTAGCCATAAAACCACTGCTGTGTCATTGGATCGCGGAGCCTAGCCGCCTTCATGGGCCGATGTCAACGGACCAGATTCGGTAGTGCATCGGTTTGAGGGTGGCTCAGTGGGAACACCGGTCTGACCCGCCGACTAGATCGCTGCCTTTGGGACGCCGCACCTCCGCCCACGCGACGACCTCATCCCCGGAGATGGCCACGACGAGTTCGATGCTGTCGCTCGACGCGATGGCCTCCCTCGACCTGAGGCCACCGCACGCCGGTCACGTCCTCGAACCGGTCGGCGCCGGTGTAGGGACTCAGGATGCAAAGCCGGCCAGCCGTGATTCCTGCGGCATTGAGCACGGCTGTTCCGGCCCCTGGCTCGGCGGCGATGACCGCCTGCTCCGGGTCGGTCGATGCCGCTGTGCCGCAGGCCGCAAGCAGGACCAGCAGTGCGCACGGTACGGCTGGCAAGTGCCGTCGATTCATCCCCGGCTCCTGTTGTGTACGCCGACGATCCGGCCGATCAGGATGGCCAACGCTCCAAGTTGGAGGCTTCGACTCTTCAGGGTGGTGTCCTACCAGAGAGCCAACGGCTGAGGATGGCGGTGTGCCCGGAGCTTTCGATCCTTCGTGATCAGGCGCCAGCCGTTCTCGACTGCCGTCGCGTAGATGAGCCGATCCGCGGGGTCGCCGGGGAACGAGCTCGGCAGGCCGACTGCCGTACCCGCGATCGCCGGGGTCGCGGGCACCGTTCGAACCTGCGCAGCCAGCTGCTGGAGCCAAGAGACGATCGGGATGGTCACCACGATGCGCTCGTGCTTTGCCAGCCACGCCAGCTCGAACCAGGAGATGTCGGCGACGGCGAGCTCGTCGGCTTCGCTGAGAGCGGCCGCAGCGCCGCGGCTGAGTCGATCGGGTTCAGCCGACCACCAGTGAATGACGTGGCTGTCGAGGACGACGACGCTCAATCCAGGTTCCAGGCGGCGTTGGTAGCGAAGAGGTCTTCGTCCGAACCAGCCGTCATGGCTATCCCGGCGAGCTTGCCTCGCAGCGCATGCGGCCCGGCCGCCGAGACGAGGCGAGCGATGGTCCGTCCGTGCCGGGTGATCTCCACCTCCTGACCCGTCTCGACCTCATCCAGCAGCGACAGGATTTTAGCCTTGACCTCCGTGGCGGTCATTCTGATGGTCATATGGTCATTATACAGATCAGTGTGTTGCGGTCCAGCTATCAACTCCGGCGCAGACGGGCTCCATCAGCTGTCGACAGGACGACGCGCCCGCCATCGATCGCCCACACGGCGCCGGTGACGTACGACGCCTCGGGACCCGCGAGGTAGGCGATCGAGGATGCCACCTCTTCCGGGGTCCCCATCCTGCCGAGCGGGACGTCGGTGCGATGGTCGCCCGGGAACAGGCGCTCGTCGAAGTCGGTGGCGATGGCACCCGGAGCGACGACGTTGACCCGGACGCCATCGGCCGCGCCGATGACCGCGAATGAGCGAGCCAGACCCTCGAGCCCGGCCTTGGCAGCGGCGTATGCGGGGGAGCGCAGAGAGCCTTCGACGGCTCCGACGATGCTGCCGACCAGCACGACCGCACCGCGCGCGGCGACCAACGCCGGCATGCAGACGCGGAGCGCCTCGTACGGCGCGGTCAGGTCGATCCCGATGACCTCGTCCCAGTGCTCGCGGCTCTCCCACGGTCCCGATGGCGGGATGCCGGCAGAGCAGACCAGCGCATGCAGCGAGCCACCACACCGGTCGACGGCAGTGGCGAGGAGCGAGGCATCGCCCGCATCGCCAACCATCAGCTCGACTCCGTCGACGGCCGCATCGGTCCTGTCGATGCCGACCACGCGCCAACCATCGGCCACCAGGCGAGCAGCGGTCGCGCGACCGATGCCGGCCGCAGCGCCGGTGATGATTGCGGTCTTCGGCTCGTCGTTCATGGCCGCGCCATGGTGACGGATCGGGTCAACCGGTGTGCTGGAGTCCGGCCGCAAGGCCGCTGACGGTCAGCTGGAGGAGTCGCTCGGTCGCGGCGCGCTCATCGGCGCCGAGCGAACCGCCGCGCAGTCGGGCCAGGCCGCGAACCTGGAGCTCGGAGAGCACGTCGACGTACGGCGTCCGCAGCTCAATGCTTCGTTGCAGCCGTGGACTGCCATCGAGCAGGCGAGCGCTGCCCGTCAGGCGCAGCACCTCCGACTCCGTTTGTTCCCGCTCGACCCGCAAGGTGTCAGCGATGCGCCGCATCGGTTCATCCGTGCCTGCCAGGCCGGAGTAGCGCGCCGCCACGACCGGGTCGGCGATGGCCAGCCCGAGCTCGACATTGTCGACGGTCGAGCTGAAGAAGGCCCACTCGCGATACGCCCGTTCGAGCTCGTCCCGCCCGCGATCGCCGTGTCGAGCGACATATCCGGCCAACGCTGCGCCGACCCCGTACCAGGCCGGCAGGTTCGTCCGGCTCTGCGCCCACGCGAAGGTCCACGGGATGGCACGCAACGAAGCCAGCGAGGGTGCGATGCCGGCGCCGCGCCGCGCGGGACGCGAGCCGAGCTCCATGCGGCTGATCTCGGCGATCGGGGTGGCGCGGACGAAAAATGCCTCGAACGAGCCATCCTCCCAGACTAGACCGCGGTACGCGTCCTCGGCGAGGGCCACCAGCTCGGACATCATCGGCCGCCATCGGTCCATGCCGTCCGCGTCGGAGCGAGGCCGCGAGCTCAGCAAGAGCGCGTTCGTCATCTGCTCCAGGTGGCGCTGCGCGATCTGCGGACCCGGGTATCGCTCGGCGATCACCTCGCCCTGCTCGGTCAGCTTGAGCCTGCCACCCACCGATCCCGCCGCCTGCGCCAGGACGGCCCGGTTCGCCGGCCCGCCCCCTCGACCGATGGTGCCGCCGCGCCCGTGGAACAGCGTCAGCTCGACGCCGTGCTTCCGCGCGGCGACCACCAGCCCCTCCTGGGCTCGATGCAGGTTCCACGCGGCAGACAGGTAGCCCGACTCCTTGTTGGAGTCGGAATAGCCGAGCATGACCTCCTGCCGCTTCCCCCGCCGATCCAGGTGACGTTGATACCCCTCATCGGTGAGCAGCGACTCGAGGAAGGCCTCCGCGCTCTCGAGCTCCTCCCGCGTCTCGAGGAGGGGGACGACGTCGAGCCACTCCGATGGCGAGATACCCGGGACCGCACCCGAGGCCAGCGCGAGCAGCGCGACTGCATCGGCCGAACTGCGCGTAAAGCTGATCACGAAGCGCGACGCGGTCTCGGCCCCGAACGCGACCCCGATCTCATGCTGTGCGCGGAGCGTGGCAAGCACCTCGTCAAGAGAAACGCCGAAACCACCAAGTGCTTCGTCGGGGGCCCCGCCGTCTCGGAGCCGATCGAGCGCCGCCGCGTGAACCTCGGCGTGCTGCCTGACTTCGAGCGAGGCGAAGTGGAAGCCGAAGGTCTCGACCTGCCAGACGAGATCCTGGACCTCGCCCGCCGCCACCCGGCCGGCACCGTGCTGGCGGAGCGCCGCCTGCATCCGGCGAAGGTCGGTCACCAGGTCCGCGGGCGATGCGTATCCGCCCCGTTTCGAGCCGGGCCCACCCGCCAGCTTCGCTCGCGTGCGATCGATCCGCTCGCCGATGATGCCGAGAGCCTGGCGGTAGCTCTGGCCGCCGAACCGTCGCTGAAGGTCGGCGCGAACGCGCGGGAAGCCACGCCCCATGCTTGCCACCTCGAGCCGGTAGTCGTTCGGCACGCCCGCCTGATCGTCCGATATGGCGATCGTCTGCTGCAACCGCGCCACGACGTTGTGATAGGCGCGCAGGACGTGATCGGCCTGGATGCGCATCGTGCGTCGCGTGACCTCGGCCGTCACGCCGGGATGGCCGTCACGATCGGCACCGATCCAGCTGCTCCAGCGGAGGTAGGCGGCGGAGGTCGAATCGGTCTCGATGCCACCCATGGTGTCCTGCAGGGCCCGATACAGCCGCGGCGTGACGGCGAACAGGGTCTCGTCAAAGAAGACCATCGCGGCACGCACCTCGTCGAGCGGCGTCGGGCGCTTGTCGCGGACCGGGCTCGTCTGCCAGAGCACGCTGACCTCCTCGCGCAGACGCCGCCGCAGGTCGCGGTCCTCCGACCGGGTAAGGCGCGGATCATCGAACCGATCCAGAAGCCGGTACAGCCGGCGCTGCGCCACGAGCACGGTGCGTCGTCGAGCCTCAGTGGGATGTGCGGTCAGGACCGGCATCAGGCGCATGCGGCCCGCAAGTGCCCGGACGTCGTCGCGCGACATGCCATCTCGGCGGAGGCGGAGGATGGCGGCTCCGATGCCATCGGCGAGGGGCGCCCGACTGCCCGACCGCTCTCGCTTCCGCAGTGTCCGCAGCCGATGCTTCTCCTCGGCCAGGTTGATCAGCAGGAAGTATGCGGTGAACGCGCGGGCGACCGCAAGGAGCTCCGTCGCCGATCGGCCGTCGAGGGCGTGGAGCGCGCGCTGGATCGTCTCTTCCGGGCCGCCCCGCCGCCCGCGAATTGCTGCGCGCCGCAGCTGCTCGACGAGCTCGAAGAGCGCCGGTCCCTCCTGCTCGACGATCACCTGGCCGAGCAGCGCGCCGAGCAGTTTGACCTCGCGGGCAAGGGGATCTCGTGCGCCGGCACTGCCGATGCCGCGCGGTTCGGCGCGTCGCGCTGCCTCGCTCGCGTCCCGTGCTCGGGTCACGGCTGGACCGCCGCGGTCAGCCGATTGCGGCGATGCCTCCGGGCGCGTAGTGCGGCCGCTCGGCGCAGTCCACGATGCAGCCTCGCGCATCTCGATTTCCTCGTCCGGCGAAGTGGAACCACGCGCCGTTGTCGCGCTGCTCCAGCCGGCAACCGCATGAGACGCAGGTCACCGGCACCAGGCGTCCGTCGCGGACGGAGAACCTGGAGAGGTCGCGGACGGGAAGCAGGGTCGGGTCGATGATTTCCATGGTTCGGAGGGTATTGGCCTCTGCGCGCGAGGTCAGCGCCGCATCGGTTCAGGATGGGTTGCGGCATGGTTGTGATCGTTCTAGCATGCGGCTCCAACTCAAGACGGCGTCGACCGGGATGAGTAGTCGGTCGCACGGCCACTGCAGCGAGCCGGGATGGTGGAAGCCGGCGTGGTACGGCATTGGTGAATGGACCCGCGAGCCTCGGATGGCATACGGTATCGGCCAGGAATGAGCGCGGACCTGTGCTGGGTCCGAACCAAGGGTGGCACCGCGGAATCAAGCCTCCGTCCCTGACCAGATGGAGGCTTCGTTGTACCCGAGAGCAGGACCGATGACGACCGCGACACCGACCCGCGTCACCAGCATCGAGCTGGCGGCCGACACGCTCACCCCTGTCGCGGCAGCCCTGCGCCTGGGCGCGCGATGCGCCTTCCTGCTCGAGAGTGTCGAAGGCGGAGCCCGATACGGCCGCTATTCCATCGCGGGCGTGCATGGCAGGACGCTCATCGTCGACGGCACGGACGATCCACTCGAGGTGCTCCGGGCGGCACTTCCCGACGTCGAGCCGATGGCCGGCGACCCGGCCTTCCCGCTTGCGTCCGGCGTCGGCTACCTGGCCTACGAGGCGACAGCCCGCTGGGAACGCGTGCCGGTTCCCGATTCCGACCCGCTGCACATGCCGAGTGCCGTCTTCCACTTGCCCTCGTCGGTCATCGTCTTCGACCACCTGGCGCAGGTCGCCCGCGTGGCCACGCTCGACGGGCCGGATGCGCAGGAGCGGCTGGCCGACGTGGTCCGGATGCTCTCGACGCCCGCCGACGGCGAGGTTCCCGCCACGTTCGCGATGGCGGTGGTCCCGGCGGAGCGCGAACCTGAGGCACGCGCCCACTACGAGGCCGGTGTCGCCCGGCTGGTCGAGGAGATCCACGCCGGCGAGATGCTGCAGGCCGTGCTCGCACGCCGCTTCAGCGTGCCGACGCGGCGCAGCGCGCTGGAGATCTATCGGTCGCTGCGCAGGATTAACCCCTCGCCGTACCTGTACTACCTCGACCTTGCTGCGGTGTCGCCGGGCGCCGCCGTGGTCGGCGCCTCGCCGGAACTGCTCGTCCGGGTGCGTGACGGCGAGGTCGTGACGCGTCCTATCGCCGGCACCCGACCACGCGACGACGATCCGCTCGCCGACGCGAAGCTGGAGGTGGAGCTGAGGGCCGATCCCAAGGAGCTTGCCGAGCACGCGATGCTCGTTGACCTTGCCCGCAATGACGTCGGCCGCGTCGCGGCTCCGGCCTCCGTCGAGGTCACCACGCTGCGCGACGTCGAGCGGTACGCCCATGTGATGCACCTGGTCTCCGAGGTCCACGGCCGCCTGGCCGATGGCCTCGACGCCTTCGATGCACTCCGCGCCACGTTCCCGGCCGGGACGGTGAGCGGGGCGCCGAAAGTGCGCGCCATGCAGGCGATCGCTGAGCTGGAGGGGGAGCGGCGCGGGCCGTACGGCGGGGCGGTCGGCTACTTCTCTCCGACCGACGTCGAGTGCGCCATCACCATCCGCTCCGCGCTCATCCGCGACGGCATCGCCACGGTGCATGCGGGCGCGGGGATCGTGGCCGACTCGATTCCGGAGCGCGAAGCCACAGAGGTCGCGGCGAAGGCAGCATCGATGCTGGCCGCCATCGGCGGTGACGCGTGAAGGTCTTCCTGCTCGATAACTATGACTCGTTCACCTATAACCTCGTGCAACTGCTGGCCCGCATCGGTGCCGACGTCAGCGTCGCGCGCAACGACGAGGTCACGGTCGCCGAAGTCGACGAGCAGGCGCCGGACGCCATCGTGATCTCGCCCGGCCCATCCCGACCCGAGAAGGCGGGGATCAGCGTCGAGCTCGTGCAGCGGCTGGGTCCATCGGTCCCGATCCTGGGGGTCTGCCTGGGACACCAGGCGATCGGTGTCGCCTACGGTGCCGAGGTGATCCGCGTGCCGCCGGTGCACGGCAAGGCGTGGCCGGTCTTCCATGCCGGCGAAGCCTCATTCGACGGCCTCGACTCGCCGTTCGATGCCGCCCGGTATCACTCGCTGGCCGTCGCCCGCGACACCCTGCCGGTCGAGCTCGAAGTGACGGCCTGGTCGGAGGACGGGCTGATCATGGGCATGCGCCATCGGTCACATCCGGTGGAGGGCTTCCAATTCCATCCGGAGTCGATCCTGACCGATGACGGCGCTGCCCTCGCCGCCGGCTTTCTGCGCCGGACAACCCGCGTGAGGGCCGCCGTCCTCGATCAGGGATAGGCCTGGCTCAGGCCTACATCAGGCCGACGATGTGGCCTTCCGGGTCGGCGAACAGGGCGACCGTGGTCTCGGGCGCCACCTCGGTGAGCGGCATGATCACGCGACCGCCGAGCTCCTCGACGCGGCGCAGGGTGCCTGCCGGATCGTCGGCGTGGACGTAGAACGTGACGTGGCCGGACCCGCCATCCTGCGCCGGGCCGATCCCGCCGCTGAGCTCGCCCTGGCGCAGCAGGCCGTACCCCCCGGGGTTGTTGGTGTCCAGCTCCCAGTCGAAGACCTGGCTGTAGAAGCGCTGTAGGGCGGGGCCGTCCTTGCCCGCGACCTCGACGTGGATGATCTTGGCTGCCATCTGGAGTCTCTCCTCGTGTCTGGGGTGAACGCGCCGGCTCAACAGACCGACGACACCAACACGACGACTGGCGACCGCTCAGATCGACCGGTGGCGCGTATCCTCCCGCACATGTCTGATCCGACCACCACCACGGCCATCCGCCTGCGCTTCACGGATGCGCCGGAATCGCTGGCCGTGATCGTGACAGCCATCGCCGCCGCGGGCGGCACCCTGCGCACCCTCTCGACGCCGCGGGTAAGTGGCGAGCTGGCCGAGGCGGAGCTGGAGGTCGCCGGGCTTGACGAGAGCTCGCTGGCCGCCGCCCTGGGCCCCGTCCCCGCCATTCGCGACCACGAGCCGACGCGCGCGCTCGACCGCATCTTCGGGAGGCGGGTCATCGTGATCGGCGGCGGCGCGCAGGTGGCGCAGGTCGCGCTCGGGGCCGTGTCGGAGGCGGATCGCCACAATCTCCGGGGCGAGCGGATCAGCGTCGACACCATCGCGCTCGTCGGGGAGGAGCACATCGCGGCGGCGGTGCGGGCGGTGGCCGATCTGCCGCGCGCCCGCTGCCTCGTCCTCGCCGGGTCGATCATGGGTGGCGAGATCACGGCAGCAGTCCGCGAGCTGCGCGAGCGCGGCGTTCCGGTCATTGCCCTCAACATGGTGGGTTCGGTGACGGACGCCGTGGACCTCGTCGTGTCGGATCCGGTCCAGGCCGGCACGATGGCGGTGATGGCCATTGCGGACACGGCCCAGTTCGACCTCGCACGCCAGCGCGGGAGACGGTACTGACCGATGTGCGGTCGATTCAGCCAGGGCGAGCCATCGCATCGGATCAGTGACTACTTCGGGGCGTATCCGGACGAGGACCTACCCGACGGGCTCTACAACGTGCCGCCCACCGAGACGACCCGCGTCGTCGTTCAGCGCGACGATCAACGGCGGCTGGTTGCCGCCCGATGGGGCTTCCGACCCTTCTGGGCCGATGAAACGCGCAAGCGGACGCCGCAGTCGTGGATCAACGCGCGCGCCGAGACCGCCTGGGATTCGCCTGTCTTCGGCCGTTCGCTGCGATCGCGCCGCTGCGTCATTCCGGCGGATGCCTTCTACGAGTGGGATCGATCGGCGTCGCCGCGCCAGCCGTATGCCATCGGTCCGGCTCGAGAGGACGAGATGTTGGCGCTGGCCGGCATCTGGAGCCCGATCCACGGCGAGACCCCGACCACGGCGATCATGACCACGTCCCCGAACGAGCTGCTGGCTCCGGTCCACAATCGGATGCCTGTGATCCTCGCGCGCGACGCGCTCGAGATCTGGCTGGACCCCGAGGCCGATCTCGGCCACGTTCGTTCGCTCCTTCGTCCGGCGCCCGTCGACAGTCTCCGCATGTGGCCTGTCAGCACCGCTGTCAACCGGGTGGGGTCCGAGGGGCCGGCGCTCCTGCACCCGATCGACCTCACGCCCACGCTTGGCCTGATCTGATCCACCGCCACCTACCAACCACGATCGGCCTGGGCGACGAGCCGTTTCTCCTCGGTGCCACGTACCACTGAGAGACCGAAACGGCGGGAGTGCGCGCCGGCCTCGAGCGTGGGCATGCTCCGACGGCCCCTCGCAACGCCGCCAGCCCGCCTAAGGCGACGGTGCTTGGTACGTGGCGTCGTCGCGAGCGTCCCGCGTCCGATCCCTGACGAGCCACCAGGCCGCTGGCAGCAGACCGGCGGCGAGGAGGATCTTGAGTGTATCGCCGATCAGGAACGGCACCGCGCCGAGCTCCAGGGCGCGCGGCAGGCCGACGTCCAGCCAGTTCGCCAGCCATGCAACGCCGAGCGCGTAGATCAGCACGTTGCCGACAACCATGAGTCCGACCGCGCCGAGAATTGACCGATCCGACCCGCGGCGCGCGAGCGCGCCGACGACCACCGCCGCCAACACGAACCCGAGGATGTAGCCGAAGGATGAGAAGTTGATGCCGGATCGCTGTTCGCTGAACCAGGGGACGCCGGCCATGCCGACACCGAGGTAGAGCAGCATCCCCAGTCCGCCCCGGATCGGGCCGAGCGCGGCGCCCGCCAGCAGCACGGTCAGGGTCTGGAGGCTGATGGGGACCGGCGTGAACGGCAGCGGGACCGAGATCTGGGCGGCGATGCCGGTCAGGGCGGCAGCGCCGAGCACCAGCACCACGTCACGGACCAACGCTCCCGGAACGAGATCGGCGAGGACGAGCGGCCGATACGCCACCTGTGCAGTCATGGCGCGCAGCCTAGCATCGCGCGCCGCCGATAAGCCACTGGTAAGCGGCGGCTAAGCGGCGGGCGGGTACCGTGGTCCGCACGTCGCGCTCGCCCTCACGTCGCCGCTGACACGCGACCAGATGGAGAGCCGCATCATGACCACTCGACGACGGCCAGCGCTCCTGGCGCTTTCGATCCTGTTGAGCGCTGTGCTTCCGGCGGCACCGGCCGCTCTCGCGGCGCCGCCAATCTCGCCGCTGGTCGGCGAGCTAGCCCTGACCGGCGCGGAGCGTCAGCACGCGCTCGACACGATGCGCCCGAACGAGCGTGCCGCATTGCGTCCAGTATTCGGGCAGCCTGAGCCGGACGTCCTCGTGCTGTCGTACGAACGCACGCTCGTGCGGATCGTTACGACCGCTGACGGCAAGCAGCGGCCAGAGGAGGTCGTGAAGGCGCTCGAGATCCCGGGCAGCAGCTTGCGCCTGCCGAATGAGGCCGTCGCGGGCTACGCCAGGAAGGACGACCTGTACATCTCGCTCACCGTGACCAGGACACGCAGCACCCGGCCGTATGAGTGGAGGGTATGGACCTACGCCGAATGGCGTGACGGGCTGAACGGCATGAACCCCACGAACTCATCGGCGGATGCCATGGCATTGGCCTGGGCCGGCAATGCCTTCCTTCACTCGCAGACGGCTAGCGGGAGCCGGTACTCGCATTGGCCGTGCGCAGATGAGGAGCTGGACGAGTGGCCGAGTGACGGTACGGCCAACGCCGGCACCGCCTGGAGCTTCCGCGAGTTCGGTCGCTGGGGATGCCCGATGCGTTGGGCCCTGGCCGATATCCGAATCCGCCAGGACACGCTCATCGGCCGCACCGACAACCTGGTCTATCGGTACTACCACACATACGGCGGCCTCGAGTACAGCCTCAACTTCAGCAAGTCGCCGGGGATCTCGATCAGTCCAACGAAAGAACAATGGTCGCTTGCGCTGTTCGGAACGTATACCCACTGATCTCGGGCCTCCTGCTGGCTGCTCTGCTGGGCGGCTGCGCCGATGATCTCGGCTCGGTCGCCCGGCGCCATGGGGTTGCGACGCAGGCCATCGTCCGGCTGAGCGAAGGCCTCGCCGTCGCAGCCCGCCGTGCGGGCGACAGCGTGGAGGTGCTCGAATTCGCCGAAGCGACGGAGGGTGGGTGGGCAGCCGAGGTCGTCGCCGGCGGCCGCGATGGCGAGATGACTGCCCACCTCGTCACGATGGGCGGCGAGACCGGTGCGAGATGGAATTCATTCCTCTTCGGCACGGCTCCCAACGGGGCGAGTCGGGTCGTGGTCGACGCCCTTCCCGCGGACGGCGGCCAGGTTTCCGACGCTGTGTGGGTGCTGGCCTTTCGTGAGCGCGACCTCGATCCGAGCCGACTGACCTGGCGCGTGCTCAGTGCGACGGGCGGTGTCCTCGACTCGGGGACGGGCATCACTCCTTAGGCATTGCGAAACGGAGTCGCGTCGTTCAGCGGAAGCGCACCTTGCCGACACCCGCGGCTGCCGCGGCACCGACTGTGATGGCGTCGACATGGGCGCCGCAGCCGCGGGTGTCGGCAAGGTGCGCTTCCGCTGAACGACGCGACTCCGTTTCGCAATGCCTAAGGAGTGATGCCCGTCCCCGAGTCGAGGACACCGCCCGTCGCACTGAGCACGCGCC
>Ga0136612_10000817_pt1 | contig 12295 bp, 9 predicted proteins | sample AntDryUQ224A2306_2_FD_106644 | JGI IMG/M metagenome (GOLD analysis project Ga0136612, IMG submission 106644) | Polar desert sand microbial communities from Dry Valleys, Antarctica - metaG UQ224A (23.06) | ecosystem: Environmental > Terrestrial > Soil > Desert | place: Antarctica: Dry Valley...
CTGAGCAGGTGCCGCGCGATGACGAGCCGCTGGATCTCGGACGTGCCCTCGCCGATCTCGCAGATCTTCGCGTCTCGCATCATGCGCTCGACCGGATACTCCTTGGTGTAACCGTACCCGCCGTGAATCTGAATCGCCTTGATGGTGGCCCGCATGGCCAGCTCCGAGCAGAAGAGTTTGGCGATCGCCGCTTCCTTTCCGAAAGGCTTTCCGTGTTGGGCCAGCCAGGCGGCATGATACGTCAGGTGCTTCCCCGCCTCGATCTCCGTGGCCATGTCAGAAAGCTGAAACTGGATCCCCTGAAAATTCGCGATAGCACGGCCGAACTGTTTCCGCTCGCTCGCATACCTCAGGGACTGCTCGAATGCACCCTCGGCGATGCCGAGTGACAAAGCGGCAATGCCGACTCTCCCTGAATCCAGCGTCTGCATGAAGTTGATAAACCCCATGCCTTCTGCTCCCAGCAGATTCTCTTCGGGTACTTCAACGTCTTCGAAGATCAGCTCGCGCGTGTCGGAAGCACGCCAGCCCAGCTTGTCCTCCTTCTTCCCGGCGCGGAAGCCACGCATGTTCTGAAGCGAAGGCTCATGGCCGATGGTCGCCACACCGCGGTGAGCGAGATCGGCAGCCTTGGTGACGATGAAGGAGCTGATGCCTTTGGTCCCGATGCCCGGAGTGGTCACCGCGGTGACGACGAATATCTCTCCAACACCGCCGTGAGTAATGAAGATCTTCGAGCCGTTGAGTAGGTAGTTGCCGTTTCGGCGAACGGCGGTCGTACGAGATCCTGCTGCATCACTGCCGGCCGAGGGCTCTGTCAGACCGAAGCCGCCGAGTACCTTGCCCGAGGCGAGCAGCGGGACATACCTCTCTTTTTGCTCGCGTGTGCCGAAGTTGACTATAGGCGATGTTCCGAGAGTCGTATGTGCTGAAATGGTGATTCCGTGAGATGCGTCGACCTTGGCCATCTCATGAATGGAGATGAGGTAGCTGAGAAGATCGAGTCCGGCGCCGCCAAGCTCTTCGGGCCACGGTATCCCCAGCAATCCGAGCTCACCCATCTTTTGGACGTTTTCCCAGGGGAATTCCTGGGATGCGTCGAATCTGGAGGCGACAGGAGCCACCTCGTCGCGCGCGAATTCGCGCACCATGTCGCGAACAGCTAAATGCTGGTCGGAAAAGTAAAGTGAATCGTCCATGATTTGTGCGGTTCGGTTTATCCGGCTGCGCGGATGACAGCGAGAAACGTCTCGCCGTAGCGCGCCAGTTTTGCTTCGCCAACCCCTTGAACCCCGCTCAATGCGTTGAGAGAGAGCGGCCTCCGTACAGCAATTTCCGCCAGAGTGCGGTCAGAGAATACAATATACGCGGGAACTTTTTCCTCGCGGGCGATCTCGCCTCGCCGGGTTCTCAGAGCAGAAAACAGCCGCTCAGCTGTTGAGTCCAGCGACATCTTCGGTTCTGTTTCGATCGAGCCGCGGCTGTGACTTGGCGCCGACACCATTCGGCTGGCGGCCGCCGTTCGTAAGCCAGGATTTCCCTTGCCGTCCCGCCGGCGTTTCGGTGACGGTCGCTTCGCGGCATTCAACGGTGGCTGGCGCTGGGCCGCGATACCCAGACAGTTATCACATCCGTCGCACCGGTTGCGCGCGGCGGGATCCCCGAAGTAGCGAAGTACGAATCCCCGGCGGCACGCCTTGGTGTAGGCATACCGCTGTACAGCATCCAGCTTGGATATCTCGGCAGCGCGCCGCTTCGCCAACGCCGTCCAGTCTACCGCCAAAGCCGCAGCAAGGGTTGCGGGATTGGTGATCGACAGGCCGCTGTGCAACCGCTCCCACACGAGAAACTGCCTGTTCTGCAGCGAATCGAGAATTGCCACCGCGCCGGAGCGAGTACTCAGACCAGGTGGCAGGAAGTCGAGGTCGATGGAAGCTCCGGTGCTAAGTGAATCTCCGGCGATCCGCCACAATGCGCGCAGGAGACCCAGCTCCGGATTCGCTTCGCCAGTGATCTCGCGCTTGATGCGTTGAGGCGTCGCCAGTAGACGAACCGATACACACGAGGAGGATCCTCCGGCAAGGACAATGGCGCCCGCCGTCTGCAGGATTCTGAGCGCGCTCTCGATTTCCTTCGGGCTCAGTTTTGTGCCGACGAGCGGAAGGATATCCTCAGGAAGTGCTGGCAGTGGTCGGCCGTTCGATGCATGCTGTCTGAGCACATCGTACACCTTCTCAACAGATCTCCTTTCGGGGTTGGCGCTGCGAATGAAGAATTCATGCGTGAACCGGTCGGGAAACGAATGCAGGAGGAACACATCGGAGTGCTCGCCGTCCCGTCCGGCACGGCCGGCTTCCTGATAGTATGCCTCGAGAGTTCCCGGCATCGAATGATGCACAACCAGACGCACGTTCGGTTTGTCGATCCCCATCCCGAATGCGTTCGTGGCAATGATCGCGCGGATACGCTCATTCATGAACGCGTCCTGGACTTTGCGGCGCTGGAGGTCATCCAGGCCGGCGTGATATGCGGCCGCGGAGATGCCCTCATGCTCGAGAAGAAAGCCGAGGCGGTCGACCGCTTTCCGTGTCGTTGCATAGACGATCGCCAATCCGTCGTGGGCCTTCAAGGTTCTGACGAGCAGCGCATCCTTTTCGGCGTCGTTGCGAGCGGGCAGAACGTGGTACGCGAGATTGGTGCGGTCGAAGCCGGTGATGATCGTCTGCGGATTCCTGAGCGCGAGCTGGTGACAGATGTCAACACGCACTTCAGGAGTGGCGGTTGCCGTCAGCGCAATCGTCGGAGGCGAGCCGAGCATCCGCCGCGCCTCGGCTACCCTCAAGTAGCTTGGCCTGAAATCATGCCCCCACTGACTGATGCAATGAGCTTCGTCAACGGCGAGCAGACTGACGCTGCCCGCAAGCCTGGATGCGACATTGCCGAAGTCGAATCGCTCGGGAGCGAGATACAGCAGCTTGATTTCACCGCGCACTGCCCGCGCCATCCGGTCGGAAACCTGGACCGCGCTCAAGCTGCTGTTGATGAAAGCGGCGGGAAGTCGGCGGGCTTCGAGGGCATCGACCTGATCCTTCATCAGGGAAATGAGGGGCGAAACAACCACGGTCAGCCCGGGAAGGACGAGTGCCGGAATCTGGAAGCAGACCGACTTGCCTCCACCAGTCGGCAATACGACGAGTGTATCCCTACCGGCGAGGACTGACTCGATCGCCGCCTCCTGCCCAGGTTTGAATCCTTCGTAGCCAAACGCCGTCCTGAGAGTGGTCAGGGCGTCGCTCATGGTAGGTCGCGACATCACCTCAACTTGTTCCGGTGTGACGCCTGCCCATCATCTCTTTGCCGCTCCGCGCAACCGATGCATTCTGGTCGCAGCCGCCGATGCCGCATTTTTCAGATGCCGGCTGCGCTTCGGTACAATTGCTCGATCCGTACTGTCAGCGGCCCGGGGCTTCCATCGCCGACATGCCGGCCGTCCAGCCGAACAATTGGGACGACCTCCGTCGTAGTCCCCGTCAGGAAAAGCTCATCGGCCGCCGGCAGCTGTTCCACGGAAATCGACTCTTCGACTACATCCAATCCGTTGCGGCGGCACGCTTCGATCACGATCTCTCGCGTGATGCCGGGGAGAATGAGGTTGGACAACGGGGCAGTCTGAACAATCCCGTCGAGCACAGCGAAAAAACTCGTATGGGTGCCCTCGAGTGCGATTCCATCCCGCACCAGAATCGCCTCGAACGCTCCGGCTTCCTTCGCCTCCTGATTGGCAAGACAGTTGGCGATAAGCGAGATGGTCTTGATGTCACAGCGCGACCAGCGCATGTCGGGGCGCGTAATCGCGGCGATACCCAGGCTCAGATCACCCGTGGCGGGAAACGGCGCGGCATAGGCGTACACAGTTGGCCGCACGTGGCCCTTGGGAAAGGCATGGGCGCGAGGAGCCGAACCGCGAGTCACCTGCAGATACACCATCGCTCTCCCCGACTCTCCAAATCCGTTTCGCTCGAGGAGCTCTTGAAACACGGTCTCGAGAGGGTCTGCCACAGAGCCGTCGATGCGCGCCTCGGTGAGACTGCTGCGCAGGCGGTCCATGTGTCGATCGAGCGCGACGAATCTGCCGTCGTACGCGGCGGCGACTTCGTACACTCCGTCTCCGAGCAGAAACCGCGATCATCGGGCGAGACCCGGACTTCCGCCTTCGAGATGAACCGACCGTCGAAGTAAACGACGTCGCCGACCGCCGGGGTTTCTGACACAGCGGAAAGCGATGCAACCGTTGTTTCCGCGGGGAGGGGGGGGGGCATCATTTTTTGTCCTTTCTGAAACCAAGAAATCGAAGCAGAACCGCGGCGCTCAGAAAAGCGATTGCCGCCCACCGGAGAGCGGGTTCATCGGTCTTGATGCTGAGGGCAAACATTATCGCGGCGATCATCGCCAGCGTCAGCTTTGCGACCGTCAGCGGCGTCACTCGGCATCCCCCGAGGCAGGAAGCCCGCACGCTTCGGCTTCATCGTCAGGCACGTCGATTGTCATCCTGAGCAACGCCGTGGAATAGACCTTCCCCTGTGCATCGGTCTTCAGCGAGAGGGTTCCGCCACCGTCGAGTGCGCCGTGCAGGAGAAAGTTGAGAGCGCGCAGATTCGGCAGCTCGAATCGTTCGACCTCACCGGTGATGGCGCCTCGAAAGTGGTCGCGCACGGCGTCGAGAGTCACGTAGCGTCTGAGAGTGGGATACCACTCGGGCCGGAGCGCAATGAGACCAACATTTGCAGTATCGCCTTTGTCACCGGAGCGCGCATGCGCGAGGTCGACGAGCCGGATTCGCATCTAGACTATCTCCACGCTAGTGGCGACAACGGTCTTGTCTATCAGCGCGGGCCAGTAGGCGACTATCTCCTCGACCTTGGGCCTTCCACCGGCGAATCCAGTCACGCTGGGCGGCCCGTTGAGGACGAGCGGTGCGATTTCCCTCGTGAACCGCTCGACGGCAGACCGCTGCAGTCCCCGCACGCCAAACCGCAACTGCACCTCGGGATACTCGGGCTGCCGCTTGGCGAGCGCGCCGTGCGTGGCCGAGGCTCCGACAAATTCAGTGAGCACCTGGTCGAACCGAAGTCCCAGCCGGTCCAGGCGCTCTCGCAGAATCCGGTCGGCCAGTTCGGCTTTCTCGAGGGCTTCGGGCCACGAGTAGACGAGTGTCCCCACCGCCTTGAATCCCGCACTGTACGCAATCGATACCTTGAGTTTGTCGGTTGCCGGCCGGCCCTTGATTCCCGAGACGCGAACGCGGTCGTCACCATCGGCCTCGAGCTCGATCGTAGTGAAATCCGCGATGACGTCGGGCGTGATGTATTCGTGCGGATCACCCATCTCATATACCAGCTGTTCGGTCACCGACGGAACGGAGATGCGTCCGCCCGTTCCGGGGTGCTTCGTGATGACGAACGTTCCGTCGGGACTTGCCTCCGCGATGGGATACCCGACGTTGGCCAGGTCCGGGATGCCGCGCCAATCGTACAGGCAGTTGCCGCCGGAGCACTGTGCACCGCATTCCAGAATGTGCCCGGCTACGATGCCCGAGGCGAGCCTGTCCCAATCCGCCGAGCCCCATTTGAACTCGTGGCGCAGAGGCGCCATTGTGAGGGCGGTGTCGGTCGATCGGCCGGTAATAACGACGTTGGCCCCGCGGGCGAGTCCCTCGACGATCGGTGCAGAGCCGATGTAGGCGTTAGCCGAAAGCACGTCCTCGCGAATCGCAGCGAGTGACTGTCCGGTTTCCATGTTTGCAAGCTCGTGCCCTGCCTCAAGCAGTTCATCCAGCCTGTCGAGGAGATCGTCGCCGGTCACGACAGCAATGCGGAGCTGGTCGCTGACTCCCTTCGAGTCGGCGAGCGTCCTTATCGCGGCCGCGCATGCGGGGGGATTGACGCCGCCAGCGTTCGCTATGACGCGCACGCCGCGGTTCACGATGGCGTCCAGAACGCTTTCGATCGCGCCGACGAAATCGCGCGCAAAACCGGCCGACGAATCACGCTCTTTCTGTTTCTGCAGAATCGACATCGTCACTTCGGCGAGATAGTCGAGCATCAAGTAGTCGATCTGTCCGCCTTCGACCTGCTGCCTCGGCGCCTCCAGAGAATCACCCCAGAACCCCTGGCCGCTGGCGATCCTGACAGTTCTCGTCATCTATGCTCCGAGGTGGGGCGGAAGCACGAACGGACCGAGATGCGGACCGCTGTTGTGCAGCGAAGTGCGAAGCGCCATCGCCAGCACGTCGCGGGTTTCTTCGGGGTACACGATTGCGTCGATGAAGCCCCTTGCTCCCGCGTAGCGCGCGTCCAGTTGACGCTCATAGTCGGCGCGCATGGTGCCGACCGCCGCGGTCACCTCCTCGGACGCGTCGCCTCCCTTTCGTTTGGCGGCGTCGAGTGCTGGCCCGTGGACTGCCTGCACGGCGGATTCGCCTTCCATCACAGCCATGCGGCCTGTGGGCCAGCTGAAAATGAAATCGGGGTCGAAGCCCTGCCCCGCCATCGCGTAGTAGCCAGCGCCCGATGCGTGATTGACGGTGAGTACGATTTTCGGAACGCGGGCGGTGGCCATCGCCTCAACGAAGCGGGCACCGGCGCGGATAATTCCCTCGTGTTCCGCTTCGGGACCTACCATGAAGCCCGACACGTCCTGCACGAACAGCAGAGGGATCCGCTGCCTGTCGCACCGGTCGATGAAGAATGCCACCTTCTCGGCGCTCTCCGCATACACGATACCTCCGAAGCGCGGCTTCTCGCCGGGCCTTCCCTTGATGAGACCGCGCTGGTTGGCGATCACCCCGACCGTCATCCCGTCGATGCGGGCGTCTCCACAGATCATTTCGCGCGCGATCGCACCCTGGAACTCGTCAATGACCCCATCGTCGAGGATCGGACTGAGCAGCGCATGCATGTCGTACGACATGCGGTGGTCGGCAGGCAGAAGATCGTAAATCGAATCCGCCAACACTGACGAGGCGGAGGAAAGCGCAGCGGCAGCTGGACGTTTTCTCTTCGCTCCGCCTTTGCGCGTGTCGTCGCTCGTGCTACGAAAACGAACCGCGTAGGGATCGGACTGCTCGCCCCTTGCGCCTCCGTCCGTCAGTCGCTCCACGAGGTCGCGAAGCTTGGCCAGGCATTCATCGTCGCTGGCGAGGGCATAGTGGGCTACTCCGCTTATCTCGGTGTGAGTCGCCGCGCCGCCCAGAGTCTCCGAATCGACAGTCTCCCCTGTCGCGCCCTTGACCAGATTGGGCCCACCAAGTCCCATGAAGGACGTTCCCTTGACCATAAGGATCACGTCAGAGAGCGCCGGCAGGTATGCGCCGCCGGCGACGCACTGGCCCATCACGGCGGCGAGCTGCGGCACGTGCAGGTACCGACGCATTATCGAGTTGTAATAGAAGATGCGCGCGGCTCCGTACTGTCCTGGAAACACGCCTCCCTGGTAGGGAAGATTTACACCGGCGGAATCGACGAGATAGATGATCGGCACGCGGCAGCGCATGGCGACCTCCTGAGCACGCAGAATCTTCTTTATCGTCTCCGGCCACCACGAGCCAGCTTTGACCGTGGCGTCGTTGGCGACGAGAACGACTTCGCGCCCATGCACGATGCCGACCCCGGTGATCACGCCAGCCGCTGGTGCCTGCCCGTCGTATTGATCGTACGCGACGAGCAGACCGATCTCCATGAACCGCGAGCCGTCGTCGCACACGCGTGTGACACGTTCTCGGGCGGAAAGTTTTCCCTGTGCGTGCAGCTTGGCGATGCGCTCAGGACCACCGCCCTCGCGAAGTTTCGCTTCAAGCTCGCGCACTTCCGCGCTCAGCTCGCGAAGGCGCGACGTCAATTCACACTCCCGCTGGCGACGTATCGGCGCCTTCGCGGGCGGCGAACCACTCCTTGATGTAGTCGATCAGCTCGGAGGTAGGCGTGCCCGGGCCAAACAGCTTCCCAATTCCGCTGGCTGCCAGCGCTTCCATGTCTTCCTTCGGGATGATTCCGCCACCGGTGATGAGAATGTCGTCGCGGCCCTGCTCCCGAACAAGCTGAAGCACTCGCGGAATGAGAGTCATGTGCGCTCCGCTCAGAATCGACAGACCGATCACGTCGGCGTCCTCCTGCACGGCTGCGGTGGCAATCATCTCGGGTGTCTGGTGCAGACCGGTATATATGACTTCCATTCCCGCGTCGCGCAGCGCGGCTGCTACGACCTTTGCACCGCGATCGTGTCCGTCCAGCCCGGGTTTGGCGACGAGAACTCGAATTGGTCTCATACAGGTTCCAAACTTAGCGAGGTTAAACGGGCTGCGGCAGACAAGCTACGGCTTTACTGTTTCCGCGCGACCAGCATCATCTCGCTGGACTTTCGCGACAGGGGACGGCACGTGAAGCCATCATACGCCTCTTCCACGATCAGGCCTGCACCGGCACAGAGCTCCGCCAGCCGGCTCGCGGTGTAGAGGCGGATTCGATGCGTGCGGCGAATGGGGGGGGCGCGAGTCTTTCCTCGGTGGATCACCGAATCGATAGTCAGAATTCCCGAAAGCGGATCGAACGATCTTCGGTGCGCGATGGTGGTCGCCCCGTCTGTCGTCTCCCACCAGTCGCGCGCGATGAATCGCGCCATGATTCCGTCCCTGCTGCCGCCGTGCCAGAGCAGTACGCCTTGCGGGCGAAGCACGCGCACGAACTCGGCGATAACACGAACGTCGTCCGATGGATTGGAGAAGAAGCCGAACGACGTGAACAAATTGATCACCGCGTCGAACCGGCCTGTCCACCGCGACGGCAGCTTCCTCATGTCGCCGCGGAAGTACTTGAGAGCGGCTGAGGTTCCCCTTCCCCGTGCGACCTTCAGGAGGTGTTCCGAGTAATCGAGACCGTTGATTCTGAAACCAGCTTCCGCAAGCAGGTGCGCGTGCCGTCCCTGCCCGCACGGTACGTCGAGAACGCGCGAGCCGACGGGGAGGCCGAGTAAGTCGATCACCCTTGCCGCCTCTGATCGGTCGCGCGCCGGGGTGAAGATGGGCTCGTATTCGAGCAGATAACGGGAATCGAAGTACGATTCCCACCATTCGCCTTGCCCGCTCAGAAGAAGACTGGCTCGCGGTAGGCGCCGAAGACGTCCTCCATTGCCGCGCGGATCTCGTAGAGAGTGCAATACGCCCGCGCCGCGTCGAGGATGAGGGGCATCATGTTTTCGTTCGACCGCGCCGCTTCGCGCAAATCGTCGAGCCGGCGTTTCACCAGAGCATCGTCGCGCGTTGCCCGGACGTGCGCCAGCCGCTCACGCTGCTCGGCCTCTGTGTCACCGATCTGGAGCAGAGGAATCGACAGTGCCGGCTCGTTGGTTACGAAGTCGTTGACACCCACTATCACGCGGCGGTGCTGCTCGATCTCCCACTGCTGGCGGGCGGCGGATTCGGCGATTTTGCGCTGGAGCCAGCCCGTCTCCAAGCCCCGCACGACGCCGCCAATTTCCTCGATCTGGCGGAAAAGATCCTCCGCTTCCTCTTCCAGGCGCGATGTAAGGGCTTCCACATAATACGATCCGCCCAGCGGGTCCATGACGTTCGGCACGCCGGTCTCATAGGCGAGGACCTGCTGCGTTCGAAGTGCCACCTGCACGGATTCTTCAGTGGGCAGCGCCAGAGTCTCGTCCATCGAGTTGGTGTGCAGCGACTGTGTACCGCCAAGCACCGCCGCCATCGCCTGATAGGCCACGCGGACGACGTTGTTCATCGGCTGCTGCGCGGTCAGTGTGACGCCCGCGGTTTGCGAGTGGAAGCGCATGACGAGCGAGCGCGGATCCTTCGCGCCGTAGCGGTCTCGGAGGTGGCGCGCCCAGATGCGCCGCGCTGCGCGCAACTTCGCAATCTCCTCGAAAAAGTCGTTGTGGATGTCCCAGAAGAAAGACAGCCGGGGCGCAAAGGAATCAACGTCGAGCCCGCGGGCGATTCCCCGCTCCACGTAGGTGAAGCCGTCGGCGAGCGTGAACGCCAGCTCCTGTGCGGCAGTGCTCCCCGCCTCCCTGATGTGATATCCGGATATCGAGATGGTATTCCACTGCGGCACGTGCTCGGCGGACCACTCGAAGCAGTCGACAATCAGTCTCAGCGCGGGCTCGATGGGATAGACCCAGGCGTGCTGCGCCATGTACTCCTTGAGAATGTCGTTCTGAATCGTTCCCCGGAGCTGCCTGGGATCCACTCCCTGCTTTTCGGCGGCGGCAATATAGAAGCAGTAAAGAATCACGGCCGGGCCGTTGATCGTCATCGAAGTCGATACCTTGTCAAGCGGGATGCCGTCGAACAGCACCTCCATGTCGGCGAGGCTCGATATCGCTACGCCGCATTTCCCGACCTCTCCCTCGGACCGCGGGTGATCCGAGTCGTAACCCATCAACGTCGGAAAATCGAATGCAACGGAAAGTCCCGTTTGTCCGTGCGCGAGGAGAAACTTGTACCTCTCGTTGGTGTCGCGCGCACTGCCGAATCCGGCGAACTGCCGCATCGTCCACAGCTTGCCGCGGTATCCGGTGGGATGTATGCCGCGAGTGTATGGGTAGACTCCAGGAACGCCGAGATCACGTGCGTCGAGCGCGGCAGTATCGAGAGCCGTGAACAGCGGCTCTATCTCACGGCCTGAATTCGAAAAAGCGATGTCGCGCTTTTTCGCCGCATCGAACTTGCGCTTCCACTCTGCGATTTCCTCGCGCAGCAGCGCAATCTCGCGTTCCTGCGCGTCGAGTGTTGCGCTCCCGTCGTCACGTCGCAACCTGGCATCGATTGACGTCACGCTTCCGCCCCTGTTACAAGGTGCCCGTATTTCCCCAGCATCTCATCAGCAACTACGTACGGCGTCACCGAACCGGCCTCGAGTTCGTCGACCCTGCCTTCGAGCCAGCGTTTAGTGCCCGTATCCTGCCATAGTCGCCGGTGCATACGTCGTTCCGCCACTTCGGTGACACGCTCCATCAGCCGTTCGCGCCGTCGCTGCCTCAGCGTTCCGGTGTTCTCAAGGTAACTGAAGTGGCGGTCAAGAGACTCCACTATCTCGTGGATTCCCTCGTCCTTCGACGCGACCGCGCGCAGAACGGGAGGCGTCCATGGAGCGAGCGCGCCTCCAACCGTCGGATTCGGCATCCTTCGGAGATCGACCCCGTGGTGGGCTGGCGCATTCGCGTAGGACATCCCTCTTCTCAATCCCAGCATCAGCTCGACGTCGCTCCTCAATCGGTCAGCCCCCGGCCGGTCGGACTTGTTGATGACGAAAATGTCTGCAATCTCCATGACGCCTGCCTTGAGCGTCTGTATCGAGTCCCCCGATTCGGGCACGAGGACAACGATCGTCGTATCCGCCGTGCGTGCCACGTCCAGCTCCGACTGACCTACGCCAACGGTCTCGATGATCACGCGATCGAATCCGAATCCGTCGAGCACGTCCGCAACTTCCCGGGTGGATGCCGCCAGCCCGCCCAGCGAGCCACGCGTCGCCATGGACCGAATGAACACGCCTTCGTCGAGGGCGACGCGTTCCATCCGAACGCGGTCGCCTAGCAGCGCCCCGCCCGTGAACGGCGACGTCGGATCCACGCAGACGATTCCGACGGTAAATCCCGATGCTCTGAAGTCGCGCGTCAACAGCGTCGTTATGGTGCTCTTTCCCGCGCCCGGAGGACCGGTGATGCCGATCCGCCGCGCGCGGCCGAGCCTGGAGTGCAGGGCGCCGAGTATCTCATCGACACCATCGCGCTGATTCTCGACGACGCTGACGGTGCGTGCCAGCGCCGCTGTCTTGCCGGCGTTGAATTCGTCGAGCAGCCGGTCAGCGTACTGGGTTATCGCGAAGAACCACTGCGAGAGCAGGCGCTGCTCCACGAGGCCGCCCGACCGTTCCGACCGCCCGTCGATCACCTGCTCGTTCGCGAGGACGGTCTGGTCGATCGGGTCCCAGTTCACCGGGGCCTCACGCCGGTAGGCGAGGGCGGCCGCGAACAGGCGGTTGAAGAGCACCTGCGTCCAGCGGTAGTAGCTCGGCTCGCACGTCGACACCTCGCGCGACCAGTCGATCGAGTACCCGTGCGCCTTCATCTGCTCGCGGATCGCCGCGATGTTCTCGCGGGTGATCTCGCCCGGCGGCCGGCCGGACTTGATCGCCGCGTTCTCCGCCGGGAGGCCGAACGCGTCGTAGCCCATCGGGTGGAGGACGCGGTGGCCGGTCCGACGCCGGTGGTGGGCGATGAC
>Ga0136612_10000818_pt1 | contig 12285 bp, 7 predicted proteins | sample AntDryUQ224A2306_2_FD_106644 | JGI IMG/M metagenome (GOLD analysis project Ga0136612, IMG submission 106644) | Polar desert sand microbial communities from Dry Valleys, Antarctica - metaG UQ224A (23.06) | ecosystem: Environmental > Terrestrial > Soil > Desert | place: Antarctica: Dry Valley...
AGCCGCGGCCCTGGGTAGGGCTTCATTTCCTGAAGGTCGATGCCGCTGACTTCGCTTCTGCCGGCCACGTTCCAGTTCAGCATGGCCGTGGTCTTCATCCGATTCACGTCGAAGCTGTCCAGCTCAGCGTCCTCACGGGCCAGCAGAACCTCAAACGGTCCCGCTGCTCCCTTCTCGACTCGCACGCGGCCAAAGGCGCTGCGATCACGACCAGGGTTGCCGGCGATGTAGACCACATCGGCCGACTTTCCGAAACGGGCGGAGTCGAAGGTGGCCGGGGGTTGATGGCTGGTCAGGAGAATTTCACCGGAGCCGTCGAGGGCGACGCGGTAAAGGTCGTCGTCTCCGCGGCTTCGGAGCCGGCCGACGATTGCATACCGGCTGTCGTCGCTCACATCGAGCACCCAGGAGACTGCCGGGCTTTCCGCGACGAGCCGGATCGCGCCCGATGCTGCGTCGATCGCGAAAAGGTCTTTCGACGCCGGATTCTTGCGATTCGAGACCATCAGGATCGATTTCGAATCAGGAGTCCACTGCCCGAGGTTGTTGTTGGCCTTGCCGCCGTCGGTAATGCGCCGCAGGTCCGTGCCATCGGGCCGCAAGAGGTGGATCTGCGAGTTCAGTCCTCCACCGGGCAGGACTTCAATTGCCAGCCACTTGCCGTCCGGAGACCAGTCGAGCTCCGAGACCGGGTCCTCGAGCGCTGTGACCTGCTGCGGCCAGCCGCCGCTGGCCGGGACGATCCAGACCTGCGGAGACCCGCTGATGTTCGTGATGAAAGCGACCCGGCTGCTGTCAGGAGAGAACCTGGGTGAGGTTGCGGAACCGACCCGCGCCATCATCGCCAGCGAACGCTCCAGGTCGGATGGCTGGGCGGCAGTCTGGGCGAGCGCTTTTGTGGCAATGAGGAGAAGGACGGCGAGCGAGGCTTTTCTCATGACCGCAGATTCTATCGGTGTACGCTCTGCCGCGATGAAAATCGCGATGATTCTTGCCCTTCTGCTCCTGGTGATCCTTCCGGCCAGCGCGGAGGTCATCGACGACTTCGAGGACGTATCCGACTGGGCCGCCCTTCCCTCCGATGGCGTCGAGCTCCGGATCTCAACCGACACGGGGCGCGCGGGCAGGGCCATGCGCCTCGATTACGACTTCCACGGCCGCGGCGGATACGCGATCGCCCGCAAAGTGGTAGCCATCGATCTGCCCGCTAACTATCAATACAGCTTCCTGATCCGCGGCCAGTCGCCCGTGAACACGCTGGAGTTCAAGCTCGTCGATCCTACTGGCGAGAATGTCTGGTGGATGAACCGCCGCGCGTTCACTTTCCCGCAGGAGTGGACACGTCTGGTCACGAAGAAACGTCACATCTCCTTCGCCTGGGGTCCGGGCGGTGACGTCCCCATGAGAAAGGTGGCGGCGATCGAGATCGTGATCACCGCGGCAACCGGCGGCAAAGGGACGGTATGGATCGACGAGTTGACGTTCGAGCCTCGCGAACCGGAGCGCACCTACAGCGGGACGCCGGTGGTAGAAAAGAATCGGGCGAATGTCGTGATCGATTCCGGCAAGACTCGCGAGTTCGGCGGTCTGACCCTGAACTGGAGCGAGGCCGCCGACTACGACGTGCAGACCTCGGACGATGCGCGGCAGTGGGAAACCGTGTACCGCGTGCGCGCCGGAGACGGTGGACGGGACTTTGTCTATCTGCCGGAAAGCGAATCGCGATACGTTCGCCTGCAGTTGACGCGCGGACGCGGGACGTCGCTCCGATCAGTGAGCATCGAGCCGCTGTCGTTCGGCAGTTCGCGCAACTCGTTCTTCAGCAGCGTCGCCGCCGCATCGCCACGCGGGAGCTATCCGAAATACCTCGGCAACGTGCAGTCGTACTGGACGGTGGTCGGTGAACCCGAGGCCGAAATGGAATGGCTGGTGAACGAGGAGGGGATGGTCGAGATCGGGCCATCCGCGTTCTCCATCGAGCCGTTTCTTCGCGTGGACGGTAAGCTCAACACCTGGGCCGATGTCCGGGTGACGCAGTCGCTCGAGGACGGTTACCTCCCCATTCCTTCGGTGACCTGGGATGCGGGACTTCGCGTCACGGTGCTGCCGAATGCGATCCGCTACACGGTCACGAACCGCAGCGGGAAACGAGCGGCGATGGAGCTGCTTCTCGCCGTCCGTCCGTTTCAGGTGAATCCACCCTGGCAGTTCCTGGGGATCCCGGGCGGAACAGGAGAGATCCGCACTCTCTCCTGGGATGGCGCGCTGCGCGTCAACGGTGCTCCGGTCCTGACCACCGTCACGCGACCCGACGCATTTGGTGCGACACATTTCGACGGCGGCGACATCATCGAGTTTGCCCGTCGCGGCATCCTGCCTGCGCGGCAAAGCGTCGACGATCCGTTCGGCGCTGCTTCCGGCGCGCTCTCCTACAAAATGGACCTCGCGCCGGGAGAGGCTCGCGATGTCATCCTCGGCAGGCCCTTCGACGCGGCGCTGGCGGAGAGTCGCGCGTTGTGGCACGGCTTGCTGGACCGGGTCAAGTTCAGCGGGCCGCCGGCGGTCGACGAGATGGTCCGCGTTCTGCGGAGCAATCTCGCCTATGTGCTGATCAATGCCGACGGGGCGGCCATCCAGCCGGGTTCGCGCGCATACGATCGCTCATGGATCCGCGACGGGTCGCTGACGTCGTTCGCGATGCTCCGGCTCGGTAACAATGAAGCGGTCCGGCGCTACATCGACTGGTATGCCCCGTTCCAGTTCGATGACGGAAAGATCCCCTGTTGCGTCGATGCGCGCGGCGCCGATCCAGTCAACGAGCACGACAGCCACGGTCAGTTCATCTGGCTGATCGCCGAGTATTACCGCTTCACGGGCGATCGGAAGATGCTCGACTCGATGTGGCCGCGCGTTCAGAAAACAGTCGAGTACATCCGCACGCTGCGCGCGCAGCGGATGACGAAACAGTACGAGAACACCGCGTTCTGGGGCCTCGTGCCGGAGTCAATCAGCCACGAAGGCTATTCGGCCAGGGCCATGCATTCGTACTGGGACGATTTCTTCATCCTCCGCGGACTTCAGGACGCTGCCTTCATCGCGGAGATCGTTTCACCGACGGACGCTCCGGCGCTGGTACTGCTGCGGGATGATTTCAGGCGGGACCTTCTTCGCTCGATCAATCAAGCCACGTCGGAGAAGAAAATCGACTTCATCCCCGGCTCAGTCGAGCTGGGCGACTTTGACGCGACGTCCACCACCATCGCCGTGACCCCCGCCGACGAGCTGCGCAATCTTCCGCGGTCGCTGCTTCTGAACACTTTCGAACGTTACTGGCGCAACTCGCTCGATCGGATCGAAGGGAAGCCGTGGGATGCCTACACCCCTTATGAGTTGCGAACGGTCGGGACCTTTCTCCGGCTCGGTCAGAGCGACCGCGCCCACGCCATGCTCGACTTTTTCTTCAAGGACATCCGGCCGCGCCCCTGGAATCACTGGGCGGAGGTCGTCTACCGCGAGCCACAGACGCCGAAGTTCATCGGAGACATGCCCCACACCTGGGTAGGTTCGGACTACATCCGTTCCATGCTCGATATCTTTGCCTACGACCACGACCAGACGCTGGTGATCGGGGCAGGCCTGAAGCCGGAATGGCTCGACCACGGCGTAGCGGTCGAAGGTCTTCGCACGCCGCATGGAACGATCTCGTACGCGATGAAGCGCGACGGCGACGCGATCCGCGTCGCGATCACGGGCGACGTCCGCGTACCGATCACGGTGTCAGTCGGAAAGGGCGCGTCCGTAACGACGCTCCCGGCAAAGATCCGCATTCCGCCGCAATAACCAAAAAGTTGCCAAAGTTGGGGCCAGGTCTAAAAGGGCAACTTTTCGTCTGCATGAACGAGGTGACCCTACAAGGCTGCGTTCGTCGCGCCGCTATGCCCGGCCGCCGATAGCTCCGATCTGGGAGCGAGAGCCAGGGCCATCAGGAATATGCGCATGTCCCAGAATTGTAGTTGTAGACTCGCCCGCCCCATGACCGCAGCCGACGTTTCCCGCTCCGTAGACTTCATCCGCGAGATCGTGGAGGAAGACCTGCGCACCGGCAAGCATCAGAGCGTGATCACGCGATTCCCGCCTGAGCCGAATGGCTATCTGCACATCGGACACGCGAAGTCGATCTGCCTGAATTTCGGCGTGGCCGGCGAGTACGGCGGCAAGTGTAACCTCCGCTTTGACGACACCAATCCCACCAAGGAAGAAGAGGAATACGCCCATGCCATCGAGCGCGACGTCCGCTGGCTCGGCTTCACATGGGATGGCGAGCCCCGTCACGCCTCGGATTACTTCGAGCAGCTTTATGGATACGCCGAGCACCTGATCCGGAACGGCAAAGCCTACGTCGACAGCCTCACTGCCGAAGAGATGCGCGAGTACCGCGGGACCCTCACCGAAGCGGGAAGGGACAGTCCGCATCGAAGCCGCACGGAGGACGAGAGCCTGGATCTTTTCCGGCGGATGCGCGCCGGCGAGTTCCCGGATGGAACGCATGTGCTGCGGGCGAAGATCGACATGAGCTCGCCGAACGTGAACCTGCGCGACCCCGTTCTCTACCGGATCCGGCATGAGACCCATCACCGTACGGGTGACCAATGGTGCGTCTATCCGATGTACGACATGGCCCATCCGCCGTCGGACGCCATCGAGCGCGTCACGCATTCGCTCTGCACGCTGGAGTTCGAGGACCATCGCCCGCTGTATGACTGGCTGATTGAGAATCTTCCGGTGCCATCGCGGCCGCAGCAGATCGAGTTTGCGCGGCTCAATCTCAATTACACGGTGATGAGCAAGCGCAAGCTGCTGCGGCTCGTCGAGGAGAAGCACGTGGCAGGCTGGGACGATCCGCGGATGCCGACTCTGGCTGCCATGAGGCGGCGCGGATTCACTGCGGCGGCGATCCGCAATTTCGCGGAGCGGGTCGGTGTGGCGCGGCGCGAGAATGTCATCGACGTCGCGCTCCTCGAATTCAGCGTTCGCGAAGACCTCAATCGCAGCTCGCCGCGGGTCATGGGTGTTCTCCGGCCGCTCAAGGTCGTGATCGAGAACTATCCGGAACGGCAGAGTGAGGAGTTCGAGAGCGCGAACAGCCCCGACGATCCGTCAGCCGGGACGCGGCGCGTACCGTTCGGCCGCACGCTCTACATCGAGCGCGACGATTTCATGGAAGATCCGCCGAAGAAGTTTTTCCGGCTGGCACCAGGACGCGAAGTCCGCCTCCGCTCCGCCTACTTCATCACCTGTACGGATGTGGTGAAGGACGCGAAGGGCGAGATCGTCGAGCTGCGCGCTACGTACGACCCGGCCACGCGCGGCGGAGATTCCCCTGACGGCCGCAAGCCGAAAGCGACCCTGCACTGGGTCTCCGCGGATCATGCGGTGGAAGCCGAAGTGCGACTCTACGACCGTCTCTTCAGGAGTGAAAATCCGGAGGCAAGCGGCGATTTCATCGCCGACCTCAACGCCGCTTCGCTGGAGGTTCTACCCAACGCTCAGGTCGAGCCGTCGCTCAATGGTGCCCAGGAGGGATCGCGATTCCAGTTCGAGCGCCTCGGGTACTTCTGTGTGGATCCCGACTCCCGGCCTGGAAGGCTGGTGTTCAACCGGACCTTGACCCTCAAGGACACCTGGGCGAAGGCTGCCGGCAAGGATTAACGAGATCCGGCAACATTTTCGTGCATAATATCGATCAACTAAAACGGGTGGGTTGGAGCGGCGTGTCTAATGGCAGTTTGCTGGCGATGCCCTCAATGCAGCGAAATCAGTTGTGAAGACGACATCAACGCGCAAGGCCTGCCGCTGGCCTGCGATCACTGCGAGCGCCCCTTTCCACCTCGCGAGACGCAATGCACGGTCTGCGACTCGCTCAACCCCTGGTCACGGCGGGACTCGGTTCACTACTGGTGCACCGAATGCGGGAACACCCAGACCTTCTACTCGCGCACGGCGTAGCGGAGTGCGCTGGGCTTCCCCATGAAGAACACCCGCGGGTGGAAGGCGTAGACGGCAAGGGAGAACAGTGGTGTTGGGCACCGGTTACGCAGTAAACTGATGTTGTCCCCGCCAGTCCGGGAACGCTGATCGCAGGAAGTTCTGCATGGGAGGGTGTGATGGGGGAGATCAAGCTGTTCCAGATCTGCTACGAGGGTGAGCTCACCGCCGATCTTTCCTGGGCGATGCGTCAGCTGGGAGCCGAGCCGAGTTTCGATCAGAGCTGGCATGTGTGGCTCCCCGAAGGCCGGCACGCGGCACCACTGGTGCGGTACCTCCGGCCGCATGTCTCGGCTGACGCCCGCTTTCTTGTGGCCTGCACGCAGTTCACTTCCAACCGCGACTTTCTTCTCGTGCGCCACAGCCTCACGCCCGATGCCGATTACTCGGAGCTGCACGCCGCCGTGGATCGTTTGGGAATCGTGGTTGCCCTTCCGTTCGAATCGATGTTCATGATCCAGTCGGAAGATCGAACCGAGGTCCAGACACTCGGCCGTGCGCTCGGTGAGCTCTGTCCGGACGATTCGTTGATGATCACCGGGGTGAGCCACGACTGGGCCTACTGTGATGCCGGATCAAGCCGGATGTTCGTCGGAGACGAGAAACAGAACACACTGTTCCGGGCGTTCTGACTCGGGTGGAGCGTCAGTTCACCCCTCCCATCATTTTCTTGATCGGTTTGATCAGGAGTGCGAGGACGACCGAGGCCACGAGAACGCTGACAAAAGCCGCCATGAAGACTTCTGAGAACTGCCGGTCCTGGAGGAAACCGGCCGCCCATCCGGCTACGTAATTTCCCATCGCTGTGGCGAAGAACCAGACGCCCATCATCATGCCCACGAGGCGCGGCGGCGACAGCTTGGTGACCATGCTCAGCCCGACCGGACTCAGACAGAGCTCGCCGAGTGCCTGGAAGAGATAAAGACCGATCAACCAGCCGGGACTGACGCGCTGACCGGAGCGTTCGAAGATCCGCGCTGCCGGAACGATGAGCGCGAACGCGAGGCTGAGCAGCAGAAGACCCATCGTGAACTTGGCCGGGCTGGACGGCTCGCGCCTTCCCATCCGGATCCACAACCAGGCGAAGACCGGCGAGAGCAGGATCACGAAGAGCGGCTCAGCGGATTGGAAAAGGCTGGATGGGAAGTTGAAGCCGAACGCCCTGAGTCTCGTGGCGCGGTCCGCGAACAGAGTGAGGCTCGAGCCCGCCTGCTCGAAGCCGGCCCAGAAGAGAAGGGCGAACAGGGTGAGGATGATTGCCGCGCCGATTCGTGCCCAGTCCGCACGCGACAGCGGTTCCCGCACCGCCACGACCGTTGCGGGGACACCGGCTTCCAAAGGTGTTGAGGCTTCGACGGCGCGCAGGTACTTCTTCCCGAGCACGTACTGAATGAGGCCGAAGACCATGCCGACGCCAGCGGCGGCGAAGCCGAGGTGCCAGTCGATGCTCTGTCCGAGAAAGCCGCAGACGATCGGCGCGATGAACGCGCCGAGGTTGATGCCCATGTAGAAGATGGAGAAACCGGCGTCGCGGCGGTTGTCATCTTTCTCGTAGAGGGCTCCGACCATCGACGACACATTCGGCTTGAGGAGGCCGGTGCCGATCACGATGAACGCCAGCCCGGTGTAGAAGAAGGGCAGTCCGGTGATGGCCATGCAGAAGTGGCCGGCCGCGATGATGATCCCGCCGTACAAGACCGCGCGGTAGTGTCCGATCCAGCGATCGGCGACGTAACCGCCCGGCATGCCGGCCAGGTACACGGCCATGGTGTAGAGGCCATAGATCTGAGCGGCCTTGCTGACGCTGAGGCCGATGCCCGGCTGCTGCACCGAGCCGACCATGTAGAGCATGAGCAGGGCGCGCATCCCGTAGTAGCTGAAGCGCTCCCACATCTCGGTGAAGAAGAGCGTGGCCAGACCGCGAGGCTGGCCAAACCACTGTTTGTTCGTCACTGCAGCGTCCAACGGATCCTCCGAGTGTAGAGGGGGTCAGAGCTTTGGTTTTTGGTTTGCTGGCGCAACCGTCAAAAAGTCTACGACTGGTGCGCAAACCAAAAACCAAAGCTCTGACCCCCTCTACACCCTTTAGTGTATCTTTCGCCGCGAGAAAGTACGGCTTCGAAAGGACTGCAGATGGCGGAAGCGGCGGCTGAGAAACACCCTCGCGGGTTGTACGTGCTCTTCGGAACCGAGATGTGGGAACGCTTCAGTTTCTACACCGTCGGCGCAATGCTCACCCTCTACCTGCGCGACTCGCAGCAGGGCTTCGGAATGACGAATGCCCAGGCTGCCTCGGTGAGTTCCTGGTACCAGATGTTCATCTACTTCACGCCGCTCCTCGGCGGATTGCTCGCGGACCTGATCCTCGGCTTCCGCAAGGCCATTTTCATCGGCGGCATCTTCTTCATGGCCGGCCACGCCCTCCTGGCCGTCCCGAACAACATCACGATTTTCTACCTGGCGCTCACGTGCCTGGTGATCGGTAACGGTTTCTTCAAGCCGAATGTCTCTTCGATGGTCGGCAATCTCTACCGCGAAGGCAGCCATCTCAAGGACAAGGCGTATCTGATTTTCTACATGGGCATCAACGTAGGAGCCCTGCTGGCGCCGCTCGTTGCGCAGTTCGTCCAGCCGCGGTGGGGATTCCATCGCGCGTTCTTCATGGGTGCAATCGGTATGGCGCTTTCGCTTCTGGTGTTCCTGGTGAACCAGAAGTACGTGCGGCACGCGGACCGGATCCGCGGCAAGGAGCAGCTCAAAGCGTACGACGCGAACACCGTGGCCGTCACCGAAGATCTTCCGCCGGTCAGCGAAGAATCAAGGTTGATGAATGCCGTGCCGGAGTGGAAGCGGATCGTCGCACTGATCGTGATCTTCCTGATCGTGATCGTCTTCTGGATGGTTTTCCATCAGAACAGCATCAGCCTGACCTGGTGGGCCAACGATCACTCGTTCCGTCTGCCGGGAATCCTCTCGAACGCCATCAATCCCCTCTGGATCATCATTCTCTCGCTCCCGCTGGCCGGTTTCTGGACCTGGCTGGACAAGAGGGGGATGGAGCCTTCCACGCCGGTCAAGATGATGCTGGGTATGCTGCTCACCGGCCTGTCCTTCATGATTCTCTACTTCTCAGCGCGCGATGGAGGGTTCACAGGCCCCGCCTTCAAAGTCGTTGCGGTAGAGAGCGGCCAGACGCTGGTCTCGATCGCGCCGGAAGCGCGAGAGCATCTCAAGATCACCGCGCCAAGCCGCAAACTCGCGGACGGCACCGATGCCTGGGTGGTGAGAAACACCGGCCGCCAGATGGAAAAAGACGAGTTCGTCCGGCTGGAAAGTCACTCGCCGTCCGAGATCGTGGTCGGGCCGACAAAGCGGGTGTCGGCAATGTGGCTGATCATCGCTTATCTCGTGCTCTCCCTCGGTGAGCTGATGCTGAGCCCGATGGGTCTTTCACTGGTGTCGAAGGTCGCACCGATCCGTATGCGAGGGCTGATGATGGGCGGCTGGTTCGCAGCGACTGCCATCGGCAACAAGCTCACGGGCGTGGCGCGCTACTGGGACCTCTGGAGCCACGCACAGTTCTTCATCATTCTGGCGTCCATGGCACTGGCCATGGCGGTTGTGCTGCTGGTGCTGCTGCGGCCGTTGAAGAAAGCGATGCCGGGCGTCTGAATTGGCGGGGATCGAAGAGAACGTTCCGCTCGCACCACTGACCACCATCGGAATCGGCGGGCCGGCGCGCTACTACCAGCGCGCCGGCACCGTCGATGAAGTTCGCGAAGGGGTGGCCTGGGCGCGCGAGCGGAAACTTCCTCTTTTCGTCCTCGGCGGTGGCAGCAATCTCCTGATCGCGGACGAAGGATTCCCAGGCCTCGTACTGCACGTGGACCTGCGAGGGATCACCGTCGAGAGCGAAGATGAACTGGTGCTGGTGAAAGTCGCTGCGGCAGAACCATGGGATCCGTTCGTCGCGCGAGCAGTCGCGAATGGCTGGGCCGGTGTGGAGTGCCTCTCCGGCATCCCCGGATCCACCGGCGCCACTCCCATCCAGAACGTCGGCGCCTACGGGCAGGATGTCAGCGAGACTGTCGTTCGCGTGGAAGCGCTCGACCGGAGCACCGGCCGGGTCATCAGCTTCACGAACGCCGAATGCCGTTTCGCGTACCGCGCCAGTCTGTTCAAGAATCACGAGCGCGATCGCTACATCGTTCTCACGGTCACGTTCGGGCTGAAGCGGGGAGGGGCGGCCTCGGTCCGCTATCCGGAGCTGAAGCGCTATCTGGAAGAGCGGAACGAATCGCTCCAGGATCTCAGCACAGTTCGCAACGCGACCATCGCCATCCGCAGGCGCAAGGGGATGGTGATCGATCCCGGCGATCCCGACACGCGGAGCGATGGCTCATTCTTCATGAACCCGGTGCTCTCGGCCAGCGAGCTGGGGGCCTTCCGCGCGCGCCCCGGAACCGAGAGCGCACCGGCCTTCCCAGTTCCTGACGGCACAACGAAACTCTCGGCAGCGTGGCTCATCGAGCACGCTGGATTTCAGAAAGGGTTCACCCACCGGAACGTAGGTCTGTCGTCGAAGCACACGTTGGCGGTCATCAATCGCGGCGGTGGAACGGCCCGCGAGGCGGTCGAGCTGGTAACGATGATTCAGGACCGCGTCCGCGAACGGTTCGGCGTTGAAATCCAGCCAGAGCCGAACTTCATCGGCTTCTGATTCGCTGCACGAGCTAGCCACCCGGCAGCCGCATCTTCTCGAAAACGCGGACGATCGTGGACAGATCCACGCTTCGCTCGAGGTACTCCCACACCGCCAGAGCGTCCTCACGATAGGGCAGGTTCTCGGCCGTGTGAGCTCCGCTTTCCGTCAGCGCATACCGGGCGCGGTTGAACCACTTCGCCGCTTCGTCCGGGTGTGTGCGCAGCCGCTCGCGGGCATGCTGGATGAGGAGCGCCTGCTCGGGCGCGACATCCTCCGTCCTCAGGATCTTCATGACCGGCTTGCTGGCTTTCTCACTCTCACGGTCGGCCGACTTCTGGCGTTTCCGCTCCAGCGTTTCCCGGTCGGGAGAGATCAATCCCCTGTCGATCAGCATCTGCATGGCGATCGCGAATTCATTCGGGTCACCCTGAAGCCGTAAACCCGACGTGTAGAGCATCTTGCCTTGTGCGCTGGAAGACTTCGCAAACCGGCTCCAGATGGTCAGGGCCTGCACACTCACCGACGTATCCCCGCGCCGGAACCAGAATCGCGCCACGGTACCAAGGCGGATCGGCTGGGCATGTTCGATCCGGGCGCCGGCGGCGCTCAGGTCAAGGACCTGCACGCTGGCAGCCCCGTAGCTGCCGGGAATCTCGGCAGTAGCGACGAACCGCTCGTCCCGGCGAAGCTCGCTGATGTCGGTCACGGTCAATATTCTACCCTTCCAACAGCAGTTACATCAGCGAGCCCCAGATCAGGATTCGTTTGTACGTGTAGAAGTACGGCGTACGTGTGCCGAGCTTTGCCACCACCCGCCGCGTGTACTCCTCGAGGAACTTCGGAAAGCGTGTGCCCAGGCGCACTTCGTAGTCAGTCAGAAGCGCGCCGCGGACCCATTCCACGACGCCGTTCGCCGAATCGAGCTGGTGACCGTAGACCTGCAGCCGCACATTCTGGCGGCGCAACCCGAGCGCGTGCAGCAGGGACGCGTACTGCTCCGGTGTCAGCAGATGGTCAGGACGCGATGGCTCACCCATCTCGATGGCCACCTCGGCAGCGATGGCGTGCGACGGATGGTCGTCGTTCGCCGGCATCTGGATGGCGAGCTGGCCGTGTGGTGAGAGGAAACCGGCCAGCCTCGTGATTATTGTTTCGTGATCGGCTACCCAGTGCAGGGCGGCATTCGAAAAGATCAGGTCGAATGGATGAGACGCTGCGAACGATTCGATGTCGCCCTGTTCGAAGCGGAGTTTGTCCTCGCCGAGCGAACTGCTCTCGAGGAGCATGGACGGAGAGCTGTCGACGCCGAGCGTTTCCGCCGCCTCCAGACCCTGATGCATTTCACGCGTCAGTTGGCCCGTTCCACACCCCAGGTCGACGATGCGCATCTGCGGGCGGCGTTCGACCATGGCCAGCAGGTCGTGAAACGGCTGCGCACGCTCCTGTTTGAAGCGTGCGTACTGCTGAGGATCCCAGGAGCTCAGCGAAGTTTGTCCCAGTTCAGCACAGCATTCATCACCAGCGCGTACATGCCC
>Ga0136612_10000819_pt1 | contig 12285 bp, 11 predicted proteins | sample AntDryUQ224A2306_2_FD_106644 | JGI IMG/M metagenome (GOLD analysis project Ga0136612, IMG submission 106644) | Polar desert sand microbial communities from Dry Valleys, Antarctica - metaG UQ224A (23.06) | ecosystem: Environmental > Terrestrial > Soil > Desert | place: Antarctica: Dry Valley...
GAGAAGACCCGCCCGCGATAAGCGTCGCTGACGTGTTCCTGGAACACCGTGTCGGCGCAGATCTTCACCGCCTGCCCGACTCCGCCGATCAGGAAGCCGGCCACCAGCAACAGCTCTAGTTCGTACGGCGGGCCGAGGGTCACCTCGGTGACTGCCGCGAGGACCAGCAGGCTGACGATCCAGCGCGGCTTGCCGATCCGCCGGGTGACCATCGGAGTGATCGCTGCAGCCAGCAGTGCCCCCGCAGCTCCGATCACCAGGACCTGACCGAGACCGACGATCCCGGCTCGGAAGAAGCCCTCCGGGACGAAGTAGTTGCGGTAGAGCAGCAGCGTCGCCAGGGTCGTGATGCCGTACACCGCGCGGTGGACTGCCAGGACGACCAGCGCTCCGACTGCCGGCGGGTGGGCGGCGATGTGCCGCATTCCGGCTACCAGTCCGATGACCACATCCCGGGCCGTCGAACGGGCATGCCCCTCTACTGTGTCCGGGCCGAGGTAGGCGCCGGCGAACCCCCGGGCGAACGTCGCGGCGGCAAGGTACCCGGCCGTGGAGGACGCCGCGAGTACGCCGTACCCGCTGTTGTTCTCCCCCACCAGCTGCAGAAGACCAAGCGCCGCACCGGCCCCGGCGACGGCAGCCACCGTGCCAAGGGTCGTGGTCAGGGCGTTCGCCGTGACCAGATCGTCTTCCTCGGCGACGTGTGGAAGGGCCGCCGACAAAGCCGAGAGCACGAATCGGTTGACTGCCAGGACGGTCAGGGCCGCCAGATAGAGCCACGTCCCGCCGACGCCGGCGACCAGCAGCCCGGCAACCGCGAGCACCTGGGCGCTGCGCAGCAGGTTCGCGACGAGCAGGACATTGCGCCTGGTCCACCGATCGAGCAGCACCCCGGCGAAGGGACCGACCAGGGAGTACGGCAGTAGCAGGATCGCGAAGCCCGCGGCGACATCGGCCGGGGTCGCGGCCCGCTCGGGATTGAACAACACCGCACCGGCCAACGAGGCTTGAAAGATCCCGTCCGCGAACTGCCCCGACAGCCGGGTCCCGAGCAGCCGACGGAAGTCCCCGCGACGCACCAGTCCGCGTACGACATGGCGGCTGGCGGTAGACACGGTCGGCACGATCGCCCAGGGTACGGACCCGCCCCGGGCCGAGCGGCACGCCGGGCATGCGCAGCCGGCGGGAAGTGCGCCGCCCGGACGCCCCAACCGTGGTGATCTTGACCTCTTTGTCGGTTCTCGGGCCCGTTGCCCGGCGTGTCGCCACCACAAGGTCAAGATCACCGGAAAAGTGAACCCGCCGTATCGAGCGGTATTGGGGCACACTGGTTGCCGATGAGTTCTTCGCCGCCTCCGGACCACGACCGTCAGCCAACGACTGCCCATCTCGGCTGGGCGCCAGGCGCCGGGCAGGACGTCGTTGCCGGTTCGCTGCTGATCGCCATGCCGGTGCTTGCCGACTCGAACTTCAGCCACACCGTGGTCTTCCTGCTCGAACATTCCGCCGACGGCACCGTCGGCGTGGTCCTGAACCGGCCCAGTGAGGTCAGGTTGGAGCACGTGCTGCCGACCTGGGCTGCCCTGGCCACCGGGTCGGAGGTCTTCCATGTCGGAGGTCCGTGCCAGACCGACGCCGCGCTGTGCCTGGCCAGGGGTGATCTGCTCGACGCCCGCGCCGGCATCGACGGCGGCCGGAGCGAGCTCGCCGCGATCGGGCTCAAGCACGCCGGGACCGGGATCTTTCTCGCCGACCTCGATATCGAGCCGGTTCCCTCCGCACAGCTGATCAACGACATCCGGGTCTTCGCGGGGTACGCCGGATGGTCGGCCGGGCAACTGTCGGCCGAGATCGCCGAGGGCGCCTGGCTGTGCCTGCCCTCGCTGCCCGAGGATGTCTTCACGCCCACGCCGACGACCTTGTGGCGCAGTGTGTTGTCCCGCCAGCGCGGACCCCTTGGCATCCTGCGCAGCGCGCCGGAGGATCCAGCACTGAACTAGCTGCCAGCGGTCCTGCCAGCGATCTGTGTACGAGGGCGCCGCGGCGCCGATCGAGGAGGGCACGATGGCCACCGGAATCTCCGACGACATGATCATGATGTACGTGATCCACGACGCGTTGCGGCGCGACCTGGAACACCTGACCAGAGCGGTCGAGACCGGGGACCTGGTCGACCCGCAACGCCGGCAATCGGCCAGCGACGGCTGGGAGCTGTTCAAGTACCAGCTGCATCACCACCACACCGGTGAGGACATCGCGCTGTGGCCCAAGGTCCGGCCCCGCCTCGCCGGTCGCCCGGACGATCTGGCGCTGCTCGATGCGATGGAGGCCGAGCATGTACGAATCGGTCCGCTCATCGAGGAGATCGACTCGGCGGTTGCCGATCCGGAGTCGGGTAGGGACCGACTGCCGCAGGCCACGGCGGTCTTCCGGCAGGAACTCGCCGACCATCTCAGTCATGAGGAGCGCGAGGCCGTACCCGTGGTTGAGTCAGTGATGACTCCCAAGGACTGGAAGGAGTTCTCCCGGAGCCAGCAGAAGTCACTGGGCGGAATCAAGGGTGCGGCGGAGTTCTTCCCGTACATCATGTCCGGAGCCGATCCCGAGCGGGGCTCCCAGGTGCTGAGCATCTTTCCGCCGCCGCTGCGGTTGCTGATCCGTCGGGTGTGGCAACCGCGTCACGCCAAGCGAAGGCTGTGGAACTGATCGGTCCGCCGATCGGCGAGTCGGTTTGCCATCCCTGGCCGGGTCTGCGGTAGAACAGACCCAGTCGGGTGGAGCGGCTTGGGGAAGAAGCCGCTCCACCCGACATCCATGTCTGTAGCCGCCCGGGAACGCGGCGGGCCGGCATCTCCTGCCGAGGACGCCAGCCAGCATCTCCTGATGGTTTTGTCGCAAACCGCCAGGAGCTCAGACCCCGACTGAAGCGGCGACGTCCGGGTAGTCGGTGGCGCTGACCGTCTGATCGGCCGGTGGCGCCTCGACGGTCTGCGGACCGTGGTCGGACAGTGTGACGGTGACCTGGATCGCGGAGTTCGGCAGCGTGGTGACGTACTGCAGCATCAGCTTCTCGTTAACCCCGACCGCCACCTGCGCCTGGCCGAAGCTGAACAGCGCCGCCAGTTGGCCGTCGATGGTCGTCTGTCCCTGAAAGGTGTAGTCACGCTCGAGGTAGGCGGCTGCATTGTCGGGTTCGGGGGCGGCCAGCCTTGGCAGCAGGGCGGCAACCGTGTCGATCAGTTCCTGGCCCGCCTGGATCTGGCGGCGCATGAAGTTCACTCCGGGTACGCCGGCCGCGGCCATCGATTCGGTGAGATTCGGTACGTCGCCGAAGGTGACCTCGTCGGTGGTGAAGTACAGGCTGCGACTCTCGGCCGGCTGCTGACCGTTGTAATCGGTGACCGCGATCCCGGTTCCGGTGCCGTTCGTGAAGTCCAGCGTGCCGGTGTAGGTGAACGTGCTGTTCTCGGCGTACGGCGAGACGGCCCGGAACGCCACGCCGCCCTCGGTGAAGTTCCGGTTCAGCAGGCCGGCGAGGATGTCGGCCTCGCCCTCGGTGATCGGGTCACCGATCTGGCGCTCCCCGTTCTCCTCGACGCAACCGGCCAAGCCGATCAAGGACACGACGATGGCGAGCAGGGCGAGTAACGGATGCAGGCGGGGGGATCTCATCGGCGACAACCCTAGGCGGATCGGAAGTTGATCATCGCCATGTTCTGGCGGTTTTGACGGAAACCGCCAGAAAAGAGGCATCCGTCTGACCCATGATCAACCCGGAAACGCCCGTCCGTACTCGGGCTAGGTGTCGAGTTCACCGGCGATGAAGGCCTCGACGGCGTCCCGGGCGTCGTCGTCGGCGTACTGCACCGGCGGTGACTTCATGAAGTACGAAGAGGCCGACAGCAGCGGCCCGCCGATGCCGCGATCCTTGGCGATCTTGGCCGCGCGGATCGCGTCGATGATCACCCCGGCGGAGTTCGGTGAGTCCCAGACCTCGAGCTTGTACTCCAGCGACAGCGGGGTGTCCCCGAAGGAGCGGCCCTCCAGCCGTACGTAGGCCCACTTGCGGTCATCCAGCCACGGCACGTGGTCCGACGGTCCGATGTGGACATCGGCCTTGGCCATCTCGTGCGGGATCTGCGAGGTCACCGACTGGGTCTTGGAGATCTTCTTCGACTGAAGTCGCTTGCGCTCCAACATGTTCATGAAGTCCATGTTGCCGCCGAAGTTGAGCTGGTAGGTGCGCAGCAACTCCACGCCACGGTCTTCGAACAGCTTGGCCAGCACCCGGTGGGTGATGGTCGCACCGACCTGGCTCTTGATGTCATCGCCGACGATCGGCACGCCGGCCTCGGTGAACTTGGCCGCCCACTCCGGGTTGCTGGCGATGAAGACCGGCAGCGCGTTGACGAAGCCGACCTTGGCATCGATCGCGCACTGGGCGTAGAAGCGGGCCGCATCCTCGGAGCCGACCGGAAGGTAGGACACCAGCACGTCGGCCTTGGTGTTCCGCAGCACCTGGACCACGTCGACCGGCTCGGCTTCGGACTCCGCCACGATCTCGCGGTAGTACTCGCCGAGGCCGTCGAAGGTGTGTCCCCGCTGGACGGTCACGCCGGTGTCCGGCACGTCGCAGAACTTGATTGTGTTGTTCTCGCTGGCCCCGATCGCCGTGGACAGGTCCTCGCCGACCTTCTTGGCGTCGACGTCGAACGCGGCGACGAATTCGATGTCGCGGATGTGGTAGTCCCCGAACTCCACATGCATCAGGCCGGGGACCCGGTCCTGCGGGTCGGCGTCCTTGTAGTACTCGACCCCCTGGACCAAGGACGACGCGCAGTTTCCTACGCCGACGATGGCGACTCGTACTGAACCCATGGCAGGCCCCCTTTGTGTGGTTGGTTCGGTTGTTTCGGTCAGCGGTGTGCTGTGCTGTTCGGTTCCCGTCACGGGCGTGGCCCCGGCGCCGGGTCGCGGGCTTGATCGGCGCGCTCGGTATCGATCAACTCGGAGAGCCAGCGGACCTCCCGGTTGACGGAGTCCAGGCCGTGCTGGTGCAACTCGAGGGTGTAGCGATCCAGGCGTTCCCGGGTACGGGCCAGGGCGGTGGCCAGACCCTCTCGTTGCTCCTCGACCTTGCGCCGGCGGCCTTCCAGGATGCGTAGCCGCACGTCGTAGGCGGTGTGGGAGAAGAAGGCCAGGTGGACGCCGAAGCGCTCGTCGTCGTAGGCGTCGGGTCCGGTCTCGGCGACCCATTCGGCGAAGCGTTCCTTGCCGTCGGCGGTCAGCTTGTAGACCACCTTGCCGCGCTTGCCGGTGAAGGCCGAGGCGTCGGCGGGCAGCAGCTTGCTGGCAGCGACGGTGTCGTCGACGGCGATCAGTCCGGAATCCTTCATCCGCCGCAGCGCCGGATAGAGCGAGCCATAGGAGAAGGCCCGCAGCCCGCCACACACGGTGGACAGTTCCTTGCGCAGTTCGTAGCCGTGCATCGGCCGTTCGTGCAGCAGACCGAGGATCGCGAATTCGAGCATCCCGGAACCCTCCTCTGCCGAACGTGGCGGTTTACGTCATAACCGCCAAGTACTGGCGGCGATGTATCGAGACGATATATCAGCACGCCATGAGAAGCGAACGGAGGATGGCCGTACGGCTCAACAAAGCGCGGCGCTCACCTCGGTCCCCACGGTCGGATCTGGCGGCTATTCTGGTCAGGTGCTCAGGCGACGGTCAGTCGTGGACTACGCGCTGCAACGCCGCGCGTTACTTGCCGATGTCCACGCCGGTCGGGTCGGCCTGATTCAGGCCTGCGATGCCAGCCCGTACCTGCTTCGGGCCGCGAAGTACCACGGAGAGGTGACCGAGCTCAGCTGCCCGATCTGCCGCCGGGAGCGGCTCACCCGCGTGCACTACATCTACGGCGACCGGTTGGGCACCCTGTCCGGCCAGGCCAAGACCGAGCGGGAACTGATCAGCATGGACGGGCGGGCTTCGGAGTTCAACGTGTACGAAGTCGAGGTCTGCCGCAGCTGCTCGTGGAATCACCTGATCGCCTCCTATGTCCTGGGGGCCGAGCGGGCCGACGCCGCCGCCAAGCCGACCGGCCGAGCGGCCCGCAACTAGTTCCCGGGCCAGAACGGCGCCTACCGAGGGCTCACAGAGCGGCGACGTACCCTGGCCGGGATGTCTGACTTCGACGACCGAACGAGCCGGGCCACCGGTGAGGCAGCCGAGCCGGAGGGCGGTACGCGGCGCAGCAGGCGGCGCAAGGCCCGTCGGGCCCGGTCCACCAAGCAGCGGATCAAGCGCCGCCTCAAGATCGCTGTCGCATCCCTGGCTGTGCTGTTCCTGCTGTTCAGTGCCTTCGTCGTGGTCGTGTACGCGAACACCACGGTGCCGACGCCCGACCAGATCCGTACCAATCAGACCTCGGTCGTCTACTACTCCGACGGAGCCAGCGTTCTGGCCCGGGTCGGGGAGGAGAACCGCACCGACGTAGCGCTGGACGTCGTACCCGAACATGTCCGCAACGCCGTGTTGGCCGCCGAGAACCGGGGCTTCTACTCCGACCCCGGGATCTCCTTCACCGGGATCATGCGGGCGGTCTGGAACAACCTGACCGGTGGCGACACCCAAGGCGGGTCCACGATCACCCAGCAATACGTGAAGATCGCCTTTCTCACCTCCGAGCAGACCCTGTCCCGCAAGTTCCAAGAGCTGTTCCTGTCGATCAAGCTGGACACCGAGTTCTCCAAGAACCAGATCCTGGAGTACTACCTCAACACGATCTACTACGGCCGGGGCGCGCACGGGATTCAGGCCGCGGCCGAGACGTACTTCGGCAAGAATGCCGCCGACCTGACCGTGGCCGAGGGCGCGGTGCTGGCCGCCAGCATCCGCAGCCCCGCCCTGTACGACCCGACCAACCATCCAGAGGCCGCGGCCGAGCGCTTCGAGTACGTCCTGGAGGGAATGCAGGAGGAGGGCTGGCTGTCCGACCGGGATCGGCGGGCACAGGCGTACCCGGTCGTCCTTCCGATCGGCCCGTCAGCGGTCAATCAGGCCAACGGCCCCGAGGGACTGATCCTGAATCAGGTCCGGGAAGAGCTGGCTGCCATCGGCTTTGATGAGTCCCGGCTCTACCGGGACGGCTTGCGGGTCACCACGACGGTCAACGCCGGGGCGCAGACGGTTGCCATCCAGGCGGTGAACGACATCATGGCCGGACAGCCGGCCAACCTGCGTCCGGCGCTCGTGTCGATCGACCCGGCCACCGGTGCAGTGGTCGCGTACTACGGCGGTTCGCTGGGCACCGGCTTCGACTACGCGCAGACCTACCGCCAGCCGGGGTCCTCGTTCAAGCCGTTCGTGGTGGCCGCGGCCCTGGAGCAGGGAATCGGGGTCGGCGCCCGGCGGGACGGGTCGTCGCCGCAGACCTTCCCCGACCGGGAGGCGCCGGTCCGTAACTCCGAGGGCGGGCAGTGCAGCGGGTGCACCGTGCGCGAGGCGCTGACCCGATCGCTGAACACTGTGTTCTACGGGCTGTCCTACGAGGTGGGCGGCGCGGCCGTGGCCGACGTGGCCCACCGCGCCGGGATCGCCACCGAGATGCCGGACGGCACCCCGACCCTGGCCCGCGACGGGGTGACCGCGTCCTCGATCGGCATCGGTGAGTACGAGGTGCGCCCGATCGACCAGGCGCATGCGTTCGCGACCTTCGCCGCCGGTGGGGTGGAGCGACCGCCGTACTTCATCAGCCAGATCGCCGACTCCGAGGGCAACGTCCTGTACTCCAACGACGGGGCCGACGGAGAGCCGGTGATGGCGCCGGAGGTTGCCAGCGACGTGACACACGCGCTGTCCGATGTCGCCGAGTACTCCAATGACGAACTCGCCGACGGTCGGGAGGTGGCCTGCAAGACCGGCACGACACAGCTGAACGACGAGGCCAACAAGGATGCCTGGATGGTGGGCTTCACCCCACAACTGTCCACCGCAGTCTGGGTGGGCACGGACAACAACGAGCCGCTGCTCACCGCAGAAGGCCGACTGGTCTACGGATCAGGCCTGCCCGGCAAGATCTGGCAGGCCTACATGAACGCGGCGCTGGCCGGCGCCGAGGAGCTACCGCTGCCCGACGAGGCCCTGATCGAGGGTGACACCGGCGAGTCGTCGGGATCCGGCGAAGACGGAGGCGGCGAATCCGAGGAGCAGACACAGGAGTCCACGACCTCAGCCGCGGAAACCACTGAGCCACCGGCGGAGACGACCCCACCGGTGACACGGCCGCGGCCGAGCCCACCGCCTCGGCCGTCCGAGCCTCTGCCATCAACCCCGCCACCGACGAACCCGCCGCCGAGCCCGTCTCCCTAGCCGAGTCCGGTAGCCCGTGAGCGACAATCCCGATTCCCCGGTCGACTCCGGGCACCCGGTCGATGCCGGGCGGCAGCCAGTCGACGCTGGACAGCCGGCCGACACCAGGCGCCCGGTCGCCTCCGAGCAGCAGCCGGTCGACTCCGAACTCTCGGTGGACCGGGTGTTCCCGACCTGGTCCGATCCGGTTGCCACCGCAGCGAGCACGGCGGTCGGCGGGCCGTGGGGCCGGCATGCCAGGGTCGGTCGTAATCGGTTCTGGACGCCGCTGCGGGTCATCCTGGCGATGGCCATCGTCGTGCTGGCCTTCGCCTGGATCAAACAGGAGCCGTGTGCCGGTGGGGACTGGTCGGGATCCAAGCAGTACACCCACTTCTGCTATTCCGATTCGGTGCCGCTGTTCGGAATTCATGGCCTGGATTCCGGTGCGGTGCCCTATTTCGACTCCGCGGTGGAGTACCCCGTCCTGACCGGCTGGTTCATGTACGGCGCAGCACGGCTGTCGGCGATCTACGACTCCGAGGCACTGGACAATGGGCTGCTGCCCGACATGCCGGCCGTCTACTCCTACTACGCCGTGACCGCGTTGCTCTTGTCGTTGTGCGCTCTGGCGATGGCCTGGGCGGTGCAGCGGCTGTCCGGCCGCCGACCCTGGGATGCGGCCATGGTCGCGCTCTCCCCATTGCTGTTCGTCCATGCCTTCACCAACTGGGATCTGTGGGCGATCGCCTGGTCTAGCGCGGGGCTGGTGGCGTGGTCGCGGCGGCGACCGGTTCTGGCCGGCGTGCTGCTCGGGTTCGGCATCGCAGCGAAGCTGTATCCGCTGCTGTTCCTCGGCGTGCTGTTCATCCTGTGCCTGCGGGTCGGGCGGCTGCGGGAGTGGGGGCTGGCCACGGTCGCAGCGGCGCTGAGCTGGGCGGCGATCAATGTGCCGGTCGCACTGGGCGCTGCGGATAACTGGTCGCTGTTCTTCCGGCTCAACCAGACTCGGACCGCGGATCCGGATTCCCTGTGGCGGATCCTCGAACACTTCACCGGATCCACGGGGACCAGCCTGTTCGATCCGCCGCTCGGCCCGGATCAGGCGCCGACCGGACTGAACATCGCCGTGGCGCTGGGAACGGCCGCGGTGTGTGCCGGGGTCGCGTTCGTCGGCCTGCGGGCTCCCGTACGACCGCGGTTGCCGCAGTTGCTCTTCCTGCTGGTCGCCGGCTTCCTGCTGGTCAACAAGGTGTGGAGTCCGCAGTTCTCGCTGTGGTTGTTGCCGTTGGCTGTCTTGGCCCGACCGGAGTGGCGGCTGCTGCTGGCCTGGCAGGCCGCCGAGGCTTTCCTCTGGGGACCTCGTCTGCTCTGGTACCTCGGGGTCGACAACAGCGGGCTCCGGATCGAGTGGTTCTTTCTCGCGGTCGGCATCCGCGACGTGCTGGTGATCGCGCTGATGCTCTACGTGCTGCGTGACCTGTGGGACCCGCGGTGGGACGTCGTTCGGCGCAGCGGCATGGACGATCCGGCCGGTGGTGTCCTCGACGGCGCCGTGGACCGATTCACCCTATTCCGCCGTTCTCGCGAAAAAGGCGCGAATGACGGCGCCATAACCGCCCTTATCGCGAAAAGGGCTGTCACGCACGCGACCATCGAGGGTGACCCTGCTGAGGGGCGCGCGCCGTGACCGGGGAGTTGAGCGGCCGGGTGGCGATCGTGACCGGAGCCAACCACGGAATCGGCGCGGCGATGGCGCAGTTGCTCGCCGGGTGCTGGTCGCCGAGATCGCCGGCCGGCAGTTCGCCCGTGCGGTCACCTGGGACGGATCGTCGGTATGACTTCGGATGGACAGCAAGGCTTTCAGGAGAAGCCTGCGCTGACCGGATCCCGCGGCGGCGAGTGGGAAGCGGTCCCGTGTCAACCGGATCGGTACGATCAGCCGTCGTCCACACCGGCACCGAGATCGGGGATGTACCGCAGCTTGAGCGCCCCGCTGCGAAGGGTTTGCGAACTGGCGAGCTTGAGCGGAAGTCGGTTCACATCTTCGCCTGTCGATCCATCGGGGAACAATCGGTTCCCGGAGCCGACCACGATGGGCAACACGTACAGATTGAGTTCATCGAGCAGGCCGCGGCCGAGCAAGCCTCGCACCAGGCTCGGGCTGCCCGCTACGAGGATGGTGCCACCCGGGCGGTTCTGAGGGCGGCTATCTCCTCGTATACGTCCGTGGCCAGCACAGTCGTGCCAGGCCAGTCAGTGTCGGTCACTGAACGAGAAGCAACGTAGCGATCGACCCGCTCGAGGAAGGCAAGCATGGGCGAGTCGGGATGTGGACCGTGGAGTGCGTTGTAACCCTCGAAGGACACCCGGCCCATCACGGCTGCGTCGGTGCCCTCCATACCCTCGAAGATTCCGCGAACAGCTCCTCGTCGAAGTACCGGTATTGCCAGTCGTCGTCGGCCTCCACGACCCCGTCAAGTGACATGAACATACCGCTGGTGACCTTGCGCATCGTCAATCTCCCGCCAGTGCCTCGAAGGAGGCGTTCATCCGTGCAGCGATGTGAAGTACACATCGTATACTTTAGGGCATGCCAGCGGCAAAGAGTTCGTACCACCATGGCGATCTCAGGGAGACGCTCGTACGCGCAGGTCTTGCCATGGCCCGCGAGCGAGGCGCCGAGGCTGTGGTCTTGCGCGAGGTGACCCGCCAAGCGGGTGTCACCGCGCGGGCGGCCTACCGGCACTTCGCCGACCGGGAGGCGCTGGTGCGGGCCGTGGCGCAGTCGGCCTTGGCGAAGATGGCAGCCACCATCAAACAAGCGCAGAGCGGCGCCTCGGAGGGTGCGGCGATGTTGCGCGGAGTAGGCGAGGGCTACATCCGGTTCGCTCTCGACGAGCCTGGCTGGTTCGACATCGCGTTCTTCGCGATGGGAGACATGGTCGTGGATAAGCACGCCACAGCCGGCCCGCCCTTGCCATACACACAGCTCATCGACGCACTGCAGCAGCTCGTCGCAGAGCGTCGCCTCGACCCCGCCGAGGTCGACCAGGCGGCCATGACCTGCTGGTCTGGCGTCCACGGCTTCGCGACTCTGACCTCACGCGGGCCATTGCGCACTCTGCCCCGTAGCCAGGTGGACGCGCATGCCACTCGGGTCGTTGCAGATCTGGTGAACGCCACGACCGCCACCGGAGGCGCCCGCACTGGGACGGGGGCGACTGCCGCACCCCAAGGACCCAACTGAGATTCTGATCGCTGAGCTGCTTGAGCAGATGGCGGGTACTCACAGGTAGAGGTCAGCCAAGCGACGGGCAAGAACTGGTGGTACTCCGGACGAGCCCCGTCGGTGCCCGGCGTGCTTCCGTAAGCGGTCTTGACGAGCGTCGTCCCGATCTGGATGCGGACCGGCCTGGTGCCGATCTCCGGGCTGCCCATGGCGAACGGCCGGTCCTCGTTATGAATCTCCCGCGCCCCGCGGTCGCCCTATGAGCGGATCTGGTCAGCCGGACGGACGACATCTGGTCGCGCCGGCACGGCGGGCCAGGACGAAGCGATCCCGGCCGGTGAGATCCCGATGCGTAACGGCAGGTTCGAAGGCGCCGGTACGGTCGACCAGGTCGCGGACGGTCGCTCCCTGCACGTCGGCATGCTCCATCACGAACAGGCCGCCCGGCCGGAGCAGCCGGACCGCTGCTGCCACGACGCGCCGCGGCAGGTCCAGGCCGTCGGCCCCGCCGCCGAACAGGGCCCGGGGCGGGTCGTGGTCGGCCACTTCACGTTCGAGCGGCACCCCGTCGTCGGGTATGTAGGGCGGATTGCCGATAAGCACGTCGACCGCCCCGTCGAACTCGGCGAGCAGGCCCGGGTCGGCTACGTCGCCGACCTCGATCCGCACCGCACTGGCGCCGGTCCAACCGAACCCAGCGCCGA
>Ga0136612_10000820_pt1 | contig 12283 bp, 10 predicted proteins | sample AntDryUQ224A2306_2_FD_106644 | JGI IMG/M metagenome (GOLD analysis project Ga0136612, IMG submission 106644) | Polar desert sand microbial communities from Dry Valleys, Antarctica - metaG UQ224A (23.06) | ecosystem: Environmental > Terrestrial > Soil > Desert | place: Antarctica: Dry Valley...
CCCGGCCGGCCGGGGAGGGCCGAGCTCGGTGCGCCGGCCGCCGAGTCGGCGGGCGCGCCGCGCCCGTCGCGGTCGCCGCCGGACGCAGCGCCCTGGTCTGAGCCGGTCAGCAAGCTCACCACCGGCAGGCCCCGGAGGTCTGAGGCCCGCAGCGGGCCGCGGTCGGTGGCGACGCCGGCGCCCAGGCCGGCGACGGCCACCGTCGCGAGCGTGGCGAACGCCTTGCCCCAGGACAGTGCCGCGGGCTCGGCGGCGGCGCCGAGCGACCCCAGGGGCGCGAGCATGCTTTGCAGCCCGCTCGTCCTGGCCGTGGCGGCCTGGGCCCCGGTGGCCGCATCGTCGCGCGAGCGGCGCAGCAGCCCGACGGGCAGGAGCGCGGCGAGCCGACCGGCCAGGCCGGGGCGCCCGGCGCCCGCGAGGGCCGCGTGCCGGCGGCAGGACTCACAGCAGGACAGATGGCGCTTCAGGCGGCGGCGATCCCGGATCCCGAGCGAGCGCTGCTCGTCGGCGTCGATGGTCGCCTGGACGCGCTCGCAGCGGCGACCGGAGACGAGATCGTCGTACTCCTCCCCCAGCCGGCGCCGAGCGCGGAACAGCGTGCTCTCGACCGCCGGGCGCGACAGGCTCATGCGCTCGCCGATCTCGCGATAGGACAGGCCCTCGAGCTCGCGCAGGACGAGGATCTGGTGGTGCTGCTCGGACAGCCCCCCAAAGGCGCCCCGGAGGTGCTCGAAGCGCTGCTTGGACTCGACCGCGGCCTCAGGACCCGGTGAAGGGCTCACGAGCCGGATGTGATCGCCCGGCGCCAGCGAGCCCTCGTCGTCGAAGGAGAGCTCCTCGGCTCGCCGCGAGCGCCGGAACTGATCGATGCAGGCGTTGCGCGCGATCTCATAGATCCACGGCTTGAACGTGATCGCGCCGTCGGTCTGGCGCATGCGCTTCAGCGCCGAGAAGAAGACCTCCTGGGTGATGTCCTCGGCACGGGCGTGGTCGCGCACCCGGCTGCCGACAAAGGCCGAGACACGGCCCCCGTAACGGGCGTAGAGCGCCTCGAAGGCGCGGTCGTCGCCGTCCCTGACGGCCCCCACCAACTCGTCATCCGTGATGTCCGGCGTCCAGCAGACGGTTGCCGGTAGCGCGCTCAAACGATCCCCCTACTCGAGTCCAGCGCCTCATGGCCCTGGTGGTCTCGGACACATCCCCTACGAGGCGCGGGACAGTAGCGTGTCCGTCAACGTTCGTAAAGGATTGTTCCCCGTTTCCATGGCGCGAATCACCGATCTCCTCGACTACCTCGACGGCCTGCTCGAACCGGCGCGCTTCGACGACTACGGGCCCAACGGCCTGCAGGTGCCCGGGCGCGCGGAGATCACGACCGTGGCGACCGGCGTCTCGGCCCATTCCGAGCTCTTCACCGGGGCGCTGGACGCCGGCGCCGACCTGGTGCTGGTCCACCACGGCCTCTTCTGGGATGGGCACTCCCGCGCGCTGACGCCCGTGCTCGCCGCGCGCCTCAAGCTCCTGCTCGAAGCCGGCGTCGGGCTCGCCGCCTATCACCTCCCCCTCGACGCCCACCCGCTCGTGGGCAACAACGCGCTCATCGCCGCGGGCCTCGGAGCCACGGTGGACGGTCCGTTCGCCGAGCATCGCGGCGCTCCGATCGGCGTGGTCGCCCGCTTCCCCGGCGACGGCGTCCCGGCGAGGGAGCTGTTCGAGCGTGTCCGCGAGCTGACCGCCCGCGAGCCGCTGCGCTTCGACGCCGGCCCCGAGCGGGTGTGCTCGATCGGCATCGTCTCCGGGTCGGCCGCGGGGGACCTGGCGGAGGCCATCGATCTCGGCCTCGACGCCTTTCTCACCGGCGAACCCGCCGAACACGTGATGGCCGACGCGCGCGAGGCCGGCATTCACTTCATCGCGGCAGGGCACTACGCCACCGAGACATTCGGAATCCGCGCCCTCGGCGACCGCCTCACCGAGCGTTTCGGCGTTCGCCACGTGGCGCTGGACGTGCCGAATCCGATTTGAGTTGAGCGCGTCCTGCGAAGCGGCTATAACAGGGCGAGCGGTCTTATCAGAACCCACGAGGAGGGGTCCATACATGGCGATTCACCTGACGCCCACGGAGCTTGCACGAGAGGCGGGACTCGACCGCCGCGACGTCATCGACAAGTGCATGCAGATGGGCGTCCCGATCTTCGAAGGCCGAATCGACAAGACCCTCTTCCTCTCGAACCTCCGCCGCCAGGCCACCCTCGAGCAGCAGCCGGCTCGGGCGTAGAGCCCCGCCCGCGTCAGCGGGCTCGCAGCGTCACTACAATCGCCTCCTGATCCCGATCTCGGAGGAGAAGGACTTCATGGAGGCCACCACCGCCACGGGCGCCAGCTCGTCGACCGGTTCCAAGACCATCGCCGATCTGCTGGCCAAGGCCGCGGACAAGCACGCGGCCAAGGTCGCCGTGCGCCACAAGCGCGACGGCGAGTGGCTCGACGTGACCTACGCGGAGGTGGGCGAGATCGTCTCGGAGATCGGGCGCGGCCTCATCGACCTGGGGATCGAGCCGGGTGAGCGCGTCGCCATCCTCGCCAGCACCCGCCCCGAGTGGACCTACGCGGACTTCGCCATCTCCGCCGCGGGCGCGACCGTCGTGCCGATCTACCCGACCAATTCCCCGGCGGAGTGCGAGTGGGTGGCCGGCAACTCCGAGTCGGCCGCCATCGTGGCCGAGGACGAGGCCCAGGTCGCGAAGATCGTCGCCGTCCGCGACCGGCTCCCGAACCTCCGCACCATCGTGGTCATCGACCCCGCCGGCGACGTCGCCGACGCCGTCTCCCTCGACGAGGTCCGCGAGCGGGGCCGGGGCCGCGACGCGGCTGACCTGACCGCGCGCTCCCAGGCCGTCGGCTCCGAGGACGCCTTCACGTTCATCTACACCTCGGGAACGACCGGGCCGCCGAAGGGCTGCGTGCTCTCCCATGGCAACTACCGCGACGTACTGAACATGTGCATTTCGCTCGATGTGCTCGAGGAGGGCGAGGCCACCTACCTGTTCCTGCCCCTGGCCCACGCCTTCGCGCTCCTGATCCAGCTCCTGTCCTTCGACGTCGGCGGGACCATCGCCTACAACTCGGGCGATCCGAAGCTGATCGTCCCCGAGCTCCAGGAGACCAAGCCGACCTACTTCCCGTCGGTGCCGCGCATCTTCGAGAAGATCTACACGATGGCCACGGCGGCCGTGCAGCAGGCGCCTCCGGAGGATCAGGAGCAGTTCAAGCAGGCCGTCGCGCTGGGCGTCAAGGTGCGCGACCTCCAGGTCGCCGGGAAGGAGGTGCCGCCAGAGCTCCAGGCGCCCTTCGACGCGGCCGACGAGAAGATCTTCAAGAGCGTGCGCGCGATCTTCGGAGGGCGCGTGCGCCAGGCGGTCACGGGCGCCGCGCCGATCGGCAAGGAGATCCTCGAGTTCTTCTACGCCTGCGGCATTCCGGTGCTCGAGGGCTACGGCATGACCGAGACGGCCACGGTCGCCACGTACTCGACGATCGAGCACCACAAGTTCGGGACCGTGGGCCGCGTCCTGCCCGGCGTCGAGGCGAAGATCGCCGACGACGGTGAGCTCCTGCTCAAGGGCGGCAACATCTTCAAGGGCTACTACAAGAACGACGACGCGTCGTTCGGGACGGTCGTCGACGGCTGGCTGCACACCGGCGACCTAGGCTCGATCGACGAGGACGGCTACGTGTCGATCGTCGGGCGCAAGAAGGACATCATCATCACCGCCGGTGGCAAGAACCTCACCCCGGCGAACATGGAGAACGACCTCAAGCAGTCGCGCTGGATCTCCCAGGCCGTCATGCACGGCGACCGCCGGCCCTTCCCGGTCGCGCTCATCACGCTCGACGCCGAGGAGATCGGGCCGTGGGCCGAGCAGGAGGGCCTGCCGGCCGACATGGCATCGCTGGCCACCGAGCCCAGGGTGCACGCGCTGATCCAGGAGGTGCTCGACAAGGTCAACGAGTCCTACGCCCAGGTCGAGCAGGTCAAGAAGTTCGTCATCCTCGACCACGACCTCTCCCAGGAGACCGGCGAGCTGACGCCGACGCTCAAGGTCAAGCGCAACATCGTCAACGAGAAGTACGCCGACCTGTTCGACGCGCTCTACGAGGGCAAGTAGCCCCGCCGGGCTCACCATGAAGAGCGATCCCACCGACACCGGCGGGCTGTTCGTCGGGCGCCGGCCCGGCACCAAGCCGGTCAAGTACCGGGACACCCCGGAGTACGCCGGTGAGCGCCGGCAGAAGATCGACCGCACGATGGCGGCGCTGACGCTCGCCGCGTTGATCTTCGTCGCCCTGCTGTTCTGGGGCCCGCTTCCGCTGGCCTGGCTGTGGATCGGCTCGCGCGTGGACTACTGGACCGGCAGCACCTTCCTGGGTATCACCGTCGCCTTCTTCGGGCTGCTGCTGACCCTCATGGCCGGGCTCATGGTCATGCGCCGCCTCGACATCCTGTGGATCCTCCTGCGCCGCGCGGCGGGCACCGACCAGCGCGACGGGGTGATGGGCCGCGTGTTCGCCGTGACCGCGGTGGTCGGGGCGACGCTGTTCACGATCTGGCTGCTGGTCATCCAGGGCCCGGGCGCGAGCCTGGCCCCCACGGGCTAGTGGGGCACTAGCCGCGCCGTGGGGCTGCTCGACTACTACAAGCAGTTCGAGGGGATGACCGACCTGGAGATTTCGGCCGAGTTGCGCGCGCGTGCGGACGAGCGCCGGCGCCGCGCGCTGGCCAGGATCGACCCGCTGGACCTCTCGGTCACGACCTGGCACGAGTACCCCCACCCCGACATCGTGGCCGCGATCACCTTCGCCGGCCGGCGCGGGATCAACCGGCCCGTGGACCCGTCGGCGATCGAGCTGCGCACCGAGCTGGGCCGGCGCAACGGCCTCGAGCCCGAGCGCGTCGTGGCCGGCAACGGCGCGTCCGACCTCCTGCGCGGTGCCGCGCTGACGCTGCTGTCCGAAGGCAACGAGCTCGTCACCCCCTGGCCCTCCTATCCGCTCTACCCGCTGATGGCCCGTGACGCGGGGGCGCGCGCCGTGCCCGTCGCCGGCTTTGACCCCGACCGGCTGCTCGCCGCCCTGACCGAGCACACCCGCGTGCTCGTCCTGTGCAATCCCAACGATCCGACCGGGGAGCTGATCGCCGCGCCCGAGCTGCGCGATCTCATCGAGGCGCTGCCCGAGACGGTCACCGTCCTGCTCGACGAGGCGCTGGTCGAGTTCGCCGACCCCGCCCACGGCCAGGCCACCCTCGGCCTGCTCGACGACCATCCGCAGCTGCTGATCTTCCGGACGTTCTCCAAGGTCCACGGCCTGGCCGGCCTGCGCTGCGGCTACGCGCTCGGGGGTGCTGGCACGGAGGCGCTGCTAGAGCGCATCGCCCCGCCCCAGGGCCTCTCGGAAGTCGTCCAGGCGGGCGCCCTGGAGGCGCTGCGCAAGGGCATGGGCATCGCCGCCGCCCGTGCCGACCAGGTGCGCCGCGAGCGGGCCCGCCTGCTCGAGGCGCTCCACGAGCTGCCCATCGACGCCACCGAGAGCCATGCGAACGTCGTATGGCTGCGTGCCCCCGGCCTGCGCGACGGCGAGCTGCGGGCCGGGCTGGAGCGCGCCGCGGTGATCGTCGCCGACGGCGCCGACGTGGGCGCTCCGGGATTCGTCCGCGCGGCGATCCAGAGCGGTGGGGCCACCGACCGGCTGCTCAACGCCCTCCAGGGCGTCCTGCGCGCATGAACCTCGACGCCTGGTGGGCGAGCGGCGAGCGCCGCCGGCTCGCCGGTCATGAGATCTTCGTCCGCACCGAGGGCGACGCCGGCGCCTGGACCACCTGGCTGCACGGCTTCCCCACCTCGAGCTGGGACTGGGCGCCGCTCCTGGAGGCCGTGGAGGGCGGCGGCCGGCACCTGTGCCTCGACTTCCTCGGCTTCGGCGCCTCGGACAAGCCGGCCCGCCATCCCTACGCGATCGTCGAACAGGCAGACATCATCGCGGCAGCGTGGCGTGAGCTGGGGATCGGCTCGACCCGGCTGGTCGCCCACGACTACGGAGTGTCGGTCGCCCAGGAGCTGCTCGCCCGCGCCGGGGACGGCGCCGGGCTGGGCGTGGAGCTGACCGAGGTCGCCTTCCTCAACGGGGGCCTCTTCCCCGCGCTGCACCGCCCGCTGCGCGTGCAGAGGCTGCTGGCCGGGCCGGCGGGGCCGCTGCTCTCGCGCCTCGCGACCGAGCGCACGTTCACGCAGGGCCTGGGCGAGGTCATGGCCAAGCCGCCACCCGCCGAGGAGCTTCACCAGCACTGGCGCGCCTTCTCGCGCGCCGGCGGGCACCGCCGCGCGCACCGGCTGCTGCGCTACATGGCCGAGCGGCGCGCCAACGAGGCGCGCTGGGTCGGTGCGCTGGAGGCCACGGCGGTGCCGCTGCGCTTCGTGTGGGGCCCGCTGGATCCGGTGTCGGGCGCCCACGTGGTGCCCGAGCTCCGCCGCCGGCTCCCGGGTTCGCCGGTCACCGTGCTCGACGGCGTCGGGCACTACCCGCAGCTCGAGGCGACCGCCGAGGTCGCCGCGGCGCTCGGGTAGTTCCTACCGCGAGGCTCAGCCGCCCAGGCGCGCGGCGAAGGCGTCGAGCGCGAGGCGCATCGGGCGCGCGGTCACGAAGAAGCCCGAATGGCCGCGATTGGCCTCGGCGAGGATCTGCACGTCGGCGGCGCCCTTGCCCCTCAAATAGCCACGGGTGGTGAAGGTCTGCGGGCAGCCGGTGGTCGTGCGGTCGAGGCGGCCGCAGTAGAGGATCCAGCGGGTGTTGCGGAAGGGTCGTGGGCCGTAGCGCCCGGCGCCGATCTCCGTCTTGAGCGGAAAGTCCCGCACCGCGGTGCCCGCGTTGGCGATCGCCAGGCCGAAGCGCCGGCGGCCGCGCTGGTCGAGCGCCATCACGCCGTAGGTGTAGAAGGCCCCGTAGGAGTAGCCCTGGATCATGGCCCGGCCCGGCGCGACGCCCTCGCGGGCGAGGACCCGGGAGGCGGTCCCGAGGATCCAGGCGGGTGAGTACTTGAACGACGTGCCGTCAAAGCCGCGGCGCCACTGGATCGACAGCACGCCGTAGCCGCGGGCCAGCGCCGGCCCGGCCCAGGACTCGTACTGGTCATAGGCGCTGGACTTCGCGCCGTGCAGCAGGACGACGACCGCGCGCGGATTCGCGGTGCCCCGCTTGTAGACGTAGAAGGACTTGCCGTCCGTCGTGACGCTGGTCTGCGCGCCGGTGGACCGCGCGAGCCGGTAGCCGGTCGGGCTGCGCAGCCGCGCCTTCTGGAGGACCGGGATCTCGGCGGCGACGGCAACGGCGGGAACCCGCTCGTCGTCGGAGGCGGAGGCCATCGTCGCGACGGTGGCGCCACCCGCGCCGATCGCGACCAGGCTCACCCCGAGGATGGCAAGACGCCGACGGGTCATGAAGTGACCGCCGCGGCGACGGGACGACCGGGCGCGCGCGCCGTGCGACGCTGCACGCGCTTGAGCAGCGGTTGCTCCACGGCGTGCCAGCTGGCGGCCGCGCAGGCCAGCGTGACCGGCAGCGCCACCAGCACGACAGCCGGCGCCTCGCCGGCGCCGCCCACGCCCAGATGACCGAGGAAGAGGATCACGGGGACCTGCCAGAGATAGACGCCGTAGGAGATCGCTCCGAGGTAGGCGAGGGGCCTGGTGTGCGCCCAGTCGACCGCGTGGCCGACCCCCATTGCCACGGCCAGGGTGAGCAGGGCGTAGCCGATCGCGTAGGGCAGCTCGTGGGTGAGCGCGAGCCTCAGGCTGGAGCCCGTGGCCACGCCGTTGGCGTGCCAGACGCCGGCGCCGACCACCAGCGCGACGCCCGCGATCACCAGCGCCGCGGTGGTCGCGCGGCCGAGCTGCTCGCGGTCACGCGAGCGCAGCCACTCCGCGCCCAGCGCGGTGAGCATGCCCGCGGCGAAGAAGGGCAGGTAGGTCGGCAGCGCCTTGCCGTGGATCGGGCCGAGCACGCTCTCGATGTTCCACGCCTTCCAGGCCAGCCCTGCCGCGGCGAGTCCGAGCACGAACAGGACCTGCACACCGAAGCGGCCCCCGGCCACCCGGTAGGCGAGCCAGCCGAGGAGCGGCAGGCTGGCGTAGAAGGCCAGCTCGATCGGCAGCGTCCAGGTCACCGAGTTGAGCTTGAGCAGGGTGTCAGACGAGAAGTTCTGGCCCATGACGCGGAACAGCCACACGTCGTCGGACGCCGGCAGCCGCACGCCGGGGTATCCCTCGGCGATGCGCATGAGCGGATAGACGATGAGGAGGCACAGCCAGTAGGCGGGGAAGATGCGCGTGGCGCGCCGGGCGGCGTAGGCGCCGAGGTCCAGGAGGCCGGTCTGGCGGCGCGCGGCGCGGATGAACGGGCGGTAGAGCAGGAACCCCGAGAGCACGAAGAAGCAGATGACGCCGACGCGAGCCTGGTTGGCGGCCTGCCCGAGGAAGCCCGGCTCACCCGCCGCGCGGTTGTAGAGCCAGGCGTGGAAGAAGAACACCGAGAGCGCCGCGATTCCGCGCAGGGAGTCCAGCCCCGCGTTGCGCGAGGGGGAGTTGGCCGGCGCGGCGGCGCCGTGCAGGTCCGAGGCCTTGATCTCATGGGTGGTGCTGGCGGCGGTCACTTGGCGCGTGCAGTCCTCTACAAACCCCGCCTGTCGGCGGCAGTTGCGCCCGGGGAGGGTAGCGGAGGGCCTACCCCTCGTCGGCCGACTGGCGCAGCAGCGTGCCCGTCGTCTGCTCGAGGATCTTGCGCCAGGCGCGCGTGCGCTCCTTCTCGGCCACGAAATGCTTGACCACCTTGCGCACGCGGGTGGCCGAGATCTCGATGCCGTGCCGATCACAGACCTTGCGGAAGTGCTCGTAGTCCTCGGAGAGCTTCAGCGTCACCGACTCGAACCCGTGGCGCGCGATGTCCACCCGCGAGGCGAAGTTCAGGATGCTCGTCTGGAACATGAGCTCGTCGTTGGGCTCGGGCTCGATCAGCACGATGTCGACGCCCGGATAGCGCTCCTCCCAGTGCTTGGCCATCTCGTGCAGGCGCTGGTAGGCCAGGAGCTTGAACGTCTGGTAGCCGATCTGGGGGAAGCCCATGTCCGACACGCGCTTCTTGCGGGGGCCACGCAGGGTCGAGACGGTCTTGGTGAAGTCGTTGACGTAGGGCACGAGTGGGTTGACCACCACGACGAACTTCGCCCCCGCCTCCACGGCGATGTCGACGTTCGTGGTCGAGACGATCCCGCCGTCGACCAGCTCGCGGTCCTTGAGCTCGACGGGCTTGTAGACCATCGGGAGCGCCGTGGACGCGCGCACGGCTGAGGAGATCGGGATGTCGTCCCAGTCGGCGGCGCCCAGCACGATGCGCTCGCAGGTGTCCAGGTCGGTGGCGGCGAGGTAGAGCTCGGGCTCGAGCAGGCGAAAGTCGTCGGTGCGGTCGGGATCTGAGAGCACGGTGCGCATGTAGGACTCCACCCCCGCGCCCGAGTAGAGGCCGGAGGGGAGCAGATCGGCGAACTCCAGGGCCACGTCGACGGCCGAGAAGTCGCGCCCCAGCGAGCCGGCCAGCGTCCGGGCGATACCCGCCGCGCGCAGCGGCAGCTTGGCCAGGCTCGTGGCGAACTCCACCAGGTTGGGGCGCAGGAGCTGGTCGAGGTCCACGTCGCGAAACGGGGTGGGCACCTGGCGGTTGACCACCCGCATCATCTCCTCCGGGGTCACCCCGTTGGCGGCCAGCGCGGCGACGAACGAGCCCGCGCTCGTGCCCACGTAGATGTCGAACTGGTTGACGGTCCGGTTGACCGACAGAAGGTCGAGTGCGCGCAGGGCACCGATCTCGTAGACCCCGCCGGTGAAGCCGCCGCCCCCGAGGACCAGAGCGGTCTTGGATCGCTTCGCCCGGCGGGTGCGCGTCGCCGCGGCCGAGGCCTTGGCTTTCTGCCCGGGCTTTGCGGCCTCGAGCTTGACCACCTTGCCCATCAGCGCATTGTATTGACAGGGACGTCGGTTCGGCGCGACTCCGCGTTCTGGTAGGTGTTCTGACCCACATGCGGCGGGTCTGCCTCCTCCTCTGCCTGCTCGTGCTCGGGCCGGCGGCCAGCGCCTCGGCGCTGACCGAGGCACCCCTGCGCTCCTCGCTGTCGCGCACCATGAACGCCGCCGGGTCGTCCTCCGGGGCCCACGTCGTGGACCTCACGGACGGGCGCGTGCTCTTCAGCCGCCGCGCCGAGGCGCCGCGCATCCCGGCCTCCAACGAGAAGCTCTTCACCACCGCTACGGCGATCGCGAAGTACGGCCCGCGCGGGCGCTTCTCCACCCGGATCCTGGGCGACGGTCGCCGCGAGGGCGACACGTGGGTCGGATCCCTCTACCTGCGCGGAGGCGGCGACCCGATGTTCGGCAGCGCGCGCTTCACCCGCAGCGCCTACGGCGAGGGCGCGACGGTCGAGGACCTGGCCGCCAAGCTCGCCGCGCTGGGGATCTCCCGCGTCACCGGCAGCGTCTTCGGCGACGAGTCCTTCTTCGACCGCCGGCGCGGCAGTCCGGCTGACGGCTTCGCCGTCTCGATCTACCTCGGCGGACAGCTCAGCGGCCTGGCCTTCAACCGTGGGCTGACCCCGGGTGGCGGCGGCCTTCAGAGCCGCCCCGCGCTCTACGCCGCGCGCGAGCTCGCCACCGCGCTGCGCGGGCGAGGTGTGCGCGTGCTGGGCGCCACTGCGGAGCGCACGGCGCCGGCGAGCGCCCGCACGCTTGCCCTCGTGCGCTCCCCCACCGCGGCGTTCATCTCCCGGTTCACGAACCGCCCTTCGGACAACTACCTCGCCGAGATGCTGCTCAAGGGCCTGGGTGCGAGCTTCGCGGCCGACGGGACCACGGCGCAGGGCGCGCGCGTGACCGAGACCTTCCTCGCCGGCCTCGGAGTCAGCGCACGGATCGTCGACGGCTCGGGGCTGGCGCGCTCGAACCGGATCTCCCCGAAGGAGACGACCGATCTGCTAGCCGCGATGAGCGCCGACGCGACCGCGGGACCGGCCTTCGTCGAGTCGCTCGCCATCGCCGGCCGGCGCGGCACGGTTTCCGGGCGCATGCGGGGGACCGCGGCCGCCGGGCGCTGCAAGGGCAAGACGGGCACGCTGTCCAACGTCTCGGCGTGGTCGGGCTATTGCGACACGGGCGGACGGCGCATCGCCTTCTCGTTTCTCATGAACGGCGTGAGCGTCGGCGGCGCCCGCTCACTGCAGGACCGTATGACCGCGGCGATCGCGACGTATCGGGCGGGCTGAACAGCGGCGATCACCGAGGGGGCGCGCTCATCCGTCCAGCAGCGCCAGCAACCCCGCCTCGTCGAGGATCGTCGTGCCCAGGCGCTCGCCCTTGGCGAGCTTGGAGCCGGCGCTGTCACCCGCGACGACGTAGTCGGTCTTCTTCGAGACCGACGAGGTCACCTTCCCGCCCGCCCCGACGATGCGCTCGGTCGCCTCCTCGCGGGTCAGGTCGGGCAGCGTGCCGGTCAGGACGAACGTCTTGTCGGCCAGCGGGCCCTCGCCGGGGGGTGGGCCCTCCTCCTCCAGCCGGAGCCCCAGGGCTCGCAGGTCATCCAGCAGCGCCACCAGCTTGGGGTCGGCGAGCTGGTCGGCGATCAGCGCGGCCACGATCGGGCCGATCCCGGGCGTGGTCGCGATCGCCTCCGCCTCGGCGTTGCGCAGCGCGTCGATCGTGCGGAACTGCTGGGCCAGCGCGCGGCCGGTCACGAACCCCACCCCCTCGATCCCCACCGCGAAGAGGACGCGGCCGAACGACCGGTCCCTGGAGGTCTCGATCGCCGCGAGGGTCTTCTCGGCCGAGATCTTCCCGAAGCCCTCGAGCTGCTCGAGCTGCTCGGCGGAGAGGCGGTAGAAGTCGCCGGCGGTGTGGACGAGCCCGGCCTGCTGGAGCTGGGCCACCTGCTTCTCGCCAAGGCCGTCGATGTCCATCGCGCCGCCCGAGACGAAGTGCTTGAGCAGCTGCCACTGGCGCCCGGGGCAGTCGCGGTTGGGGCACTTCGTGAAGACGCCCTCCCCCTTCTCGGTCGGCGTCCTGCACACCGGGCAGCGCTTGGGCGGTCGCGGGACGCGCGCGCGGCCCTTGCGCTCGACGGCGTGGGGCGCCGGTGAGACGACCTGCGGGATCACGTCCCCCGCGCGCAGCACGATCACCTCGTCGCCGGG
>Ga0136612_10000821_pt1 | contig 12276 bp, 15 predicted proteins | sample AntDryUQ224A2306_2_FD_106644 | JGI IMG/M metagenome (GOLD analysis project Ga0136612, IMG submission 106644) | Polar desert sand microbial communities from Dry Valleys, Antarctica - metaG UQ224A (23.06) | ecosystem: Environmental > Terrestrial > Soil > Desert | place: Antarctica: Dry Valley...
CTTCTGACGGGCGCTGAGAAGCCGGTCACGGTGCGCCAGCAGATCATCCGAGCGGCCAAGGCAGCGGAAGTCGAGATCGCCGTCAAGCGCTCACCGCACGGCTTCTACATCGGCCTGATGACGCAAGAGCGCACGCGGGGTCGTGGCCGCAAGGCAAAGAGCGGTTCCCAGGCGGGTGGTCCGGAGAGATAGCGCCTGCGCTCATCACGATCTGGTACCTCGCCCTCGACCACGCATCGTGACCGGCTTCGAGCTCCGACCGCTGGGCCCTTACTCCCTGGCGGCAAGCACACGCTTCCTGGAGGGCTTCGCGCCCAGCGGGGTCGGACCAGCAACGGACGATCGACTGCGCCTGGCCTTCCCGCTCGAGCCGAGCTGGCAGGCGGTGGCCATCTCGCTCTGGCAGGACGGTCCGATCGTCCGCGGCCAGTACGTCGGTGACCACGCGCCGGACGCTGTGCGCGCCCACGTCGCGAGACTGCTCTCAGCGGACATCGACGGTCGCGGCTTTGCTGCGGTCGGGCGTCGCGATCGCGTCGTCGCCCCTCTTCAGCGGCGCTATCCCGGCCTCCGACCGGTCGGCTTCTGGTCAGCGTACGAGGCGGCCACCTGGGCGGTGCTCAGCCAGCGAGTCCGCATCGTGCAGGCAGCGCGGATGAAGGTGGACCTCGCCCGCAGGTTCGGCGAGGTCTTGAGGATCGATGGCGCGGAGCTGGCGGCCTTCCCAGCTCCGCAGCGGCTGCTCGAGCGCTCAGTGCTCGCGCACCTCCCCGAGATCAAGAGCGGCCGGCTGCGAGCGATCGCCCAGGCTGCCCTCGACGGCCGCCTTGACACCGAGCGGCTGCGCACAGCAGAGCCCGAGGCTTCCATCACCGAGCTTCAGCACATCCCCGGGATCGGGCCATTCTCGGCGGAACTCATCCTGATCCGTGGCGCCATGGCACCGGACGTCTTTCCCACTGCGGAGGGGCGGTTGCACGCCGCCATGCGCGCCGCGTACGAGCTGCCGGGGAGTGTAGGGCTGGAGCAGTTGCAGCAGGTCGCCGATCGATGGCGACCATTCCGGTCATGGGTCGCCCTGCTGTTCCGCACAGCCGGGGAGGACGACACGCACGAGATCGGCGGACGTGCCTCGGATCCGGGCACCTGAACGGCGCTGCGCCGTCGAGGCCGGGCATGGGACCTCACGCCGCTGCTGGTACGCCCTCCCGCCCACGAGCAAACACGATGGCCAGCTCCGCGACCCGCCGCCCGAGGTGCTCGCCGGTGGCCAGGTCGCTGGCCGGTGGCACCACATCGGCTCCTTCGTCCGAGTTGGCCTGCGACATCGCGCCCACCCAGCTGCCGAGCCGGTTCAGCTCATCGGCCGAGCTGCCCTTCGTGTGCCAGCCCGGATACAGGTCGAGTCCGACCCAGATCATGCCGTGCTGCGCAGCGAAGGCGAGCAGGTCGAAGAGAGTGTTGAGCTTGTCGCCGGACATCGCCTTCGAGTTGGTGAAGCCCGCCGCCAGCTTGTCCTTCCAGCGCGGACCATCGACCCACCGGTCGACCGTGCCCTCCAGGAAGCGCTTCATCTCGGCCGAGAGCGAGCCGAAGTAGGTCGGCGAGCCGAAGATGATGGCGTCCGCCGCGTCGAGGGCCGCCCAACTGTCGTCGTCCAGCCGCATCACATCGAGCAGGTCGACCGTCGCGCCCGGGACGGACGAAGCTCCGCGTGCCACGGCCTGTGCCAGGCTCCCTGTCTTGCCGTAGCCGGTGTGATAGGCCACCGCCACCCTGATGGTCATCGTCGCTTTTGACCTCGTCACCCGCACGCTCCTATACGGACCCTAGTCCGTTTGACCGTCCAAGACTAGACGGACTACAGTCCGTATGTCAAATGCGTGATCTACCGGTCCTCGGCCAGCCGCCGCCCGAGAGGGCAGACGCCGCGCGTAACCGCCGGCGCATCCTGGAGGCGGCCGAGCGCCTGCTCAAGGAACGTGGCGTGGCGGGCGTGTCCATGGACGACGTGGCGTCGGAGGCGGGCGTGGGCAAGGGCACGCTGTACCGCCGCTTCGGAGACAAGGCCGGCCTGGGCATCGCCGTGCTGGACGAACGCGAGCGCGAGCTTCAGGACGCGATCCTGCGCGGTCCCCCGCCGCTCGGCCCGGGGGCCCCATCACGCAAGCGGCTGAAGGCGTTCGTAAGGGCGTATCTCGACTATGCCTGGCGCAACCTGGATCTGCTCGTCGTGGCCGAGACCGGTTCACCCGGAGCTCGTTACCGGAGCGGCGTGTATGCGGGGTTCCGCCGGCACGTCGAGATCCTGCTCATGGATGCCGGCGCGGACGATCCGGTGCTCGGTGCCGAGCTGGTCCTGGCTCCGCTGGCGGGCGACTTCCTGCGCCATGTCGCTGTCGAGCGAGAACTGGAGCGTGACGCGATCCTAGCAGCCCTGCTACGGCTGGTGGCGCGTCTGGCTCGTAGCTGACGCTGGAACGCCGCCGACGTCCTCATCGAATCACTGTCCGTCCGATGAGCTTGGCCGACCGAGGCAGTCGAAGTCCGCCGCGAAGCCCCGTCAAAGCGGCAGGTGCAGCTCGGGCTCCCGGCTCCAGAGCCGGTGCTGCGCCATCACGTCGGTAAAGCGCTGCGTGACCCGTCGAGTGACCTTCGTTGCTACGATCGTCGCGTCATCGGCCGGATCCGGATCGTCGGGTCCACCGACGGGGATCCGTGCTGCTTCGAGCAGCTGGACGCCTTCACCCGTGGCGGCCACTGGCTTGCAGTGCTTGTAGGCGTCCCGCACGAACTCGATGGCGTCGGCCTCAGCCAACCATTCCGGTGCAGCCTCGCCTCCCGCCACGTAGACGGCATCGAACAGGACCGATGCTGCGGTCAGGATGCTGAGCCCCGCCATGTACACCTCGCCATCATCAGCCGTGATCTCGCCAAGCTCGGCCGCAACGAGGAGGCCCTTCGCGCCCCGACCTGCGAGTGCCTTGACCATCGATGCCACTCCAGCGCCATCGAATCGCGCTGCGACGAGGATCCCCACCTTGCGGGTCGCGATCGGTCCCGGCACGTAGCTCGTCATGCTCAAGGCGGCCGAGACCACGTCCCGGTCTACCACTTGGCGATGTTGGTGGGCCTTGAGATCCCCGTCGGCAGGAACGCTCAGATTGGGAGGGGCGGGCATCTTCTTGGGAAGCGCGACACCCAGGCCTCTGGCCACACCGGTCGCCAGCGTTGCGTCCACTTGGGCGAGGTGGTGGATCATCCGTTCCCGGATCGCCGCCGCATCCACCTTGCCCAGTTCGAACCGAAGCGCCTTGATAAGATGCTGCTTCTCAGGCGTCGATTGACTCTGGAAGAACATCCGAGCCTGACTGTAATGGTCGAAGAAGCCGGCACCGCGCGCCCGCACCTTGCTGCCCTCGATGGGCTGCGGGTACGTCACGTACCCGCCGGCCGCCTCCGGCACCTGCTTCGGGTCGTTACCTGCGAGCGAGTTCGGCTGGTAACTCACGCGACCCCGGTCGATCTGCTGGCGCATGTAGCCGTCTCGCTGATTGTTGTGCGTCGCTGCCGTCGGGCGATTGATCGGGATCTCATGGAAGTTCGGCCCACCGAGCCGGATGAGCTGCGTGTCGGTGTAAGAGAACAGACGTCCCTGGAGGAGTGGGTCGTTCGAGAAGTCGATTCCGGGCACGACATTGCCGAGGTGAAAGGCGACCTGCTCCGTTTCCGCGAAGAAGTTGTCGGGATTGCGGTTCAAGGTGAGCCTTCCGACCCGCTGCACGGGGACCAGCTCTTCGGGGATGAGCTTCGTCGGATCGAGCAAGTCGAAGCCGAAGGCGAACTCGTCCGACTCCTCGACTATCTGCAGCCCCAGCTCGTACTCCGGAAAGTCACCGCCCTCGATCGCTTCCCAGAGGTCACGCCGGTGGAAGTCCGGATCCTTGCCCGAGATCTTCTGCGCCTCGTCCCAGGCCACCGCGTGGACACCCAAGAGCGGCTTCCAGTGGAACTTCACGAAGCGAGACGTTCCCTTGGCGTCGACGAGCCGGAACGTGTGCACCCCGAAGCCTTCCATCATGCGAAAGCTGCGCGGGATCGCTCGGTCGGACATCAGCCACATGATCATGTGCATCGATTCGGGCATCAGCGAGATGAAGTCCCAGAAGGTGTCGTGCGCCGAGGCTGCCTGTGGGATCTCGTGATGCGGCTCGGGCTTGACGGCGTGGATAAGGTCGGGGAACTTCAGCGCGTCCTGGATGAAGAAGACGGGCATATTGTTGCCAACGAGGTCGAAGTTGCCTTCGTCCGTGTAGAACTTCACCGCGAAGCCACGCACATCGCGGGCCAGGTCGGTGGAGCCGCGCGAACCCGCCACCGTCGAGAACCGCACGAAGACCGGTGTCTGCCTTGCGGGATCGGTCAGGAATCCGGCCTTGGTGTAGCGGGCCAAGGACTCGTAGACCTGGAAGACACCGTGCGCCGCCGAACCGCGGGCGTGCACGACGCGCTCAGGGATCCGCTCGTGATCGAAGTGGGTGATCTTCTCACGGAAGTGGAAGTCCTCAAGCAGCGACGGCCCGCGATCGCCAACTTTCAACGTATTCTGATCGTCGTTGATGCGAACGCCGTGGTTCGTCGTGAGCATCGACTCGCGCGGGTCCTTCGTATGCGCCTCGAGTTGCGCGCGCTTCTCGAGTTGCGCGCTCTTCTTCCCGTTCACGGCGCGAGATCCGCCCTGTGATCGGTCCGCCGGTGCAGACTTCCGTCGCTTTGGCACGCCAGCCTCCGTAGGGCATGGGCACGACCCTCGCCGCTCGTCGATAGGGCGTGGGCGCTGGGGAGGGAGAGACTACAGCATCTCCTCTCGCGACTGGCTGGCTCGGGCGGCACCGATCGCGCTCTTCACCTTCTTCTCTTCCTCGGGTGGCGGGAGCACGGCCGGCATGCCCAGTGACTCGATCCACAGCTCCCGCGCCCAGCCCATAGTGTGGTAGAGGTGCTCATCCTCTTCATCCTCGACCTTGGCGTGGGCTTCGGCCAGAGCAGTCGCCGTGTCTCCATCCAGGTGCTCGGCGACCTTTCCGATGAGCTCCCAGTTCTGGTGATCCTTCGTCTCCGCTTCCACGACGCATTCTGCCGCCACGAGCTGTGCGGCAGCAGGACCACCGTCCTTGAGCGCCATCGCCATCGCCTGCACGAGGCCTTGGGCCTTGTGCCGAAGGACCAAGCGACCGGGAGTCTCCTTCTCGGCATCGAGCCCGATCCGCTGGAAGGTCTGGCGCAGGATCTCCTCATGCGTGCGGGTCTCTGCGAGGTACTTGACCCACTCCTCCTTGAGGTCGGCATTCTGCGCGCAGCGGATCGCGGACTCGTAGACCTGCTGTCCTCCGATCTCCGTCTCAAGCGCCTGGTAGAGCAGTTCCTGGAGCTGTTGATCGTTCATGGTCTCATCATACGGCTCAGGCGCCGAGGCGCTTGCACGAGTGGTGCTCTTGCGCCAGCCGGCGCAGCGCGACCAATGGCTCGCCCGAGGTGGTCATGCCACCGGCACAGGGCGCAGCAGGTCGATCGAGGCTCGCTCCCCAGCCGGGATGACCGTCTCCTCGCGACCGCGCAGGACGGTCATCGTTCCCTGGCCCCGGACGTCGACGGTGCCCGCGCCGGCGTCAACGATGCAGCTGGTGTGCTCGTCCAGACCAACCACGACAGCACTCGTTGGCAGCAGCTCGCGCAGCCGCTCGAAGCGTTCCCGACCGACGTAGCTACGGCTCGTGTCGAGTCCCGCGCCACCCTCGGTGTTGTTCCAGTGCGGCACGATCACGAGCTCAAGGCCGATGTCAGCGCACAGGTCGAGGCCCGGTCGCCAGCCCAGGTCCTCGCCCACCTTGTAGATCTCGTAGACCGGCAGGATGTGCGCCCCGATGGCCACGGCAGCGGCGCTCGCCAGGGCCAGGCCGGCGCCCTCCTGCCATGCTCGCCCCACGGCCGCCCGGGTCAGCGTGCCGGACAGCTGGCGGACCGTGTAGGTCGGGCTCCCGGGACCGGCGAACATATAGCGCACGCCTTCGAGCGCGGAGGCGACGGCGGGGTCATCCGGGTCACCCTTGCCGAACCCGTCACCTCCGCGGCGCTTCGCATCGACCATGACCACCTCTGGGCGGTGGTTGACCAGGCTGTGGCGCGCGAACTGGGCGAGTCTGCCGGCAACGGCGTCGGCGTTCGGCTGGAAGCCGGCTGGCGTAGGCAGGATGGCGATCCGGACCGGACTGGGAAACCGGCTAAGCACTTCTTCGTGCACCTGCCGGCCGCTCCGCGCGGTCTCGCCCGATCCGAACAGGACGAGCGGGCCGAAGTCGCTGGTCATCCCCGCAGGGTATCGCTAGGTTAAGGTCGCCGCGTGCTTGAGGACCCGGGCCTGGATCCGGCCGAGCTGGCCGGCACGCTACAAGTCGCCTACGGCATCGATGTGACCGCGCTGTCCTTCGTGCCCGGGTACGACCTGGAGGCTGCGTCGTACGAGGTGTCGACACCCGACGGCAGCTTCTTCCTCAAGGTGCGGCTCGGCGCCGTGCAACAAGCCTCGCTGGACGTGCCACGGGCACTGCTCGAGGCGCGCGTCCCGAACGTCCTGGCGCCGATACCGACCCGCTCGTCGGCGCTTTGGGCTGCCATGGACTGGCGGCGCCTCGTGCTCCAGCCCTTCGTGCACGGGCGGAACGCGATGGTCGCCGGCCTGACCGATGACCAGTGGCGCACCTTCGGCGCCACCCTGCGCGTGGTCCACGACAGCGGGCTGGAACGCTCTTTCGCGGACCGCCTGCCGGTCGAGACCTTCGCCCTGGCGGCCGCAGCGCCGGTGCGCCGGATCTTCGAGGATGCGCTGCTCCAGACCTTCAGGTCACCGGCAGCCAGACGGCTCGCGGCCTTCTGTCGGCAGCAGGCAGGGCGGATCGGCGCCACGCTCGAGCGAGCGGAGGTGCTGGGTGCGCTGCTGCGAGCGCGCTCTTTCGACCTTGTGCTCTGCCACACCGACATCCACGCTGCGAACATCCTCGTCACGTACGCGGGCGGCATCGTCCTGGTCGACTGGGACGCGCCCATGATCGCGCCGCGCGAGCGAGACCTGCTGTTCGTGATCGGCTCACGGATCGCCCGCAGGGTGGAGCCGCACGAAGAGGCACGCTTCTTCGAAGGCTACGGAACCGTCGAGGTCGATCCCGAGGCGATCGTCTACTACCGCTACGAACGAATCCTGGAGGACATCGGCGTGGACGCCGCGAGCGTGTTCGGTGATGACTCCCAGACCGAAGAGACGCGACATGCGCAGGTCGATCTGTTGATGAGCTTCTTCGCCCCGGGCGGGATGCTCGCGAGCGCCGAACAGGTCTGACCCGCTGGGCGGCCTTTGGTCAGCCGAAGGGGGGCCTCAGGCCGGCGAACATCGGAAAGTGACGGATGTTGAGCGTCTGGAGCGACACGTCGTGCGCTTCGGCGGTAGCGGCGATGAGATAGTCGACGAGGTCGATGCCGGTGTGCGATCGGCGATACCTTCTGAGGTGCTCACCAGCACGCCTCGCGATCGAGTCCGTCACGGGGACCAGTCGCATCCCATCCAACAGTCCAGCGACGCTGGCACGCTCGCCGCTGCGCATCCCGCCTTCGATCTCGACGCGCGCCAGCACGCTGGCCAGTCGCTGCCCCATCGGCACCGATAGGAGGAGCTCTGTCGCGCGTGCGTCACCGCGCAGGTGGGCGATGAGCACTGATGTATCGAAGAGCATCGCTACAGCCCGCTCTCCACAAGCCGCTCGGAGGCGGATCGACCACGCACTGCGGCCTGCCACTCGGGCCAATCTCGCCCCTCGGGCAAGATGCCCGCAGTGGCCAGGATCCCTGCACGGGCCTCTGCTTCCGCGTCTCCCGTTTCGAACGCGGCGTCGAGGATCTGGCGGATCACGTGCGCCTTGGAGGTTCGACGGCTCCGCGCCAACTGCTTGATCTGCGTGGCCTGTTCATCGGTGATGTAGATCTGCGTCCGCTTCATGTGGCGGCAGTATACATCACTGTTCAGGACCTGAGTTCGATCTCGAGCGGTGTGGGGAAGCTACCACTCACGCGCGTGGGACCGAGCCACTCCTGAAGGCGCGCCGCTTCCGCATCGACCGACTGCCGAGTCTCCGAACTTACATCCTCGAGCAACTGCGGGATGATCTCACCGGTCCTGCGCTGCGCCCAGCCGCCGACGATGCGGCCGTCGACCCAGATCGTCGGGCCAGCGTTGCCGTTGGTGTCGAAAAGTGCCGATCGATGCGATCCGAGGTACCAGTCCCGGCCCTTCCAGCCCATCGTCGTGGCGTCGAGGGCGGGAAGCAGCGCCACCCACGGCTCGGGCTGCTCCGTCGTCCCCAGGTCATCGGGCAGCACGTAGCCGATCTCACCGCCATCCAGGTCGACCTCCACGGCAGCGACCGCGGACAGGGCCTGCCTGGTCGCGGCGACCGTCCAGCCCGTCCACCACTTGATGTCGTCGCGGGTGGCCGGCCCGAATGCGCGCAGCCAACGCCGAGCGAGTTCGGCTCGGGCGTCGTCGACCGGCAACAGGGCGATTCCCCCGGGGAACCACCGTTCGATGAGGCTCCAGCGGGGTTGGCTGCCGATCCAAGTGCCACGCGGCCGGCCGCGCCCGATTCGGCCGTCCAGCGCGAGATGGAAGAAGACCTTGGTGGCGACACTGATGATGCCTTCGTACGACTTGCCGCGGGCGAGGGTGATCCTCTTATCGAGCCGCGGATCCAGCGCTCGCAGCTCGGCCGTTGTCGCCTCCCCCAGGTCCCGCACCGCGGCCAGGCCGATCTCCTCGAGCTCCTCGAGCAGGGTGGCGGGGTCCGGCCCGACGCCGCCCTCGGCGAACATGTCGATCGTCCGCCTGCGCTCCGTCTCCGCGATGGCTCGCGAGGCTGCGGCGTGAACTATCGGCACGTCGGCAAGTGGCACGAGGAAGAGGGTCCGGCGCATGGCGAGCAGCTTCAGGACGCTGCGCTCTTGGTGCATCTCCTGCTCGATCGCACCCGGCGAGGACGCGGCCATGCGGGCGCGTGCCTGGAGGAAGACGCTCGCAGGGTCGGTCGCGTGGATCACTACCATGGCTGCCGCAGCCTCCGCCAGCGACGATGCCCCCGTGCCAGCGGCCAGTCGATGCCGGATCCCGAGACGAGCGCTGCGCTCGCCCACCCCGATGTGCTGTCTCGTCACTCCGGTCTCAGGGCTCCAGGATCAGGAGACGGCCAAAGTGTGAGCGATAGAACCCGCGGTCACGGGTCAGGAGCCGATCGGCATGTACCTGCGCGTGCGCGCCGATGAGAAAGTCGGGCAGGATCCGGCGTCGCGTGCCACCGGCGGTCCGGTACGCTCGGTAGACGCGACCAGCCTCCATCGCGACCTGGCGATCATCGGGCACCAGCTCGATGCCCAGTCTGTCGAGCCTGCTCATGACGGATCCCGGATCAGCGTAGGCACCGATGACCTCCGCCCACACCGACGTCGAGGCGATCAGCGCGCCATCCGCAGCAGCCCGCCGCAACGCCGTCGCCGAGCGTGGACCGTGCTCCGCACTGCCGGTCAGGAGATCCAGCAGGATGTTCGAATCGACCGCCGTGATCACCGGCCCCGGATGCGCTCGATGTACTCGTCGACCGGCTCGTCCATCTTGAGCGAGCCGTAGAGCTCATCGATGACATCCCTCGAGCCTGCCTTGCGGCCGATCAGGCGGCCACGGTCCGCCTCGAACTCGATCACGGTGCCGGGTCGCAGGCCAAGCTTCGACCGAACCGCCTTTGGTATCGTGACCTGCCCTTTCTCGGAAACGATGGATTTCATACCGGAATGGTAAGTATCCCTACCGTACTCGTCAAGAAGTGGCCGTTCGTGCTTCGGTGGCGCTGTATGCGGAGCTCGCCACGCCGGCCCGCGGATCGAGGAGCTGGCGGGAGTGGTGCTCCTGGGCCAGCCGGCGGAGAGCGGCCATGGCTCGCTCGAAGACCACCGTGCCGATGACGGTCGCCTCGACCGCCGCCTCGCGGCTGTCCATGCCGGCCACGTAGGCCAGCTCCGTGCGCGCGATCTCGTCGATATGCCCGGCGTAGCGATCGAAGACACGCGGACCCACCTGCCAGCCCAGTCCGCGCAGCGCCACCAGGGTCGAGGCCAGCGCATCCCGCGCGGGGGCGTCCACGGTCACGTGCCAGCCGCGGGCCTCGATCCAGGCGTCCACCCCGAGGCGCGCCACGACCAGGTCGTGATCGGCGGTCGGCACCGGCTTCTCCAGCGCCCGATGCGCGACGCCCAGGACATCGGTCAGCGGCAGCCCGTCATATCCCAGCGCGTCAACGACCCGCCGCACCGCCGCGAGCGACAGCCCACCGACCCCGACCAGCACGCGGATGAGGCGCAGCCGGCGGAGGTGTGTCTCGCCATAGGTCGCCTGGTTGGGGCCCGTTAGGGTGCCCGCGGGAAGGACGGCCTCTCGCAGATAGAACTTGATGGTCGGAATGGGGATGCCGCTCTCGCGGCTGAGGTCAGAGATTCGCATGGCTTGACGCATCATAGCGGACAGTGGCACTATCCGTTACTAGATACGTTCACTATCCACTAGGAGATCCCGGATGGCCTCCGAGTCCCGCCGCCTTGCCGGCATCCTGCTCATCCTTGTCCCTGCCGTCGCCTTCGGCGGCGCCAGCCTGCTGTCGATGATCCTGGGTCAGACACCGGGCTATCTCGATAACCCGCTCCGCCAGGACCTGTGGCGCGCCGGCCATGCGCACGCCGGCATCATGCTCATCCTGGCGCTGGTACTGCTGCGCTACGTCGACGAGACGCGCCTCACGGGCCGCTGGCTGTGGCTCGCCCGGCACGGCGTGCCCCTCGCGGCCATCCTCATGCCGGCCGGCTTCTTCCTTTCCGTCCTCTCACCCGACGCCACCGAGCCGAACGCGCTGATCTACCTCGTCATCGCGGGCGGGCTCTTCCTGATCGGCGGCGTGCTGACCATGGGAGTCGCGTTGGTGCGCGGCCCGAGCCGCTGACGAGCCGCGACGTGCCGGCGCCACGAGGGTCTCGACGTTAGGCTCCTGCTGTGCGTGATGACGGCTACTTCGATGAGCGTGTCGCCGCTAGGTACGATGAGTCCTCTGCGGAGATGTTCGACCCCGCGCTCGTCGACCCGGCCGTCGATCTCCTCCTTGAGCTCGCCGGTAGCGGACGTGCTCTTGAGTTCGGCATCGGGACGGGCCGGATCGCACTACCGCTCGCGCGGCGGGGAGTGCCGGTGCACGGGATCGACGTGTCGGCGGCGATGGTCGCGAGGCTGCATGCCAAGCCAGGTGGCGACGATATCGGCGTGACCATCGGCGATTTCGCAACGACCAAGGTGGACGGGTCATTCGCCGTCGCATACCTCGTCTTCAATACGATCATGAACCTGACGACACAGGCGGCGCAGGTCGCGTGTTTCCGCAACGCGGCGGCGCACCTCCAGCCCGGCGGCTGCTTCGTCATCGAGGTCAGCGTCCCCGATCTCCAGCGCCTTCCGCCTGGCGAAACCATCCACGCCTGCCACGCGAGCGAGTCCAGATGGAGTCTCGACGAGTACGACATCGCGACGCAAGGCCTGACGTCTCATCACTTGCGCCTCCTCGAGGGAAGCCTGGAGCGCCACTCGGTTCCCTTCCGCTACGCGTGGCCCTCGGAACTCGACTTGATGGCACAGCTTGCCGAGATGAGGTTGCGCGAGCGCTGGGCGGGGTGGAAGCGCGAGCCGTTCACGAGCGATAGTCGCAAGCACGTGTCGGTCTGGGAGAAGCCGACCGACTAGGCGGCGGTGGCCGGCATACTCGTCTGATGCGTATCCTCATCGTCGGCGCGAGCGGCTATGTCGGCGGGCGGCTTGTGGGTCGGCTGCAAGAGCGCGGCCTTGACCTCCTCCTGATGAGCCGCGATGTGCGGTCACTCTCAGCACGGTTCCTCGACACTCGAGTCGTTGCCGCCGACCTCCTCGATGCCTCCAGCCTGCCGTCGGCTCTTGAGGGAGTGGAGGTCGCCTACTACCTGGCCCACTCCATGGGCGCCGGCGAGAAAGGCTTCGCCGAGCGCGACCGCCAGGCTGCGCGTAACTTCGCACGTGAAGCGGCTCGTGCCGGCGTCTCCCGCATCATCTTCCTGGGCGGACTGGGCGACGATGCGGCCGGTCTGTCGAAGCACCTTGCCAGCCGACACGAC
>Ga0136612_10000824_pt1 | contig 12261 bp, 8 predicted proteins | sample AntDryUQ224A2306_2_FD_106644 | JGI IMG/M metagenome (GOLD analysis project Ga0136612, IMG submission 106644) | Polar desert sand microbial communities from Dry Valleys, Antarctica - metaG UQ224A (23.06) | ecosystem: Environmental > Terrestrial > Soil > Desert | place: Antarctica: Dry Valley...
GCCTTGTCGTCGTGCTCGATCTGGTGGCGCACGCGGTCGCGGGCCTCGGCGAAGCGCAGCGCCTCGTAGGTCACCAGCGCGCAGAGCACCCCGGCGACGATGGCGAGACTGGCGAGGGCGGGGAGCTCGACCGCGACGGGAAGGAGCGCGAGCAGGAGCGCGGCGCAGACCAGGCGCTGCACGCTGAGCGAGTGCACGTTGCGCAGGCGGAAGGCGACGTGGGCGACCAGGTAGAGCGCGACCCCACCGAGCAGGGCGACCGCGGGCACGAGCTTGAGCGGGTCGTCGACATGCGCCACCGTCTTCTTCAGGCCGAGCGCGACGAGCACGATCCCGGCCACCATCGGGAAGTGCAGAAACGAGTAGGAGTCGCGGGCCATCGAGTTCCGCTCGCGACCGGGGCGGGCGCGCGAGAGGTGCCGCTCGGCCACGAGGGCGACCACGTCGAAGTACAGCCACCACTGCGCCGCGGCGACCGCGATCCCCAGGGCGGCGGCCAGGATCACGCCCGTGCCGATGGCCTCCTCCACGCCGACGCCGATGGCGACGATGGACTCGCCGAGGGCGATGATGATGATCAGGCCGTGGCGCTCGGCGAAGTGGCCCGGTACCAGCTTCCAGCCCGCGACGCCGAACACCGCCGGGCCGCCGACGTCGAACAGGATCGCGAACACCCAGAGCGCGCCCTGGACCTCCGCGTCGGCGAACGCCGCGCCGCCGATCAGCGCCACGCCCACCGCGGTCGAGCCGCCCAGGCCGCGCACCGAGCGGCGCAGGTCGGGCTCCTCGCGGCTGGCGAGCGCGAAGAGGGCGATGTGCATGAACCGGACGACCGCATAGGCCACCGCGAAGGTCACCGCGTCCTCTCCGAAGGCGCCGGGCACGCAGAGCGCGAGGACCAGGAAGGCGGCCATCGCCGCGAAGATGGCGAGCCGGACGGCTCCCTCCTCCGGGTCGATCACGCTGGTCAGCCAGGCGTAGCCGACCCACGACCACCACAGGACGGCGAGGACGAGCAACCCCTGGGCCAGGCCGGTCCAGGTCGGGCGCTCGGCCATCAGGGCGGTGCACTCGGTCAGCGCGAGCACGAAGACCAGGTCGAAGAACAGCTCGAGGGGCGTGACCCGCGCCTCCTCCCGTCGCACGGCCGAGACCAGGGGGCGGCGGGGGGTCCGGGCGACGGTGGCCATGGGCGAAGTCTGCCACGGCTACCGTCCCGCCTCGGATGGGCGTCGAGGTCTCCTACTGCGTGGTCAACACGGAGCAGCGCGAGCTGCTTGTGCGCGGCCTGGACGCCCTCGCCCGCGAGCGGGAGGCGGTGCCCTTCGCGACCGAGGTGATCGTGCTCGACAACGCCTCGGGCGACGGCTCGGCCGACGCCGCGCGCGCGCATCCGGCGGTCACCGAGGTCATCCGCTCGGAGCTGCGGCGCGGGAAGGCGGAGAACGACACGGCCGTGCTGCAGCGCGCTCGCGGCCGCTTCGCGCTGCTGCTCAACGAGGACTCCGAGCTCGAGCCGGGGGCGACCGTCGCGCTCCATGCGGCGCTGAGCGAGCGGCCGCGGGCGGGGGCGGCCGGCGCGGCACTGCTGCGCCCAGACGGCCGCGAGCAGCCGAGCGCCTGGCGCTTCCCGACGGTGCGGGCGGCCCTCGCCGCCGCGCTGCTCCTGCACCGCCGGCGGGTGGTGCAGAGCGGCGGCGGGCCCGAGGTCCGGGAGGTGGACTGGGCGCAGTCCGCTGCCCTGCTCGTCCGCTCCGAGTCGGCACGCGCGGTCGGCTGGCTCGACTCCGCCTTCTTCGTCTACTCCGACGAGGTCGACTTCTGCAAGCGGCTGCGCGACGCGGGCTGGTCGGTGCTGCACGTTCCCGCCGCCCGGGCGGTCCACCACGAGCAGCTCTCGACCGGACCTGCCGGTGACCGGCGGATCGTCGAGCTGCACCGCAACCGCGACCGGTACCTGCGCAAGCACCACTCCGCGGCGGCGGCGCGGGCGGTCCGGCTGCTCACGGCCTGGACCTACGCGCTGCGGGCCGCGGCGGCACTCATGCTCCCCGGGCACGACCCGCGCCGGTATGCGGCGCACGCTCTCGCGAGCCTGCGGCCCGGCCGTGGCGAGGGATTACGCGAGGCGGCCGATGCCTTCAACGCCCGTCAGAAAGGCTGAGCCCGCCGGTAACCCGTGCGGTCGGGTCGGCAGCCGCGCGATCAAGCGACCCTTCAACGTCGAGGGCTCGCCTGCCTTCGGCATGACCAACCCCCCTCAGCTCGCTAGGCGAGACCCTACGCCCGCGACCGGGCCAGGTCCAGGGCGTCCGGATGGTCGTCGCCCCCGCGGTGATGGTGCCCCTCGGCGACAAGGCGTGGTGGCTGCCCGCTTGGCTGGACCGGCTGCTCCCGAACGTCTCGCTCGAGGGGGACCTCGAGGAGGAGTCCGAGGCGGTGACCGCGGAGCGCGAGCGCCCGAAGGTCGCGGCCTGAGCCGCGGTTGACATCGCGGCCCGCCGGGTGGGAGGGTCCGGCCGGATGACCAGGCGAGCGTGGTGGATCGCGGTGGCGTGCGCGGCAGCGACGTTCACGGCACCGGTGGCCGAGGCCCAGAACCAGGGTCCGGCCAAGGTGCAGATCAAGTCCCTGGACTCCGAGGCGCCGCCCGGAGCGCCGCCGCACTGGCTGCCGGACGAGCGCTGGGTCATGCAGCACTGGCTGCCCTACGACGAGGACCGCCTGTACCGGCTGCTGGGGACCGACCGCGGCGGCTTGTGGCGCTGGCTGCGCGACGACACGCGTTCGATCGCCGACCTCGCCCGCCGGCGCGACACCGACCCGGCCGAGCTCGCCGCCGCCCTCGTCGCGCCGTGGCGCGGGACGCTGCGCGAGCCACACCGCCTGGCCGTGCTCGAGCGCCGCGCGCTGCGGACGCTCACCCAGGGCCACCTGTCCCAGCACATGTTCTTCCACTCGCTGCACCAGAACGCGATCCCGGACTCGGCGCCTGCGATCTTCGGCGTCTCGAGCCGCGAGGAGTTCCAGGCCCTGCGGCGCGCCGAGCTGTCCCCCGTCCAGATCTGCCGGCTGAACGGGCTGCCCCGCTCCCACGCCCAGCGCGAGGCGGTACGTACGCTGCGCGCCGAGCTGCGGGCGGGGGTGGAGGGCCAGGCGATCCCCGCGGCCCAGGCCAAGCGCCTGCTCGCACGCCAGCTCCGGCAGGTCCCGCGCTGGCTGCAGCAGACCCGCTACAACGGCCCGCCGCCGCTCAAGCTGCCCCGCCCCTCGGTGGCCACAGCGTCGAACTACTCCAACAACGCGGTGCTGGCCGCCGACGGCGCGAGCGTCGCCTACGAGGGCTACGAGGCCGGCTTGGCGGGAGCCAAGCTGCGGGGGGAGATCGGCGTGGTGGCGGCGGCGACCTCGGGCGGCGAGGCGCCGGCCAGCGTCTCCCAGCCGCCCCGGCGGCGCGTGCCGCGCTCGGCCTACAACCCGTCGGTCTCGGGCGACGGCCGGTACGTCGCCTTCGAGTCGGCGGAGGGCAACCTGAACTTCGCCAAGCGCTACGGGCAGATGCAGGTCTTCGTCTCAGACCGCCGCACGGGCCGCACGCAGCTGGCTTCGAAGACGTCGCTGGATCTCGGCGCCGCCGAGGGCGCTCCGATCTCGCGCTCGGCCTACAACCCGTCCCTCTCGGCCGACGGGCGGATCGTCGCCTATGAGTCCTCCGAGGCGAAGCGGGGCCGGCTCGACGTCTTCGTCCGCGACCTGCGCCGCACGACGGCGCGGCGGATCGCGCCGCCGCACGGGGCCGACGCGGTCTCCGAGCCGGCGCTGTCGGGCGATGGCCGCCGGCTCGCCTTCTCCGCGCTCGACGCCGCCGGGCGCTCGACGGTCTACGTCCACACCCTGGGCTCGGGGCGGGTGCGGCGGGTCAGCCCGGCCGGCGTGGAGGCCTTCGAGCCGGCCGTCGCGCACGACGGGCGCACCGTCGCCTTCACCGTGCTCGATCGCGACCGGCGCTCGCACGTCGAGGCGCGCGACCTGCACACCGGGGAACGGCGGCGGGTCGAGTCGGCCGCGGCGACCGCCTCCGAACCGTCGCTGTCGGCCGACGGCGGCCGCCTGGCCTACACGGAGCGGATCGGGCGTGGCAGCGGCGCTCGGGTCGTCGTCGTCGACCTGCGGACCCAGGCGCGCTGGCTGGCGAGCCGGGCCGCGGGGCCGCTCGGCGTCGCGGCGCAGGGCGAGAGCGGGCACCCGTCCCTCTCGGCGGACGGCACGCGGGTGGCCTTCACCTCCGACGCCCACAACCTCTCCCCCGCGAAGTGCAACGGCGCCCGCGGGATCTTCGTCCGCGACCTCGCGGCCGGCTCGACGACGCTCATCAGCCGCGCCGACGGGGCCAACCACTACAGCGGGCCGACCAAGGGCTCGAGCACCGACCGGGACATGCTGCTCTCCCTCACGTGCCCCAGGCCGGGGCCGGAGGCGAGCGTCTAGCCCGCGGCGGGCGCCGGCGGGCGCCTGACCCGAGCGTAGAGCCGCCGGACGGCCTCGCGCTCGCCGGGCCGGAAGAAGCCGACCGCCGCAAGCAGCGGCACGACGGCGCCGAGGAGGGCGGCGCGCGCGACGAGGCCGGCCGCGCCCTCCGCGGGCAGGAGCAGCTCTCCCGCCACCGCGGCGCCCCCGGCGACCCCCACCACCAGCGCCAGCCGGGCCCACTCGAAGTCGACCCGGAACAGCGAGCGGGTCAGCGCGTACATCGCGACCAGCATGACCCCGTAGGCCCCGCACAGTGCGATCCCCGCGCCGGCGATCCCCAGGGGGCCGACGAGCACGAGGAGGAGGAGGACGTTGGCGACCAGCCCCGCCAGCGCGGCGGGCAGGTTGCGCACGGTGACCTGCGCCCGGCCGGCCATCGCGACGAGGACGAGGAAGAGTCCGTAGAGCGCCCAGCCGAGACCCACCCAGGGCAGTGCCTCGTGCGCCTCGAAGAACGCGGGGGCGGCCAGGGCGCGCACCGCCCAGCGCCCCAGCAGCGCCAGGCCGGCCACCACCACCCCGGTGAACAGCACGTAGTAGGTGGTGACGCGGGCGTAGACCCGGCGGGCCTCGTCGTCGTCCTCGATCGAGTAGGCGAGCGGAGGCCACGCGTACTGGAACGCGCGCACGGTGAAGATCACCACCGCCGCGAGCTTGATCGACAGCGAGTAGAGCCCCGCCTCCGCCTCGCCCTCCACGCGGTAGAGGTAGAGCCGGTCGACGAAGAACAGCGCGAAGACCGAGACCTCGGCGGGCACCGTTGGCAGGCCGAAGCGGAGCATCACGGGCAGCATCGCCGGGTCCGGGCGCCCGCCGAAGGCGTGGCGGGCCGACCGGGCCCAGAGGCCGAGGAGCACGACGGTCGACGCGGCGAAGTTGCCGAGCAGGAGGCCGAGCGCGCCCCGCTCCTCCACGACGACGAGCCAGACCGTCAAGGCTACGGTGAGCCCGACGTTCACCAGCGCCGCGGCGGCGTACTCGCGAGCGCGCTCGTCGACCCGCAGCAGCGCGTAGGCGAGCTCGAGGTTCGTGAACGCCCACAGCCCGAGCGCTGCGGCCCGGACCACCCCGGGCCGGTCGGCGCCGAGGACCAACTCCGCCACGGGTCCGGCGAGGAGCGCCATCGCGCCCGCCGCGAGGGTGGTCGACGCGAGCAGGACGAGCGTGGCGGTGCGGGCCAGCCGCCGCCTGCGCTCCGGGTCATCGTCGAGGTAGTGGAAGCGGACGAAGGCCTCCCCGAGCCCGAGCCGCACCAGGATGGAGGCGAGGATGACCACGGTGAGCAGGAGCTCCGCGGTGCCGTAGTCCGCCCGCGTCAGGGCGCGGGTGTAGACCGGCAGCAGCGCGAGGGCGATGACCTTCGAGACGACGTCCGCGACCTGGTAGGCGGCGCCCGTCCTCAGCAGTCGCCGCGCGTAGCCGGACACGCGTCCACGCTACCCGGCCTTCCGACGCTCCCCGGCGCGGAGGTCAGCCCCGTGCGGCGCGGGTGAGACGCGAGCGAGGCCGGGATGAGAGGGTCCTCGCGTGCGCACCGCCCGATCCGTCGCGATCCTCCTCCTGCCCCGGCCGCTGGACGGCTTCATCCTGCGTGAGCAGGCCGAGGACCTGTTGCGCGTGCCCGGCGTCGTGGCGCTGGGACCTGGCCGGCTCCCGGCGCGGGTGCAGTCCCGGCGCCGCGTGGCCGAGACACGGGCGCGGCGCATCCTGGCCCGGCTCGATGGCCCGCCACGGGTGGTGGTCATCTTCCATCCCCTGCAGCTGCCGCTGGCCGAGGCGCTGCTGGGCGACGGCGGCGGCGAGCTCTGGTACGGGCGGTGGGACCGGTACGAGGCAGCGCTCGACGCGGGTCCGGCGCTCCGGCGACGGCTGGCCCGGCTGCACGAGCGGGCGGCACGCCGGTCCGCGCTGACCTTCGCTGCCTCGGAGGCCTTGGCCGCCATCGGACCGGGCGAGGCGGTGACGGTGGGTCTAAGCGCCGGCTCGTTCCCCACGCCCCCGCCGGAGGCCGTGATCGCGGTCTCGCTCGGACACCTCGGGCGGCGCGTCGACTGGAAGCTGCTCCGCGGGATCGTCTCGGGGATGCCGGAGCTCACCGTCCTGCTGATCGGCGAGGATCACCCCGATGAGCTGGGCGACGACCCGGACTACCTCGCGTGCCGCTCCGCTCCGGGACTGGTCTGGCTGGGCCGGCGCTCCGACGAGGAGGCCGCCCGGCTGATCGGCTGCGCCGACGTGGGCATCGTGCCCTTCCGGGTCGAGCCGTTCAACGACGCCGGACTGCCGTACCGGATCCTGAAGGTCGCCCGGCAGGGGCGGCGCAGCGTGACGCCGGAGCTCGCGGGGGTGCTGACCTGGGAGCGGGCGGTGCTGCGCGCGAGCGACGCGGCGGGTTGGATCGCCGCGCTGAGCTCGCAGGCCGGCGTGCGTGCCGCCCCGGACCCGGCGTTGCGCGAGTGGGCGCTGGGGGAGACGGCCGAGAAGGTCAACGCGCCGTTGCGGGCCCGGCTGGCGGAGCTCGGGTACCCGGTGGGCGGCGGGGGTCCAGGGGCGCCGGATCGCGTCACTCGGTGATCGGTGCGTCGCGACGGTCACCGCAGCGCGCGAACGCGGCGACCTCCCGCGTCCGCTCCACCGGCGCGAACCCCGGATCCGGCACGTTCGTGGTCGGCGAGGCCCCGTCGGCGAACCCGTAGCGCCGCAGGCCCTTGCGCGAGATCAGGAACAGCGCGACGCCCTGCGGGCGCCGCCGGGCCGAACGCGCGGTGACCCGCTCGCGCGGCAGGTCGAGCGCCCAGCGGGCGTCCGGGACGAGCCGGTAGTTGGGCAGCGTCAGCGGCCCGCAGCGCAGGCGGCCGCGCACCGCCCGCCGGTCGAGGACGCCGACGAGACCGTCGTGGGTCGCGCGGATGAAGCGCAGCTCCTCGGACACGCGACCCGGAGAGGGGACGACACCGCGGCTCAGGCCCGGAGCCAGGACGAGCAGGGCGACGGTCGCCACCGCCCCGATCGCCACCACGCCCGCGGCGGCCCGCGCCCAGCGCCGCCGCGCCGCCGACCGGGGCGCCAGCGTCGTGAAGCCGGCCAGCGCGTAGCCCGCGAAGAGGCAGAACGCGATGCTGGGGACGGTGAGGTAGCGCGGCAGGATCGAAAGGCCGAGCACCCCGGTGCCGACGAAGGTCACGATGCCCGCGAGGGCGAGGGCGAGCGGCACCCGGACGGCACCGACGCCCGGCCCGCGCACCGCCAGCCATCCGCCGACGAGCGCGAGGAGGAAGACCGGCGGCCTCACCGTCGCCCCGACGAACGAGACGAACGCCCCGGGCACCGCCGCAAGCCCCTGCTCGCGCCCGAGGTCGTCGGCGAGCGCGCTCGTCGCGTTGAGCGAGTGCAGCGGATCGCCGGTGGACACGACGTCGACGAGCGCCCAGAGGACCGGCGCGGCGAGCACGCCGAGCGCGAGCAGCACGCGGTCGCGGCGACCGCGGGCGGACCGCACCGTCCCCGCCCAGAGCAGTCCGGCGAGGACCCACGCCTCCGGCCGGAGCAGGCCCGCGAGCACGAGCAGCGCCATGGCCGGCACCGCCGCCGCGGACCCCGCGGCCGCCAGCACCCCCGCCCAGACCACGAGCGCGAGGAAGGGCATGTCGACGTACCCCCGCGCCGCGTAGAGCAGGAAGGAGGCGCTCGAGGCGACGAACAGCGCACCGAGCACGCCGCTCCAGCGCCCGAACACCGCAGCGCCGAGCCGGTACGCACCGACCACGAGCGTCGCGTGCGACAGCAGGCACAGGGCGACCAGCGCTCGATCGGCCCCCGTTCCGAAGAGGGCCCCGAGGACGGCGCCGACCGCCACGTAGAGAGGGTGCTTCGTCGGTGCGGCGTAGGCCTCGAAGGTGGGCGTGAGGCCGTCGAGGAGCTCCCGCCCCCAGACCAGGTGGTAGTAGGAGTCGTAGTTGGGATAGGTCGGCGCGAGCGCCCACACGAGGAGCGCCGCAAGGACCGCGGCGCCCGCGCCGGCGAGCTCGACGCCGCGCGCGAACCTCACTCGAGCGGCCGGGCGAGCGCGGTGCCGACCCCCAGGAGCGTCCAGCTCAGCGGGTCCTCCAGGAAGGCCGCGTACAACCAGGTGTGCACGATCAGGGCAACGAACGCGGCGGCGACCGCCGCTCGCGCCAGGTTGCGCCCCGCGCCGCGCAGCAGGCGGAGGAGGGCGAGCGCCAGCAGCGCCAGATACGCCGCCAGGCCGAGGAGCCCCTGCTCGGCGGCGATGGTGATCGGGATGGTGTGCGACGCCGAGACCGCCCGCTCGCTCGAGGCCCGCTCGCGCCGCCGGTACTCCTCGGAGAAGGCACCCGAGCCGTACCCGACCGCGGGCCGCTCGGCGACCAGCGCGACGCCGCCCTCCATGAGGTCGAAGCGCCCGGAGGTCGCCCGGTCGATCGACTCGCTCGAGGAGAGATCCAGGCGCACGACGTCCGGAAAGGCGAAGACGACCGCGACGCCGACCATGATCACGGCCGCCGCCACCCCGAAGGCCCGCGTCACCGTCCAGCGCAGCGCAGCGAGGACCACCAGGCCGGCCAGCAGCGCTGCGAAGCTCGATTGGGAGAGCGTGAGCACCAGCCCGGCCCACAGCACCGCGAGCGCCAGCGCGGCGAGGACGACGGTCCGCCGCGCACGGCTCCAGACCAGCACCGCAGCGACACCGAGCATCACGAGGGCCAGGAAGCGCCCGTACACGTTCGGATCGAAGAACAGCGAGTTGACCCGGAAGTAGGACTCGAACTGGTTCGACGCGATGACCCTCGGGTTGAGCAGGAGCGTGCGCTGCTGGTACTCGACGAAGCCGACGACGACGAAGATCAGCGCCAGGCCGAGGAGGACCGCGAAACAGCGGCCGACGAGCCGCGGCGTCCACTCGAGGTCGCGCAGCAGCACGAAGAGCAGGAGGAACGGGACGTAGAAGAAGACGACCTGCTCGAGCGCCTTGCCGTCGTCGGAGGAGTAGGCGGCCTGGATCGCGTAGAGGACCACGACGGCGGCGAGCAGCCGCTCGAGCCAGCCGTTCGCACGTGGTCCCTCGGGCGCCGGGCGGTCGCTTCCGCGGCGACCGGCTCGGAGCCGTGGCACGAGCCAGGCCAGGGCTCCCGCGCCGATGACGGCGTAGAGCGGCACGAGGAGGTTGGCGGTCGCCCCGGCCGTCTCGATCGGGACGCGGAACGGCACCGCGGCCACCGCGAGGACGGCGAACGCGCCGGGCCGACGAGCGAAGAGGATCGCGAGCGCGCCGAGGGCGAGGAGCGCCACCGCGGCCGCCACCGCGGCCGGCGCCGGGCGGTCGAGCAGCGGGTCGAGCTGGGGGGCGTCGGCGACGTCGAGGATGAGCAGCACCGGGGTGAGGAAGAGCGTGGCCAGCATGGCCAGCGCCCGGTCCCGGACGCCCGGCGCCAGCAGCGCCGCCGCCGAGAGCACCGCGATGGCGAGCATGCCGAGCTCGCTCATCGCAGGGGCGACCGGGGACGGGGCCGGACGCGCCGCAGGAGGTCGAGCGCGTTGCGGGTGATCTGCTGCACGTCGCCATCCTCGCCCAGCCGCCGGCCCCACTCCGGCAGCCCGACCCGGATCAGCAGCCCGCGGCCGAGCCGCACGCTGATCAGCGCCGGGGCGGGCGGCCGGCGCACGCCCGTCTCCGGGTCGAGCGGAGCCGCGTCACCCCGGTCCTGCCCGAGCGCGGCGACGAGGCGTGAGCGGCTCGGCTCGGACTCCTCCACCGTCCGGAAGCCGCCGAGCGCCCCGTCGAAGGCCTCGAGCAGCCCGGCCGCCGGATCGTCCTCGAGCGTCGTGAGCTCCGCCCCGTCGGCCATCCGGCGCGGCGCGCTGAGCCGGATCCCGAAGGCGTCCGTGGCGGTGGGCACCGTCGCACCCGACAGCTGCCGTCCGTCCCGGGCGAGCGTCACGCCGCGCCGCAGCGATCCGGACCCGAACGCGGCGAGCCGGCCGCCCCGCTCGATGTAGCGGCGCAGGCGACCGGCCAGCGCCCGCGTCACGTAGCGCAGCGGCTCGGGCAGCAGGACGCCCTGGCGATCGGTGGCGCTCGGGTCGTCGGAGTCCGCGAGGGCCAGGTCGGTGGTCAGGTCGTAGCGGACCCGGGCACGGTCGAGGAAGACGAGCAGCGGCGCCGACTCGAGCGCGAAGCGCGCCGGCAGCCCGGTCAAGGGCCGGGGCACCCGCACCCGGCCGTCACCGCCCCCGGTCAGATCGTTGGGCAGCCCGTCGCCGTCGTCGTCGACCGGGTCCTCACCGAGCCAGGCGATCGCCGGGAGGACCACGAGGATCCGCGCCCGCTCGGGCGACTGGACCAGAATCGGGACGCGAGTGGAGACGGCGCCCGACCGCACCTCGAGCAGGTAGGCACCCGTCACGCCACCCGGCACGCGTAGGCGCAGCGGACGCCCCGGCGCGCTACTCCCCCTGCGGACCCGCCGCGGGCCACCCACCCGCCGCAGGTTCCAGCGGTAGGAGCGCCCGCGGGAGTCGACGAAGAGCGCGACCCGCGCGCCCGCCCGCACCGGCGAGAACGGCGGCTGGACCGCAATCTCGCGGACGAGCACCCCGGGGCGCCCCGGCACCGTGCCCGGCTCAGGCGGAAGCGCCGCCGGTGCGGTGCCGGCGTTGCCCGCACGATCCTCGACCTCGGGAACGATCAGGTAGGTGCCCGGGTCCGCCGGTCGCCCCTCGACCATCCCGTCCCAGGTCCCGCGGCGCGAGCCCTTGCGGGCGGACTCGAAGGTCGCCACCTCGCGAGACGGGCGCCGGTCGGTCCGCCACACGGCGAACCGGGTGCGCCGGTAGCGCGAGACGCCGCGGACGGTGACCTGCACCAGGCGGCCGGGCGCCACCACCGCCGGCCCCTCGGCGGCCGCCGGACGGCCCGGCTCCCGCACGCGCACGACCCTCGGCCGGGGCGGTGTCGTGTCGAGGTCGATCGCCGTCGGCACGACGACCGAGCGGCCCGCCCGCCGGAGCGCGACGCGCAGGCGGTAGCGCCCGTCGGGCGCCCGCGCGGCGTCGTCGGTCCGGCCGTCCCACCGCAGTCGCACCGGCTTGAAGGGCCGCGCCGCCCTTCCTGCCGCGAGTCGCCGCACTCGGCCGTCGTCGTCGTCGACGACGTCGACGGTGACGTCGTCCGCGTCCCTCAGGCGGAAGGAGACGTTCGCCACGTCGCGCTCGCCGTCGCCGTTGGGCGAGAAGAACCGGGGGATCTTGCCCGGGTCCACCACCGCCGGAGCGCTCTTGAGCCGTTGGGCGACGAAGAACGCGGAGAACGTCGCGACGACCAGCAGCCCGAAGGCCGCCCGCGCGAGGAGCGTCACGCCTACGGGGTCTTGTCCGCGCCGACGATCACGAGCAGCTCGGCGTTCGGGCCCGCGAGGTCTTGGGCGTCGGCGTCCATCGGCTCGGTTTCGCGGACGCCGAGGACCCTTGCGGCGTCCCGCGCTTGGCGCTGGCGTCCGCGCCTGAAGTAGACGATGGAGTCCGCCAGCGTCTGATCCGGCCCGGTCGCCGTCTTGCCGTCCTCGGCGTAGCCCGCGCCGACCAGCCGCTCGGAGGTGCTCTGGGCGAGGCCGGGGCTCGTCGTGCCGTTGAGGACGGCTACGGTGGTCCCGGTCCGCGCCGCCGTGGCGTCCGGGCGGCTCGTGCCGGCGCCGGAGCCGGCACGAGCCGCCC
>Ga0136612_10000825_pt1 | contig 12256 bp, 13 predicted proteins | sample AntDryUQ224A2306_2_FD_106644 | JGI IMG/M metagenome (GOLD analysis project Ga0136612, IMG submission 106644) | Polar desert sand microbial communities from Dry Valleys, Antarctica - metaG UQ224A (23.06) | ecosystem: Environmental > Terrestrial > Soil > Desert | place: Antarctica: Dry Valley...
CCACCGCCCGGACTCGCGGGTTGGGGGCGGCAGTCAGCGCGAGCTGCGGCAGCAAGGCGATGCCCAACCCCGCGGCGACCAGGTTTTGGACCACGACGTAGTCATCCGTGCTGTGCCGGATGTCAGGGGAAAATCCGGCGGCAGCCATGACAGGCCAGCGGATGAGCCGTAGGCAGGAGGGCGCGTACGGGGTCATCCAGCAGGGGTACGGCAATCACGTCGCGGTGCTGATCGGGGTCGGCGCCGGATTCGGGACCGGTCTCGTGCAACCGCAGGAATCCTGGGGCTGCGTGGACGGCCGTGCGGGGCGCGTAGTCGAAGGTGACAGCCAGATCGACGTCACCGGCGAGGACGAGTGCCCGGGCCTCGGGCGGCTCGAGTTCGGTCAACCGTACGTCCAGTTCGGGAGCCTGTCGGGCCAGACTGACCAGGGCCTGGGGGATCAACGGTGCGCAGGCCGAAGGTAATGCGACCAGCCGCAGCCGGCCAGCACGCAACGTCGTCAGGCTGAGCATGTCATCGTCGGCGGCGTTCAGCCGGGCGGCGACGGCGTCGGTGTGAGCGAGCAGGGCGGTTCCGGCGTCGGTCAAGGTGATGCCCCGGGTGGAGCGGAGGGCAAGAGCAAGACCGAGGTCACGTTCGAGCCGGTGTACGTGCTGGCCGACGGCGGGTTGGGTCCAGCCCAGCGCGGCCGCGGCGGCCGACAACGAACCGCGCCGGGCGACCTCTCGGAAGATCAGCAGCCTTCGAGGATCCATTCGGCTGCTTTCCCCGTGCCGCGATTGAATCAAAGCAGAACTATGAGCCTTCGTTGGAGGCAGGCCCTAGCGCATCAAGCATCCACCCAGGACTGTTGGTGACATGACGCCCGCTTCCGCTGTTGGTCAGACTCCATCGATGGCGAGCGCGCCGGCTGAATTGAGCACCGCTGACCGAGACCGACTGGTCCGGGCCCGAGAGGAATTCGACGCTGAGGTGATCTACCTCAACACCACGACCATGGGACTGCCGCCGCGGCGCAGCTGGCTGGCGCTCCAGACTGCGCTGCGGGACTGGCGGCGCGGGACCGCGAACCCCCTCGACTACGACGACGTGCTGGAATCAGCGCGCGCCTCGTTCGGCGAGCTGGTTGGGATTCATCCGTCCTCAGTAGCGGTCAGCAGCCAGGTTTCGGTGTTCGCCGGGTTGGTCGCCGCCTCGTTGCCGTCGGGCAGCGAGGTGCTCACCGCTGCGGGCGACTTCACCAGCATCCTGTTTCCGTTCCACGCCCAAGCCAGTCGGGGCGTGACAGTTCGCGAGGCACCGCTGGATCGTCTCGCGGACGCGGTGAGCGCTGACACCACCCTGGTGTCGGTCTCCGCGGTCCAGTCCGCCGACGGCCGGGTCGCCGACCTGGCAGCCCTTCGGGCTGCCTGCGAAGCGACGGATACTCGGATCTTGCTCGACACCACCCAAGCCGTGGGATGGCTGCCGATCGAGGCCAGCCGGTTTGCCTACACCGTCTGCGGTGGCTACAAGTGGCTACTCGCTCCGCGCGGAACGAGCTTCTTCACCGTGCAGCCAGACCTACGCGACGAGCTGGTGCCGAACAACGCAGGTTGGTACGCCGGCGAGGACCGCTGGTCCAGCATCTACGGGACTCCACTGCGGCTGGCCGCCGACGCCCGACGATTCGATGTCTCGCCGGCCTGGCATTCCTGGGTCGGTGCCGCGCCGGCACTCGAGCTGCTCACCGAGGTCGGCCCCGCCGCGTTGCACGCCCACGCACTCGGACTGGCCGAGCGCTTCCGGGCCGCCGTCGGTCTGCCGTCGGCCAACTCTGCGGTCGTCTCCGTCGTGGCCGACGACAAGGTCCCGGATCTCATGACTGCGGCAGGGATCGTGGGATCGGTACGGGCCGGCCGACTGCGGCTGTCCTTCCACGTATCGACCAGTCAGGACGATGCCGACCGAGCCGCTGAGGTCCTCGCCGGGCATCTCCGATCGTGACATCCGGTGCGTCAACTGCGAGGCGTGACCCAGGTGTAGAACGTAATGAGATTGCCATCCACGTCCAGCGTCGCGAATTCTCGGGTCCCGAAGTCGGTGTCGCCGAAACCAGCGACCGATACCTGATGTAACACGCCGGCTGCACGAAGCTCTGCGTACAACGCGTCGACCTCGTCAACCTGGATACGGCAGCTCGCCGTCCCGGCGAGAAACGACTCGGCGCCGGATCGGACCGGTCGTTCGATCGAATCGCGCTGCTCCCAGGTGACATCGCTGGATTCCCACAGATGGATTTCGGCCTCGTCGCGCAGGAGTACGGCGAAGCCGCTGTCCTGGTGACGAATCGTGAACCCGAACTGGTCGCGATAACAAGCCACGGCGGCGGACATGTCCCGCACCGGAAGGGCCGGGATGGTCTGGCCGAGATGCACGTCGGAAGTCTGCCCGACGGCGCAAGGGCTGACTACAACGCGTGCTTCGGAAGCTGAGGCAACCGGTCACAAACGACAGATTTATCGGCCGGATGATGTCGTTTGTGACCGGTTAGCGAACACAACGCCGCGCCTGGCGCGGATGTCCAGTCGTGGCATCCTTGCCCATGTTGTGGCACGAAGCAGTTGGCGCCGCTGACGCTCATCGCCTTTGCGATACCTCATACCGAGGCCGATCAGAGCGGCGATCACTACCGCCAGATTCAGGACTTCTGCGACTGTCCACAGTGGAGCCAGATCTCGATGGTTCGCAAGAACCAGCCAGGGCGTGATTCCTGCTGGGTAGGAGGCTGGCTCGTCACCGGCCGCTGCGACGAACAGCGCGCCATTGACCACCGTGATCCGCACGAGCCAGCGCCAGCGAGGACTCAGCAGTCTTCCGTCCGGGAACAGCAGCAGAACGAGGGGCAGGCACAAGCCGATCGACCATGGCCAGGCGTAGGTGAAGAACGTGAGGACCGTACGCAGCGCCGGCTCTGCCCATTCCTGCTCGAGGCCGAGTTCGAGTACCGGCGCCATCGCCGCCGTCGTGGCATGACCGATACCAGCGGCCAACAGCAACCAACCGATCGGGTTTCGCGGCCGGTGCGAGGCGATGAGAACACCGGAGGTCGGAAAGGCCACACCCATCACGCAGTTCGTGACGACGAAGGATTCCACGGCGTCACCGAGGTCGAAGCTGACCGCAACGGATCCGACAAGAGCGAGCGCCACCTCGAGGATCGCGACGTCAAACAGCCCGAATGCCAACATTCTGCGACGCCTGCTCCGGCCGTACGGGTCCGCGCTCACGGCCGTCGGCTCGCCCACCGAAGCTGGGTCTGGGAACAGCGGCCCATGGGCCTGGCGCACGGGCACCGCTTTCACCGGTACCGCGTTCGGGCTCACGGGCACCTCGTGCTCGGCATCAGCCGGTTTGTCCTGGGTACCTTCTCCCGGGTCGATCGGGAAAACGCCCGGTTCTGGGAGGTCGGCTGCCTCTGTGGCACAGGTGCTGGGAGGCCGGACGCTGACCGGGTAGTGCCGACGCGTTCCGCTTCGGCCCCGTTTCTCAGGAGACCAGCATGACAACGACAGCTGAGACCAAGCCTACGCCAACCAAGGACAGCGGACAGCGGACAGCGGCTTCGCCTGATCGCCCTCGCGGTGATTGCCCCGATCGGGCCACTGGCGATCGCCGGAATTCGTGCCGTCCTGCCGTATTCAACCGCCGAGGACAACGCAGACCTTGCCGCCGATGTCGCCGCCAATCAGTCCGCTCAGAGCCCGGTGCTCTGGCTCAGCCTTTTCGCCTCGCTCACCCTCGTGATCGGTGTACTCGTGGTCAGCTCGGTGGCCGTCCGAGGTGCGCCGGTGCTCGGCACGATTGGCGCGGTGCTCGCTTTCGCCGGATACAGCTCCCTGTTCTTCGGCGTGCTGCCCTCCGACGCGGCGGCCCTGGCTGCCGCTCAAACCGGTGTGGACAACGCCACGACCACGCAGATCCTCGACCAGATGGCCGCTCATCCTGCGGCGTCTATCGCGCTCATGCTGTTCGCGATCGGGCACATCCTGGGCACGGTGTTGCTCGGTGCCGCGCTGTGGCAGGGGCGGCTGGTGCCGGCCTGGGCGGCGCTGGTGCTGATCGTGTCGCAGCCATTGCACCTGATCTTCGCTGTCGTGGTGCCGAACGGGCTGCTCGATGCGGCGGCATGGTCGCTCACCGCAATCGGCTTCGCCGCCGCCGGCGCGGCCATGCTGCGGCTCTCTTCAAAGGGATCAGCGAACGTATGAGGCGCTCAACCGGTCACAAACGACACGTTTCCGTGCCGCGCACTGTTGTTTGTGACCGGTTGGCGAGGCGGAGTGCCGAACACCGCGTCAGGGCGCGCTGCCGGCCGATCGAATCGGGCGAGTGCCGAGCAGCGCGGTGACGGTGTGGGTGACCGGGCGGTCGTAGTGCGCGCAGGGCAGGAAGTCGACGAGTTCGTCGTCGTACACGATTGCCAGCACAGGTCGATCGACCGGCAGACGGGACAGCGCCCGGTCGAAGTACCCACGGCCGTACCCGATCCGGGTTCCCCTCCGGTCCACAGCGAGAGCCGGGGTGAGTACGGCATCCACCGCGGACAGGCCATCCAGGCCGAGATCGGCACCCGTCGGTTCAAGGATCCCCAGCGGGCCGGGCCGCAGATTTCCGTCGTACACGGCCCAGGTCAGATCCTCCGGACCCGTGCAGGGCAGCAGGATCCGTACGCCCGCGGCCTGGAGCAGCACGAGTGTCTCGGCCGATCCCGGTTCGTCACCGAAGGGCACATACGCGGAGATCGTCGACCAGCCGGAGTCAGCCACCGCCGCCAGCAGATGCGCCTGCAGGGCACGGGTGGCCACCACCCGATCCTCCTCGGACCGCGCGGCGCGAGCGGCCAACAACCTGGTCCGCCACGCCTCTTTCTCCACCGCCACGGGCGGCAGGTTCACGTCGGTCGGTAACGAATCGCTGGAGTCAGACGTGTCTGCTGCCGGGCACATGCGCTCACCCTAGATAGGCTGCGACAGATGACCCAGGCATCCCGCACGCCGCCTACGCGCAAGGTGGTGATTCCCGTCGCCGGCCTGGGCACTCGCTTCCTTCCGGCCACCAAGGCCGTGCCCAAGGAGATGCTGCCGGTCGTCGATGTCCCCGCGCTGCAGTACATCGTGGAGGAGGCCGTACGGGCGGGCCTGCCCGAGGTCATGATGGTGACCGGCCGGAACAAGAGCGCGATCGAGGACCACTTCGACCGGATGCCCGAGATCGAGGCGGCGCTGGAGCGCAAGGGCGACCATGCCCGGCTGGCCGCCGTACGCCGCCCTACCGAGATGGCTGACGTGCACTTCATCCGCCAGGGCCAGGCACTGGGACTCGGACACGCTGTGCTCTGCGCAGCGCCTTTCGTAGGCAACGACGTTTTCGCCGTGATGCTCGGTGACGACCTGATCGACAGCCGCGACCTGTTGCTCGAACGGATGCTCGAGGTCCAGGCCCAACACGGCGGGTCGGTCCTGGCCCTCCTCGAGGTGGGCCTTTCCAACATCGACAAATACGGCGCAGTCGCGGTGCAGCCCACGGATGGCGAGGACGTCGTACGCATCACCGACCTGGTGGAGAAACCCCGGCAGGAGCAAGCCCCGAGTTCGCTGGCGATCATCGGTCGGTATGTGCTTGCTCCGGAGATCTTCGCGGCACTTCGCGACACCCCGCCGGGCGCCGGCGGCGAGATCCAGTTGACCGATGGCATCAAGGCGCTGGCCACGGCCGGTCAGCCCGTGCATGGCGTCGTCTTCACCGGGCGGCGGTACGACACCGGTGATCGGCTGGACTACCTCAAAGCCGTCGTCCGGCTCGCCGCCGAGCGCGACGATCTTGGTCCGGCCTTTCGGGACTTTCTCGTCGAGTTCAGCGCAGACCTGACGCACACCCAATGACCCAGCACACATGAGCGAGCACCCACATGACTGAGCCCGGATCGACCTCCGCTCGAACCGTCGAGGACTACCTCGACGCCGTCCTGGCCCTGATGCCGCACCCCGACCCGATCGAGGTCGCCCTGCTGGACGCTCAGGGCCTGCTCTGCGCCGAAGAGGTCATCAGCGACATCTTCCTGCCACCCAACGATCACGCGGCCGCCGACGGGTACGCCGTACGTGGCTCGGATCTCCGAGGTGCCAGCGACGAGGAACCTGCCATGTTGCCGGTCGTCGGCGAGGCCGGGCCCGGTGATCACGAGTCAGGGTCGATCGGTTCCGGGATGGCGCTCAAGGTCACTGCCGGCACCCTGATGCCGGCCGGGGCCGACGTGGTCGTACCCCTGTCCTGGACCGATCGCGGCGTGGCGCGGGTGGCGATCCGCCGGGAACTGCCCCAAGGCACCTACGTCCGCAATCAGGGTGAGGACGTCGAGCCCGGCGATGCCGCGGTCAATGTCGGGACGCCGATCGGACCAGCGCAAGTGGGTCTGCTGGCAGCCGTCGGCCGGGAACGGGTGCTGGTCCGCCCGCGGCCCCGGGTCGTGATCATCTCGGCGGGCAGTGATCTCGTCGATGTGGGCACCAAGCCGGGCCTGGGCCAGACCGTCGACGTGAACAGCTATGCGTTGGCGGCTGCAGCCCGCGATGCTGGCGCAGAGGTCTACCGCGCCGGCATCGGGCGCGACGACAAGCGGCGGCTCGTGGAACTACTCGAGAGCCAGGTGATCCGCAGCGATCTGATCGTCATCTCGGGACGGTTCTCCAGCGACTCCTTCGATGTGATGCAGGAAGCACTCGCCGAGATCGGCGAGGTCAGCTTCGACGCCGTGGCGATACATCCGGGTGCGTTGCAGGGATCAGGCACACTCGGCGCGGCGCAGACGCCGGTGCTGTGCATCCCTGGCGATCCGGTCAGCGCCCTGGTCAGTTTCGAGGTCTTCATCCGGCCGGCGATCCGGCTGATGGCCGGCAAGCGACAACTGTTCCGCCGTACGGTCCAGGCCCTGTGCCAGGTCGAGCTGGACTCACCGGCCGGTCGTCGGCAGTACCGACGAGGTCAGGTCATGCGACACCCGGACGGCGGGTACGTGGTGAGCCCGGTCGGCGGCCCCGGCGCGCACCTGCTGGCCAACATGGCTCAGTCCAACAGCCTGATCGTCGTCGACCAAGATGTGACCCGGGTGCCGGTGGGGGACACGGTCACGGTCATCCCGATGCTGCTCGGGTCGTGAACGACTGGGCTGCCTCGGCCCATCCCGGCTGGCCGGTCACCTTGGCTGCGGAGCGAGTGACATTGCGCCCGCTGCGCCGCCGGGACGCGGCTGACTGGGAGCGGCTGCAGTTGGCCAACGAGGGATGGCTGTCTCCGTGGGAGCCGAGCGCCCCGGCGACCTGGGCGGTCCGGCACAGCCGGGGCAACTTCCGGCGGATGGTTCGGGCGTTGCGGCGACGAGCCAACCTGGGAATGTGCCTGCCCTTCGCCGTCGTCGTCGACGGGAAGTTCGCCGGACAGCTCACTGTGGACAACGTCGTACGCGGGGTCATGCGCGGCGCCCATCTCGGGTACTGGATCGACCAGTCGGTGGCCGGCCGGGGGCACATGTCGCTGGCCGTGGCGATGGTGGTCGAGCATTGCTTCGGCCCGGTCGGACTGCACCGGCTACAGGCCGACGTCCGGCCCGAGAATGCGCCGAGTCGGGCACTGGTGACCGGCCTGGGGTTCCGCGAAGAGGCCTACTTCCTGCGGTATCTCGACATCGACGGAAATTGGCGCGACCACATCGGTTACGCATTGACCGCGGAGGACGACAGGGCCCGGATCGTCCGGGCACTTGGCGTCCGCCGCCAGGATGGGACGTAGTAGAGCCGGATAAGGGTCAACCAGAGATGCAGGCCGCGACACACCGCTGACAATGCCAAGCGGCGAGCTCCGCACTGCCTACCGTGAGCACCGAACGTACGTGACGGGTGTGACAGGAGGTGCTAGATGGGTTCGGGCGTGCTGCTTGCCATCCTGGTGGCCCTCTGGTTCATCGTCCTCGTTCCGATGGTCGTCACCCGTGGAGATCTGGCCAGCACACCCGCTGAGCCCACGCGAGTGCTGCGCCGGCGCAGCGATCGGAGTGCCATGTCCAGCCGCCCCATGTCCAGCAGCGCCATGTCCAGCAGCGCCAGGTCCAGCAGCGCCAGGTCAGACACTGGCGAGGCCGAGAACATGCTCACCGAACCGATCCCGGTGCTGCCGCGCCGGACTCCCGGCGCCACCTTGAGCGAAGAAGCGCTCTCCGGCTCGACCGGTTCGCCCGGCAAGGGCGGCGCAGTAGTGGCCGAGCTTGGGTCCGACGCACCGGTACGGGACAAGGCCACTCCTACTGAGATCGACATCCGCATCAGACGGCGTCGGATGCTCACCGGCCTGGTCGTCCTCGCGGTCCTGTGGGCACTGTGCGCGGCGTTCTGGCAGCCGGTGCTGTGGTGGCCGCAGGTCGTTCTGGACCTGGTGATCTTCAGCTACTTGGTCTTCCTGCGGCTCGAGGCTCAGCGTGAACAGGATCGTTACGAGCGGCGCAGGGCCCGTGCCATCGCCCGGGTCAAGCTGCCAGAGGACCGTACGCAGCGATTGGTTCGCCGTCACAAGGAATACCAGGGACGAGTGACCGCAGCGACCGAGCACCAGGCGATCAGCCTGGACGACGACGATCCGAGCTTCGTCGAGATGCCCACCTGGCAGCCTGCCGCGCCCTCCGAGCCGGCCGTCGACGAGGCGACCTACTGGTCCTCGCGCAAAGCCGTTTGACCGCAGGGCCGGACAACCCGTCCACTCGACCACCGCGAACTAACTGGTCAATTGCCGCATGCGACGGACGCGGCAACTGACCAGTTAGTTCAGGTGATCCGACACCAGGGCCGGACAACGCCGTGCGTTACCCTCGGCTTCGCTCTCTTCGGGGGCTGTGGCGCAGCTGGTAGCGCACCTCGTTCGCATCGAGGGGGTCAGGGGTTCGAGTCCCCTCAGCTCCACCAATCGGCCCCGCGCGCTGCTCGAACCTCACAGCAAGCCAGCGGTGTTGATTTGGGCGCCCTTGAAGCAGCCACCGACTACGGGTGACGTGAGGCTTCGTCGAGATCGATTCCCACAACCCCCGCGACTGCATCGCGACGGCGTCGAAACGGAGAAGATCACATCCGAGCAGAAGACGACGGAGGTCGTTCTCCTGCTGCGCACTGCGCGATCCAGCGAGCACGTCCATCATGGCGGCTCGGTGACGGCGAGCGGACCGCCGGGCGATCAGCGTGGTCAGACGTCGATCGACCCACTGCCGTTCGCGCGGTCAGATTCACCCAGGCAGATGTGTCGGCCAGGATCATGCGGACATGGTCGCCTGGAGATAGCTGTCTTCGATCTCGATTGTACGAAATCAGGCGGTGGGCATGACTGTCATGCGGCGCGTGGCTCGCTGGGTCCGGGTCACAGCGGCACGCTGACGCACGCCGGACAGGCCGGCCAGCCGGGGGTGCAGCGCTGCTTCCTCGGAGAGCTGACGGGCGGCGACGAGCAGCGCGGACTCGGGCCGCTGGTCGACCGCGGTTTCGCTCGTCGAATCCTGCGATGCAGTCATGTCGTGCCGCCCTTCCTGCGCTGACCCAGTCAGGCCACTCCGCACGCCGCTCCTGCTATGCAGGACGCTTCAAAGCACTGAAACGTTGCTGTACAAATGAAGTTAGCTGCGGGGTACGACAGCGTCGTCCACCCAGCGGTTGATCTCGCAGTCCGCCCTGGGACGTACGAGCCCCGACTAGTTCCAGATCGTGACGTGCACCGGCGGCCGGAACCGGGAGGCCGGCACGCCTCCCTCGGTGCGGTACATCGCCTGCAGGGCATCCGGAGTCGCCAGGAAGCGGCGCAGCCGGCTGGCCGTGGCGGGTGTCCGGTCGCCGGAAAGCATGCTTGCGTACCAGAACATGGGGAACGGTGCGCCCTGCACCGGGACAAAACCCAGGCCCGGGTGACCGGTGCCGCCGAGGAGGTGCTCGACGGCCGGGGCGATGCCGGCTCCGGTGGCTGCGGCTGCCCAAGCCGCGGACTGGGACGGGAAGACTCGGATGCGGGACTCCGGCACGTGGGCATGACCCAGGAGATGGCCGACCTCACTGAGCGGATCTGTGCCGCTCGGGTCCACCAGCCAGTCCACCTCGCGCAGGCGGGCCAAGGAGACCGGGCCGGTCGACGTGAGCGGATCCGAGCGTGCGGCCACGAATGTCAGCCGATACCGCTGCAGGGGTTCGCTGAGAATGCCGACGGCCGCCGGCCCGGACAACCGCGGACCGATCGCCACGTCAGCCAATCGCTCGGTGAGCAGGGCGGTCAACTCCTGCACGGTCCCGATGCCCAGCGTCGCCTCGACATTGGTCGCACGGTTGGTATATGCCTGTAGCAGGGCCGGTACGACCGCCTCGCCCACCGTTGCGGTGGCTGCGACCCGGATCAGTTCGGGGGAACCGTGCGCATGCCGGACCGCAGCTTCGGCCTCCACCGCTAGGTTGACCATCTGGGAGGCGAGGCCGACCACCCGCCGCCCAGCAGGGGTGAGCACCATCCCGGATCCTTCCCGGACCAGCAGCGGATCCCCGAGGCTCTGCCGCAGGGCGGCCAACGCCTGCGATACGGCAGGTTCGCTCACACCGAGTGCCTGCGCCGCCGCGCGCATGGAGCCCAATCGGACGGCCAGGACGAAAACCTTCAGTTGGTTGAGGGTCACCGTTGTCCACTCCAGGTGCTAGCCACCGACGCCAGAATTCGAACGGCTTAAGGATTAGCTTAGGGCGCTCTTGCAACCCTCGTTGCCGCCCAGGAATCTGGGCTGAGACGCGATTGCAATGAACGCCGCCCCGCCACCCTGGAGATGAGCGCACATGCAGACACCTGCCACATTCGGCTACGAGCGGGCGACCAGCGTCGCCCATGCCCTCGGCCTGCTCGAGAGTCTCGGAGAGGAGGCGCGGCTGGTCGCCGGCGGTCACTCGCTGCTACCGATGATGAAGCTGCGGATCGCCCGCCCCGAACACCTGATCGACATCAACGACCTCGCCGACGAACTGGGTTACGTACGCATCGAAGGTGATGAGTTGCGGATCGGGGCGATGACCCGGCACGCCGACCTGCTCTCCTCGGCCCTGGCTGGGGAGCACTATCGGATCCTGCATGACGCCGAACGGGTGATCGCCGATCCCGTCGTCCGCAACCGGGGCACCATCGGCGGATCCATCGGCCAGGCCGATCCCTCCGAGGACCTGTCGGCGGTTTTCTCAGCCACCAAGGCCCAGATCGTCATTACCTCCTCATCCGGCGAGCGACTCGTACCCGCCCGGGAGATGCACCTCGGACCGTACGAGACCGCCTGCGGCGCAGCCGAAATGATCACCGAGATCCGGATCCCGATCCGGCCAGGGGGTGGCAGCAGCTACCAGAAGGTCGAACGTAGAGCCGGCGACTGGTCGGTGGCGGCCGCCGGAGCCTGCGTCTGGCTCGAGGGCGACACGATCTCCGACGCCGGCATCGGGCTCACCTCGGTCGGTGCCGCACACTTCTGTGCCACTGAGGCCGAGCAGGCGCTGATCGGACAACCAGCCACTGAGGAGTCCTTTGCCGCAGCGGGTGCTCTGGCCGCCCAGCATTGCTCGCCGCACACCGACCAGCGTGGGCCAGCCGAGTACAAGCGGCACCTGGCCGGCGAACTGACCACGCGGGCGCTGCGCATCGCCACCGCCCGTGCACGAGGAGAGGAAGCCTGACATGCAGGTGACATTGACCGTCAATGGCGAGCAGATGTCCGCCGATGTGGAACCCCGAGTGCTCCTGGTGCACTTCCTGCGCGACACCCTCGGGCTGACCGGGACGCACTGGGGCTGCGACACGTCCAACTGCGGCGCCTGCGTCGTCACCATGGACGGAGTGCCGGTGAAGAGCTGCACCGTGCTGGCGGCCATGGCCGACGGGCGCACCGTCGAGACCGTCGAGGGCATGGAGACCGCGGACGGGCTGCACCCCATCCAGAAGGGCTTCATGGAATGCCACGGACTGCAGTGCGGATTCTGTACGCCGGGGATGATGATCGCCTCGAAGTGGTTGCTGGACAACAACCCCAAGCCCTCCGAGCACGACATCCGTGAGGCGATCAGCGGCCAGCTGTGCCGCTGTACGGGCTACGACAACATCGTGAAGTCCATCCAATGGGCCGCCGAGCACCCCACCGGCGGTGACTACCCCGAATCAGCCGGGGAGCCGG
>Ga0136612_10000827_pt1 | contig 12244 bp, 11 predicted proteins | sample AntDryUQ224A2306_2_FD_106644 | JGI IMG/M metagenome (GOLD analysis project Ga0136612, IMG submission 106644) | Polar desert sand microbial communities from Dry Valleys, Antarctica - metaG UQ224A (23.06) | ecosystem: Environmental > Terrestrial > Soil > Desert | place: Antarctica: Dry Valley...
GGCTCACGCACGCGTTCTCCGGCATCGTGCCCGCCATTCGGCAGTTCGCGTCCGACGGATATCCGATGGCGCTCGTCACGAGCAAGGCCGATTGGCTCGCGACGCGCGCACTCGTTCACGTCGGTCTCGACGACGATATCCGGGTGGTCGTGGGCTGCGACAGCTGTACGCGCCACAAACCCCACCCCGAACCCGTCCAGCGCGCACTGACCCTCCTGCGCGCGTCGTCGGCACGCGCCATCTTCGTGGGCGACTCGCCACACGACATCGAGTCCGGCCTCGCTGCCGGCGTCAAGACGATCGGTGTGACCTGGGGCGCGTTCAGCGCGCAGGAGCTGTCGCAGGCAGGCGCGCATGTCGTGATCGACCACGTGGCCGACCTTTCAGCAGCGGTAAAACGAATCGGCGCAGACTTCGGCTGAGGTTCAAACCTTTGGAGCGGTCGGGGTATCCTATGATGTGTCCGGCCAGGTGACCCGCGAAAACGACCGATGACCGCAGTGGCAATACCGGAACACACGGCAACCTCCCATACGGCGACTTACGGACCCGACCCTGACGTAGCGCTTGCGGCTGCGGGAGATCGTCGTGCCTTCGAGCGGCTCTATCGGCTGCATGTGAATCGAGTGTTCACGCTCTGCTCACGCATGGTGAACGACAGGACGAGGGCCGAGGAATTGACGCAGGACGTGTTCGTGCGGGCGTGGGAGAAGCTGGAGTTGTTCCGCGGCGAGGCGGCTTTTGGCACCTGGCTTCATCGCATGGCCGTGAACGTGGTCCTGAATGCGCAGAAGTCCGACGGGCGCCAACGGTCGCGATTCGAGGACGACGATGAAGGTGACGGAATCGACACGCTGCCGGCGCGACCGCTCGCGCCGGGGGACCGGATGGATCTCGAGGCGGCGATCGCGCGGCTGCCGAAGGGCGCGCGGCGGGTGTTCACCTTGTTCGACGTCGAAGGCTACAAGCACGAAGAGATCGCCGAGATGCTCGGCGTGACCACTGGAGCCACGAAGGCGCAGTTGCATCGCGCGCGGCTCCTCTTGCGGGAGGCACTGAACAGATGAGCACCATGAACGATCACCTGACGTGCGCCGAGTTCGAGGCGCGCCTTGCGGAGTACTGGGACGGCGACCTGCCGGCGACATCGCGGCTCGCGTGCGACATGCATGCGTCGAACTGCGCCGACTGCGAGCGGTTGCTGTCCGACGTCGCGTCGTTGCGCGACCAGGCGGCAGCATTGCCGCCGTTCCAGCCATCGCGCGACCTGTGGGCCGGCATCGCCGAGCGCATCGACGCGCGGGTGCTTCCGTTCGAGACGCCACGCGCGGTCGCGTTTGCCGCGCCGCGCCGAGCCTGGCGTCATCCGTCCGTCGCGGCTGCGGCGCTGGTGCTGTTCACGGCGGGCGTGACACACATGTGGACGCGCCGGTCGTTCGAGCGGCCGCTCGTCGTCGCAGCTGCCTCGCCCACGACCGTCGCTCCGCTCGCGGCAACGAGCGAGCCTCGGCAGATCGCCGACCCCTCGCCCGATGTCGTCGCGACATCGATCCGTGCGCCGGCGCGCGCGGAACCAGGTGCCGGTACGCGTGCGGTGCGCGAACGTGGCGCACCGTCCGGCGGGGCGACCCGCGCGATGGCGGGAGCCCGCGCGACCCTCGTGTCCAACCCGGCGCGTGCTGTCGGCGCGCCAGACGTCGGCGGCGAACCGGTGTACGACCGGGAGATCGTCAAGCTGCGCGCCATCGTGCGCGAGCGCCGGTCCCAACTCGATCCGGCAACCGTCGCCGTGCTCGAGCAGAGCATCGCCGTGATCGACTCGGCCATCGCACAGAGCCGGGCCGCGCTCGCCAGGGATCCGGCGAGCGGCTTTCTCGTCACGAGGCTCAATCATTCGCTCGAGAAGAAGGTCGAGCTGCTGCGGACGGCGGCGTTGCTGCCCGCGCGCACCTAGAGGATGTCTGCCATGCACCGTCTATTCGTTTTCGTCACCGTCCTCATCGCGCTGGCGTCGCCCGCCCCGGGTCGGGCACAGACGCCCGCGGAAACGCGAGAGCGTGAGCGCGAACGCATCGAGCGGGAGAGGGAGCGCGAGCGCGACCGCGAGCAGATGCGGAAGGATCGCGAACAGGAGCGTCGGGACCGGGATCGGGAGCGTGGTGAGCGTGAGCAGGAACGTCGCGTACGCGACGCCGCCGGCTCGCTCGATACCACTGTCGCCTTCGATGCGCGAGGCACGATCACGGTGAACTGTCCGCAGGGCGACGTGATCGTCACCAGCTCGGATCGCAGCGAGATCACGGTGCGGGCTCGCACGGAGAGCGGTCAGATTCGCTTCACCAGCACGGGCGCACGCGCAACGCTCGAGCCGGCGTCGGGCCGCGGCTGCAATGACGGGAAGTTCGAGGTGACGGTTCCGGTGGGCACGCGAGTCAGCGCGCGCAGCTGGAGCGGAAGTGTCAGCGTGCGTGGCGTCCGCGGCGACATCGAAGCGCGGACCCACAGCGCCGACATCGAGATCCGCGATGCCGGACGTATCGACGTGGAATCCATTTCGGGCGACATCACGATCGCCGGCGCGAACGGGGAATCGGTGATCCGCACCGTGAGCGGCGACGTCGATCTCGGAAGTGCGCGCGGCGACGTGGAGATCGAGACGGTGAGCGGCGACGTCGACCTGCACGACGTGGTGGCGAAGCAGATCCGAAGCCACACGACGAGCGGCGACGTGAATTTTTCAGGTCAGATCCTGGCAGACGGCCGGTACGAATACGACACGCACTCCGGCGAGATCCGGCTCGTGCTCCCCGCGGACGTTGGCGCGCAGTTGAGCCTCAGCACCTTCAGCGGGGGGCTCGAGAGCGACTTCCCGATCACGCTGCAGGGAGGCAAGGATCACGGCAGCAAGCGCCTCAGCTTCACGCTCGGGCAGGGCACGGCGCGCATCATCGCCGAAACGTTCAGCGGCGACGTCACGCTCACGTCGACCGGCCGCCGCCGATAGCCTTGCTCATGCCTCACGCCTCTCGCCTTCCCCCTCGTACCTCCCACCTTCGCGCTCTCCCGCTGCAGTCGGCGGCGCTGAGCAACGCGCGTCGGGATCTCGAACTGCAGCGGGAGAGCCGGAAGGTTGAAGCGTGGAGCCGGAAGCGGTGAGGCGTGAGCAGTGAGGGCTGCTGCCTTTCCCTCACCGCTCACGCCTCTCGCCTTCCCCCTCGTACCTCCCACCTTCGCGCTCTCCCGCTGCAGTCAGCGATCCGCCCTGCAACGACGTGACGTGCTGGCTCCATTCGCCGTCCTCGGGGTATATTTCACAATCCCTTCCAACGGAGAAATACCCATGGGTGTCTCGATTCCTGGGACCCTCGTTCGTTCCGGCGAGGACCGCGCGACGCTGGTGCGTCGCACGTACGGACTCGTCTTCGTCAGTGTCATCATCACGGCGCTCGGCGTCGTCTTCTGCCTCAACACCCCCAGCGTGTTCGAGGCCACCGCTCGTCATCCGTTCATCACGATGATCGCGATGTTCGCCCCGCTCTGGATGGCGATGAAGGCACGGCACGATTTCCCCAAGAACATCGCGCTCGTCCTCATCTTCACCTTCATCGAGGGGATCTTCATCGCGCCCTTCCTGGCGCTGGCGGAATCCCGCACGCCGGGGATCATCGGCCAGTCCGGACTGCTTACCCTGTCCACATTCGGCGCGTTGTCGATGTACGCCGTGTTCAGCAAGCGCGACTTCAGCGCGTGGGGCAGCTTCTTCATGGTGGGGCTGTGGGTCCTCATCGCGACGTCGTTGATCAGCTTCTTCTTCCCCAGCACACTCGGCTCGCTCTGGATCGCCGCCGGCACGGTGCTCGTGTTCAGCGGCCTGCTCGTGTTCGACACCTGGCGCATCGTGCGGTCGGGCGAATACGGCCCGGACGACTACGTGCCCGCCGCGGTGAACATCTATCTGGACCTGTTGAACATGTTCCTCGCCATCACCCGGCTGCTCGGCGGCCGCCGCTGAGTGAGTCGGGAAAGCGGAGCGTCACCGCCGTCTTCGCGCATCCCGACGACGAGACGTTCGCGATCGGGGGCACGCTGGCGAAATGCTCGGACGACGGGATTCGCTGTTCGCTCTACTGCGCCACCGACGGGGATGCCGGACGATCGTCCGGCATCCCCGTGTCGTCTCGGGCCGAGCTCGCGGTGATCCGCCGCGCCGAGCTGCGCGATGCAGCGGCCAAGCTCGGCGTCGCCGTGATCGAGTGCGGTGGCCACCCCGACGGTTCGCTCGGCACCACCGATCCCGAGCTCGTGATGGCGGGGATCGTTCGGCTCATCCGCGTCGAACGACCCGATGTCGTGATCACCTTCGGACCTGAAGGCGCGCCGACGCGACATCGCGATCATCGCGTCATCTCGCGTCTCGCCACCGCCGCGATGCTGCTCGCAGGCACCCGCTCGGCGTATCCCGATCAGATTGCCGCGGGACTGCGGCCTCACCGGACACCCCGTTTGTGCTACGTGACGTGGGCTGGCATGCTCATGTCCCACAATGAGCCGACGGAAGGACAGCCGGGCCATATCAGCATCGAGGTGGGCGTCTGGTTGTCTCGGAAGGAGCAGGCATTCGAGGCGCACCGGACGCAGCACGACCATCGCGCCGAATTCGAGCGGCTTGCGCTCGCGCCGACGGAGGAGTTCTTCGTCGCGATCGGCGCACCGGCACCGGCCGGCGCCGCGGACCTGTTCGTCGCCTTGCCCTGACGCCCCGTCGGTTGCCGGCGCGTCGCGCTTGTCGCGGTGCTAGGCTTCGACGAGCGTTTCGATCGTGCCCGCGAGCGTGAGATCGTCGTCCGTGATCCCTCCGGCGTCGTGGCTCTGGAGCGTGCAGGTGATCTTGATGTATCGGATGTCGATATCGGGATGATGATCCATCTTGTCAGCCGCGCGTGCGATGCGTTGCACGAAGTCGATCCCGTCGGAAAACTTCTTGAACGTGTACGTCTTGGTCAGCACTTCGCCACGTCGTGCCCAGCCCGGAAGCGAGCCCAGGGCGCGCTGGATTTCGAGATCCGAAAGTCGTGGAGGCATTGAGCGATGGAATGGTGGAAGGACCAGCAGTGCATGATACTACCAGATCGAGCCACGATCAAAGGCGAACGGTGATTTGCCAGGAGGCACGGTGATCGATCATCCCCCGATGAAGAGTCCCGGCGTCCGCTTTCCCCCGCCCTTGCTCTACGTTGCGGGGCTGGTGATCGGATGGATCCTCGACCGCCGGGTTCGCGCGCTACCGCTCATTGGCGAACCGGGCCTTCTTTGGGATTTCGGCCTGCTGCTCGTCGCGCTGGGGCTGGGACTCACCGCGTGGGGAATGCTCACCTTTCGGGCAGCGCGCACGGCGATCATCCCCATGCGGGGTGCGAGCCGGCTCGTGGACCACGGCCCCTATCGCTTCACCCGGAATCCCATGTACACGGGCTTCACGCTGATGTACCTCGGGGCAGCCGCGATCATGTACTCCGCCTGGCCGCTCCTCGCGCTCCCCATCGTGGTCGCGCTGCTCGTCCGACTGGTGATCGAGCGGGAGGAGCGGTATCTGCAGGACGCCTTCGGCTCCAACTACTCGGACTATCGGGCTCGGGTCCGACGCTGGCTCTGACTGAACGAACGCGGGCCCCGGCAGTCTGCCGGGGCCCGAGTTCATCGCTAGTAAGGGGTTCGTTCAGGCAGTGCAGGTGAGCACGCCGCCGCGCGCGTTCGCCTCAGCTTCCGGAATCGGTATCACCGTCGGTCCGATGTTGGTCGGCGTCCGTTCCGGCCCGAGCTCGTTGAACAGCCCGAACATCCGGAAATCCACCGCGCGCGACGGGCTTTCGTACAGCAGCGAGTAGCGCTTCTGCTTGAGGATCTCCCGCAGCAGGTCGAGACGTGTGACGAAGCTCGGGAGCAGCCGGGGTGGAAGCCCACCCGACCGCGACCGCACGGCGTTCACGATCGCCAGTGCCTCGGCGTCCCGCCCCAGCCCCCAGAGCGCTTCCGCCCGGATGAGCACGAGTTCCTCATTGATCAACAGGGGAATGGGCGACGTCGGCCCGCTGAAGATCGTGAACAGGATGTCGGATGCGACGCCCTCGGTGGAAATGTTCTGCGCCGCATCCCGACGCACCTTCGACAGTCGCAGATCGCCCGCCTCCGCCTCACTCAACACCTTCGGGTTCGCGCGGTAGACGGAATTATCGAAGTTCTGGTTGGTGAGATCGCCGGAGGCCGTGCTGTACAAGTGATAGACGCCGGAACGAAAGTCACCCGACACGTTCGCGAATGAGGCATCGAGTGCGGCCAGCGACGCATTGAGTGCCGCCGCATCGATCGCGCCCGATCTCGCATAGCCCACGAAGCCGCGATAGACGTCGTTCTTGGCCTTGAGCCCTCGATTGAACTTGAGAAATCCTGCGGGCGTATCGAATGTGCCATTCGACCTGAACCCGCCCTGAAGCACGAACGGGAAGCTCGAGCCGGCAGCGGCCAGATCGGTCGCCGCCGAATCGAGCAGGGCCGAGATGTAGGCGAGCACCGCGGGCTTGCAGCGAATCGGATCGAGCGCGCCCTGACCCAGCGCGATCGGGATACCGATGGTGTCGCGCATCTCGATCAGCCGAAGGTACTGATTTGCCTTCAGGGTCCGCGCGTAGCCGCGCGCGCCCGCCTTGTCCGCCGCCGAGAAGTCCGCGGCCTCGACGCCCGACACGAGTTCGTTGGCGCTCCGTATGGTGCGATAGTGCGAGTTCCAGAGGAAGTTCGTCACGAACGCGCTCGGGTTGAATTGCCCGAGCGGATTGTTGATGTACCTCGGGTCTGCGGCATCGATGCGGTACGCGTCGCGTCCCATCGTCTCCATGATGAGAATCTGGAACGCGTGGTTTTCGCGATCGCCTGCCGCGATGCCGGTTGCCTGCGACTGGAGCGCCGCCGAACCCGACACGACGGCGGGGAGGACGGGGTTGTTGTAGTTCGGGATCTCGCTGTCGGAACACGCCACGCTGGTGGCAAGCGCGCCGAGCAGGATGAGCGAGCGCGAGGTCAGGATGATGGGTTGCATCGTCAGAACCCCACGTCGACGGTGAGGAAGAAACTGCGGGAGGGAGGAAAGGGCGCGAGATCGATGAACCGGCTGATCTGTTGATTCCCGAAGTTGCTGACCTCCGGGTCGGCGCCTGTGTACTTCGTCCACGTGAAGAGGTTGCGCCCGCTCAACTCGAGCTTCACCGACCGGGGCTTGCCACCGAGACGCGAGATCCACGATGCGGGCAGGTCGTAGCCGAGCGCCACTTCGCGCAACTTCACGAACGAGGCGTCCTCGATGTACTGCGCGATGCCCTGCGTGTCGTTCAGGTTGATGCGCGCGAGTCCTCCATCCGCGACATCGGGGGCGAGACCGAATGCATCGAACACGTTCTTCGTGACGTTGACGAGATTGCCCCCCTTCTGCCAATCGAGCAGGGTGGAGAGGCGCAGCGACTTCCACGTGAACTCGTTGGTGAAACCCATCGTGAAGTTGGGCGCGGCATCGCCCTTCTTCACCACGCCATTGGGTCCATCGGACCCGACGATCTGCGTGACGCTCTCCCCTTCCTCGAGACGCGCGATGCCGTACCCTGCACCGAACGCCACGCCCTGCCCCGTCGCGTCCTGCGAGAGCGTGAACGCCGGAACGGGAAGCGACGTCACGATGCCCACGTTCTTCGCGAAGGTGGTGCGCGAGGTCCATCCGTAGTTCTGCCGCTGGACCGGCGTGAAGTCGAGCAGCGCCTCCACGCCGCGATTGCGGAACTGCCCACCGTTGAGGATCTGCACGGTATAGCCCACCGACGGCGCCGCGGCGATCTGGAGGATCACGTCGTCGATCGTCTTCTGATAGAGCGTCAGAGAGAGCGCGCCGCGACCGCTGCCGAACTGTGCGTCGAAACCGGTCTCGATCTCCGTCTGCCGCTCCGGCTTGATGTCGGGATTTCCGAACGAGGGTCCCGCCTGCACGCCGTTCTGCCGATCGTACACACTGGTGATCGCCGTGCGGTATTTCTGGAGATACAGTGGCTGGTTGCCCGACTGTCCCGCGGCGAGGCGCAGCTTCACCTCGTTGAAGGCCGGTACGGCATCCACCAGCCGGTAGGACACCGACGCCTTCGGGAAGGCGTACAGCTTGTCCACGTCGCCGTTCCTGGTGCTGCGTTCGGCGCGGACGCCCGCCGTGAGCAGCAGCTTCTCATCGAGCGCGAGCACTTCTTCCTGGGCGAACAGAGCGAACCCCTTCACCGCTTCGCGGTTCGCGAACACCTCGGGCGCCGAGCCGGAATTGATGTTCTCCAGCCCGAGCAGTACGTCGCGCGTGACCACGTTCGTGCTGCGCAGCGAGCTCGTCTCCCGCTGGAGCCCCGCGGCCGTCGTGGCCGAGTAGCGGCGACCGACCGGCGTCCACGTGTGCGCCAGACTGAGGTTCAGGTTGAGATTCATCACCGAGCCGCTGTTCGACGTCACCGTCCCCGGCAATCCATCGTTCGGCTCGAAGATGAGGAAGCGAGGCGACACGATGTTCACCTGCTCGTTGAACCGGTCGAGCCCGGCGTCGGTCTTGAAGGTGAGCGTCTGTCGCTCGTCGTTCATGAGCTGGTAGGAGGCCGTGACCGAACTGATGATGCGGTTTACCTCGTCCGGTGTCTGGATGAAGTCCACGTTCTGGAAACTGTTCGTCCCCATTACCGGCGAGACGGGATAGACCCCGTCCTTCGGCCGCATGTCGAACCAGCTCGGCGTTGCCGCGAACACGAAGTATGGAGTGATGTTCGCGTTGTCGTTGTTGCTGATGCCGCGCCGCGTGACGGTGCGGATGTAATTGTTGTTGACCTGGAGCGACAACTTGTCGCCGATGAACTGGGAGAGGTTGAGCCGGATCGCATCTTTCTTGTAGCCGGTGTTCTTCTGGATGCCGCCGTCATACTTCGTCAGGGCCGAGACGAAGTAGTTGGTGGAGCCGGTGCCCCCGCGCACCCCGAGCCCCGTCTCGTACGACAGCGGGCGTTCACCGTACAGCTGCTCCTCGAAGTCGCAAAAGCCATTGCACGACGCGTAGCTCGCCGCCACTCCGGCGGGCGTCATCGCGTATCCCTGCGCGACGGCGTACGCCTGCGCTTCCGGCAGCGTGAACTTGCGCAGGTTGAACTTCCGCGCGAGGTCGAACGTTCCCACCCGCTGCGTGATGTTCGACACGGGTGCGCCGGTGCTTCCGGTCTTCGTCTTGATGATGATCACGCCGTTCGACGCCTTCGATCCATAGATCGCCGACGCCGATGCACCCTTCAACACCTCCACCGTCTCGATGTCGTTGGGGTTGAGGTCGGCGATGCGGTTCACGCCGTTGTCCTGGTTCGACGAGTTCGACGATGCACGGCGGGCCGAGGTGAGCGCGTTGGTACCGGGCTGGATCACGTCGTTGCTGATGATCACGCCGTCCACCACGTAGAGCGGATCGGCCGATCCGAACACCGACGTCACGCCGCGCATGCGGATCTGGTTGCCGCCGCCCGGCGCCCCACCGTTCGCGATCACCTGCGCGCCGGCGATCTTGCCGGCGAGCGCATTCTCGATCGAGGCCGAGGGCACGCGGGTGAGCTGATCGGCAGTGACGAGGCCGACGTCGTTCGCCACGTTCTGGCGCGCGACCGAGGTGGCCGCACCCGTCACGATCTGCGCTTCGAGGCGATACGGGTCGCGCTCGAGCTCCACGCGCACGTCGCCGTCGGTGGCCCGCACGGTGAAGGTCCGGCGCCGGTAGCCGATGCGACGCGCATTGAGCTGCACGTCGCCCGCCGGTACGGACAGAGTGAACACACCATTGTCACTCGTGACGGCGCCGACAGTGGTACCGGGCAGCGTGATCGAGACGCTGCCGAGCGGCAGGGCGCCGCCCGCTTCCACGACGCGTCCGGTGACGCGTCGCTGGGCCTGGGCGCTGCTCGAGATACACAGGCACACGAGCAACGCAGTTCGCACGGTAGATCGCATTATTTCTCTCCTCCTGGTCGAGCGACGGATCCGCGCTCGGGGGAACGACGAGGAAGACTCCGCGCAGAGTATGAAGCAAGTGTGGCGCGCTCGTCAATCAGCGAGCGCGATGCGTCATCCGTTTGCGCGCGTTCGCGCCGCAGTGTATGGGCATGCGTACGGATCGCGTGCGGGCCCGACGCACGGTCGCCTGCACGTCACGAAAAAACGGCTCGCGCAAGAGCGCGAGCCGTTTCGTGCACCATCACCAACCAGTGTCGATCGTCGTCAGCGCGGCGGCTTCCCGTTCTCCGCGGCCTTGCCGGTGAGCTTGTTCACGTTGTCCCGGTTCTCTTCGACGAGCTCGTGGATGTGCGCGGCACGTTGTCCCGCGTGCGCGCCGATGTCGGCGACCGCACCACCGAGCCGTACGTCGTCTCGAATGAATTCGCGTCCGTTCGGATCGCTCTCCAGGTCGTCGACGTCAGCCTGCTTCACCTCGTAATGCCCGTCCACGTCACGACCGTTGTGCGGCTTGTTCCGTTCAGACATTCGGTGTGCTCCAAGTTGATGTTGCATACCGAAGAGGCAAGGTCCGCACCGATGGCGATGCGGACTCGCGCCAGACTCGGCCGTGCGTCAGTACGACGCCAGCGTGTCGGTCCACAACTGCGGATGATCCTGCTTGAGCGCGGCGATCTTCGGCGCGTCGTTGTACCGGATGTACGGTTGGTTGGGATGCAACGTGGCGTAGCTCTGATGGTACGCTTCGGCCACCGTGAAGTCGCGGAGCGGTGTCACCTGCGTGACGACCTTCTGCTTCACCGCGCCGCTCTTCTCGAGCTGGGCGATATAGGCCTGGGTCGCCTGACGCTGCGCATCGCTCGTGTGGAAGATGGCCGAGCGATATTGCGTGCCGACGTCGGGGCCCTGACGGTTGAGTTCCGTGGGATCGTGCGCCACGGTGAAGAACACCGTGAGCAACTGCTGGTACGACACCTTGCTCGGATCGTAGACCACGCGCACGACTTCAGCGTGTCCCGTGCGTCCGCTCGTGACCTGCTCGTAGTTGGGGCGGGCGACCGTGCCTCCGCTGTATCCCGACGTCGCTTTCACCACGCCCTTCGTGTGCTGGAACACCGCCTGCACACCCCAGAAGCAGCCGCCGCCGAAGACGACGGTGTCGAGTTGCGCGGCGGGTGGCGTCGCGACCGCATCGGGTGCGGAGGCGAGGGCGGGCGCAGCGGCGAAGGACAGGAGCGCGAACGCTCGCAGAGCTGTCTGGATCATCAGTGCCTCGTGTGTACGTGAGGGCCCCGCATGTCGCTGGGCATGCTGTCTATACTCGCGGCGTCGCCGATTGGTTCTGCGAGCGCGAGTGTGGCGCATCGGCGAGACGAGCGGAGAAATTGGCACATACCTCCCCCGAGTGCCCATCCAGAAGGTTCCGGAACGGGACGGCCCCTGCCATCCAGGCACCGGTTGCAGTTTCGGTATTCGTTCGGTAAATAGCACCCCCGCCTGAAGGACGTGGTGACGAGCCCGCTGCCCGGGCCCACACCATCGCTTTTCGGTGTTTGTTCGGTAACGGCACCATATCTGCTCCCTCATTCCGCATGTCCCTCTCGCTGGCCGAACTCGTTCAACTGCTTCCCCCACCCGCGCCCAGCGCGCCCGCGATTCCCACCGGGATCGCGGCGCTCGACCTGGTGCTCCCGGGAGGCGGGTTGCCGCGCGGGCGGCTCACGGAGATCGTCGGGAGCACCGGGAGCGGGAAGACCACCCTCGTGCGCGCCGTCGTCGAGGCCACGGTGGCCGGTCGCGGCTGGGTCGCCGTCATCGATGCCCAGCGCACCCTGGACGCACGCGACTGGGTGCACCTGGGGGACGCTGACGGCGTGTGGATCATCCGCCCCCATGATGCGACGCGCGCGGCGTGGTGCGCCGACATCCTGCTGCGGAGCGGCGCCTTCGCCCTCGTCGTGCTCGACGGGGCGCCGACACTCACCAAGTCGGCCGCGGTGCGGCTCACCCGGCTGGCGCGCGATGGCGGAGCGGCGCTGGTGATTCTCGGCGACCGCGCCGGCGCCGCCTCGCAACTCGGTGGCGCGGTGCGGCTCGTCGTCGAGCACCCCGCACCCGGACACCGACGATCGACACGACCTGATGGCAGTGGCGATGGCACGACCCGCACGATCGCCGTGCGGGTGGA